>Ga0194126_10007744_pt1 | contig 14878 bp, 14 predicted proteins | sample TA2KigC150mmetaG_FD_148641 | JGI IMG/M metagenome (GOLD analysis project Ga0194126, IMG submission 148641) | Freshwater microbial communities from Lake Tanganyika, Tanzania - TA2015035 Kigoma Deep Cast 150m | ecosystem: Environmental > Aquatic > Freshwater > Lake | place: Tanzania: Lake... | reverse complement strand
ACTTGCTCGGATGCTGGGACAATTCGTGGTATCTGATCATGGTGCTTGACTCCTTATGAATCTGCTCTACGCGACATAAGGTTACTCGCCAGTTGCCAAATTGTCAAGCTAAATCGCTATAATGTCTATTCTGCAACACTCTCAATAACGGAATGAAACTTGAGTGCCCCTCCATTTCGACGACAAGTGTAGGAACGTATTTCTCGTACGAAAGAGGGTCCTGACAGATTATCCCCTTGATATCATTATTGTTCCAGCCGGTTTCGTGATCAATCTTGATGGTTTGTATGTGGGCTTGGCCAGGTTGGCCGATCGGCGGCACGCGCGTGGTAAACGGTATGAGCGCGTCATCCTGTTGGCGTTCTTCGGGTTAGCGAAATTGGGTGGCGAAGATAGGCTCTATGGCATCTCCCCGCGGGTATTTCATCACCGCGCGGCACGAGCCAAAGCGTTCTATGTACAGTAACAGCGGGCACCGTGTATGAATTGCTACTGTCGGTCGCTAGGCCTCGTGATCGACTTCGAAGGGATGGAGCAGACGGTGCGGGAGTTCTTTGCGTTGCAAACGGAGGGGGTAGAGCGTCGTGGTGGTGCTGGATAGCAGGATCCTGCGGGGTTCTCTTGCAACGAGGCAGACCCACGGACGGAATTTGCTGGTGGCATATCTCCCCACCGAAGGATGGGTATCCTACTAGGTGGAGGCGGCGGACAGGGAAAACGAAATCTGCGAGCCCCAGGAGTTCCGAACTGCTTGGATTTCTGGGGGATAGTCCTCACCGGTGATGCGACGTCCGGGCAAGCCGAGTTATCGGTATAGATTGTGGAAGTTGGGTTTGTGTGAATCGTCATGGATACCAGGCTCAGCTCCGCCAAGATTTCGATCTCCGCTGTCAGCCGGAGAGGGCAGCGATATGATTCAGTCCGGGGACGAAGGATGCTCGGGCCGAGCGGACGGAGGAAAAAGGGCATGGTCACCTTGAGATTCGGCGACTGACGGTCAACGTCGAATTGAAGCAGTATCTGGATTGGCCGAGAGGGGATCTAGTTTTTCAGCTGCTGTGGCATTCCAGGCGCGTGAAGGATGGAGCGGAAACACACGTAGTGCATGGGATTGCAAGTCCGATGGTGCAAGAAGCGGGGCCGGGGTAGCAACAGCAGCCGCTCAAATGTAATGGGGGAATCGAGAACGATCTGCACTATAGCTGCGATGAGACTTGGCGCAAATACTCGTGTCACCTGAAACAGGGGGGGACTACCAATGCGTCAACTACGATCAACAGGCTGATCGTAGGATTTGGGTTGGGGAAGGGCTGGATCTAGCCGGCCAAAGCGCCGCGTCACTTTGGACATCCCCAAGAGGCTGTGAACCCCTTCATGCTCAATCTAGCCTGACTCTTTACCCCCCGACTTCTGTGCACGTACCCTGCACGTACCCTTGACAAATTACAAAATATAGTTTATAATTTACAAAGAATAAAACTCAATGCTGTCCTCTTCGAAAGACCGGCAGTGTCCAATTTGTGGCCTTTTCTGCTTTCCTTGAGTCTGTGTCACCCGTTGATTGCTACATCGATAGGGATGCGGCTGCTGACGCGGCCAGAGGAAGGGCAGAAAACACGATCATCACAAAGGTGTCAAATCACTAATGGAAATTCGAGCAAAGCAAAGGCTAGCAGCACGCACCACGCGCCAACCAAAACTCAGCGCGACCGAGTCCAGTCGCGAAGCAGGAGGACTCACGAATAGTAGAATGTACGCGAATGTTGGACTAGGTCCAGATACTCTCCCGGAGCGGATCTATGAACGGATTCGCGAAATGATTCTGCGAGCCGAAATAGCCCCCGGAGAGAAACTCTTGCCAGCGCGCCTCGCCGAAGCGTTTCATGTGAGTGTTACGCCCATGCGAGAGGCTTTTCGTTTGCTGGAACAGGAAAATCTCGTAGATATTGTTCCCCGCAAAGGTGCGATTGTCAGCCCGATCATGTCTAAGAAACAGGTCGAAGAACTCTACACGGTTCGTCTTGCTTTGGAGCAACTGGCAGTTCGCTTGGTCGTCGCCCACTCGACGGATAGTATGTGGGATGCCCTGAGTCAAGCTGCTGAGGAGTATGGAAAGGCGATGAAAGCAGATGATTTCGAGCCTGCTCTGATGTGGGATATGCGGTTTCACAGCGTCATTGTGCATTCCTCAGGAAATGAGTTGCTGGAGCAGATCTTTGAGAAGCTAAGCAACCAGATTCAAATCCTCAGACGAATGGATCGCGGCCAGACTCGTCGCCTCCAGTCAGACAAAGAGCATCACTTAATCCTTCAAGCCTTCAAGTCCCGAGACGAAAAACGGGCATTGGAGGTTCTCGAGAATCATATCACGAGCGGAAGGCGACACGTTCTGGAATTTTTGGATCGTCTTCATGGATCTTCGTGCGCCACGCTAGATCGCGAGGGTCAACAATGAAATCCATCCCCACGCCCGCCAATCCGCGCAAACGCTTGAGCGAGAGATTAGCTTGGGTTGCGCCCTATCTTTATCTTCTCCCAGCCGCGCTGATTCTACTGATCTTCACTTTCTATCCGTTGATTTATACCCTCTGGATCAGTTTTTTCAAATGGGATCTCCTTCAGGCAAATCCGAGGTTTGTTGGGCTTAACAACTACTCCGTGATGATCGACTCAAGTCAATTCTGGAATGCGGTCAAGAATACGTTCATTTATATCCTAGTGGTTGGTCCCCTTAGCATGATCATTGCTTTAGCTCTGGCCCTGATGATAAATCGACTGGAGCGTCTACGTGTTCTCTGGCGCACGATCTATTTCTTGCCATATTCTGCAACGATTGTCGGAATGGGCTTTGTCTGGGCCTGGATATTCCATCCGCAATTGGGCATCGTCAATCATGTCTTGGATTGGTTGCGTTGGCCAACGAGGACGTGGCTCAATGATTCATCCACTGCCCTGCCCGTGTTGATCATAATTGGAACATGGCAAATCGTAGGCTACAATATGGTTTTGTTCATGGCGGGTCTCAGCAATATACCCAGGGGGCTCTATGAAGCTGCCGAAATCGATGGGGCTGGTCCTCTCCAAAGATTTTGGCAGGTGACAGTTCCGATGCTGTCCCCGACAACATTACTCGTCCTTGTCACGACGGGGATTGTCCTCTTTCAAGTGTTCGACACCGTCCAAGTTCTCACGGGCGGCGGACCTGCAAGAAGCACTGAAGTTCTCGCTTTTCTGCTCTGGCAAGAAGCGTTTGTTTCTTTCCGCGTAGGCTATGCAGCTGCCTTGGCCTATGTCATGTTCTCGATCGTCATGATCCTGACGCTCCTTCAGAGTTTTCTGGCGGGAAGGAAAGTACATTACCAATGAGTGAGCAAACCCTTCAACAGAGGCCGGCTATGCCCCGCGCATTCGGTCAGCGATTGTCCTGGAACTTGAGAACAAGAGAAATCCTGAGTGAGTTTGGATTTCACTTGATATTGCTCTTGGGGGCCATATTCTGGTTATTGCCATTTTTCTGGATGGTTTCTACCGCCCTGAAACCAGTCGCGGAGATTTTCAGCCCGAATGTGACATTGCTGCCCGTTAATCCTACGCTTGACAACTATACCAAAGTCTGGGCATCTTCGCCCTTTGCCCGCTACCTGTTGAATAGTTTCCTGGTCGCTATTCTAATCCTGGTAGGCCAGATCCTCACCATTGTGCCAGCGGCCTATGCCTTTGCCAAACGCGATTTCCCAGGGAAGAAGCTTCTGTTTAGCATTTTTCTCGCCACGATGATGATCCCATTTCATGTGACGATCATTCCCAACTACTTGACCCTAGCCAAACTAGGCTGGATCGATTCATACGCAGGTCTCATTATCCCGTTTCTCACCAGTGTCTTTGGAATCTTCTTGCTGCGTCAGTTTTTCTTGTCAGTATCGAATAGTCTTCTCGACGCGGCGCGGATCGATGGTTGCTCCGAGTTGTGGATCATGTGGTTGGTTCTCGCACGGTCTTCCCTACCAGCTTTGGCGGCGTTCTCTGTTTTTTCCTTTGTCCGGCAATGGAATCTCTATATCTGGCCTCTCATCATAATTGAAAGTACAGAGTTAAAGACTGTCACTTTGGGTCTCGTGCAGTTCGCCAGCTTCGAGTCTCATGGGGTTGAGAATGCGGGCACCCTGATGGCCGCGTCCTCTTTGGTGGTCATTCCGATCATGCTGGTGTTTCTGTTGGCACAGCAGCAGTTCATCGAAGGTATCACGACGACGGGGGTAAAAGGCTGAGAGAAAGGAGGAGGACATAAGCATCCCGAATCACATCTGCAATAGACGACGTGCTAGTTCAACCCATTCAGAGGAGGTAGCAAATGCGTTTCCAGAGCGTACGATCAATGTTAGTATCAATCTTGGCGGCTGTTTTCTTAACAGTGGGCTGTGCCGCGCAGCCTACTGAACCCCCCAAGACAGCTGTCCCGGCACCGACGAGCGTTTCTGTGTCAGTGACCAAACCAACAACTGTTTCGGCAACGCCAACCCAGGCGGTGCCTCCCACAACAGCACCGGCCAAAGCCGAGGTTGTAGAAATTGAGTTTCTGCATCCTTGGGGTGGGGACTTTGGAAAGTTCATTGGCGAATTGGTCGACAAGTACAATGCAAGCCAGACCACGGCTAAGGTTAAGGCTGTGCAAGTTGGCGCGACGTATGAGGAGATTCTAGCCAAAGTGCAGGCACGTCTCGCAGCAAACGATCCGCCCGATATCTCGATTCAAGGTTTTCCGTACACCGACTACTCGGCTGAGAAATTCACCTATCAAACCCTGGATGTGATCGTCAACGATCCTCAATTCAACAAGGCGGATGTTCCCGCATCCTTCCTCCGCCTAGGGCAGTACAAAGGCAAACAGGTCGCACTTCCCTTCGCGGTTAGTACACCGGTCATGTTCTACAATGTCGATCTCTTCAAGAAAGCCGGCTTGGATCCAAATCGACCGCCAAAAACCTGGGACGAGGTCATGACCTATGCCAAACAATTGACCAAGGATACGAATAACGATGGTAAACCAGACCAATTTGGCGTGTATTTCAACCAGCATGCATGGTACTTCCAGAACCTTGTTCAGTCTGCTGGCGGTGTATTGATGACCGAAGACGGGAAGATAGCATTCAACCAGGAACCCGGTGTCAAATCCATGCAATTTCTGCAGGACCTCGTGAAGGCTGGAGTGATGCCGTCTCTGACAAGTGCCCAGGGTCAAGCCTCCTTCACGGCTGGTACCATTGGGATGTATGCGACCACCAGTGCATTCAATCAGTCGGTCACGAAAGCGGCCACTTTTGAGGTCCGTGCTGCCGAGTTCCCCTACTTGACCAAGCGAAGCGTTGCTGCCGGTGGAGCAAACATCTGGGTCTTCAGCAAGAATCCGGCGAAGCAGAAAGAGGCTTACAATTTCATTCGCTGGGTCACTTCCAAAGAAGGGACGACGATCATCTCCACTAGCACCGGCTATATGCCTATCCGCATGTCAGTCCTGAATGATCCTGCCTATATGGCGGACTTTATGAAGAGGAATCCCAATTTCTGGGCTGCGCAGAACCAAGTCGATGTGATGACACCTTGGCAAAACTTCCCGGGTGGAACAAAGATCCCGAGTTTGTTGCTCTCAGCATGGCAGGAAGTGCTCACTGGGGCATCACCAAAGGATGTGCTTGACCGAGGAGCAAAGGAAGCGACCAGCATCATCGCCCAGGAACAGTAGCGAGGAGGGAAGGCGGCTTCCCAACTAGCGCCCGTGGTCTTCCTGCATCGCGGATTTTCACGGAACCAATGATGGAGTGAAGAAGAATACTGCGCGGGAATCCACTACGTCCGAAATTCGAAAGTACGCGAGCCTGGATGATGCTGAAAGTACTACCAGGCTCGCCATCAATGCGCCTCGCGATCCCACACAATCGCATCGCACCATGTGCATTGACCAAGTTCTGTTTTATGGTTGGCCGTATGATGGCAGATAGGGAGACAAAGTGACAAAGAGCGTTGTTTGTGCGAACCTCAGCAAGATATTCGGCTCTACGATTGCAGTCAATAAGATCTCGCTGGAGATTGAGGACGGCGAGTTTCTGGTGATCTTGGGGCCTTCTGGATGCGGCAAGACGACTTTGTTGCGGATGATCGCAGGTTTGGAGCACCCCACAGAAGGTGATATCTATATCAACGGGAACTTGGTCACTGATCAATCTCCCCGGGACCGCAATATCGCCATGGTCTTCCAGGACTATGCCCTATACCCATACAAGAACATCTATGGAAATCTGGCCTTTCCCCTAGAAATGCGCCGGGCGTCGCGAGCGCAGATTGATGAAAAGGTGAAGCGTGTCGCCCAGTTACTGGGATTGGAAACTCTCCTAAAAAGGAAACCCGGAGAACTGTCAGGTGGGCAACGTCAACGCGTGGCACTGGGTCGTGCAATCATTCGAGAACCTTCGGTGTTCTTGATGGATGAGCCGCTCTCCAACCTGGATGCAAAGCTGCGCGTAGATATGCGCGCCGAGATTCTGGCGTTACACCAACGACTTAAGACCACATTCATCTACGTCACGCATGATCAAGTGGAAGCCATGACCATGGGGCAACGGATTGTTGTCATGGATCGCGGAAATATCAGTCAGATTGGAACACCCCTGAAGATCTACCACTACCCGAAGAATCGGCACGTGGCTGAATTCATTGGAACTCCCACCATCAACATTTTCCCTGTGACAATTCTGCCCGAATCACGAACACTCGGATTGAAGGAGTTGCGCGTCCCGGCCCCTACTCATCTCCTGGAAGCCGCGCACGTTCTGGGAGAGCGTGAGTTCATAATGGGAATTCGTCCCGAACATCTGAAGGTTGTCCCTCCGCATAGCCCTCCAAGCGATCCTGCTCTGATCACGATAGAGGCGCGGTATAAATACCGCGAAACCCTCGGGCACGAGGACATTGTCTATCTGGATGTCCAAGGATACCGCGCCACGGTGCGGGGTGAGCCTGGACCAACTTGGGAGACTGGAGAGCCAGTACTGATTCGGTTTCGCCCAGAGCATACGCGCTTCTTTCGCGAATCCGGTGGCGAAGCAGTTGCGCAGGAGTGACATGATGTGCCTGCAACCACTGCCCCGCAAGCCTGATGAGTTCTTCCCAATCAAAGCCTTGCCTGCTCCGGCGTGGATAAACCAATGAGCCCCTTCTTTCTGGCTAAAGCATCTGGATCACCGTACGAGCGCGGAAACCAAATTGGCCGTCAGAGTAGGCAACGCATCCGGACTCTGATTGAGGCGGAGTTTGCCTACTACCAAACGCATCATGCGGAAACGGCGGATCAGGTATTAGGAAATGCTCGCCAATATGATCCGTTCATTCAGGAGTTCTCGCCCAAGGCGTTTGCTGAGATCGAAGGAATGGCGGCCGGGGTTGGGTGCCAGGTAGCAGAGATCGTCATGCTAAACAGCGTGTTTGAACTCATGGCCGCAAGAAATCCGCTTGTCCTTCCTCCAGGGGGCATATTGACCGATGGGTGTACGGCGTTTGCCGCTACTGCGGCGGCGACGAAAGAAGGAGTCACCCTCGTTGGGCAGAATCTCGATGGGAGATGCGACCCGTGGCACAAGATCTATCATGACTTTGACTATCTCCGACAGATTGAGACGGAAGAAGGACTGCAGTATATCACCTACGCCCATTCTGGTCTCCTTGCACTCGCGGGAATGAATTCGTATGGCATCGGGTTGTGTATGAACAATCTTCATGCGGGCAGGTACCAGAAGGGTGTTCCGTACGCGATCATAGCCAAGGAGATGCTAGAGCAGACGACCCTGGAGGAAGCGATCGCGGTGTTGCACCGTGCCCGGCGTCCTGGCAGTTTGAATTTTCTCTTGGGAGATTCAGCTGGTCGGCTGGTCGATATCGAAGCTATGCCGGAGGATTTGGAATTGATGTGGGCGGATACGATAACGGTTCACACCAACCATTTTGTTTCAGGACGGCTTCGCGAGAAGCTTGAATTCGACGTTGGATTGCAGCCCTGGTCAAACTCGTGTCAACGGCGGGAGCGCGTCCTGACCATGCTGCAGACACAGTTCGGGCAGATTGAGGTCGACACGCTGAAGAATGTCTGCCGCGATCATGCCGCCTATCCGGGCTCGGTTTGTGCCCATGGGAATCCGGCTCTCCCTGCGGACCAGCAGGCTCGTACATTCGCCGGCATGGTCTTTGATCTCGTCGCTGGTAAGGCGCACTTTGTAAAGGGTTGGCCATGCGAAAATGAATTCGTCACCTATGACCTCTAGTCTGGGAGCCTCAGCTCTGCCGTCGATGGAAGCGTGGCGCCGTCGGATTCTGGAACGTCGCCAGACCGAGAAAGGAACTTCAAAGGAGCGGGTCCTCAAGTCAGTCAACTTCCAGGAACCCGATCGGGTCCCCATTGATTTGTGGGTGGCTTCGGAGATTCGGCAGCACATGGTGGATTACTTTGGATGTGATTATGAATCCGTTCTGGAACTTCTCGGGGTGGACTTTCGCGTTGTCCAAGGGCCTCGTTACGTTGGCCCCAAGTTGGACCTCCACCCGGACGGATCAATGAGTGATGTGTGGGGTGTTCAGCGGAAACGCGTAACCTTCGGCGAAGGGAACAGGCAAGGGACCTACTTGGAGTTGGTTCGGTCTCCGCTGGCTGAGATGACATCCGTTCGTGAGGTTGAACTCTATGCTGGATGGCCCTCTGTCGATTGGTGGGATTTTGGAGGGATTGCCGAGGAATGCCGCCAACACCCCGGAAAGTGCATTGTCTATGCAGGTGATCGCCTAGATCGAACTGCTCAGCTCAAGACCGCAATGTACTTGCGCGGGGTCGAGCAAATCTTGCTTGACCTGACTCTGAACCCAGCGATCGCCGAGTGCATTTTTGAGCGGATCACAACCTATTTCATCGAGTACAATAGACGCGTTTTCGAGGCCGCGGCCAAAGAGATCGACATCTTTATGATGGGAGATGACTTTGGAATGCAGACGAATCTGCTGATGAGCGTTGGAACGTGGGAGCGTTTTCTGGCTCCGGGTTTTCGCAGCTACATCGACCTTGCCCATCGCTATAAGGTCAAGGTGATGCATCACACCTGCGGGGCCGTAGACTTGATCATTCCAAAATTCATCGACGCGGGGCTAGATATCCTCCAGTCTCTTCAACCGCGCGCTGCTAACATGAACCTGAGTCGATTGAAGGAGAAGTACGGTCGTCACATTGCATTTCATGGCTCCGTGGACATCCAGGAAACCCTTCCGCGTGGTAGCCCTAAGGAAATTCGGCGGGAGGTAGAAGAACGCATGAAGGTGGGTAAGCCTGGGGGTGGTTTCATTATCTGCACGGCTCACAACCTTCAAGCTGACGTGCCGCTTGAGAATATTCTGGCTCTGTTGGATGCCTATCACGAATTTGCTGCCTATTGATGCAAGCCACCCTTGTCGCCTTTTTCCCAAGGAGTTGATCATTCACCTGATGGCGCACCAGCAGTGAGCTGAAAGCAAGTTGCCTCCCACGCGCCGCAGGAGCTCGGATCGTTCTCTGGTTCCCCGGATCTCCTAGGGCAACTGATCCGGATCTTCAAGGGACGCTTGTCTGTTGGACTCCGGAAGAGGAAGGCGCGTAAGAGAAGGCCATTGACTTCTGAAAATCCCGTGCCGTGAGCTGGATGTACTTTCCTCCGGAGGGGTGCGATGCAAGTCGCGTATGGACGATGTCGTGAAGTGGATGTCCACGAAGGGATTGCGGTGGCATGTGCGGTTGCACCTTATGTGAATGCAAGTCCGTCAAAGAAACACACACATTCAACCCCTTGATCGATGGCCTGCGTACCCACGCCGAGTGGCTGTAGCAAACCTAACGCGCCCATGGCGCCATGGGACGCAGTATGCTAGTGACGGGGTACTACCTGATTTCGCGCAGCAGGAATTTGACGACCTCCCCGTCAGCTATTTCGCTGAACGAAACACAGAAGCGATTAAGCGATGGGCAGTCCAACATTTAGATTTGTCTGCAGTCGCTTGAAGACGAATACTTTCAGAGGAGCCGATACTTTTTCTCATGATCACCGCACCCCTTTCGTTTTCGAGAAGCACCAATCCATTCCTGCTGCCGGGGAATTGGTACCGAGGAAATACGCACTGCCACACAACTGAATCCGATGGCCGGCGAGAACCCCGAATTGCAGCCCAGTGGTATCGCGAACATCAGTACAATTTTCTGTGTCTCACCGATCACAATAAGGTTGCAATGACCGATGATTTGGCTATCGATGGCCTATTGATGATCCCGGGCATTGAATTGGATGCCGTCGATCCCCTGATTGGCACCTATCACCTGGTAGGCCTGGGTGTTCGATCATATGTCGAACCGTATCAACCGGAATTGCCTCTCCAGACAGCCATTGATCGGTTGCGTGCCTCAAACGGATTGACAATCCTAGCCCACCCATACTGGATGGGACTACGTTCAAGTGAGATGAAAGGTATTCACGGGCTGACGGCACTTGAAGTTTTCAACACGACCTGCGAACTTTACAACGGCAAAGGCTCCTCCGATGTTTTCTGGGATGAGTTGCTTGAACGGGGTACCTGGCTTTGGGGGATCGCAGCGGATGATACCCATTGGAAGCAGCAGCGGGATGATCCGGGCGGCGGTTGGATTATGGTCAGGGCACAGCAGTGCACAGCCGAATCGATTCTCGCTGCCATTGCCCAAGGGCACTTTTGGGCGACCACGGGTCCGGAATTGCATAAGGTGTGGGTTGAGAACAAAACCGTGCATGTGGACTGCTCGCCGGTGAGGGTGATCAACTTCAAGGCCCAGGGACGTCACGGGCATACCGAGCGGACTCAACCGGGGAAGTTAATCACAAGTGCTAGTTTCGAATTGCGGGGACCAGAGTCCTATATTCGGATTGAGATTATCGATGACTTGGGCGGGCGCGCATGGAGCAACCCGATCTCAATGACTGAGGATCAGCTAACATGAAATCCCGCGAACGTGTTTTGGCGGCTTTGAATCACCAGCAACCCGATCGCGTCCCACGCGATCTGGGAAGTACGACCGCTACCGGAATTCATCCGCATGCCTATCGTGCATTGAAGAGGTACCTGGGTCTTGCGGGAGATTTCCAGTTTCTGAGTGCGCGGGCGCAACTCGTCTTGGTCGAGCAACCGATCCTAGACTGCTTTGGAATTGACTGTCTGCCCTTGATTCCAGATGCAGCAGGGCAACCGATCCAATTGAATGAGCAAAATGCTTTTGTAGACCGTTGGGGCATTCAGCGGAAACTCCCTAACGATGGCGGGCATTACTACGTCAGTTGCCCGCCACTTGCGACAATCGATGAACTTGCCGAGCTGCAGTCGTTCAAATTTCCCGAACCCCAAACTGATTTTACAGTAGTTGCAGAGCAGGCGCGACGTCTGCGCACCACCACGGACAAGGCTTTGATCCTCAATCTGGAGGTGGGGATCATGCATCAATGCCAATTCTTGCGTGGCTTTGAAGCATGGCTAATGGACTTAGCAAGTGATCCCCGATACGCCGCCACTTTGATGGATCGCGTACTTGAGATTTGGCTGTGTGAAGCCCAAGCTATGATCCGCGCTGTAGGTGATAATGCCGATGTCATCGTCTACGCGGATGACATTGCGCTTCAAAATTCGACGATGGTTTCGCCACGCGTGTACAAGACCCTGCTCCGTCCGCGCCTAAAGCAAGTGTTCGATGCATTGAAATCAAGTGGACTGAAGATCCTGTACCACACCTGCGGGAGTGTTGAGCCACTGATTGGGGATTTTCTCGCAATGGGCGTAGACGCACTCAATCCAATTCAAGTATCTGCGCGAGGGATGGACGATACTGCCGCACTCAAAAGGCAGTGGGGCCGCCAGCTGACCTTCTGGGGAGCGATTGATAGCCAACATGTGTTGCCGCGTGGCGCGCCTGAAGATGTGCGACGGGAAGTGTTTCGGCGTCTGGACGACCTCGCTCACGGAGGAGGTTACGTCCTGGCTGCGGTTCACGATATTCAAGCTGAAGTTCCTCCTCAAAACATCTGTGCGATGTTTGATGCTGCTGAAGATTGGCGCGCCTCACAAACCCGTTGGACATAGCGGGTTTCGGAATGACTACCCATACCATGGTCGAATCGCTCAACCTGGGCGGCTCTAGTCAGTCCTTGCCGATGATAGGTTCCTCTGGCATCATCAGAACTCGCCGGTAGGTATTGACTCTCGATCCAGGTGGCCCGGTGGTTACCGCCCGGAAGGCGGCCGCACTGCAGATACGGACACACCAGTCTGGCATTCGATCGACTCTCGGCTTCATATGCTACGGCAAACTCAAGAAGGATTTCGTGAATGAACAATGCTGAATTCGTACCCTTGGATCCTGATTTCGATCGACTGCGCCGTGTCCTGATGTTGGACGGCGAACCGGACCGCGTGCCCAATGCCGAACTGCATGTAGACTGGCAAGTCAAACAAGCATTCCTCGGGCGTCCAATTCAAGGCATCCAGGATGACATTGACTTTTGGTACCACGCGGGTTTTGACTACATTTATCTGCGCGCCAATTATGAATATCGCATGGTCGGCGACGGTCATCGTGCCCAGGATCATCTCTACGCTGGCGATATGCAGGTAAGCAAATGGGAGAGCACGGCAGAAAGTTTGGTGAGCAACTGGGACGAGTATCAAGCTTATCCCTGGCCCCATCCCGACACCATTGACTATGGGAATTTGGCTGAATGCGCGCGTGGCTTGTATCCTGGAATGCGGATCATTTCTGGCGTAGGCGGGATTTTTACGCGCGTTTGGCGCATCATGGGCTTTGACGCATTTTGTTTTGCGCTAGTCGACCAGCCCGATCTCGTGGGCGAGTTGTTCCGGCGAGTAGGCGAGACACAAGTGGAGGTCTTCCGGCGTATCGTGGAGATGGAAAACATCGGGGCAATGTGGTATGGCGATGATCTGGCCTACACCTCTGGCACAATGATTCACCCGAAGGTTCTGCGCAAATATCTGTTCCCATATCTCGAAGCCATGGGCGGAATCTGCAAACGCAGGAACTTGCCATTTGTCATTCACACCGACGGTGACATTCGGGCGATCCTGCCGGACCTATTGGCGTGTGGGGTCAATGCGATTCACCCGGTTGAACCCAAAGCAATGGATAGTCGCGCGCTCAAAGCCGAGTATGGTAACCGCGTTGCTTTGTTGGGTAATGTGGAGATCGGTGAGATTCTGACGCTCGGCACTCCAGCCCAAGTGAACGCAGATGTGCGCGAGCGTATCCGAACACTGGCGCCCGGTGGGGGATACGCGGTAGGATCGAGTAATACTGTGGCGCACTATGTCAAACTAGAGAATTTCAAGGCCATGGTCCGAGCCACGCGACAATATGGTACATATCCGATTCACTTGTGAAAGGAACCGATGAAACCACGCGACAGAGTCATGTGCACCCTCGCCGGCGAGCAACCCGACCGCATTCCTTTTTGTGAGGGTTCGGTTGCGCAGAATATTGCGCGCATCTTGGTGCAGACCGATCGAACGGTGTCGGAACGTGAGATTTCCGATTTTCTCAAGCGGGATGTGGTCGTCGCCGTGGTCTTTCCCCCATACTTTGCGAATCAAGGCATTGGAAGTGATGGCCAACCGTATGTGACCACCGGTTGGATCAAAACGCGGGCGGATCTCGATAGGATGCTCCTACCGGATCCGCATGATCGAGCTCTTTACGCGTCTGCCCAACAGGTGCTGGATGAAAAAGGGGATTATGCCACCGCGGCCGCCATCAAGCATGGTGTCGCGCCGATGCTGATCAGTATGGGCTTGGACAACTTTGCGTATGCACTGGTGGATGACCCCGATCTGATTCGTGAGGTCTTGAAGCGATATGTTGATTGGCAACTGGTGGTGACCGAACGGCTGTGCAAAATGGGCTTTGATTTTATCTGGAGTTTTGATGATATTGCGTTCAAGTCGGGCCCGTTTTGTTCGCGCCAAGTCTTCCAAGAATTTTTGATGCCTGCATTCCGTCGTTCGGCTCAAGCGATCACCTTGCCGTGGATTTTCCATAGTGACGGAAACATCATGCCGGTTCTTGATGATTTGCTCACACTGGGAATGAACGCGATTCATCCAATTGAGCCGGGTCCAATGGATTTAGTTGAGGTGAAGAAGAGATACGGCAAGCGTGTCTGTCTGGTCGGAAACGTGTCCGTTGACTTGCTGTGCACTGGTACGCCATCCGAGGTGCGTGCGGCGGTGCGTGAGTGCATGAGGGTTGGCAAACCTGGCGCACGCTACCTGATTTCATCTTCTAATAGTATCCCTTCGTATGCCCAAGCGGAAAACGTACGTGCAATGGCAGAGGCGATCTGGGATTACGGCTCGTATGAATGAGGTACACTTTGTCTGATTGAGAAGTTGGATTCCTGTCACGGAGAAGATTCGATGATGGATAGGCAGAAGTAGGAGAGTGCTTCTGCCGATGACGAGAATCATTCGGGTTTACTTCTTTCCATACCCACTGCTGTGCCCATACCTAACATTTGTGCACTGGCCACGGAAGCGATCAGCGTGATGCACACCCCGGTGGCCGGAACCTCAATGAGTGGATTGGACGTTCATCACTTTGTTCCTCAGGTGGCACCGGCAGGCCCATACGAAAGCGTATGGTTGTGGAAGTGAAATCACCTGAACCGATTATGCGAAATTAGGCGAACAGTTCTTTGACCGCTAACAGGTTGCGCCCCAGCAGTGCATTCAGATAAATGCCTAGCGTGAAGGCAGTGATAATCCCGACAACGCGTTTGCACAACCCCCA
>Ga0194126_10007737_pt1 | contig 14887 bp, 11 predicted proteins | sample TA2KigC150mmetaG_FD_148641 | JGI IMG/M metagenome (GOLD analysis project Ga0194126, IMG submission 148641) | Freshwater microbial communities from Lake Tanganyika, Tanzania - TA2015035 Kigoma Deep Cast 150m | ecosystem: Environmental > Aquatic > Freshwater > Lake | place: Tanzania: Lake... | reverse complement strand
GCATATTCCAGTATGCTGCGTCGTGGTTCCACTGAGTCACCACGAAGTGTCACCTAGCCTCCTTTCGGTAACACTATTATTGACGCAACGATACCTATTTCGGTAACAATAATTATGAGTCAATTCGGGCACTTGACTTATGCGAATTGTGTACCTAATCTATGGGGAGAAATAACGAGGAGGTTTCAGGATGGCAACAAAGATTGGCATCAATGGCTTCGGCAGGGTGGGCAGGCAAATCTTCAAGGCAATCAACGATTTCCATGCCGATAAGCTGGAAACGGTGGTTATCAACGACCTCACCGATACCAAGACCAACGCCCATTTGCTCAAATATGACAGCAACTACGGCAAATACCCGGGCAAGATAGAGGCTACGGCGGATTCCATTATCGTAGATGGCAAAAAGGTGAGGGTGCTGGCGGAGAAAGACCCCGCCAAAATACCCTGGAAGGATTTCGGCGTCGAGATCGTTGTGGAATCTTCGGGCAGGTTCACCGATGCCGACAAGGCTGCGGCGCACTTTCAGGGCGGCGCCAAGAAGGTGATTATCTCGGCACCTGCCAAGGGAGAGGACATCACAATCGTACTCGGCGTCAACGAGAATAAATACGACCCTGCCAAGCATCGTATAATATCCAATGCCTCCTGCACCACCAACTGCATCGCTCCTATAGTGAAAGTGCTTCACGAGAGCTTCGGCGTGAGCAAGGGCTTGATGACCACCTGCCATGCCTATACCAACGACCAGAGGATACTCGACACGGTGCACAGCGACCTGCGCCGCGCCCGCGCTGCAGCGCTGAGCATTATCCCCACCACCACCGGCGCTGCCAAAGCGGTGACGCAGGTAATCCCGGAGTTGAAAGGAAAGATACATGGCATCGCGCTCAGAGTGCCCACCTCCACCGTCTCTGTTGTCGATTTTGTTGCCGATGTAAATAAAGAGGTTACAGCGGAGCAGGTCAACGATGCCCTGCGCGCCGCTGCGGATAAGCAGCTCAAGGGCATACTGGAGTTTTGCACCGAGGAGCTGGTCAGCATCGATTTCAAGGGCAATCCCGCCAGCTCGATTGTGGATGCCGCTCTTACCATGGTCATCGGCGGCAACATGGTCAAAGTGTTAAGCTGGTATGACAATGAGTGGGGCTATAGCTGCCGCACCGCCGACCTGGCAGCCCTGATGGTCAAGAAGGGGCTGTAACACTCCTGTTTAGCGTTAACTCGTGAATCTGTAGGGGCGTTCAATTGAACGCCCCTACTTATAATGGTCGGGTTAGGAAACCCGACCTACTCCGTCGTCACGGGAGCAGCGACGCTACATTTCTCACGGACAAGCCGAGTAGGGCAGGTTTCCCAACCTGCCTTACATATTTGATCGAATGCGTTGTATCAGGCGGGCGCCTTCTCTACCTTCACGGCGCAGACCTTCAGTTCGGGGATTTTGGATATGGGGTCCAATGCGGGGTTGGTGAGCAGGTTGGTGGCGCTTTCGGCGAAGTGGAAGGTCATGAAAACCACGCCCAGCGGCGACGACTCGGTTATCTTCGCCTTTGCCTGTATCCTGCCGCGACGTGAGGATATCTGTATTTTATCGCCGTCTTTTATGCCCAGCGCCTGAGCGTCTTTAGGATTTATCTCTGCCAGTTCCTCTTTGCTTATCTCTCTGAGACCCTTGGAACGCCGCGTCATGCTGCCTGTGTGATAATGGAACAGGATGCGGCCGGTGGTCAGCATCAACGGATAGTTATTGTCGGGCAACTCCTGAGGAGGCCTGTACTCCACGGCGGCGAACCTGCCCTTGCCGCGGCTGAACATGTCCTCATGGAGGAACTGAAGTCCGGGATGGTCTTCGGTAGGACAGGGCCATTGCAGTCCCCCCTGCTCCAGTCTTTCGTAGGTGATGCCGCCGTAGGAGGGCGTGAGTTCGGCAATCTCCTTCATAATATCAGCAGCGCTGTTGTACTCGAAACCTTTTGCCTTCATCCGCCGCGCTATTTCACAGACTATCTGCCAATCGGGCTTGGATTCGCCTGCGGGCTTGATAGCCTTGCGTACTCTCTGTACCCGGCGTTCGGTATTGGTGAATGTTCCGTCCTTCTCCGCGAAACTTGCCGCAGGCAGCACTACATGGGCTAGCTGCGCCGTCTCGGTGAGGAATATATCCTGAACTATCAGAAATTCAAGCTTGCCCAGCGCCTCTTTAATATGTCTGGCGTCGGGATCGCTGAGCACTGGGTTCTCACCCATGATATAGGCAGCCTTGACCTTGCCTTCATCCATGGCATGGAACATCTCGGTGAGCACCAGCCCCAGCTCGGACGGCAAAGTGCAGCCCCAGGCGGTCTCGAACTTCATTCTTATGCCTGCTCCGGCTACCTGCTGATAGCCTGTGAATACGTTGGGCAGAGCGCCCATGTCGCAGGAGCCTTGCACGTTGTTCTGACCGCGCAGCGGGTTTACGCCCGACGAGAGCTTGCCCACATTGCCGGTGAGCATGGCGAGGTTGGCTAAAGCCAGAACGTTGTCGGTGCCGTGCGAATGCTGCGTTATGCCCATGGCGTAGAGGATGGAGGCAGGTTTGCCGGTTGCGTACAGCCGAGCTGCCTTCGCTATATCTCCTGCGGGCACTCCTGTGACCAGAGATACGAAGTCCAAATCAAAATTCTTCAGGGAATTGCGGAACTCCTCGAAGTTCTCGCAGCGTTTCTCGATGAACTCCTTATCGAGCAGTCCCTCATCGACTATCACACGGCACATGCCCATGATAAGGGCTGCATCTGACCCCGGGGATTGTCTCAGCCAGATATGAGACCTGCGCACGAGGTCGATTCTGCGTGGGTCGGCAACGATGAGCTTCCCGCCTTTATCCACGGCTTTCTTTATCTCCAGGGCGATTACGGGATGGTCGTCGGTGGTGTTAGTGCCGATAGCCAGGATACATTTAGCATCCCCGATCTCGGCTATCGAGTTGGTCATGGCGCCGCTGCCGAAGCTTGTGGCCAGACCGGCCACGGTAGGGGCGTGTCAGAGGCGGGCACAGTGGTCTATATTGTTCGTGCCCATCACCGCCCGGGTAAATTTCTGAAACACGAAGTTGTCTTCGTTAGTGCACTTGGCTGAAGATATGGCAACGAACTTGCTCCCCTTGCAGTTAGCCAGCTTGCTGGTTATCAGGTCGAAAGCCTCGCCCCAGCTTGCCTCGATGAACTCGCCGTTCTTCTGCTTGATGAGAGGCGAGGTCAGGCGTTCCGGCGAGTTGACGAAATCCAGTCCGAACTTGCCCTTAACGCAGGCTTGTCCTTTGTTCGCAGGTCCTTTCTGGTCGGGGGCAACGCGGGTGATTTTTTCATCTTTGATGTCCAGATTAAGCTGGCAGCCCACGCCGCAATAGGGGCATATGGTTGTCACCGTGCGGTCCGGTGCACCCTTCCATAACGAGGGGCGCTCCATAAGCGCTCCCACGGGGCAGACATCGACGCAGGCGGCGCAGAATTTGCATCCCGAGTCGATAAGAGTCTTGCCGAAGGCTCCGCCGATATAGGTGTTTTTCCCGCGGAGATTGAATGAAATAGCTTCTGCACCTCTGATTTCATGGCATACCCTGACGCATTTGCCGCAGAGGATGCACAGATTGTTGTTTCTGACGATGAAAGGGTTCTCCATCTCGATGGGGAATCCTCTGTGATTGTACGGATAGGGCATCTCGCCGATACCTATGAAATCAACCGCTTTCTGCAGCTCGCAGCGTCCGTTCTTGGCGCAGAGTATGCACTGTTGTTCGTCCACGCTGGGCAGGCGCAAACACACGTCTCCGGGTTTGCATCTTTCCCTGCGGTGGCAGGTGAGACAGACATGCGGATGCCTTGCCAGCAGTATATGCAGCACCTTGCGGCGCTGTTCGTTGACTTCGGTGGTATTACTATAAACAACCATACGGTCGGCAGCGGGTTCGCTGCATGCGGTAACGAAGCCGCGTCTGTCCTCTATTTTCACCTGGCACAGACGGCATGCGCCTGTAGGCAGCTTGATATCCCGCAGCGCGCACAAATTGGGGATGTATATGCCGTTATCGAGCGCCGCTTCCAGGATTCTTTTACCTCTGGTCGTCTTGACCTCGACGCCGTCTATGGTCAGCGTAACAACATTGCTTTTGGGTTTGGTTATTGTAGTTGTCTCCACAGCCATTACACCTCGTTTATTTTGCACCTGCTGCCGCAGCTACCGGCACAGGTTCCTTGGGCACTTCCACAGTCTCGCCGCTGACTTTCTTCACCGCATTGAATTTGGTGGGACATTTCTCCAGACATGTACCGCACTTGATGCACTTGACCTGGTCTACTACGTGCACCATCCTCTTGCCGCCGGTTATAGCGTCCACGGGGCAGGCTCGGGCGCAAATGCCGCAGCCTGAGCATTTATCGGGCAGAATGAAGAAGTTTATCAACTCCTTGCATACCAGTGCCGGACATCTCTTCTCGTTGACATGCGCCTCCCACTCTTCGCGGAAGTAGCGTATGCTGGTGAGCACAGGATTGGGTGCCGATGTCCCCAATCCGCAGAGGGCGCTGCCGATGATGGTCTTGCCCAGCTCGTTCAAGTGGTCAATATCCTCAGGCTTCCCTCTCCCTTGCGTTACTCTCTCCATCATATCGATCATCAGAGGCAAACCCTCGCGGCAGGGCACGCACTTGCCGCAGGACTCGTCGCGGCAGAAGGCGAGGAAGTACCTTGCTGTGTCCACCATGCAGGTATCGGTATCCATTACCACCATGCCGCCGGAGCCCATGATGGAGCCGACGCGGGCAAGGTTCTCGAAATCGACAGGGGTATCCAGAAGGTTCTCCGGTATACACCCTCCGGAGGGTCCGCCCGTTTGAATTGCCTTGAAAGGTTTGCTATTGGGAATTCCACCGCCCACTTCGTAAACTATCTGGCGCAGTGTGATGCCCAGAGGAACTTCAATCAATCCGGGACGGTTTATCTTCCCGGTCAGGGCGAAGGTCTTTGTCCCTTTGCTGTCTTTTGTGCCGTAGCCGGCAAACCAATCGCCGCCTTTGACCACGATGTTGGGGGCATTGGCAAATGTCTCCACATTATTCAGAGAGGTGGGCAAGCCCCATAAACCCGACTCCACGGAGCGCGGTGGCCTCACGCGCGGCATGCCTCGTTTGCCCTCGATGGAGTACATCAAGGCGCTGCCCTCGCCGCAGACGAAAGCGCCGGCGCCCTGCATTATCTCAATATCGAAGCTGAACCCGCCGCCCAGAATATTCTTGCCCAGCAGGTTCAGTCCTTTCGCTTGCTCTATAGCGGTTTTAAGCCTCTTGACAGCCAGGGGATACTCCGCTCTCACATATATATAGCCGTGAGATGTGCCGATAGCATAGCCGGCAATAGCCATTCCTTCGAGAAGAGAGTGAGGGTCTCCTTCGAGAACGGAGCGGTTCATGAAAGCCCCGGGGTCTCCTTCGTCGGCGTTGCACACCACGAATTTGGGCGTAGCTTTGCTGCGCCTTGCCTCCTGCCATTTCTTCGACGTGGGAAAGCCGGCTCCGCCGCGTCCGCGCAGCCCCGCCTTCTCAACCTGAGTGATGATATCGTCCGGCTGCATTGTCAAAGCCTTATTCAGTCCGGCATAGCCTCCGTTGGCAATATAGTGGTAGATATTATCGGCATCTATTGTTCCGCATCTGTCCAGTATTATCCTGACCTGCGGTTTCAGCATCGGCAGGTCGAAGAATTTGGGTATGCCCTGCACCGTGCCCTCGCCTATTGTGCCCAGCGCCAGATCGGGACGGGGGTTGTCTTTGACCAGGTAATCCTCGATTAGTTCTGCAACCTTCTCTTTGGCGACACGGCTGTAGCAGATTCTAGGATGCCCCGGCTTTATGATGTCCACCAGCGGTTCCAGATAGCACAAGCCCAGGCATCCTACAGGTATTACATGGGCATCTATTTTGCGTTTGGCAAGCTCCTCTTTCACAGCCTGCATGGTGGCGTTGCCGCCTGCTGCCATGCCGCAGGTCGCCAGACCCACCAGTATCAGAGGCTTGTTGCCATGCCACAGGCTATTCCATTCTGCTTTGGCTTTACCCTGTATTTCTGAGAAATTCATGGGATTCCCCTTTAAATATAACTACTGATATTTCTTGATGGTTTCCAGAGCCTTGGGACCTGTTACGTTGCCGTAGACGTCGTTGTCAACCACAACGACGGGCGCCAGAGCACAGGAGCCGAAGCAGCGAACCGACTCCAGACTGAAATTCTCGTCCTTCGTTGTTTCCCCTTCTTTAATGTGAAGCTCTCGTTCCAGCGAGTCCACGATGCTCATAGCGCCGCATACATGGCAGGCTGTGCCCAGGCAGACCTTGATCATATGCTTGCCGGGCTTGATATAGCGGAACTGAGCATAGAAGCTGGCAACACCGTAAACCGTATTGGGCGAAACCCCTGCCAGTTCCCCGATTTCCTCCATCGCCTCTCTGGGCAGATACCCCATCTTTTCCTGCACTGCTTGCAGCGCCGGTATCAGCACAATCTGCTGTCCCTTCAACGGGGTAATCAGTTCGCGAATCTGGCTCTTCATGTCGTTATTGCTTGTCACCTGTTTCCTCCGGTCTCTGTTTCCTATCTCCGTAATCGGACACAAAATACCTGGCGACTCATAGCCAGGTTGTTCGGGTAATAGTCTGCGGTTTGATAATAAAATCTTGAGCCTGAGAGACAGGCTGAAGCATCGCAATACCAATAAAACGAATCATACTAAATCTAGGGAGAAATGCATTGCTGCCCGGATAGTCTGTATGCTTGGACGGGTATATAAGAAGGCAAGGTCATTAACAGCCTGCAAAGGTACCCTCTATTCACAAACGGTGAATTCGACGAAAATCGGCTTTTTTGAAGCCACCGCTCAATCGCTATTATAGCTTACGGTATTTTTCAAGTCAACTTCAGGGAAATGATGGTTAGGATGCTGGTATTTTGTGGCAAAAGTGATAGAATAAAGACGGGTGGGTTTCACGTTTTGAAATATTTATGAGCGAAGCTAAAATAAGGGAACGCAAGGGGGTAAAAGCTCTCGAATAGAGAGCTTTTTATCTTTTTTAAATATCTAGGGAGGCAAAATGTATAAAATCCTGCACAGGGAAGACCTCACCCCTGAAATCCATCTTTTCGAGATAGCTGCCCCCGATGTGGCGAAGAAGGCTCAGGCGGGGCAGTTCGTTGTAATTCGGGCAGATGAGAAGGGTGAGCGTATTCCATTGACTATAGCCGATTGGAACCGGGAGAAGGGCACGGTCACCGTGGTCTTCATGGAGGTGGGCAAGACGACACGCAGGCTGGCGACTGTGAAAGCCGGCGAGTATATCGCCAACTTCGCCGGACCTCTGGGCTTGCCCACACATATCGATAAATATGGCACGGTGGTCTGCGTCGCCGGCGGCTTCGCCATCGCCACTATCGTCCCCATCGCCCGCGCCATGAAAGCGGCGGGGAACAAGGTTATCTCGATAATGGGGTTCCGCACCAAGAGCCTGGTGTTCTGGGAGGAGCGTCTGCGCAAGTACAGCGACGAGCTGATTGTGACCACCGACGACGGCACCTATGGACACAAAGGAGTGGTCACTATCCCTGTCAAGGAGCTGCTTGAGAGCGGCAAGGAGAAGGTCGGACTGGTGGTCGCTATCGGGCCCACTGTGATGATGAAGTTCTCCTCGCTGACCACCAAGCCGTTCGGCGTGAAGACCATCGTCAGCCTCAATCCCATCATGGTGGACGGCACCGGCATGTGCGGCGTATGCCGCGTATCCATCGGCGGTGTTACTAAGTTCACCTGTGTGGACGGGCCTGACTTCGATGGACATCAGGTTGACTGGGACGAGCTTATGGCACGGCAGCGCACCTATCTCGATGAGGAGAAACAGTCTCTGGAGCAGTGGAAACAGAGCTGTAGCTGCGATAGGAGGTAAAGACCTGTGGCTGAAAAGTTAAATTTGAATCGTGTTTCGATGCCCAAGCAGGAGCCTCTGGTAAGGGCTAAGAATTTTAATGAAGTTGCTCTGGGATATGCGGCTGAGAACGCACTTTACGAGGCAGGGCGCTGCATTCAGTGCAAGAAGCGCCCCTGCGTTGCCGGCTGCCCCGTAGGCGTTGACATTCCTGAATTCATCCTGGCTTTGCGTGATAAAAATATGGCTGAGTCGGTGAGGATTCTGAAGAGCAAGAACGCTCTCCCCGCTATCTGTGGACGGGTCTGCCCCCAGGAGACCCAGTGCGAAGAGGTGTGTACGCTGGCGAAGAAGGGGGCTCCTGTGGCAATTGGGAGACTGGAACGCTATGTCGCCGACTGGGAGCTGTCTCAGCCAGCCAGCGCCAAGCCTAAACCGGAGATTGCCCCGCCCACAGGAAAGAAGATAGCGGTGGTCGGCTCAGGCCCCGCCGGTCTCACCGCAGCTGCCGACCTGGCGAAGCGAGGTCATAAGGTCACCATATTCGAGGCGCTGCATGTCGCCGGCGGCGTATTGATGTACGGCATCCCCGAGTTCAGACTGCCCAAGCAAATCGTGCAGGCTGAGGTGGACTATGTGAAATCGCTGGGCGTCGATGTGAAGCTGGATGCAGTAGTAGGCAAGATAGCGACCGTCGATGAGATACTGAAAGACGGATACCATGCCGTTTTTCTGGGCACTGGCGCGGGTTTACCCATGTTCCTGCGCATCCCCGGCGAGAACTACAACGGCATATATTCCGCTAACGAATTCCTCACCCGCACCAATCTGATGAAGGCATATCTCTTCCCTGAGTTCGATACGCCGATAAAGGTGGGCAAGAGGGTGGCGGTGATCGGCGCCGGAAACGTGGCTATGGACTCTGCCCGCTGCGCCTTGAGACTGGGTGCATCTGAAGTGTATATAGTCTATCGGCGCTCCCGTGCCGAGATGCCGGCAAGGGCGGAGGAGGCGGAGAACGCCGAGGAAGAGGGCGTTATCTTCAAGCTTCTAACCAATCCTGTGAGGTTCTTCGGCAACGATAAGGGCTGGGTCACTGGTATGGAATGCATCGAGATGGAGCTTGGCGAGCCCGATGCCAGCGGACGCCGTCGACCTGTGGAAAAGAAGGGCAGCGAGTTCAAGATGGAGGTCGATACCGTAGTGGTGGCTTTAGGCACCACACCGAACCCTCTGGTGCCCAAGACCACGGCGGCGCTCGAGACCACCAAGCACGGCACAGTGGTGGCAGATGAGGCAACGGGCAAGACCGTCAAGGACCGTGTCTGGGCAGGCGGAGACGTAGTTACCGGCGCTGCCACGGTCATCAGCGCCATGGGCGCCGGCAAGAGAGCATCCGAATCCATAGATACCTTCCTGAAAGGACAATAAGGGAAAGCGTTCAGCTATCAGCGGTCAGCAATCTGTAGTAGGGGCACGGCATGCCGTGCCCCTACATTATTGACACATTTACTTACAGGTAATAAAGTTCGTTAGAAGAATAGGTTAAATCATCGTTTGTGAGGAGCCCGGATATGTCCACAATGTTCTTGAGCAGAAGCGAAGTACGGGATTTACTCGATATGCGGGAGGTCATAGGGGCGGTGGAGCAGGCGTTCAAGGATTGGGCTCAGGGTAAAGCGAAGATGCCCACCAAATCGTACATGCTCGTGGAGAAGGGCGATTTTCGCGCCATGCCGGGAGCTATACCGGGTGCGGCGGGTGTGAAATGGGTCAACGTGCACCTGGGGAATAGCAAACTGGGGTTGCCCTCGATTATGGCTATCTTAATTTACAGCGACCCTGATACGGGCTATCCCCTGGCGATAATGGATGCTACCGATATCACAGCCTATCGCACCGGCGCCACGGCTGCCATCGCCTCCAAATACCTGGCGCGCAAGAACTCACGTACGCTGGGACTGGTGGGTGCCGGACATCAGGCTTATACCCAGTTGATGGCACATGCCGGGCTATTCAAACTAAAGGAAATTAAAGCGTTCGATATCAAGAAAGAGGCTGTGGATAAGCTGATTAAGACTTTCCCGCAGCATCCGATAAAGGGCGGCTCTCTCGAAGATACCGTAGCCTCGGATATTGTGTGCACCATTACGCCGGCGCGGGAGCCTGTGGTTAAAAAGGCATGGGTGAAGCCCGGTACGCATATCAACGCTATAGGCGCGGATGCCGAGGGCAAGGAGGAGTTGGAGCCTTCTATATTGAAGGAGGCGATGGTGGTAGTGGACGACATGAAGCAGTCTAGCCTGGCCGGCGAAATAAATGTCCCGGTAAGGAAGGGGCTGTATAAAGTCGAAGACGTATATGGAACTCTGGGCGAGGTCATCTCGGGCAAAAAACGAGGCAGGGCGGATGATAGGGCGATAACCATCTTCGATTCCACCGGTGTCGCTATAGAGGACATAGCTACAGCCCAACTGGTCTACAAGAAAGCCAAGGCAAAAGGCGGCTATCTGTCACGGGAGTTCGTCGAAGAATAAAAAAGGTGGCACAGGGGTATTTTTCGTAGGGGCGACTTACTGAGCTTCCAGAATCCTAGATACTGGTTTGCTATTTGTCAACAATTCCTACTGTCCGATTCTCCTTTAATTTTGTCTCTTTAAGAGCTTCCTGAAAAATGGGCGACCAAACGCAAATGCAAAGCCAAAAATAATGATGACCGAAATATCTATGACGTGCCATAAACTATCTGAATTCCACGGATGGGTAAATTCCCAATACACTTGAAATAGGAAAGCCAAAAATATCAACCATGCTCCTAATTTGGCCATTGTGGTCGGAAGGCTGTCAATTAGCATTAGACCACCCACTACTGCTATACCAGTCCAAACAAGGTCAATATGTGTCATAGACCTCTACCTCCCTCAACCGTTTGGATTATGACAAAGAGATATTAATACAACAATCCCATCAAGGTACTGATTTATCACGGTAATTTACTGCTATTGCGACATTCTACCCCTTTATGTTTAAGGCAAAGCTCCCCCGATGCAAGTACTCACTTTTATTCGTTTAGTAGTAGTCTTAGCGAAACTATTATCAAAAGTCCAACTATACATGCCTGTCATGGGTATCTCATATACTAACTGATGAGTGTTTACTACTTTACCAGTGTCCAGAACTTTATTATCAATTGGATTTATGATGTAGAAGCGTATGTCATTGTCACCACCAACAACGGTGAAGGAGATTTTTAAATATTGACCTGCCTCCAATCGCTTACCAAACGTTTTAGCCCAAGAAGGAGGCTCAATTGTTAAGTCCGATTCATAACAGCTCTCAATTGACGTTGGATTTGACTTGAGTGTAGGCCAAGGTTCAAGTGTTCTTCGTGGCGTATTCTCAATAGGGACATTCACTTTTACTGTATAAATGTGGCTTACGTCCTTGAATTCGTAAGCATAATACTCGTCCTTAGATATGGGAAACAAAACATCTTTTGCAGCTAGTACGTTTATCTCAGGCTGATTCCAACTCACTGTTATACTAGACCTAAATTGGTCTTTCTCATACAAGCGAACCGTATAATTAGTATTTGGTTGTGCTAAATCAGTGGGTCGCAACTGCACAACTATAGCGTATCGATACACAAAGGATACAGCCGTAACATACATTTCTTGGACAGTCGCAATATTCTCAGAGGATTCCTTGCACGCACTGAATGTAATAGATGACAGGATAAGACAGATAACCAATAAAAAACACAACTTACATTTCATGATTTGTTATTCTCTCCTTTTGTGACCTATTTTTGCTCGCTTGATGATAGGTTTAGGAGTCCTGCTGACTGGTTGTAATATGACCTTTATCTCTTGTAATCCTCTTGCGAGATTTTACCCCGATTCGTATAATAACACAAGGTGGCTATGGGGATTTTTCGTAGGGGCACGGCATGCCGTGCCCCTACTTCTGTACTTACCGAGGCGGTTTTAGTAAAATAGCCACAAGATAACAAGGAGGGTAGCCTGGAGCATCTGCTCCAGGCTCGGGTCGGAGCGGATGCTCCAACCTACCCCAGAGAAACAAATGAGTAGGAGTTTCACCCTCACCTAACCTCTCCCGTTCACGGTGAACCGTTCAGGGTGAACCCGTCAAGGGAGAGGAATTACAAACCTCCCTCCCCTTGAGGGCTTCGCCGTGAGCTCAGCCGAACGGAGGGATTAGAGGGAGGGGTAAACCACATCGGAAATGACCACACCGATTAGAAGCCAGTACCTCAGGATAAAACGAAGCTATCCGCAGGCTATCGTGTTCTTCCGGCTGGGCGATTTCTACGAGACCTTCGACGAGGATGCCCGGCTGGTATCCAAAGAGCTGGAGATTACGCTCACCTCCAGGGAGATGGGCAAGGGGCAGCGCTATCCCATGGCGGGGATACCCTACCACGCGCTGGATAACTACCTGGCGAAGCTCATCAACAAGGGCTATAAGGTGGCTATCTGCGAGCAGATGAGCGAGCCCAAGCCGGGTAAAGGTCTGGTGGAGCGAGACGTGGTCAGGGTAGTAACACCGGGCACGATTGTCGAGCCCAACCTGCTCGAGACCAGGACGAATAACTATCTGGCTGCCCTGATTGTGGAAAAAGAGCAGGCAGGCATTGCATATATTGACATAACGACCAGCGAGTTCGCCACCGCGCAGATTGCCGCTGAAAAAGCCCCATTGGAACTGGAGCGGCTGCGCCCCTCGGAGATTCTGCTGCCTCGAAATGCGCAGTTGCCCAGATCGGGGCTGCAAATCCCCACGACACAGCTCGACGACAGGTGGTTCGAGCTTGATGAAGCGCAGCAGACCCTGATGGGCAATCTCGGCGTGTCGACGCTGGAAGGCTACGGCTGCGCCCATCTGCCGCTGGCTATCAGGGCGGCGGGCGCGATACTGCATTATCTGGAGGAGACGCAGAAGGGCGCGCTGGGGCAGATAAATAATCTCGCCACCTATTCCATTGAGTCGTTCATGACTCTGGACTCGCCGACACGGCGCAACCTGGAGCTGTTTCAAAGCAGCCGCCTCGGGCTTACTGCAGGCTCGCTGCTGTCCGTCATCGACCTCACCAAGACGCCGATGGGCGGGAGGCTGCTCAAGAAGTGGCTGGGGCAGCCGCTGCTCGACATCGGGCAACTGGATAAAAGGCAGCAGGCGGTAAGCTGGTTTCTGTCGCCGCAGCGCGCCGAGGTTATCAGCCTGCTCGGCAGGCTCAGCGATGTGGAACGGCTGATAAACCGCGTCAGGGCGGGCCAAGCTACTCCGCGAGAGCTGGTCTCGCTGCGCCGCAGTCTGGAGCATGTGCCGGCCCTGAAAACTATTATGGAAGCGGACGGGGCTCTGGGCTGGCTTTCCTCGGAGCTCAAGCCCTGCGATGATGTCGTTGCCTTAATCTCTCAGGCAATCGTCGATGACCCTCCGCCAACGGTAGGGGAGGGCAACGTAATAAAGAGCGGCTTCTCTGTGGAACTGGACGAGCTTCGCTCGGCTTCCTCGAATGCCCGGAAATACCTCGCTGAACTGGAGCGCACCGAGCGCGAGAAGACGGGGATAAAGTCGCTCAAGGTGGGCTACAACAAAATCTTCGGTTACTATATCGAGGTCACCACCCCGCACCTACCCCGGGTGCCCCAGGACTATATCCGCAAGCAGACGCTGGCGAACGGGGAGCGCTATTTCACCCCGCAGCTCAAAGAATACGAGTCGCTGATCCTCAACGCCGAGACCAGGATAGCCGACCTGGAAAGCACGCTCTTCCGCCAGGTCTGCCGTCAGGTGGGAGATTGCGCCGAGCGCATCCTGGGCATCGCTGCCGCTCTGGCTCAAATCGATGTCCTCTCCGCCTTCGCCGAGGTGGCAGTGAGATACGGCTACGCCTGCCCCAAACTGACCGGCGACGACACTATAACAATCGTCAACGGGCGCCATCCTGTAGTCGAGCGCGCTCTGACGGACGAGCGCTTCGTGCCCAACGACACCTATCTCTCGAACAAAGACGCCCAGCTTATCATTCTCACCGGCCCCAATATGTCGGGCAAGTCCACCTATCTGAGGCAGGTTGCCCTCATCGTGCTTCTGGCGCAGATAGGCAGCTTTGTCCCCGCAGATTCGGCTACCATAGGTCTGGTGGACCGTATCTTCACCAGGGTGGGGCTTCAGGATGACCTGGTCACCGGGCAATCCACCTTCATGATTGAGATGGTGGAGACCGCTAACATACTGAACAACGCTACTTCAAAGTCGCTGATTATTCTGGACGAGATAGGACGCGGCACCTCGACCTACGACGGCCTCTCCATAGCTCAGGCTGTGGCGGAGTATATCCACAACCATCCCCGGCTGGGCGCCAAGACGCTGTTCGCCACCCATTACCATGAACTGGTGGAGCTGGCGAACTTCCTGCCCCGCATACGCAACTTCAGCATCGCCGTATCGGAGGAAAGTGGGAAGGTGGTATTTCTGCGCAAGATAATACCCGGGGGCGCGGATAAGAGCTACGGCATACATGTGGCGCAGCTTGCCGGATTGCCGCGTGCGGTGATACATCGCGCCGAGGAGGTCCTCAGCGAACTCGAACAAAATGGTGATATAAAGGTCGTGCAGAAAGCTCAACCCCGCCGCAAAGGTAAAGCCCCGATAGAGCAAATACCGTTATTCGGGCAGAGTTCGCCCGTTGCGGACGAAATCCTCAAGCTGGATGTATCCTCGATGACCCCTCTGGAAGCCATCACCAAGCTCTACGAGCTGCAGCGCAAAGCTAAAGAGGGATAGCTGTTTCGTTTGCTCCGACCGTATGATATGCCGTCATTGGTAATACATTATAATAAAGTATTACTATTCTATTATTGACATACCTTAGTTTATATGTTATACATTTGACTATAAGGAGGACA
>Ga0194126_10007736_pt1 | contig 14887 bp, 10 predicted proteins | sample TA2KigC150mmetaG_FD_148641 | JGI IMG/M metagenome (GOLD analysis project Ga0194126, IMG submission 148641) | Freshwater microbial communities from Lake Tanganyika, Tanzania - TA2015035 Kigoma Deep Cast 150m | ecosystem: Environmental > Aquatic > Freshwater > Lake | place: Tanzania: Lake... | reverse complement strand
AGATGAGGATGCTTTCAGCCAGAAGGATACATTTCAGTTTTTTAAAGTCTTTAATTTGGCTCTGGCCTATTTTCAGCGCTTCATCATGGTTTACCTTAGAGGTTACCGGCGCTTGAACATGGGGAAAAAGTAAAGCCCCCAAAGATTTGATTCGTCCACGTAAATCTATAGAGTATCCGAGAGAAGATTCATAAATGATCACACCCTGAAAGGTCTGCCAGTAACTCACATACCAGGTATCTGATATTTTTTCAGCTCCTTTCAATTTCAACTGGTCAGGCCCAATTTGAAGTAAGGGCTGATACTTGCTAACAAGCAGGGGTCCCGTATGGGTAATCTCTTTCCTGGATAATTTTGAAAAATTTTTGAGTTCTAAAAGATTCGACTCTATTCCCCGAATGATCAAGGGGGCTCGGGTAAGAGGGTCCCGTCTAATCGATAACAGCTGACCTTTATAACGGAGGGTTTCGCCGTCCGGCTTTTCAGGACCTCCGATTCCCAAACTTGAAAGAAAGATCAGAACCGCCAGGAGGGTTGGTATGATTTTAGAAATGAACTTTACTCTTTGAAAAAACTTTTGAAGAGCCAAATTTAAACCTTGACACTTAAATAACGCTCCTGAATATCCATTGCGCCTTCCAACTCGGAGGGCGTTCCCTCATAGACAATGGTCCCCTTTTCCATGATATAAACGGTTTCGCAGATATTCTTGATGGTCTTCAGATTTTGTTCGACCAGCAGGATGGTGGTTCCTTTTTGATTGATGATTTTCACGGTGTCCGCAATCAATTTCACCAATAAGGGCATTAACCCCTCCATGGGTTCATCCATCAAGATCAACTTGGGGTTGATAATCAAGGCCCTGCCTACGGCGAGCATCTGCTGTTCTCCGCCCGAAAGGGTTCCGGCCTTTTGATTGATTCGTTCTTTCAACCTTGGAAAGTGTACGAATATCTCTTCGAGTAGTGTCTTGTCCAATTTTCCCTTAACGATCGGAATCCTCAGGTTTTCCAGGACGGTCAGTTTGGGAAAGAGATGCCGCCCCTGGGGCATATAGGAGATCCCCATGCGGGGGATTTGGTAAGGAGGCAAGTCAGAAAGATTCGTCTCATAAAAATGGACCGATCCCTTTTTGCGAGGCACCATTCCCATGATCGATTTTAAGGTGGTGGTTTTCCCGACGCCATTTCTCCCGATCAGGCCCACCAGCTTTCCCTCGCCAACTTCCAGAGACGTATCGTAGAGAACCTGGCACTCGCCGTAACTACAATTTAAATTTTTCATTTTAAGCATCTTCGGTCCCCAGATAAACCTTCTTCACTTCTTCATTCTCCTTGATCTTGGCGGGAGGTCCCTCCGCAATAATGGATCCGTAGTGAAGCACGGAAATGGTGTCGGCAAGTTTCATCACCACTCCCATGTCATGCTCCACCAGAATAATCGTTTGTCCTGAAAGCATGGTTCTCATCTTCTTGACCAGAGCCATGGACTCCTGGCTGTTGAGCCCCGCGGTGGGTTCGTCCAATAGAAGGAGCTTGGGCTCCGTGCTTAATGCGATCCCCATCTCGAGGATACGTTGATCCCCGTAGGACAGTTCGGAGCAAATCAGAGAGGCTTTCTCCTTCAGCCCTGTCAACTCCAACATGGCTTCGGTTTTTTCCTGCACATCCCGCCATCTTTTGGCCGGGAGAAAGGGATTGAAAAATTTCTTTCGCGACTGCACCGCTGTCCAGATATTCTCATGGACGGTTAAGCCCGGAAAGAGGCTGGTGATCTGGAGCGTTCTGGCAATTCCGATGTGAGAGATGCGATGGGGGCTCAGATTGGTGATCTCCTGGCCGTTAAAAAGGATGTTTCCGCCGGATACCTGAAGGATGCCGTTAATCAGGTTCAGCAGGGTGGTTTTCCCTGCTCCATTGGGTCCGATCAATGCGCGGAGTTCCCCTTTCTTCACCGAAAGGTTCACATGATTGACGGCTAATAATCCACCGAAGGATTTATTGACTTTTTTAATCTCAAGGATGACCCCGTCGGTTTCAGGCACTTGATTTCCCTTTCTTCCATCTGGATTGAATCAGCCCCACAATTCCCTTGGGAGCGAGCAGGACCATGACGACCAGGACGATTCCCACCACCAGATCCGTGGCCTGAAGAAAATTGACCAGATAATGTTCCAGGGACAGGATGATCCCCGTTCCCACGACAGGGCCGATCAATGTTCCCATTCCCCCCACAATGGTATAAACCACCGCATGCCCAGAAACCGACCAGTGGAGATAACCGGCTCCGACATATTTGAGGGTGATGCTGTAAAGCCCACCAGCCAACCCACTTAATCCTCCAGCAATAATAAAAGCGATGAGTTTATATCGCTGGACATTGTACCCGATTAGCCGGGCTCGCTCCTCATTTTCTCTAATGGAAATAAATATCTTCCCTAAGGGGGATTGGACGATTCTTCTTAAGATGAGATAACAGACGGCGACAACCGCCAAAACGAAGTAATAATTGCCTTTGATATCCATCAAATTGACTTGAAAAAACCCCAGCCGGAATGGGCGAGGCGAAAAGGTGAGGCCATCCTTCCCGCCCGTTAAGGAGGTCCACGTGTCTCCTATGATATTTGCAATGATGGCAAAGATGATCGTGATGATCACAAAATGGATACCGGTCAACTTGACCGAGAAGTATCCTACAAACCATGCAAAGAGCATCGGGATCAGGATGCATAAAAGAAGTCCTGGCTCCGTCCCCAGGCCATATTTCCGTGTCAAGATGGTGACGGTATATCCGCCTATGCCGAAAAAAAGTGCCTGTCCAAAGCTCAAGAGGCCCGTGTAGCCAAAAATTAGGTCAAAGGATATGGCGAACAATATCCAGACGAAGAGCTCTGTCAGAAAGGTTTGATAGTAAAGTTCGGTAAAAAAGGGCAAGATGACCAAGCCAAGAATGACGAGCCCGAAGATCAAGGTAAATCTAAACGGTTTCTCTTTCCAAGAAGACACGATTTTACTCCTATTCCCCGAAGAGTCCTTGCGGTCGAACCAGCAACACGATGATCAGGATGGCCAGGGAAAACACCATGGCCATCGAGGGGGATACAAAGATGGACCCCACTCCCTGGATGAGGGAGATCAGAACAGCGGCGACCACCGAACCTGCCAGATTTCCCATTCCACCAACGATCACAATAATGAAGGCCATAATGAGAACCTCGCGGCCCATCATGAATTCAACGGAAACAATGGGGGCAGCCAATACTCCTGAAAAGGCGGCCAAAGCCGACCCTACCGCAAAGGTCCACATGTAGACCTTGGTGACCGGAATCCCCAAACCCGCCGCCATCTCCCGGTCCTGAACCACGGCTCTCATCCAGAGTCCATACTTTGTCTTTTTTAAGAATATCCAGAGGCCGCTCATCAGCACAACGGAGATGAAAGCGATCATGATCCGCATCACCGGGTATTGCAACTCGAAGATGGGGAACCGTTGGGTAATCGGCGAATCGATCCGTCTGGGAGCTCCTCCAAAGATCATGAGCACCAGTTCCTGAATCACCAACATGATTCCGAATGTGCAGATGATGGTGATGATCGGTTTGTCCTCTATCGTCCGGATTAACCCTCTTTCGATAGCAACACCGATGAGACCGACAAAAAGGGGGGCAATGATCAAGGCGATCCAAAAACTTCCCGTGAATTCAATAAGATACCAGGCTACCACTGCCCCTAACATGTAGAGGGCCCCGTGGGCCATATTGATCACATGGAGAAGGCCGAAGATCAGGTTTAAACCAAGAGCGATCAAAGCCATGATCAATCCCCAAACAATTCCATTCATCATGGCGATAGCGATATTGGAGGTCACGGGTATTGTCCTTTTTGTGAATTTAAACTCCTCCCCCTTTCTCCCATTCTAAAAGTAAAGAGGGAGGAGTTTAAGGGCGAGAACAGCCTTCTCTTAAACCTTCTTTGTTAAATCTGTTTCCGATGGGTACATCACCTTCTCTTTGGGAATACGTTCAATGACCTTGAGCTTCAGATCGGGCTCCACCTTCGAGATATAAAAGTCACTGAAACCCTGATGATCCTGCTCCCTCATCACCAGGTCGCCAATCGGACACCATGGGCCGGCTTTCAATTTCTGGCTGCGAATCGCCCTGATCATATCCGCATTATTATTCCTGTTTTTCCAGCCGGTTTGTTCAATAGCCAGTTTGATCTGGTAAGGATAGATCCACATGGAATACATGTGGGATCCTGCAATGGTCACCTTGGGATTCCCGATCTCCCTTCCATTCTCATCCACGCCACAAGCTTTTCGGTAGGCCATTTCGTAAGGATGAAGTTCTTTGGGAACCTGGTCGAGGTGCCGAGGATGGTATTCTATATAATAGGCTCCGATCGATTCCTTTCCGACGACATCTTGGCCGATGCCTTCTGTGCAGCAGATGACCGTATATCTCTGAAGTCGTTTGTGAAGGCCTATTTCAACGGTCTGCCTCAGGACGCCGAGCGCTGCCGTTCCCAAGAAGGCGGTAAACAGAACCTCCGTGTCGGGATCCACTTTCTGCAGGTAGGGAATGAAATCGGCGGTGGCCGGCGGAGCGAAGATGTCCTGGGTTTTGCCGCCCGCGGCTTTGATCAGGCCTCCAAACTCCCGGGCCAGGGAATGTCCCCATGCATAGTCGGCATTGAGAAACGTCCATTTCTTTCCCAGATTGTCAAAGGCCCATTTCCAGCCCGCCAGAGCTTGGGACCTCGCGTGGGAATGGTTCCGGATATAGTAGGGGATGGCATCCTTTCCGGTGAACTCATACGTCATGGCGCCGCCGCTAAATAATGGGACTTTATACTCTTCCGCAAGAGGAAAACAGGCCTTCTGAACCCCGGAGTGGATCGACCCCATGACCATATCCACTTTATCCTCCAGGACCATTTTCCGGAACATGCTGGCAGCCCATTTCGGGTCACACTTGGTGTCATAGTCGAACAGTTCTATTTTGCGTCCCGCGATTCCTCCCTCAGCATTCATCTTGGCAACAGCCGTCTTCGCGACTTTTCCCATCCAGTATCCGTATTCGGTTGCAAAAACGCTATACTCATTGAACATTCCAATTCGAATGGGCGGCTCTGCTCCATAGGTAAAGGGGACGGTTAGCCATGAGCCAATCCCCAATCCAGCCGCTCCCATGGCGGTGGTTTTAATAAAATCACGGCGTGAGATTTCTTTTCTTAGGATTCCTTCTTTTTTCTTCGGTTTTTTTTCTACCATAAACCCCTCCCCTTTGTGAAGTTTCCCATCCACACGACTGGGTCTCTGGGAATAAAATATGTTATTTGCTCTTTCCCTATCTCCCACCATAGGGGGATAGGGCGCCCTCAGCCGGTTTTTAAAGCCTGAAAACCTATCTCTTGAAGCTCAAATCACCTCCTTCCCAATAGATGATGAATTGAAATGCTAAACTTTCTCTGGTAAGGACATATCAATTAACTCTGTCAGATCATAGAGTTTCATTTTACTCCCGATTCCTTGGGAAGCCTGGTTCAAATTGTAATGGCAGAAGGGGCAGATGGAAACCATATGGTCGGCGCCGGTTTCCATCCCCTCTTGTATTCGAAGACCTGCATTTCTTTGGGCCCAATCGTTATATCCGGTCATGACGCCCCCGCCCCCCCCGCAGCAGTAAGAATTGGACTTGATCCTCCTCATCTCCCTCAGATCGATCCCGGGAATGGCTTTAAGAAGCTCCCTTGGGGTATCATAGAGGCAATCTTTTTCGTCCAGGTTGACATAAGCCCCTGCCCAGAGTTGGGTCCCATCTTTGTCGATGATGTACTTGGTGAGATGGCGACCCGCATGGCAGGGATCATGATAGGTGACTTTCCAGGGCAAGGATTCAGAGAATTTCAACTGCCCTGACCGATAGAGATCATGCAAGAATTGGCTGATATGGGTGACTCGAATTCCTTCCATCATCCTTTTATATTCGTCGGCCATGGGGTAATCTTTCAGGAAAGCCCTATAGCAACCGGCGCAGGAGGTCACGATGGTCTTTACGCCTTTTTCCTCATGCAGTTTTCTAAACATTTCCAGATTCGATTCGGCGATTCTCTGAAAAGCCTCCGCATCACCCAATCTCATTGCGGTTGAGCCGCAACAGATTTCCTGTTCTCCGAGAATGCCAAAATCGAGGCCCAGCTTGTGGAAGATGGATGCAGTGGCCTGGGGAACCGCCCTTACCGGAATGTTGTAGCCCCCTGTGCAACCGACATAATATAAAATCGGGGCAGGCTCTTCCAGAATATTCTTAATGGGCTTCCCTTTTTTCTTGAAGGGTCGGGTCCAGTCCAATCTCACCCGACGCGGACCCTGATAGGGGTTGTCATAGCTGCTCAAGGATTGGGCAATTACCTTCTGTTTTGGCATGGGACCAACGCCGTCTTCAACCGCTTTCCGTCTCATCGCCTCTATGATCTCCGGAATGAACGGTTTATGATCGAGTTGACATTGGCTCTGGCATCCACCACAGATGTTGCACCGGTAAATGGCATCCACCAGCGAATCATTCCACTTCAGCTCCCCACTCAGGATGCCTCGGGCATAGGCAATTTTGCCTTTTGAGGATAAAAACCCTTCAAAACCGAACTCCTCTCCGGCAGGGCAGATGGGAGCGCTGAAGGGGGGCGGACCATAGTCATAAGCCTCCTTACAAGTTCCGCAGGCCGTGCACCTCCAAATGATGTTTTCCAATTCATCAAGAGTCGGGATATTCCATTTCATGATAACCTCCTGTTTGAGAAATCCGAAGCACGAAATCCGAAATTCGAAACAATTTCAAATGACCAAAATTTTAATGTTTGAAACAAATAAGTTTAAGACATTTGGATTTCGAAAATTCGAATTTGTCCTTCGACAAGCTCAGGATGGTGAGCAAAGTCGAACCATTTCGGATTTCGACATTCGAATTTCGTATTTTCCTCAGATTCCCAGCTTTCCGGGGTTCATGATATCATTCGGATCTAAAAACTTTTTCAACCGTTTCATCAACATGAGGTAACCGGGATGCGCCCGTTTATTGATCTCCGTGGCGAAGTCAACGGGAGGTTTATAAGGCATGCCGCCATTGTCCAGATCCACCTTTAAGCACTCGACGATGGCTTGTCTCGCATTCTCGGTCTCCTTGATGTTCTTCTTGTTAAAAGGGGTCATCGCCCTGAGCATCCCATAATGGACACCCCGGTACATACTCATCCTGATAGAAGGCGAGAGATTACGACCAATCATGATCTTCTTCCATTCCTTATAAATGGGAGCCCATCGATTCGCAGGCGTGAAGGTGCCCGGCCAGGAGATACCCGCTCCACCCATCTTGCAATAATTCTTCGTGGAACCGACGATCTGGCTGGGCAATTGTGTTCGAGCCTTCAAAGCCTCTTCCGGATAATGGGTCACCTGGATGCTTGTTCCCTTCTTCTTTTCCTCATCCACGACCTTTTCCCAGATTTCGGCTCGGGCTTCTTTCTCTTTTTCCGTGAAGGAAAAGGTGGTGGCATAGCTGAACCACTCTGGCGCATCATCGGGTTTGGGTTTGTAGGGATAGGGAATAGGAACCTGGGATAGCCACCAGGAGACCGCCGTGAGATCATCGCAGATCTCATAATTGCTCAGATTAAGCATATATGAATACATGTCATCCACATTATCGCAGGAAACAGTAAAGATCTTTAAAAGCGGGGGAATATGATGAACCGCGATACCCAGTTTGGTCACAATCCCTGTCGACCCGAGCCATCCTTTAAAAAGTCCGTCCATTTGCGGCATTGGCAAACAACTGTGCCAGGCATCCGGATTGATGGCGCAGGACCCCACCCTGACCAGTTCACCGGTCGGGAGAACCACCTCCATGCTTGTGATCTCCTGGCTGTTCAATCCATACCTTGCATTCATGTGGCCAATTCCATGGCTGATGGCACAAGAGGATACCGAAGAAGAGGGGGGACCCACAGGCCAACCGAAACGGAGATTATGTTTATATAAGGCATTGGCAAGCTGACCATGGGAAACACCGGGTTCAACCACGGCATAGAGGGCTTCCGGATCGATTTTTATAATTTTATTCATCTTCTTCAAATCCAGAATGATCCCGCCACGTTCAGGAATACAGAGTCCCCCGATATTGGTCCCTGATGTATAAGGCACCACTGGAATTTTTTCCTTATTAGAAAATTTCATCAACTTTTGTATCTCTTCGACGGTGTGTGCCATGACGACATAATCAGGTAATTTGGGTGTGACAAAGGACATATCGTAAGAATAGGCATAAAGGATATGTTCTTCTGCTGTGGCATTTTTTTCCCCGACAATCGTTTTTAATTCCTTCAGGATTCTTTCTTTCTTGTCGGTCCTCACTGCCTTTGCGACCTTAACTGCCTTACCTTTTTTATCTTCCTTTTTAGCTGTCACTTGAACACCTCCTTCGAGACTCACATCAATTCGAAATGCCGATATCGTCTCTTCGTTAATCGAGAATTACATTCTTTTTAATTAGCTGTTTGAAAATCTTTGTAAAATCCCTCCCGACCTCCCTTTGCCAAAGGGAGGAGATAGGGGTTTCCCCCTTTGGCCTTTTTATCCCCGTAGGAGTAGGGGCAAAGGGGGATTAAGGGGGATTTTATGATGATTCTTTTGATCAATTAACTCATGAAACTCCTTTTTTCATAAGGCTAAAGTGTTACCATTCTTTTTAAAGCCACGCCCATGATAAACAACGATGTTTTGAAAGTCAAGCATTCAGACTACGAACACGTCAATTGAGTTTCCCATATTTTCTGGCCGATACCATCAGCGCCTCCATATTTTCCTTTGGCACCATTGGCCAGATATCGCAGCCGGGCCAGATGGCATTGACTCCCCTCTCCACTGCTTCCTTAACCGCCTGATCCACATCATCGGGTTTTCCCTGAGACAGAACCCCATAAGCATCTAATTCTCCAAAGATCAAGACATCCGGGCCCAGTTTCTTCCTGGTTTCGGTCACATTATTCTTTTTTTCCACACTGAGGGCATCCGCTCCGCAGAGGACCATCTGGTCAATAATCGCATTCGTATCCCCGCAGATATGAAGCACCTTGGGGGATTCGATCTCGTCAAAGATCCGCCTCAGGGGAGGCCGGATCAGGGATTCAAACATGCGCGGGCTTAATATGTCCGGACCAGCGCCCATCTCACGGACGGTGATATAGTCCGCTCCGGCCTTTCGATAGATCTTTATGATTTGGATGAGCACTCCAGCCAACTGGTCAAGCAATTTGCCTACCAAATCTTTCTTTTTAAAGGCAGCCTTGGCGAGTTGAGAAAGGTCAAGGAGCTGTCCGGCTAAGGTGTAGGGACCCAGAACCCATGAACCTATGGCGACCTGCTTGCCTATTTCTTCTTTCAAGATGCGGATTGCCTCCGTGACCAAAGGAATCCTTCCAGCGCTGGCAAGATCCGAGGGTATTTGAAGGTTCAGGTCTTCTACCTTTTCTGCAGGGTGCTGGCTGATGGTAGGGTAAAGGATGTCTGTAGCGTGAGCATAATAATTCACTTTACTGCCCAACGCTTCTGCTTCCACTCCCATATCGAAGGGAACCACTGCAGACTCAAAGCCGAAAAGATGAAAAGTGGAGGCGGCCATCTGTGCCATTTTGCGGGCATCGGTGTGAATTTCCGGAAATTTCCATCCATATTTTTCCAAGCCATGAATGGTAATATTACCATAACCGCTAAAGAGGGGAATATAGTCTAAGCTCTCTCTACGAAAGAGTCTGAGCACTCGCTCCCTTGAATTAAGACTCGTTGCCATATTAGGTTTCTCCTTTTTCTTAGCAAATGATTACACAGATGATGAAGCTTCCGCCACAAATTGTTTTACGACCTCGGGGAAAAGAAGGTTTAAAGGATGGTTCCCCGTGGGTAAGAAAGAACTTTGTTCATAGGCCAGGGCGGCCATCATGCTGCTGGTTGAAGCAACGGCTGGGAAGACTCTATTCGTCCCCGTCAATGGCCCAAAAAAGAGGAAATCACTCACCAGAGCAGAGATAGCGTGGACCCCTGCATCGATCGCTGGAAACTTATCCTTTCCCGTTTCACCGGCCGCCTTTCTCCACATATAAGTTCCATTCGAAGGGGCAAAACCCACTGGCAAGCCGAATTCCTTTTTAATAAGATGATTGGCCATCATCGAAAAAGCTGTGGTTGGCAGGTTCATCACCGCTGTGTCAACCAGTATGCTCTCAAAATTGCCTTTTTCCACCAGAGGCATCAAGCTCTTAAGAGACTTCACCCTGCCGGTGGGCCTCTTGTCCTCCATATCGAAGACCTGGATCACCACATGTTTGATGCCAAGTTCCTTCAATTCCGATACCTGAGCAGGGATATCTTCGTCCCAGGGAGTAATGCTGTTATAAAGGACACGGTTCTGGAGGCCTCGCTCTGCGATGTAGCGAGCTGCTGCCAAACGGATCTTCTGTTGCCAGATGTCGATGGCAAATGGCATCTTCGTCACGGTGACGAAGAAGTCGATGTAAGTCTTCATCTCCTCCGCCGAGTTGGCCACCATGGCGATCATAGCTGGAACACCGGTTTCCTTGGAGATCAGCTCCAATTCACGGATTTTCTCTTCGGCTACGTCCCTGTTGAATTTCCCTTCTTTTCTACTCTCTAAGATCAAATCGCCTTTTTGAAACATATTCCCGATAAGGAGGGGAGGGTTCTCTCCTAAGGGACCGCCCACCTTAATGCCACCGATATGACAAACCTTTTGATCCACTTGATACCCGAACATCTCATGCCCCCTTTAAAAAGATCATTTCAAATTGTTAAATACAAAATTAGCAATTCAAAATTGATGAATTCGTAAAAAGTCGTCATTCCCGTGAAAACGGGAATCCAGCGAATTCTAACTGCATGAAAATACTGGATTCCTGCTTGCGCAGGAATGACAGAAAATCGCCTTTTCAGACTTTTTACGAGACCATCAAAATTGTTAATTGATCATTTTGCAATTTGCATTTTGCAATGTTTTTCGTCCATTACTTCTTCTCCGGAAGAAGATGGGAAAGATGCGAAAACTTATCCTTCATGTGAGGGATCCACATCGCCTCAGCAAAGATTTTGTCAAACCCGGGTTCTAAAGTAAGCTCTAAATAGTTTACACGTCGTGCCCAAGTGTCAGCCTCTTTCCTCTTCTCGACATTCAGAAGGGCCATACGGGCTCCATCTCCAGCCGCATTCCCCACGGAATAAATATTCTCAAGTTCACAGTCAGGGAAAAGACCCAATAAAGCAGCGGACACTTTATCGATATAACTTCCAAAGGCGCCTGCTAAAATGACCTTATCCACCTTTTCCACGCCAAAGTGACGCATCATGATCTTTGAACCCGCATACATCGCCCCTTTGGCCAGTTGAATTGCCCTGATATCACTCTGGCAGACGACAATATCCTGGCCAATGGATGTTTCGTTAGCCCAGGCAATGACGAATTCTATCTCTCCATTATTTTCACGGAGACGGGGAGTCTTTATATCCTTTTTAAAGCGTCCTGTCCGATCGATAATCCCTGCCAGAAAGAGCTGTGGAACCACATCAATAATTCCTGAACCACAAATGCCCTTGGCTCCTACCTCCTCCATCTCCGTATTCCAACCCTCTTTGTCAATCACCTTATAGCGTACTTCTTTGGTCTCAGGATCGATGGCGATCTTTTCAATGGCCCCTGGAGCAGCGCGCATCCCATATCTCATCTCCGCCCCTTCAAAGGCAGGGCCTGTGGCGCAGGAAGAAGAGATGAGTTTCTGTCGATTTCCCAAGATGAGTTCTCCGTTCGTTCCGATATCAATGATCAGCTCAATGCTATCCTGGAGATAAGGCGCCTCAGCAATCAGCACCCCCACATTGTCTGCTCCGACAAAACCAGCCTCAATGGGAAGGACATGGACATAGGCCCCCGGGGCTATCTTGATCCCGATATCGCGAGACACACCCGTCTCCGCCCCCCCTTTTTCAGAATAAATGCTGCAGTTGAGGCAACGTTTTGATTCCTCAATCGCCGTCTCCATGTGATCCGCAAAGCCCAAATCCACCTCGCTAAAGCCAATCCGTTTCTCTGGTTCAAGAAGAGGCAAAACTTTTCTCGTCTCTTTCTCCACTCCCTCCTTGGGAACCTCCTCCACCTTCTTCTTCCGGGCCGGCCTTCCCTTGATCAGATCAATTCCTGCAAGGTAAAGTTCAATGGAGGTGGCCGCCTCTTGCCCGGCACCCATTGCAGAAATGACATCTGCAGCGCCTAACACGACATCCCCTCCGGCGAAAACGCCTTCCATATTTGTTTTCAAGGTGACTGGGTCCACGGAGAGGGTTCTTTTGCCGGAATCTTCAAGCTCCTCGATGATTCCTTTTTCATCCACTCTCTGGCCGATCGCGATGACGAATTGATCGGTATTGATTTCAAATTCTGAGCCTTGAACAGGTATGGGGACAGGCCGACCCCCCTCATCTGGTTCACCCAACTCCATGCGGAGGCATTGGATACCAGTGAGCCGATCATTATTCTTCAGGACTTTAACAGGGATAGCAAGAAATTGGAATTTTACCCCTTCTTTTTCAGCTTCATCCACTTCTGTCTTGATCGCCGGCATTTCATTGCGGGAGCGACGATAAACAATCCACACCTCTTCTGCCCCGAGGCGCCTGGCAACGCGGGCAGCATCGACTGCAGCATTGCCCCCGCCGACCACGACCACCCGTTTCCCCACCTGAACCTTCTCTCCAGAGTTGATCTTTCTTAAAATATCAAGGGCATGGAAAACCCCGTTCACATCTTCGTTGGGAACATTCAGTTTCTCGCTCACCCATGCACCCGTGGCTAAAAAAATGGCTTTATAACCTTGTGTAAAAACATCTTTAAGGCTACTGACCGGATGATTGGTCTTTATCTCTACTCCCAATTCTTGAATGTAGCTAATCTCATCATCCAGAACTTCTTTCGGCAATCGGTAATCAGGGATGCCATAGCGCAACATACCGCCTGCCTTTGGGGCCGCCTCAAAGACCGTCAGGGAGTAGCCCCGTCTCACCAGTTCATAAGCGCAGGCCAAACCTGCCGGCCCTGAACCAATAATGGCCACCTTTTCTTCCTTCGTCTTCTCAATCGGAGCGGCCTTTGCCCTGCCTTTCCTCCATTCATGGTCAGCCACAAAGCGATGAAGAGAGCGGATCGAAAGGGGGGCATCCACCTTACCCCTTTCGCATTCTGGTTCGCAGGGATGAGTGCAGACGCGTCCGCATACTCCTGCAAAAGGCATTGCTCTCCTCACCTCTTCAAGAGCCTCGTCATATTTACTCTGGGCAATAAAGTATAAAAAGTCTTGAGCGTTGATCCCAACAGGACAGGCTACCTGGCAGGGAGGGCAGCCACCGATTTCAACGGTTTCAGCTTCGGGAGCTATCTTGAGCCCCCAATCACGGGCTTTGATATCCATGGAGTGGTGCAGCGCCGGTGGAAAGGGCGCCCGTCCAATATTCAGGGGGTCAATATTAAGAAAGAGATGGTGCATACAGGTGTTGCCGACGATGGTCATGTCAAGGATGTCTGTGCGTTTAATCCCTGCAATGGCAGAGGCTTCTTCCACGATTCCATTGAGACCATCAATGATGGCCTTGTTCATATACTCCAGGCCTTCTGGGTTGGTCATGGTGTAACTGATCCGGGACATGACATCTTCACCATAAATCACCTGGGGATTCATCATGGAAGCCGTGGCGACCAATTTACCATCCGTGAGGTCACAAAGATAACCTGCCACCGTGGTGGTTCCGACATCGACCGCTAACCCGTATACCTTTTTCACAAGCCCTGATTCTACTTTGATCACTTCTTTGTCGTGCCACACGGAAACAGTGACCTTCCAATTTCCTTCGCGCACCGCTTCCTGTAGGCTCATGAGCGTCTGGTAGTCAATGGTCAGATTTTTCAGCCCATGGGATTTTTCAAGCTCTGTTTCAAGACGTTCCCAGTCTCCAAGGGTGTCCTCCAAAGTGGCTTTCGGAATTTCTACATAGTACTTTTTAACCGCCGGTTTCAACTCGATATTGATTTCCCTGGCAGCCTTCCGCACCACCTGTTTCCCCATTCGGCTCTCTTCGGGGACAAAGACAATGACATCACCCAGTACCTTTGTTTGACAGGCGAGACGATAACCCCCCCGCTCTTGTTGTAAGCTGAAAAACTTTCTTTCTGTGACGCCCATGGGGGAAAGGTGTTCCCGACTCGATTCAATGCCGTATTTTTCAAAGAACCCCTGGTCAATCCTTACCTTGCACTTTCCACAAATAGCTTTCTCACCACAGATACCCTCAATGTCCACACCCAATGAAACGGAAGCCTCCTTGAGCGTTTTTCCTTTTTGAACATAGCCCCTACGACCCGAAGGTTGGAAAATGACCATGCACTGATCGACTTTCTCTTTCTTTCCCTGCATCACTTTTCCTTTCCGATCCGCTGTATCTAAAACTCGAAATCCGAATATCGGGCGAAGCTTCCCGAAGGGATCAATCCGAAACAAATCCGAAATTCAAATGACCAAATTTCCAAAACATAATTCATCTTGTGTCTTAAGTCTTGAGAATGCCGCAATTCGAATTTGTTTCGGATTTCGTGCTTCGGATTTATTTTTTCAGCTCCTCTTCCTTCAGCATCTTCAGGAGTTTCATTGCTTCATCCACGGCCGTCCCGGCATCCTTGGCATAACCATCCGCTCCATATTTTTCAGCCACCTCCGGGTTGACTGGAGCGCCCCCGATCATGATTCGGACTTTGGGATTCTTCGCCCGTAACCTCTTA
>Ga0194126_10007734_pt1 | contig 14888 bp, 10 predicted proteins | sample TA2KigC150mmetaG_FD_148641 | JGI IMG/M metagenome (GOLD analysis project Ga0194126, IMG submission 148641) | Freshwater microbial communities from Lake Tanganyika, Tanzania - TA2015035 Kigoma Deep Cast 150m | ecosystem: Environmental > Aquatic > Freshwater > Lake | place: Tanzania: Lake... | reverse complement strand
GCGAGGCAACTCGATGAACTGCGCGCTGCCGTGAAGCGTCTGGAAGAGGACGTGGCGGCGGGGCGGGCCGAGGTGGAGGCCGCGCATCGGCAGGCCGTCGCGGCCATGGCCAGCGCGAAGCAGCTGGCCGAGGAGGCCGAGGCCGCCAACCGGGCCAAGAGCGAGTTCCTCGCGAACATGAGCCACGAGATCCGCACGCCGATGAACGCGATCATCGGCCTGACGGGCCTGCTCCAGGAAACCCCGCTCGGGCCGGAGCAGCGCGACTACGTGCGCACCATCGGGTCGAGCAGCGAGTCGCTGCTGACGCTGATCAACGACATCCTCGACTTCTCGAAGGTCGAGGCCGGCAGGGTCGACCTCCAATCGGAGACCTTCGACCTCATCCGCGTGGCCGAGAGCGTGCTGGACCTTCTCGCCGAGATGGCCTCCTCGAAGCGCATCGAGGTCGTCGCCCAGATCGACGAGGCCATGCCGGTCGTGCTCCGCGGCGACGGGGGCCGCCTGCGGCAGGTGCTGATCAACCTCGTGACCAACGGGATCAAGTTCACCGAGGCCGGCGAGGTGGTCGTCCGCGTGCGTCCGGTCAGCCACGAGGCGGGCCGCGTCATCGCGCGCTTCGAGGTGCGCGACACCGGCATCGGGATCTCCCGGGAACAGGTCGGATGCCTGTTCAAGGCCTTTTCGCAGGTCGACGGCTCCACGACAAGGCGGCAGGGCGGCACGGGCCTGGGCCTTGCGATCTCGCGCCGCCTCATCGAGCTGATGGGCGGGCGGATCGGGGTCGAGAGCGTCCCCGGCGCCGGGTCGACCTTCTGGTTCGAGATCCCGTTCCCGGTTGCCGAGGACCAGCAGCGCCCCGACCAGCCGGATACGACCCTGCTCCAGGGCGTCCGCGTGCTGATCGTCGACGACAACGAGACCAACCGGCTGATCCTCGACCGGCAGACGCTGGCCTGGGGCATGTCGGCCGAGATGGCGGCGGACGGCGCCCGGGCCTGGGAGATGCTCGGCCGGGCCCTGCGGGATGGCTGCCCGTTCCGGCTCCTGCTGACCGACATGATGATGCCCGGCATGGACGGCGCCGAACTCATCCGCCGCGTGAAGGCGGATCCCGGTCTCGCCGCGACGCGGGCGATCCTGATGACGTCGATCGGACGGTCGACCATCACCGACCGCCTGCGCGAATCGGGCCTGGCCCATTGCCTCACGAAGCCCGTGAAGCGCGCCCTGCTGGCCGAGATCATGGTCCGCGTGCTGAAGGAGCTGCCGCCGGAGGGCGTCGCGCCGGGACCCTCCGCCGCCGCGATGCCGCGCAAGCCGATCCTCGGCGCACGCCTCCTGCTGGTCGAGGACAACCCCGTCAACCAGAAGGTCACGCTCCGGCAGTTGCAGACGCTGGGCTACCGGGCCGACGCGGTCTGCAACGGCATGGAGGCGGTGGTCGTGCTCCGCACGATCCCGTACGACCTGGTCCTGATGGACTGCCAGATGCCGGAGATGGACGGCTACGAGGCCACCCGCCGCATCCGCGCCATGGAGGAGCGCCGCCGCGAGCAACTCACCCGCATGGAGCCGGACCGGCCCCATCCGGAGTCGCGGCGCGTCCCCGTCGTCGCCATCACCGCGCACGCCATGTCCGGCGACCGCGAGCGATGCGTGGAGGCGGGGATGGACGACTACATCACCAAGCCCGTCCGGATCGAGGACCTCAAGGATGTCCTGGTCCGATGGCTCGGCGCCGAGGAGCTTCCGCCGAAGGAGACGCCATGAAGGATGCGCACCCGGCCGGAGGGGACGGACTGTGGCAGGCGCCGGGAGGCGACCTGTGGCGCGATCTCATCCCGGACATCGACGAGCGGGCCGCCCGGAAGCGGGTCGACAGCTCGGCGGTGGACGAGGAGGTCCGCGCGATGTTCATGGACCAGGTCCGCGAGGCCCTCGCGGACCTGCGGAGGTCGATCCCCGCCGGCGACGCCATGGCCGTCCGCCGCGTCGCGCACATGTTCCAGGGAACCGGCGGGGCCGTCGGGGTTCCCGAGATCACGATCCTGGGCGAGGCCCTCAGCGCCGCGGCCCGCGCGGCAGACTGGGGCCGTTGCGCCGACCTCGCCGAACGGCTGCGGCGCTGGCACGTCGCGAACGGAGGCGAAGCCTCCGGCGCGCCTTGACGGCGGCTCCCTGTCGCGCTAGCGTTCCGCGCTCAAACCGGTTCCCATGATGAGCGTGCCTTCGATCCAGATCCTGCCGTCGTTGCTGGCCGCCGATTTCGGCCGCTTCGCCGACGAGTGCCGCCGCGCCGAGGCGGCGGGCGCCGACGCGCTCCACCTCGACGTCATGGACGGCCACTTCGTCCGCAACATCAGCTTTGGCCCCGACGTCGTCCGCATGGCCCGCGCCGCCTGCGGGCTCCCGCTCAGCGTCCACCTGATGATCGACCGGCCGGACCTCTACCTCCGCGCCTTCGCCGAGGCGGGGTCGACCATCATCCTCGTCCATGTCGAGGCCCCGTGCGATGTGCGCGAGACCCTGCGCGACATCCGCGGCCACGGCATCCGCGCCGGGCTGACCCTGAACCCCGAGACCCCCTTCGAGGCCGCGATCCCGTTCCTGGACCTGCGGCTCCTCGACGAGGTTCTCTTCATGTCCGTCCATCCCGGGTTCGGCGGCCAGGCCTTCATGCCGTCCGTCCTGCCCAAGATCCGAGCCCTGCGCGATCGCGATCCGGCCATCGGGATCTCGGTCGACGGCGGCATCGGCGATGCGACCGCCGTCCAGTGCGCCGGGGCCGGGGCCAACGCCTTCATCGCCGGCACGACGCTCTTCCGCGCGCCCGACATGGCCGCCGCCACGGCCCGCATGCGCGCCGCCGCCTCCGCCGCGTTCCGGGGCGGGGGAGGTCCGCCGGCATGAGCGCCGACATCTCCCTCATCCGCAACTTCTGCATCATCGCCCACATCGACCACGGCAAGTCGACGCTGGCCGACCGCATGCTCGAACTCACCGGGGCCATCGAGGCCCGCGACATGTCCGCCCAGGTCCTCGACGCGATGGACCTCGAGAAGGAGCGCGGCATCACGATCAAGGCCCATCCCGTCTCGATGCGCTTCAAGTCGCGCGACGGGCAGGTCTACCAGTTCAACCTGATCGACACCCCCGGCCACGTCGACTTCTCCTACGAGGTCGCCCGCAGCATCTCCGCCTGCGAGGGCGCCCTGCTCGTCGTCGACGCCACCCAGGGCGTCGAGGCGCAGACCGTCGCCAACACGCACCTCGCGCTGGACCACAACCTCGAGATCCTCCCCGTCCTCAACAAGATCGACCTGCCCAGCTCCAACGTCGCCGAGGTCTCCCAGCAGATCGAGGAGATCCTCGCGATTCCGATGGACGACGCCTTCCAGGTCAGCGCCAAGACCGGCGCCGGCGTCGCCGAACTGCTCGAGGCGATCGTCCACCGCGTGCCGGCCCCGAAGCCCGGCCGCGTGGGCTGGACCCGGGCGCTCGTGTTCGATTCGACGTTCGACGTCTTCCGCGGCGTCATGCCGTACGTCCGCCTGATGGACGGCGACCTCCGCGCCGGACAGCGGATCCGGATGATGAGCACCGACGAGGAGTACGAGGTCAAGGAAGTCGGCCAGTTCGCGCCCAAGCCCTTCGCGGTCCCCTCGCTCGGCGTCGGCGAGGTCGGCTACTTCGTCGCGACCATCAAGCACCCGAAGGAGGTGCACATCGGCGACACCGTCACGCGGTCCGACCAGCTCGCCAACGAGCCGCTGCCCGGCTTCCGCCGTGTCCACCCGATGGTCTTCTGCGGCCTCTACCCGGTCAACAGCTCCGACTTCGAGAAGCTCAAGGCCAGCCTCGAGAAATACAACCTCAACGACAGCGCCATCGTCTTCCAGGCCGAGTCGTCCTCGGCGCTGGGCTTCGGCTTCCGCTGCGGCTTCCTCGGGCTGCTCCACATGGAGATCGTCCAGGAGCGCCTGCGCCGCGAGTTCGATTGCGACATCATCGCCACCTACCCGGGCGTCGTCTACCGCGTCCACCTCACCAGCGGCGAGGTGAAGGAGATCGACAACCCCGTCTTCATGCCCGACGTGACGCAGATCGCGCACATCGAGGAGCCGATGATCCGCGCGCACGTGATCTGCCACAACGAGAACATCGGCGACATCATGCAGCTCGTGATGGACAAGCGCGGCGCGCTCGAGAAGACCGAGTCCATCGACACCCGGCGCGTGATGCTCACCTGCCACATGCCGCTCAACGAGATCGTCGTCGACTTCCACGACCGCCTCAAGAGCGTCAGCCGCGGCTACGCGTCGATGGACTACGAGCTGGCCGAGTACCAGGTCGCCGACATCGTCAAGATGGACATCCTCCTCTCCGGCGAGGTCGTCGACGCGTTCTCCTGCCTCGTCCACCGCGAGAAGGCCAACGCGCGCGGCCGGCAGATGTGCAAGTCGCTCTCCGAGGCGATCCCGCGGCACCAGTTCGTCATCCCCGTCCAGGCGGCCATCGGCCGCAACATCATCGCCCGCGAGACCATCCGCGCCTTCCGCAAGGACGTCACCGCCAAGTGCTACGGCGGCGACATCTCCCGCAAGCGCAAGCTCCTTGAGCGCCAGAAGGAAGGCAAGAAGCGGATGAAGCAGGTCGGCCAGGTCGGCATCCCGCAGGAAGCGTTCATCCAGGTCCTCAAGAGCGACACATAGGTCGGATGGCCCGGGTTCGCAGGTTCACCGGCCTGCATGTGCCGATGCGGACGCCGCTTCCACGCCGATTCCCGCTTGTCCAGCCGACGCAACCGTGTCATCGTCGATTCGCCCACAGACGGAAAGGAGCGATGACAGCGGATTCCTCAGGCCTGGGCGCGATCCTCGCGGCATGTGCCGTCCATCGACACGTTCCATCCGTTCGTCTGCAACGATCACGAAACCTCCGCGCCTCGCCGCCACCCGCAACTCGACACATCCGAACAGCGGAGGCCTCCGAATGACGGACTTGGCTTCTGCGCAGTGGGTGGTTTCAGCAATGGCTTGGGACCGATTCACGGTTCGGCAGGAGACGCTGGGATGAGAGGACGACTTCTCACGCTTTGCATCCTCGCGACCTGCTCTACCGCCGTCGGGTCTGATGTTGATTTTCCGCGGCTCCACATCAACATCGGCGAAGTTGCCCCAGCAAACTGGGTCGTCTCCCACATCGATACGCAAGCCAAGCCCTACGGCTTCGATCAGTCCCCGGGAAAGGACTCTGGACTGGCCGTCACATTCAAAGGGCCGGGCACTGTCCGAGGCGCCAAAGGCGAACCAACGAAAGAGGCCTTTACCATCTACATCATGTCGAAGGCGTTTGTCCCAGTTCCCGTTCAGCCACCTGGCACACCGGAGACGCCCAGCCGACTCATCGGTGACACACCGCAAGGCGATCACGTCTACGTGAAGGTATGGTCGCAGATTGGAACCTGGCCGAGGTGGGAAGCAGACATTCAGAAGCAACTCAGGATTGGGCCGAACCAAGAGTCGTTTGCTATCGGCCCTGACGCGTCTCAGCGACAACACTGACGTTCGGCAATTGACGGGGGAGAGAATGAACTGGGAATACGAGGTCTATGTTGCACAGGTTGGCAGAGAGGGAATTGTCGTCCGCCCGGAGTTGAATCCGGCGGAGTTCAAGGCAGTACTGAATCATTACGGCGCGAGTGGATGGGAGCTGGTGGCTGTGTTCGATGTGAACATGCTGCAGGGAGGATCGAAGCAGGTGGTCGCGACCTTCAAGCGACCCCGCCCAGAAGGCAAGACGCCGACTCCGCCACCGCTTCCGACATGAGGACCGTTCCGAAGCACAGCTCCCCGCCCAGGGCAACCCGCGGCGGGTTGCCCAGGCTGAAGCCGTTCGTCAGCCTCGTAGAGAAGGGCTGAAGGGGTCGCATCCAAAAGTACAACTGCTGAGCGCGCGGCGGGCGGAACGGACCCATAGACCGCAGCGTACGACATGGGCGGCAGCGGCCGTGCCTCGCTTTCCGGCCGGGCTCCTGACCCATGGCATCGCCGATTGACTCGCCCGGATCACCGATGCACTCTCTCGCCGGTACGAGGTTGGCATCGAACGGACGGAGGACGCAGGATGACCGGGGCGGGAATCATGAAGGCCGAAGGAGAGGAGCATGAAAGCAGAAATATCGACGTGACCCTTTCCGCCCATGTCTCTCCGGTCGCCAGGTGCCCGAGGATGCGAAACCGTAGCAGATTCTGACGATACCGGGCTCCACAACCACGCTCATGAAACAACTCCTCCTCTCGCTGTCGTCCGTCGCCGTTCTTCATTCGGCCTTCTCAGCGCAGCCGAACGTGCTCTTCATCAATGCCGATGACCTTCGAGCTCCGGGCGGCATCATGACGAAAGAGCTGATGAAGACGCCCAACCTCGACCGCCTCGCCGAACGCGGCACCACGTTCGAGCGGGCTTATGTGCAGTACACCGTCTGCAATCCCAGTCGCTCCTCCTACCTGAGCGGCCTCCGATGCGAGCAGACGGGCATCGTGAACAACCTCACGCTGCTGCGGGAGAAGAAGCCGGAGGTCGTCACGATGCCTCAGCTCTTCAAGGAAGCAGGGTGGCGAGCCGAGTGCTATGGCAAGATCTTCCACCTCAATGGGAAACGGGGCAGCGAACGGCGGAACGAAGCGCTCGACCTGCCGAAGTCATGGCACGCCGCCGATGCCTTTGAGCCGACCGCTCTCGGCCGCAGGATGATCGAGCAACGCAACATGACAGGCGGCCAGGTCGAATGGTGCTGGTGGGGTATGGCGGAGGGCGGCGATGACGATCAGCAAGATGGCCAGGTCGCGAACGCCGTGATCGACTCGATCTCCAGGAACGGAGGAAAGCCCTGGTTCGTCGGCTGTGGCTTTGCGAAGCCACACGATCCCTTCGTCGCGCCAAAGAAGTACTTCGATCTCTATCCGCTGGAGAAGCTGCCGATCTGGCGAGATGCCGCCGACATCACGCCCGTGGGGCGTAGCGCAGGTATCGGCAGGCATTTCGAGAAATTCACCGATCAAGAGCGCCGCGAGTTCACCCGTTCCTACCTTGCCGGAACCAGCTTCATGGATGCTCAACTGGGTCGCGTGCTCGATGTGCTGGATGAGAAGAAGCTGTGGGACACCACCATCGTCGTCTTTCTCGGTGATCACGGCTATCACCACGGCGAACGGGGCTGGTGGAACAAGAACACCCTCTTCGAGCGCACCTGCCGCGCCCCGCTCATCATCGCCGCACCCGGCATGAAGGGCGGCCAGAGCACACGGAGCCTCGTCGAGTTCATCGACATCTTCCCCACGCTCGCCGCGCTCGGCGGACTCAAGCCCCCCGCAGGCCTCGCCGGCGTCGATCTCACACCCGTCCTGCGAAACCCAGCCACCGAGGTCAAAGACGCCGCCTTCACCCTTATCACTCGCGGTGGTGCCGAATCCGGCCGCCGCGTCCGCACATCCACGCACGCCCTCACCCGCTGGTCCGATGGCGGCAGCGAACTCTACGACCTCCGCCACGATCCCGAAGAGCAGCACAACGTCGCCTCCGATCAGCCGGCAAAGGTGAAAGAGTTGGAGAAGAAGCTCGATTCTCTGCCTGCATGGAAGGGGTCGTGAAGAAGCCTTCTTCCCGGGATCCCGATGAGAAATCGCTTTTCGGGAGGGCTGATAGGGGCGCTTCCGTTACCACAAGCCTTGCGCGCACGGCGGGCGGAATGGACCCACAGACCGCAACGTACGACATCGGCGGCAGGGTCCGTTCGACGTTCGGCAAGACGATAATGATGAAAAGGGGAATGGTCATGGCTGGAGTGCTCGGTGGACTCCTCGCGCTGTTCGGCTGCGGCAAGGCAGAGAAGACCGATGACAAGGTCGCGGATGTCTATACCGGCTTGCGACAGCAACTTCTCACGCTCGATCCAAAGACCATTGGCCTTAGCCCGACCAGCAACCGTGTTTGGGCGATACTCATGGAAACGGGGTACCCTGAAGCCGTGGTCACTCTGGCGGCCATCGGCGATGGGACTGTGAGCCTGTACTTCAGCAATGGCGGCGGGATCATCGGAGTCGGGCAGCATGAGGGGCCCCGCAGGGCCTGCCTTGCCCTACTGGCGGCCGCTCCCGGGTTTCTGAGCTACGCGCAACCCATCACGGATTTCCGATTGCCGGTTACTGGTCGCACGCGCTTCGTGTTCCTCACCTTTGACGGGGCCTTTGCGGCAGAAGCCGCCGAAGACGATCTTGGCAACAAGAGGTCCCCGCTCTCGCCCCTCTTCTACAAGGCGCAGGACGTGATTACGGAGGCGCGGATGGCGGAGGGGAAGACCAGGGCCGAACAAGGCGGCGGACAGGTACGGTGAACCCTGGCACGTTCGCCGCCGGCCACCGCCAGCGTTCGGCAACCGCAAGAAGTGGCATCACGATGAATGAACAAGGGCAGTTCATGGAACACGACGCGCGAATCCGGCATAACCAATCGGACAAGGGGATCGGAATCAGCAAGGCAGGGAAGGTACGAGCCTGCGCAATGCAAATGAGCCGCCGCCAGGCTGTCCAACTCTCCATACTCGCCGCACTATCTTCAGCGCTCCCGCTCAAGGCCCAGAGGATAACGAAGTCCTCCAAGGACGGAGGATCTGACAAAAAGGGCCTTGCTGCGGCCCTAAGAGCAGAAGTATGGGAAGAGAGGCTTGCGGCTCTGCGTTGCAAGTGGTTCTACAATTGGACCTCCGCGATTCTCAATGACCTGCCGCAAGGCATTTCCTACACGCCCATGATCTTCAAGGTGAAGGACAACAAGGAGAAGGTCATCGAAACCATAGCAGCTTTGAAAGAGGCCGGAACAAAGGAGCTGCTGGGCTTCAATGAACCTGATCGCGACAGACAGGCCGATATGACAGTCCAGCAAGCTCTCGAAGCCTGGCCTTTGCTCGAAGAGTCCGGCATGCGCCTGGGCAGTCCCGCTCCTGCGGATCCTTTTGGCGAGTGGATGCGGAGCTTCATGGAACAAGCCGGGACGCGCAAGTACCGAGTTGATTTCGTCTGCGTCCACTCTTACGGCGACCCCGATCCCGTGAATTTCATAAATCGTCTCGAGAGGATCCATCAACTCTATCGAAAACCCATCTGGATTACCGAGTTCGCTGTCGCGGATTGGAAGGCCACCGACGTGAAGGAGAACCGGTACTCCGAACAGGATGTGCTTCGTTTCATGGAGAAGGCCCTGCCCAAGCTGGACCGCGCGGATTTCGTCGAGCGCTACGCATGGTTTCTCGCCGGAAAGAACCACAAGGTCCTTGGCCCCAGTGCACTTTTCGATGAGGAAGGCAGTCTCACCCGTGTTGGGCAATGCTACCGAGATGCCTGAATCTCCCGGGCTTCATCCACCGGGGTGGTGAAAACCACCGGAGGAAGCGGGGCGTTGGCGGCGGAACGAAGGAAGAGAAGGCCACCGAACGATCGGCTGCGGGTTACCGCTCGTCAGCTCGCCGAACCAGTGCCGTGTCGTTCCACCCGGCGCGTCGGCAACCCGGAACTTGAAACTCCCGTTCAGGTCTTCAGCTGCGCCAGGTAGTCCTGGAGGGCCTTCACGCCCCAGTCGTTGGACTGCATGTGGCGGATGGAGGCGAGGGAGGCGCGGGCGCCGGACTCGGTGGTGACGATGGCGATATCGCGGACGATGGCCTCGCCGCGGATGCGGACCTCATCGACGCGGGCCATGGTGCCGCTGGGCGTGTTGATGACCATGGCGATCTCGCCGCGGTGCATGCGGTCGAGGATCGAGCCGCCGGCGTTGTCGCTGAGCTTGGCGACGACCTCCGACTGGATGCCGGCGGCCTTGAGGGCCTTCGCGGTGCCCTCGGTGGCGACGAGGCGGAAGCCGAGCTTCACGAGTTCGGCGCCGACCTCGACCATCCAGGGCTTGTCGGTGTCGCGGGCGCTGACGAAGATGCGGCCCTCGAGCGGCAGGCGCTGGCCGGCGGCGATCTGGCTCTTCCAGTAGGCGACCTCGAAGGTCGTGTCCATGCCCATGACCTCGCCGGTGGACTTCATCTCCGGGCCGAGGACGGGGTCGACGCCGGGGAACCGGTCGAACGGGAGGACGGCCTCCTTGACGGCGCGCCACGGAAGTTCGCGGCGCGGACCGGTGATGCCGAGTTCCTTCAGCGTCATGCCGACGGAGACCTTCGTCGCGACCTTGGCGAGCGGGATGCCGGAGGCCTTGCTCAGGTAGGGGACGGTGCGCGAGGCGCGCGGGTTGATCTCGATGATGTAGAAGTCGCCGTCCTTCACGGCGGCCTGGACGTTCATGAGGCCGCGGACCTTGAGTTCGAGGGCGATGCGCGTGGCGGCGTCCTCGAGGCGGCGGGTCATCTCGGGCGAGAGCGAGTGGGGCGGGGTGCAGCAGGCGCTGTCGCCGGAGTGGATGCCGGCCTCCTCGATGTGTTCCATGACGCCGCCGATGTAGACGTCGCTGCCGTCGCCGACGACGTCGATGTCGACCTCGATGGCTCGTTCAAGGTAGCGGTCGATCAGCACGGGGAAGCCGGGGCTTGCCTGGAAGGCGGCGTAGGTGAACGGGACGAGTTCCGTCTCGTTGTAGGCGACCATCATCGCGCGGCCGCCGAGGACGTAGGACGGGCGGATCATGACGGGGAAGCCGATGCGGCGGGCGGTGACGAGCGCCTCGTCGATCGACACGGCCGTCCCGCTCTCGGGCTGGCGGATGCCGAGGCGCTCGAGCAGCTCGCGGCAGCGCTTGCGGTCCTCAGCGATGTCGATGCTGTCGGCCGGGGTGCCGAAGACGTGGACGCCCGCCTTCATGAGGGGGACGGCGAGGTTGAGGGGGGTCTGGCCGCCCATCTGGACGATGACGCCCAGCGGCCGCTCGCTCTCGTGGATGTTCATGACGTCCTCGAACGTCAGCGGCTCGAAGTAGAGCTTGTCCGAGGTGTCGTAGTCGGTCGAGACGGTCTCGGGGTTGCTGTTGACCATGATCGTCTCGTAGCCGAGCTCGCGCAGGGCCTGGACGGTGTGGACGCAGCAGTAGTCGAACTCGATGCCCTGGCCGATGCGGTTCGGCCCGCTGCCGAGGACCATGATCTTGCGCCGGTGGGTGACCCGCGACTGGTCCTCCTTCGCGTAGCTCGAGTAGAAGTAGGGCGTGTAGGCCTCGAACTCGGCGGCGCAGGTGTCGACGAGGCGGTAGACGGGCTTGATTCCGGCCTCGATGCGGCTCCGGCGGACCTCGGCGTGGGCGTCGAGGCTGCCGCGCAGCGCGGCGACCTGGCGGTCGCTGAAGCCGGACTCCTTGGCGCGGCGGAGCAGGGCGGCGTCGAGGGGCGTATCGCGCGGGGCGGCGACGATCTCGCGCTCCAGTTCGACGATCTGCAGGAGGTTGTCGAGGAACCACGGGTCGATGGCGGTCATGGCGTGGAGGTCCGCGAGGGTGCGCCCCTGCTTCATCGCGGCCTTGACGGCGAAGACGCGCTCGGCGTTGGGCTTTGCGAGCAGTTCGTCGATCCGGTCGGGCGCGATCCTGGCCTCGCCCCTGAGGTCGTAGCCGTCGACGCCGATCTCGAGTCCGCGGAGCGCCTTCTGGAAGGCCTCGCGGAAGTTGCGGCCGATGGCCATCGTCTCGCCGACGGACTTCATCTGCACGCCGAGGACGGGGTTCGAGCCGGGGAACTTCTCGAAGGTGAAGCGCGGGACCTTGACGACGCAGTAGTCGAGGGTCGGCTCGAAGCAGGCGGGGGTTTCGCGCGTGATGTCGTTCGGAAGTTCGTCGAGCGTGTAGCCGACGGCCAGCTTCGCGGCGATCTTGGCGATCGGGAAGCCGGTCGCCTTCGATGCGAGGGCGGAGCTGCGCGAGACGCGGGGGTTCATCTCGATGACGACCATGCGCCCGGTCTTCGGGTGGATGGCGAACTGGACGTTCGAGCCGCCGGTCTCGACGCCGATGGCGCGCATGACCTTGATCGCGGCGTCGCGCATCTCCTGGTACTCGGCGTCGGTCAGGGTCTGCACGGGGGCGACGGTGATGCTGTCGCCGGTGTGGACGCCCATCGGGTCGAAGTTCTCGATCGAGCAGACGATGACCACGTTGTCCTTGCGGTCGCGCATCACCTCGAGCTCGAACTCCTTCCAGCCGAGGGCCGACTCCTCGAGAAGCACGGTGTGCTTGAGGCTGGCCTTGAGGCCGCCCTCGACGATCTCCATGAGCTGATCCATCGAATAGGCGACCCCGCCGCCGGTGCCGCCGAGCGTGAAGCTGGCGCGAACGATCAGCGGGAACCCGATCTGCTCCGCCGCCGCGCGGGCCTCGTCGAGGTTGTGGACGAAGATGCTGCGCAGGCATTCGAGGCCGGCCTTGCGCATGGCCTCCTTGAAGAGGTCGCGGTCCTCGGCGCGCTTGATGACCTCGGCGTTGGCGCCGATCATCTCGACGCCGAACTTCTCGAGAACGCCCATCTCGGCGACCTCGAGGGCGGTGTTGAGGCCGGTCTGTCCGCCGAGGGTCGGCAGCAGCGCGTCCGGGCGCTCCTTCTCGATGATGCGCGCGACGACCTCGGCGGTGACCGGCTCGATGTAGGTGCGGTCGGCGACCTCGGGGTCGGTCATGATCGTCGCCGGGTTGCTGTTGACGAGGATGATCTCGTAGCCCTCCTCGCGGAGCGCCTTGCACGCCTGGGTGCCGGAGTAGTCGAACTCGCAGGCCTGGCCGATGACGATCGGCCCGGAGCCGATCAGCATGATCTTGTGGATGTCGTTTCGCTTGGGCATGTCGGCCTCACTCCCATTCGATCGTGCTGGGGGGCTTGGAACTGATGTCGAAGACGACGCGGTTGACGCCGCGCACCTCGTTGATGATGCGGCGCGCGATGCTGTCGAGCGTCTCGTAGGGGAGGCGGAACCAGTCGGCGGTCATGCCGTCCATGCTCGAGACGGCGCGCACGGCGACCACGTTCTCGTAGGTGCGCTCGTCGCCCATGACGCCGACGGTCTGGACGGGCAGCAGCACGGCGAAGGACTGCCAGATCTCGCGGTAGGCCTGGATCTGGCGGACCTCCTCCTGCACGCGCAGGTCGGCCTGCTGGAGGATGGCGACGCGCTCGGCGGTGACCTCGCCGAGGATGCGGACGCCGAGGCCGGGGCCGGGGAAGGGCTGGCGGTCGACGATCGTGTCCGGAAGGCCGAGCTCGCGGCCGAGCGTGCGGACCTCGTCCTTGAACAGCTCGCGGAGCGGCTCGATCAGCTCGAACTTCAGGTCCGGCGGAAGGCCGCCGACGTTGTGATGGCTCTTGATCGTGGCCGAGGGGCCGCCGCGAGGGTGGACGCTCTCGATCACGTCGGGGTAGAGCGTGCCCTGGGCGAGGAACTTCACGGGGCCGATCTTGCGGGCCTCGTCGGCGAAGACGTCGATGAAGGTCCGGCCGATGACCTTGCGCTTCCGCTCGGGGTCCGCGATGCCGGCGAGCTTCTCGAGAAACAGCGGGCCGGAGCGGGCGATGCGCAGGTCGATGCCGAAGGCGCGGCCGAAGCAGTCCTCGACCTGCTCGGCCTCCTTGTAGCGCAGGAGGCCGTTGTCGACGAACACGCAGTGGAGCTGCGGGCCGATCGCCTTGTGGAGCAGGGCGGCCACGACCGAGGAGTCCACGCCGCCGCTCAGGCCGAGGAGGACCTGTCCGCCGCCGACCCGCTGCCGGATCGAACGGGTGCTCTCCTCGATGAACGTCGACATCTTCCAGTCGCCGGCGCAGCCGCAGACATCGAAGATGAAGTGCTCGAGGATCTCGCCGCCGTGGGGCGTGTGGACGACCTCGGGGTGAAACTGCAGGCCGTAGATGCGGCGCGATTCGTCCGCCATCGCCGCGATCGGACAGGTGTGGGTCTTCGCGAGGATGCGGAAGCCGGGCGGGAGGGCTTCGACCTGGTCGCCGTGGCTCATCCAGACGGGCATCTGCTCGGGCAGGCTGCGGAAGAGCGCCGCCGCCCCGGCGATGTCGACCGACGCCATGCCGTACTCGCGGCTCTCGCCCTTGCGCACGATCCCGCCGAGCTTCTTGCCGGTGAGCTGCATGCCGTAGCAGATGCCGAGGACGGGCACGCCGAGATCGAAGAGGGCGGGGTCGCAGTCCGGCGAGCCGGCTTCCAGGACGCTGGCGGGACCGCCGGACAGGATGATCCCCTTCGGCCCGCGCGCACGGAGGGTCTCCGCGGTCGTGTCGAACCGCATCAGCTCGCAGTAGACCTGCCGCTCGCGCAACCTGCGCGCGATCAACTGGCTGTACTGCGAACCGAAATCGAGGATGGCGATCCAGTCGTGCATGGCGTCCGCCCGTGTGTTTCCCGGCCAGCCGCCAGCCGGGGTCCGCCGCTCCTACCAAAGCGGGGCTCCGAAATCAATCCGAAACCCCCTTCCCGGCGACGGTTTTCGACCGTTCGACAGCGGCGCCGGGGCGCGGTATGTTCTCCGTTTTTGAAAGCCATGCGGCGTTTCAGTACTCGAGCGGCGGGGACAGGGATGGCGATCCTTCTGGCCTGCACGTGGTTTGGCCGGGAGGCCGGCGCGGAAGACGTCCGGGACCGCATCAGGGTCAGCGACGGCGGCACGGTCCGCGATCTTGAACTGGCCCGCGACGAGATCGCCGGCGACCGGCGGGCGCGTCCGGCGGATTCGCTCCGGCGCCGTGCGGCGGGCGGCCTGCCGTCGGCGCGGGACGTGGCGCAGTGGGCGAGGGACGAGGAACGCGCCTCGGGTCGCGAGGCGGCGCTGGTCTACTACGAGGCCGGGCGGCCGCGGTCGGAGGCCACCCGCCGGCTTCTCGGCCGCAGGGTGGCCGTGAGGCT
>Ga0194126_10007733_pt1 | contig 14890 bp, 8 predicted proteins | sample TA2KigC150mmetaG_FD_148641 | JGI IMG/M metagenome (GOLD analysis project Ga0194126, IMG submission 148641) | Freshwater microbial communities from Lake Tanganyika, Tanzania - TA2015035 Kigoma Deep Cast 150m | ecosystem: Environmental > Aquatic > Freshwater > Lake | place: Tanzania: Lake... | reverse complement strand
GCTGCGGTATCCCATATCCACAACGCCGAGCACAGCCTCCGTTGTGGTGAAAGGATAGTCCGCAATCTTGGGCCTGGCTTTGCTCACCGCGCTAAGCAGCGTGGACTTCCCCGCATTAGGATAGCCCACTATTCCGACATCTGCAATCAGCTTGAGGTCGAGCAGCAGATGCGCTTCCTCTCCCGGGGTGCCCTGCTCGGCTGTGCGCGGCGCCTGATTTGTAGAGGTGGCGTAATGAGCATTGCCCCAGCCTCCCCTGCCACCTTTTACCACCAGAGCGCGCTGCCCTTCCGCAACTATGTCAGCCAGCAACACCTCTTTCTTGCCCTCTGCCCTGCGCCACACCTGAGTGCCCAGCGGCACCTCTATCACCAGGTCTTTCCCGCTTTTGCCAGCCTTTTTCTTGCCCTGCCCGTTGGCACCATCTTCCGCTCTCCAGCGCTTCTTATACTTGAAGTTCAGCAAGGTATTCAGACTTCCCTTGCCCGCAATGTACAAACTGCCCCCATGCCCGCCGTTACCCCCATCCGGACCCCCATAGGGCACGAATTTCTCCTTGCGGAAACTCACTGCACCATTTCCGCCATCTCCAGCCTTGACATAAATTTCAGCTCTATCTATCAATTACCCTGCCTTATTAGCCTGATATTATTAGAACTGATTAATTATAATCAGTGAGGAGAAAGAATTAAAATAATAATCTATATGTTCGTGGAAAGCGTGGAAAGCGTATTTGAGTTGAGAGGGGAACGTTTTGAGGAAAAGATGTGGTTGAGAAAAGTGCTGAGAAACAAGACACATTCAGGGAAAGAAATTTGTCAGAAAATCTGCGCAGAAAAGAAGACATAAAAGCGAATCGGTTTTCCACAAAACAGATAGATTATCCACGGAAAAGACGCAGTTATCCACGATTTTATGTCATGTGACAGCTTCGCGAGCTTCAGCCGGCTTTAGCGTAGAGTTTCTCCTTAATCTCCAGCAAATCGCGTCTCATTCCGTGGTCGACGTTTACCTCATCGGCGATCTTCTGATAGCCGTGAAGTATAGTGCTGTGGTCACGGTTGCCCAGCTCTCTGCCGATCTGAGTCCAGGAGCACTGCAGCTCTTCCCTGAGCAGATACATTGCCATCTGACGCGCTGTAGAGGAGGTCTTGTCCCGCCTCTTTCCGGTCAGGGTATCAGCGGGAATCGTGTAAAAGCCAGCCACCACAGTCTTGATGGTTTCCGGTGTCAGCGCACGCTTGTGGGCATCGCTGGTTATGTCAGCCAGAGCCTGACCGGCAAGCTCGGCGGTGAGAGGCGACTTGGTGAGCTTGGCGTAAGCCATGACCCGGTTGAGCGCACCTTCAAGCTCACGGATGTTCTTCTGGATGCGGCGCGCAATGAAATCCAGCACCTCGGTGGGCACTGTTGTCTTCTGCTCTTCCGCTTTGGTCTGCAGGATAGCAACTCGCGTTTCCAGGTCGGGCGGCTGCATATCGACGATAAGCCCCCACTCGAAGCGGGAGCGCAGTCGGTCTTCGAGGAGAGTCAGCGACTTGGGCGGTCGATCGCAACTTATCACAATCTGGCTGTTGGCGGTATGGAGGTCGTTGAAGGTATGGAACAAACCCTCCTGAGTCTGCTCCTTGCCTGCGATGAACTGTATATCGTCTATCAGCAGTACATCGACGCTGCGATACTTGTTCCTGAAATCGTCGCTGCGCCTCTCCCTGATAGCGGTGATGAACTCGTTGGTGAACTGCTCGGCGGTGACATACATGACTCGGGGGCAGGAGCGCAACGCAACCCAGCCGATGGCGTGCAGCAGGTGGGTCTTCCCCAGACCCGAGCCGCTATAAATGAATAAAGGATTATAGCTATTACCGGGATTCTCGGCTACGCCCAATGCAGCGGCATGAGCCAGGCGGTTGCAACTGCCCACGATGAAGGTAGAAAAAGTGTACCTTCGGTTCAGCTTCGGAGCACCGGCGCGCTGCTTATAGTTGGTGGAAGCAGGCGTCGAGGGAACCGGGGGCGCCAGTTCCTCATCGCCGTTTCCCAGGTGTACCTGAAACTGAACCTTCAAAGGCTTGCCGGCGATTCCAGTCAGGGTTTTCTCAATAAGGGGGTTCAATCGCTTCTCCAGCGCCTCGGTGACGAAGCTGCTGGGCACTCCGACTGTGAAACAGCCGTCGTTAAGGGATAACCCTATCGTATTCTTCAACCAGGTCTGGTAATTTGCCGGACTTACTTTTATCTGCAATTCTTCGAGAGCCGCCTTCCAGATATCGGCAGCAGGTCTCGTTTTCATGACATACCTCGCCTACGCAAAGGCTTGACACAGCAACCTCCGCACCGTTTTCACGGTGTGTTAGCGCACAAAAAGAATAATGCAACGCGCTCTTACGCGAACAAGCGTAAGAACAAAAGCGCTTGTCCCCCGGATATAGCCTGTACTTTAAAGACGCTATTCTTTTGACGATGTGCTAAGGCTAAAGGACGCACATCTCGGGGGGATATTGAATTTGGGGAAGCTTGTGGGTGAAAAATAAAAGGAATATTGCGGGTACAAAGATAGCACGCGCGGGCACACAGGTCAAGACTTTTTTATTACATTTTTATTAGTGAAATATTTCACTAAGCACGATGGCGCAGAAATTCCAAGATGTAAGTCTAGGTACGGTAATGAAGCTAGGCACCGCGGGCAGGCGGGCTCACCAGCTCTGCGGATTCCAGAATTATCTCGCCGTTCTGGCAATCGATTTTGACAGTATCGCCGGAGCGGAACCTGCCGGTGAGCAGAGCTTCGGAAAGCGGGTCTTCCACCATGCGCTCGATAATACGTCGCAAGGGGCGTGCGCCGAATGCAGGGTCGTATCCCCGCTCACCCAGGAAGTCCTTGGCTTCGTCGGTTATCTGGAGCTTGATTTCCTTCTCTTTAAGCTGCGTCTGCACCTGGGATAGCATAAGCTCCACGATCTTGCGTATGTGCTCTTTGCTGAGGGAATGGAATACTACCACCCCATCGATGCGGTTGAGGAACTCGGGGCGGAAGGTCTTCTTCATCTCTTCGAGCACCTTGTCCTTCATCTTATCGTAAGACAGTTGCGCTGCCTTTGCCTCATCGCTGCGGGAGACGAAGCCGAGCGCTCCCTGCTTCTTGATCAGCTCGGAACCTATATTGCTGGTCATGATTATGATGGTGTTGCGGAAATCGACCCGCCGACCCTTGGCATCGGTCAAGTGTCCGTCATCGAATATCTGGAGCAGGATATTGAACACGTCGGGGTGCGCCTTTTCTATCTCGTCCAGCAGTATGGCTGAGTAGGACTTGCGTCTCACTGCCTCGGTCAACTGACCGCCTTCATCATAGCCCACATACCCCGGAGGAGCGCCCACCAGTCGAGCTACGGTATGCTTCTCCATGAACTCCGACATATCGAGCCTGACCAGAGCTTCTTCGCTGCCGAACATGAACTCAGCCAGCGCCCGCACCAGCTCCGTCTTGCCCACGCCGGTAGGTCCGAGGAAGATGAAGCTACCGATGGGACGCCTGGGGTCTTTGAGTCCTGCACGCGCCCTTCTCACCGATTTGGATATGGCTACAATAGCCTCATCCTGCCCGACGATGCGTTTATGCAATGCCTCTTCCATCTGCAGAAGGCGCGCCGATTCATCCGCAGCCAGACGGGTAACCGGGATACCCGTCCACATGCTGACGACCTCGGCGATATGTTCTTCCGTTACCAGTTTCGTCTCGGCTTCGGCGTCCTTCTTCTGCTGCCATTCGCTGCGCACCTTCTCTACCTTCTCGCTCAGCTTGAGCTCCCGCTCGCGCAGCTCGGCGGCGTACTCGTATTGCTGGGAGGCTATAGCCTGCTCCTTATCCTTGCGCACGCTTTCCAGAGCCTTCATCGATTCGTTGAGTCCCAGGGGCTGGCTGGACTGTTTGATGCGCAGCCGTGACGAGGCTTCATCAATAAGGTCTATCGCCTTGTCGGGCAGGAAGCGGTCGGGGATATATCGCGCTGCCAGCGCTGCAGCCGTTTTGAGGGCTTCATCGCTTATGCTCAGGCGGTGATAGTCCTCATAGCGGCTCTTAATTCCTCTCAATATATCCAGGGTCTGCTCGATAGTAGGCTCATCGACTATGATGGGTTGGAAGCGGCGCTCCAGAGCGGCGTCGCGCTCCACATGCTTGCGGTAGTCGTCCAGCGTGGTCGCGCCGATGCACTGGACCTCACCGCGTGCCAGGGACGGTTTGAGAATGCTGGCGGCGTCAACGGCGCCCTCAGCAGCGCCGGCACCCACCAGCGTATGGATTTCATCTATGAATAAAACGCAGTTCCCTGCGGTCTTTATCTCTTCGATTACCTTCTTCAGCCGCTCCTCGAACTCACCTCTGTACTTGGTTCCTGCCACAAGCGAACCGATATCGAGCGTGAGCAACCTCTTGCCCTGCAAGGTCTCGGGGATATCTCCGGAAACGATGCGGTGAGCTATGGCTTCGGCGATGGCTGTCTTGCCCACCCCCGGCTCTCCGATGAGCACGGGATTGTTCTTGGTGCGCCGGCTGAGCACCTGGATTACACGTTCAATCTCGCGGGCGCGTCCGATAACGGGGTCGAGCTTGCCCGCCCGCGCAGCGGCGGTAAGGTCTACGCCAAGCTGGTCGACGGTCGGGGTCTTGGTAGCAGGACGCCCTCCGCTGCCGCTGGTGGAAGGATGGGGTACGTTCTGGCTGAGGATACGATTGAGCTCGGTGTGCACGCGCTCTACGCTGACGCCCAGACTTTCCAGAACGCCGGCAGCGACACCTTCGCCCTCACGGAGCAGTCCGAGAAGGATATGCTCGGTGCCGATGTACTGGTGTCCCAGCAGACGCGCCTCGTCCACCGCAAGTTCGATTACCTTCTTGGCTCTGGGAGTGAGGCCGACCTCGCTCTGGGAAGTGCCCTCGCCGCGGCCGATTATGAATTCAACGGCAGCCCGAACCTTGTTCAAGCCGACGCCCAGATTGGAGAGGACTTTGGCAGCCATGCCGTCCTCTTCCCGTACCAGCCCGAGCAATATGTGTTCGGTCCCGATATAGTTGTGGTTGAACCGACGGGCTTCCTCCTGGGCTAAAGCCAGAACCTTACGGGCTCTCTCTGTGAACTTATCGAATCTGTTAGCCATCACCCCTGCCTGGTAAGGATTATAAGGACTATATCCCCATTTAGTACTGGTGTACCATCCGCCGCAAGGCTTTTGTACTGTCTTTCGAGACTTATTCTACCACAAACAGGCACTAAAGAAAAGAACCCAAATTTACTATACCTCCGAAATTTGGGCTCTTTTATGCTTCCCAGCAGCGGCATATTTTCCACAAGGGGTTGCCCCCTCAGTATCGTCTGCGCTGGGGCGTTTCACTTCCGTGTTCGGGATGGGAACGGGTGGGTCCACCCCGCTCTAACCACCAGGAAGCAATACTATTCTACCAGATATTATTTAATTTTAAAAGAGGCTTTCGTTACCCTCCGGAAGCCTGCCGTGTTCTTGAAGGAACTGTTGAATCAGTTCGCTTTCCCGCATAGTATACATCAAAGTCTCTTCATAATGCAAGTACTTAGCTTTCCCTACCCACTCGTCGCCCGAATCAAGTATCTCCTGCAGCCCCTGGCGTATGCTGGCATTGCTTCCTATATATATAACCTCTTTACCCTCGTCGAACAGCCGGAACACCCCATCTTTCTCGGGGGCGGCTTCCACGGTAGCTGCATTGAACTCCTGCCAGTCGCTGGGCGGCAGCATGACCTCCGATATGTCCAGCCTCGCATCGCATCTCAGACAGCGCCCCGCCTCCTCGCACGCTCTGGGCTTGGCGAAGCCGAGCTCGACCTCGGAGAAGTTGTTCAGACGCTGGTCTATGGCGATGTGCGGCGCCTTGACTCGGGGCTTTTCTGCGAAGCCCTCCTCGCGGCCAAACGACGGATTAGCCCTGCCAGGCTCCGCCAGAACCTCGCTGATATCGCCGCTGCCGCCGAGATATTTATCTATTGATACTGCTGCCTTTCTTCCCGCGGCGATTGCCTTGATGACCGAGGCTGGACCCGTGACCACATCGCCGCCGGCATAAACGCCTTTGATGCCGGTAGCCAGGGTCTCTGAGTCAACCTTCAGCGTGCCGTTGCCCAGTGGCTCCAGCCCGAAACCTTCAGGGATGGCGGGCATCTGTCCGATGGCAGCGATGATAGTATCGCAGATTGTGCTGAATTCGCTGCCCTTGATGGGCACGGGGCGTTTTCTTCCGCTGGAATCAGGCTCGCCCAGTTCCATGCGCTGGCAATCCATTATCAGCCTTCCGCTGTCCTGAGAAATCTTTGTGGGGGCGGTGAGGAACAGAATCTTAACGCCCTCCTCCAGTGCAGCCTCGACCTCCTCCGGGTTGGCAGGCATCTCGTCACGCGAGCGCCGATAGAAGATAACGACCTCTTTCGCCCCCAGGCGGCGTGCCGTGCGTGCCGCATCGATGGCAGCGTTGCCGCCGCCAATAACCGCCGCTTTGCCGCCCAATTCGAGTTTTTTGCCCTGCCCGATGTCTCTGAGCAATGAAATGCACTCTATAACGCCCGCGCTGTCCTCACCCTCGATGCCTATTTTAACGCCCTTGTGAGCGCCCAGTGCCACGAAGATGGCATTGTAGCCCTGTTTGCGCAGTGCTTCGAGCGATTCGACTTTGGCGTTGGGCTTTATCTCGACGCCGGCGCCCCTGATGCCATCGATTTCACTATCCAGAACCTCTCCGGGCAAACGATACCTCGGAATGCCCACCCTCATCATGCCGCCCGCTTCGGGTAGCGCTTCGAAAACGGTCACGGACTGTCCCAGCTTCGCCAGATAGTAAGCAGCGGTAAGCCCCGCGGGTCCCGAGCCGACGATGGCTACTCGCTTGCCTGTGGGAGCAGCTCGCTTCGATTTCGTTCTCCATTGCCCGCCATCCTGCTCGGCGACAAAGCGCTTGAGAGAGCAGATAGCGATGGGCTGGTTGAGCTTGCCCCGGCGGCATACCTCTTCACAGGGGTGGAAACAGACCCTGCCCAGCACACGCGGGAAAGGCACCTTCTCTCGAACTACAGCCAGAGCTTCATCGAATTTGCCCTCTGCGGCGAGGCGCACATAGCGGGGCACATCGATGCCTGCGGGACAGGCGCTGGTGCAGGGCACCAGCGCCGCTTCGCGCTCCGACCTCTTGATATCTTTATCCCGTAAAGCTCCGGTGGGGCAGACCTCGACGCAGGCGCCGCAGAACTTGCAGCCGGACTCCCTGAGCGTTGCGGCTATGGGACCGGCGATAATTTCGTCATCCTTATATATGAAACCGAGGGCGCCGATGCCGCGCAGGTCTTTACAAACCCTGACGCAGCGGGTGCAGCCTATACATAGATTGTAGTCCTGTATGAACAGAGGCTCGTCTTTCTTTACGGGCAAATCCTTGAATAAGTAACGGGGGATAGCCTCCTTGATGCCGATGAACCCGGCAACCGCCTGAACCTCGCAGTAACCCAGCTTGGCGCAGCAGCGTTCCTGAACGGGTACGCTGTTGGGACAGGACTCGAACGGGCTGCAGCCCTCTCTCTGCTTGCAGGTGAGGCAGGCATGAGGGTGCTTGATCAATAGGTTTCTGAGGGTTTCCCTTCGTTGCTCTTGAACTTTGGCTGTGTTGGTGTGAACCACCATCCCCTCGGCGGCAGGGAGATTGCATGAAGTGGGCAGGTCGCTCATGCCTTCGACTTCTACTATGCAGAGGCGGCATCCCGGGTAGTCTTTGTTCGGGCTTGAGTTCTGAATGGGTTTGCCCCCAAGGTATATGGTGGCGGAGGGCTTCAATCCCGGCGCCGGCGGCAGATCGGGGTGGGCGCAGAGGGTGGGAACATATATCCCGGAGCTTTGCGCCGCTTGAAGCACCGTCTTGCCCTTTTCGACCTCTACCTGTCTGTCGTCAATGGTGAGCTTGATTTTACTCATTTCACCCCTTTAAACACGGGTTGGTAGGAGTCCCTTACGCATGAGGGGGCTCCTACCACATATAGGCTGAAGCAAATGGTGAGGATTATTATAGGTTAGATTCAGATTCGGGTCAATAACTCGGGCACACGCGTGGGGGACAAGGGGCTTAAGCCCCTTGTCTGAATCAGGGCTTGGTGTCAGTTAATGACAGTCGAAGCGCCCGATAAACGCTGTAAGGGCGACCCATCGGGTCGCCCTTACATTCATATTCGCAGGTTTGTTGGGTTTAGAACAACCCTGATACTTTGCCGGTCTTCACGTCCACATCTATCCTTCTCAATGCCGGGTCGGATGAGGTGCCCGGCATCAGGCTGATAGTTCCTGCCATCGGGCAGAGGAACTTGGCACCCGAGTAGATGAGGATGTCACGTATGGGCAGCTTCCAGCCCTTGGGTACGCCCTTCAGGGCCGGGTCATGAGTGAGGCTCAGGTGAGTCTTCACCATCATGGTGGAGTACTCATCGAACTTCGGATCCTTTTCAAAATTCTTAGCCTTCTCCTCAGCCTCGGCGCTCCAGTTCACACCATCGGCTCCGTAGACTGTCTTGGCGATGGTCTCTACACGCTGCCGCAGCTTCATCTCGTTGGGATAGAGCAACTTGAACTCGTTCTTCTCCTTGCAGGCTTCCATGACTGCGTCGGCAAGCTCCAGCGCGCCGTCGCCTCCGTCTGCCCAGTGAGAGGAGAAAGCGCAGCGAGCGCCGGCAGCTTCAGCCGCCTTACGCACCATGGCGATCTCGGCCTTGGTGTCAGTGTGGAAGGAGTTGATGCACACCACGGGGTTGATGCCCGCTGTCCTGATGGTGTTGATGTGGTGCACCATGTTGGGCAGTCCCTTCTCCAGCGACTTCAGGTCCTCCTTGGTGTAGGCATCGGGTAATGGCAAGCCGGCTACCACCTTGGGGCCGCCGCCGTGCATTTTCAGGGCGCGGATGGTGGCCACCAGCACCGATACGTGTGGCTTGAGGCCGCTCAGGCGGCACTTCACGTTCCAGAACTTCTCGAAGCCGATGTCTGCGGCGAAACCGCTTTCTGTGGCAACGTAGTCTGCCATCTTCAGGGCGATGCGGTCTTCGATGATGGAGTTCTGCCCCACCGCGATGTTGGCGAAAGGCCCGGCGTGCACGAATACCGGCTGATACTCCACGGTGGCGCACAGCGTGGGATTGATGGCATTGCGCATGAAAGCCGTCATAGCGCCGCCCACTTCGAGGTCTCCGGTGGTGACGGGCTTGCCCGCCTTATCGTAGGCTACGGTTATCTGGTCCATCCTTTTTCGCAGGTCGGCGAGGTCGTTGACGATGGCGAGCATGGCCATCAGCTCGGAGCTTACGGCGATACCGAACTTGGACTGCATTAAGAAGCCGTCCTGGCGGCCGCCGATTCCTATAATTATGTTGCGCAGGCTCTGGGCGCAGAAGTCCATAATCCAGCCCATCTCCACCCTGGTGGGGTCGACGTCCAGTCGGCGCATTTTGGTGAGCCTGGCAAGCTGCTCGTCATTATAGTTGCGCTCGTGCTGCATCCTGGCGGTGAGCGCGACCATTGCCAGGTTATGAGCGTTCATTATGTCGTTGATGTCACCGGTCAGCCCCATGGAGAACTCGGTCATGGGGATGAGCAACGCGTTGCCTCCGCCCGCAGCGGTGCCCTTGATGTTCATGGTGGGCCCGCCCGAGGGCTGTCGGATGCAGCCGATTACGCTCTGTTTGCGCTTGCCCAGTCCTTCAACCAGACCCATCAGCGAGGTCGTCTTGCCCTCGCCTAAAGGCGTGGGCGTGATGGCGGTTACCTCGACGTATTTGCCATCCTTCTTGTGCTTCAAACGGTCTATTATCTTGAGGAAGTCCAGTTTGGGCGTTCTCCCGAAGGGGATAAGCTCGTCTTTTTGCAATCCCAGCTTGCTTATCCACTGCTCTGGGGAGGGCATCTTCTCTTCGGCTAGCTCCGCAATCTGCCAGTCCTTCAATTTTACTGCATCGTATGCCATATAGTTACGAACCTCCTGTTTTCCTTAATTTGTTCTTGCTTAATGCTTCTTAGTATGCTGCTGCTCGGCAGCCCTAACTGTGTTCACCATGAGCATCGTGATAGTCATCGGGCCCACGCCGCCGGGGACAGGGGTGATGGCTTTTGCCTTCTCCTTGATAGCCTCGAAATCCGTGTCTCCCACCAGCCTGAAGCCGCTCTTCTTGGTGGCGTCGGGGATTCTGTTGACGCCGACATCGATGACCACAACACCGTCCCTGACCATATCCGCAGTTATTACCTGTGGCTTGCCCATAGCGGCGATTATTATATCCGCCTGCCTGGTATATTTTGCCATGTCCTTCGTGCCGGTGTGAACCATGGTCACCGTTGCGTTGGCGCCCTTCTGTTTCTGCATCAGTATTGCCATCACCGGCTTGCCTACGATGTTGCTGCGCCCGCAGATAACCACATGCTTTCCATCGGGGTTGTTACCGCTGCGAACCAGCAGTTCCTGGACGCCGTGCGGGGTGCAGGGCATGAAGTAGGGATTGCCGATAAGCAGCCTACCCACATTGACCGGGTGGAAGCCATCGACATCTTTCTCGGGCTCGATGGCATTGAGCACCTTATCGGGGTCGATGTGCTTGGGCAAAGGAAGCTGGACCAGGATGCCGTGGAACTTGTGGTCCTTGTTCAGCTTGTGGACAAGATCGAGGAGCTGCTGCTCCGGGGTGTTCTCGGGCAGAACTATGGTCTCGGATATGATGCCCAGCTCATCAGCAGCCTTGCCCTTGCCCGCAACATAGGATACTGAGGCGGGGTCCTCGCCCACGCGCACGAAGACCACTCCGGGGTGTATCCCTTTCGCTTTGAGCTCGGTTACCTTATGCTTGAGCTCGCTGCGTATCTGCTCCGCTACCGCTGTCCCTGAGATTATCTCTGCAGCCATATTTTCTGGCCTCCTTGAATAGAGTTACTTATTTGTTTTGATGGAGAGACATGCAGACATAGATTGACGCGAGTGACTTCGGTCTTATTTTCTGTGGGGTTAATGTATCGGGGTAACGCCTGTTTGAGGCAATGGTGAGTGTGGGCTCGGGGGTGTGAGTGACGGGAGTTGACTGCATTGGCCCTCCAGACCGTGAAAGATTATACCATATTGAGAAAATAGGGGCAATTGGCCATGTGGCCAAGCAAACCACCCCAAAGTTGTCATTGCGAGTCCATTCCCGACAGGTCGGGAAGGCGAGGCAATCTCATAGGCAGCTATCAGCCTTCAGCGGTCAGCTTTCAGCTACCTCTCCGCCCCACCAGATTGCCACGCCTGCTCCGAGCGTAAGCGAGGAGTCTCGATTAATCGGGACTCGCAACGACATTGGGTAACACCACAGAGCACGCGTAGGGCGCAGGGAAATTCAGAGCATTTTAATATTAATGCTTAAATGTCGCCCCCGTGCTCTCAGCGCTCTCTGCGGTTAATGGAATGTGGAACTTTTTAGGCGGGCGGGGCGTCTAGATATTCTGGAAGCATGAAAGGGGTTATCTATCCCTGTGCGCGTCGGTGCACTATTCAAGGCGAAGTCCGTTTCCGGAGAGCCCGGTTTTCTGGACTGAGGAAGATTATTCAGAAATAGTGGGGGAAAACCCTTGACAAGCCCGATAAAAAATGGTAAAAGCTTTACAGTCCGTACGCGGACAGGCTGAAAAAGGACTTAAGGGCTGTTTTAAGTTTATTTATGTGGTAGTCCGACAGTCCATAAATCGGGGGAGGTTTCAAAGGCTGTACTTAGAGGAGGGCCTTGGGAAAGCTGGAAAAGGGCTTGACAAGCGGGATTAAAGGTGTTTACAATGAAGCAACTTGTCTGGCAGCAGACATGTATGCTATTGTTTTGTGTATGAAAAGTTAAGTCCCTTTTTTATATTAGGGCGTAAACTGGTTTCCAGTTGAGTATAAAGCAAAATCAAATATGTCATACAAGGAGGTGGGTTATATGTGAAGATAACGAGAAAGAGGTTGCTTAGGAACTGGTTAACAGGGGCAAGGAAATTATTAGCCCAAGAAAGGAGAGACTAGATAATGATAAAATTCCCGAATATGATAAAGCTGCTGGTAGTGCTGGCAATGGTGTGCAGCCTGGTGGCTATAGCCGCCGCACCGGCTAGCGCAGCGGCTGATGCCGTACTAGTCCCAGCAACGGGGCCAGTAGGACAAGCCGTTACTATCCAGGCAAGTGGTTATCTTCAAAACCAAGTTCTAACCGCAAAATTCGATGGCTCCGCGATGAACACGTCCCCGTCGGTGGTCACAGTACCGGCAGGTGGCGCCATCAACTTCACTGTTACCATACCGGTGACTACCGCTGGTGAGCATACCATTTCGGTTTACACCGATGGCATAAACCCAATAAATAAAACCTTCACTGTGACGCCCAAGGTTAGCATCTCGCCAACCTCCGGGCCGGTGGGAACCAGCGTTACCGTTACAGGTACAGGATTCAGTGGCGACGGCGTCACTGTGAGCGCAACCCTGGGCGGCGCAGCGCTGTTTGCTGGCGTGCTTGTCGCTGGCACTGGCAGCTTCACTGCAACCGGCACGGTTCCCTCTACTCTGGGAGCAGGCGGTCAAGCCCTTTATGCCATTGACGGTGCAGGCAAAGACGTTACAAAAGCCGATGCCTTCAGCGTTACACCCACTCTAGTTATTACGCCCAGCAGCGGGCTGGCAGGCTCCAAGGTAACAATAACAGGAAAAGGCTGGCCTGCAGGAACAGTTGGGGTGAAATTCGCCGGGCAGAACTGGATTGTTGATCCTCCTGGTCTAACTGTTGTTGATGGTCAAATAACCGGCGGCGCTAACAAGCAAATCCCTGTGAATTACGCGGCAGGAACCTATTCAGTTGTGGCTACATCTGGTGCCACTCAGGCTACAGCGACATTCGTCATTAATGCGCGACCTCTTACATTGACCCCCAGCAGCGGGCCCAGAGGGACTAGCGTGCTTATAACCGGGTCTCAAATGACCCCCAGCACGGCATTGCCCTTGAATAGCGTGATCGATGATAACTTCCTGGATTTGACCTTTGGAGGCCTTGAGTGGAATCCAACCACGGAGATAACGATTGACAGCAGTGGCGTGATAAGCCCAGTAACTCGAGTTGTTCCTGCGGCAGCAGCGCTAGGGGCTAATATAGTTTACGCTTGGGATAACGGCGCGGACTTCAACGATGCTACCGCTAACGACAATCTGGTTGCTCAGGGCACTTTCACTGTGGCTGCGCCAACACTGTCGGTCAGTCCGACAACTGGCCCTAAAGGTTCAGCAGTAGTCTTCACAGGTTCCGGATGGTTGCCCGGTGCCGCGGTTACTATAACCCTGGCTGGTTCGGTGGTAACCTCCGTACCTGATGGCAATGGCAACATAGCGGCAACTATGGCAGTTCCTGCTGCTGCTGCTGTGGGCGCAAATCAGATAACTGCTAACGACGGAGCTACGGGTAACGCTGCCACACCGGTGACATTCACTGTTCCCGGTGCAGCGATCACAGTGAGCCCGACCGAGGGTGCGGCTGGTACTTCTGTTACCGTTACTGGCAGCGGTTTTGCAGCCTACACGGCGATTACGATGAAAATCGGCACCTATACCTACATGACGCAGCCGCTATCTGATGCACTGGGCGCTTTCTCCGGCACTATCACAGTTCCTGGATTAGCGCCGGGAGCTCAATCTATTACTGCAAGCGATGGCCCGAATACTGTCAGCGCGTTCTTTGTAATAAAGACTGCGCCGCCCACTGTAGCGAGCGCCCTTGCTAGCATCAGCAGCAAGCTGGTCAGGGTTTGGGGCTACTCAGGTGGTACCTGGTCCATGTACGACCCGGCTGACGCCGCAGGCAGCAACCTGACGGCGCTTACGGCGGGCCAGGGCTACTGGATTAACGTATCCGAGGCTGTAACCTTGATTTACGGCGGATACAGCTACGCACTAAGCGCGGGCTGGAACCTCATAGGCTGGAGATAAACAGAGGATAGCGAAATTCCCTGAGGGGTCATAACGTTGACCCCTCAGGGAGCTACTAAATAAGGAGGAAAAAGGTATGACCAAATTAAGACTGTTGGCTCTGCTGGCAGTGGTAGCGCTTGTCCTCTTCCCAGCCATAGCCGTGGCACAGGGTGGACTTCAGCCCCCGTGCCGCTTCCATGGCACCGTTCAGGTGGATGGAGCTAACGTGGCTGATGGCACCGTAATCACGGCTACTGTAGATGGAACTGCATATACTGCTACCACTACTGCTTCGAGTTATGCAGTGACAATAGCTCAACCCGATGGCAAGAGCTATGAGGGCAAGACCGTTACCTTCAAGATAGGCGCGGATTCTGCATCTCAAACTGCAACCTGGACCATGGGCGGCAACGTGGCGGTGAACCTGACTAAAGGCCAGGCACCTGTTGTCACGGGCGGCATGAGCGAGGCTGAGTTAAAGGCGCTCATCAAGAAAGTGATCGATGAGAATGCTGCCACACTGAAGGGCCCGAAGGGCGATACGGGCGCGACCGGCGCGACCGGCGCAACCGGCGCTGCGGGTAAAGATGCCTCCAGCGTGCTCGGCATTGTCGCCATAGTGCTGGCTGCCGTAGCCATCCTTGGTGTTGGGTTTGTCCTGATGCGGAAGCAGAAAGCCTAAATCACTGACATAAGGAAGTTTTAAGAAGCCGTCCTTCAGGAAGGACGGCTTCTTCTTTTGTCACTTTATCCTCATGTCTTTGATTATATGAAAGCGCTGCGGTACCCCCTATACTGTAGGGAAAGCCGAACGAAGAGTAAGGAGGTACTGCAGCATGAAGTATTATATCGGATGTGACGCCCATAAGAAATACTCGGTATTTGCAG
>Ga0194126_10007731_pt1 | contig 14892 bp, 10 predicted proteins | sample TA2KigC150mmetaG_FD_148641 | JGI IMG/M metagenome (GOLD analysis project Ga0194126, IMG submission 148641) | Freshwater microbial communities from Lake Tanganyika, Tanzania - TA2015035 Kigoma Deep Cast 150m | ecosystem: Environmental > Aquatic > Freshwater > Lake | place: Tanzania: Lake... | reverse complement strand
GCTGGTCTCAACCCCCAGATCGGCCGTAATCAACAATTCCTCAAGGTCTTCCAGGAGCTCGGCGTCAACAACCTTGCGCCCCCGGAAAAGCCGGTCGAGACCGCCGCTCAGGGCCTCCCGGGTCCGGCTCAAACGGTCCCGCAGGCGTCGGAACATCCCCCGCTCTGCTGCTTCGGGAGCCTCCCCGGTCTCCTCCAGGTCCTCAACCTCCAGGATTTCCGGACTATACACCGCGTCCCGGGGTTCCTGAGGCGCCGCTTCTCCTCCGGGCTCGCCCCCGGCGGGGATGGCCGGCGTCGTTTCCGGCTCCGGGGGCAGAGCGGGTACCAAAGGGGGCGCCGGGATCGGTTCGCTGAAAACCGCCTCGGACTCGGCCGCGCCCTCCTCTACCGCAACCGGGGCCGCATCCTCCGGCTGCGGCTCCCGGCGCCAGCGGCGCAGGAAACCGCGGCGCGCCGGGCCGGAGTCGGTCTCGGTTTGGGGCCGCGCCGCCTCAGGAGGCGCGGCGTCGAGCTCGCCGGACTCATTTTCCCCGGCGGCCGGCAAATCCCCGGCGGCCTCGGAGCTTGATTCAGGCTCCTCCGCGAAAGGCGCGGCGGCGTGCTCCCCGTTCCCGTCTTTATCCTGGCCCTGGCGGCGAAACCAGCGACGCATCTCTAAGACGTCGTAATTTTGGAGAAATCGGCCATCATCAGGAAGGTCCGGCTGATACGGAGCAGCAGGGCCAGCCGGTTGCGGCGCAGTCGGGCATCCTCGGCCATCACCATCACCCGGTCAAAAAAGGCGTCCACCGGACCTCTGAGACTGGCCAGGGCCCGACAGACCCCGGGGTAATCCCGGCTTTCCAGGGCCCGGCCTACCTCCAGCTCCATCAACTCCGTGGACTCGTAAAGGAGATTTTCTTCCGGGTGTTCGAAGAGCAGGGGGTCCACCTCGCCGGGCTCGGCCCCCTGGGCGATGTTGATGACCCTTTTAAAGGCCGTGGCCAGGGCCGGAAATTCCGGGCTCTGACGGACCGCGGCCAGGGCCCGCACCTTGTCCGCCGCGTCCACCACGTCCCGGCAGCCCGCGGCCAACACCGCGATGACGGTCTCGTGGTCAAAGCCTTCCGCCAGGAGGAGGCGCTGCAGCCGGGTCTGGAAAAAGTCCAGCACCTCCAGGGCCGTTTCCTCCGGGGTGCGGCTGATCTTGTCCTTTAAAAGCTCGAGAGCCGCCGCCACGGCCGCAACCAGGTCCAGGTGCAACTGCTGGCTCCGCAAGATGCGGATGATGGCCAGGGCATGGCGCCTGAGGCCGTAAGGGTCGGCGGCGCCCGTGGGGCTCAGTCCCACCCCGAAGCAGCCGCAGATGGTGTCCAGGCGGTCCGATAGACCCACCAGGGCGCCAACCTTATCCGGCGGCAACTCGTCATCGGCGTGCCGGGGGAGATAATGGGTGAAGAGGGCCTCGGCCACTTCGGGAGGCTCCCCGCTCAAACGGGCGTACTGGCGGCCCATCGCCCCCTGGAGGCTGGGGAATTCCCCCACCATTTCCGTGACAATGTCGGCTTTGCACAGGGTGGCGGCGCGAGCCACCGCATCGCCCAACTCCGGGGCCAGTTGCCGGGACAGGCTCACCGCCAACTCCCGGAAGCGCTCCATCTTCTCGTAGGAGGTCCCCAAAAGGGAGTGGAACACTACGCCCTTCAAGGCATCCACCCGCTGGGCCAACGGCGTTTTGGCGTCCTCCTGGAAGAAAAACATGGCGTCGGAAAGACGGGCCCTGATCACGCGCTCATGGCCCTGGCGCACCACATCCGGGTTCCGGGTCAGGGTGTTGTTCACCGCAATAAAATGGGGCAACAGGCGGCCATCGGCGCCTCGCAAAGAAAAATACCGCTGATGCTCCCGCATGGAGGTGATGAGCACCGCGTCGGGCAGGGCCAGAAATCTGTCCTCGAAATTTCCCACCACCACGGAAGGATATTCCACCAGGAAGGTGTTCTCTTCCAGCAGCCCCGGGTTAGGCACTACCTCACCCTTGACCCCGGCCGCAGCCTGGGCCAGCTGATCCGACAGCAAGGCCCGGCGCGCCGCCGGGTCCACGATGACGCTGGCCGCCTTGAGGGCCGCCACATAAGCCTGGGCATCCGCCACCGCCACGGCCTGGGGGGCCAGGAAACGGTGGCCCCGGGTTTCGCCGCCGCTGGTCACATCGCCCACCTGGAAATCCACCACCGCGCCGCCGTAGCGGGCCAGAATCCAGTGGATGGGCCGGGCAAAGGTGATGGTTTCGGACCCCCAGCGCATGGACTTGGGGAAGCTCAACCCCAGGATAAACCCCGGCAGGAGTTCCGGCAGGCGCTCGCCGGTGGGCCGCCCGGAGGTGCTCTTCTTTACCGCCAGGTAAACGCCCCGGGGTGTGTCCACTTCAATGAGGTCCGAGACCGGCACACCCTGGGTCCGGGCGAAACCAGCGGCTGCGGGAGTGGCCTGGCCCGCGGCGTCCACGGCCACGGCCTTGGGAGGGCCGATAATTTCCTGGGTGACCTCGGCCTGGGCCTCGGCCACCTCCCGGGCCACCAACGCCAGGCGGCGGGGGGTGCCCCAGGTGAGGATCTCCCCCACCCCGATGCGTTCGGAGTCCAACATCTTGCGAAAAGAGGCGGCCATCTCCTCCAGAACCGGCGGCAGAAAACGGGCCGGGATCTCTTCAGTGCCAATCTCCAACAACAATTCTTTCGCCATGGCGGTCCTCGTTTGGAAGCTGTCAGCTGTCAGCTGTCAGCTTTTTAAGCTCCTCGATATGCTCTTGCATTCGCCTTCTCTGCTCATCATTAAAGAACGGCCCAAACTTCCCTTCTGTGATTTCGAGCTCCAGTAGGCGCGACTCTCCCATAAGCTGATTCAGTCGGCTTAGGTCGGTCATCACCTTCTCGCCTTTTTTAGCTAATTTTCCGAGCTCGATTTCGATCGGCCCCACTTTGGCCTTGCCGCTCTCTGATAGGATCAAGCGGTCAACCAATGACTTGATCGGTTTTCGTAACACGATGACCGTAACAATTGCGACCATCGGCCATGAAACAACGATCTGCAATATTTCTTTCGCCAATTCCAAGTTACAATCTCATCCGTAGAAACTAGTTCCGGTTTTTAGCTGAAAGCTGACGGCTGAAAGCTGACAGCCATTTTTTCATCAAGGGAAAGCCCATCTCTTGCCGTTGTTTCAGGTAGCCTTCGGCGCACAGGCGGGCCAGTTGCCGGACCCGGCCGATGAGGCTGGCGCGCTCCGCCACGCTGATGGCCCCTCGGGCGTTCAGGAGGTTAAAGGTGTGGGAGCATTTCAGGCAGTAATCGTAGGCCGGCAGCACCAGCCCCAGCCCGATGATGCGCAGGGCTTCAGCCTCGTACATGTCGAACAACTTAAAAAGCATGTCCACGTCGGCCTGCTCGAAATTATAGATGGAGTGCTCCACCTCGCCCCGGTGGTGCACGTCCCCATAGGTCACGCCTTTGGTCCACTCCAGGTCGTAGACGCTCTTCACTCCCTGGATATACATGGCGATGCGCTCCGGGCCGTAGGTCAACTCCACGCTCACCGGGTTGAGGTCTATGGAGCCGGCCTGCTGGAAGTAGGTGAACTGGGTGATTTCCATGCCGTCCAGCCAGACCTCCCAGCCCAGGCCCCAGGCCCCCAGGGTGGGGGACTCCCAGTCGTCTTCCACGAAGCGGATATCGTGGTCCAGGGGGTCGAGCCCCAAGGCCTTGAGACTATCCAGATACTGTTGCTGGATATCCTTGGGAGAAGGCTTGAGGATCACCTGGTATTGATAGTAGTGCTGCAGGCGGTTGGGGTTTTCGCCGTAGCGGCCGTCGGTGGGTCTGCGGGAGGGCTCCACGTAGGCCACGTTCCAGGGCTCCGGCCCCAGGACCCTCAGCAGGGTGGCGGGGTTGAAGGTGCCGGCCCCCACCTCGATATCGTAAGGTTGTTGGATGACACAGCCCCGCTCCGCCCAGAAGCGCTCCAGGGTCATCAACAGTTCCTGAAAAGTCATCCCGCCTCTCCTTTTAGAAAAAATATCTGATAATTTTAACCGTTTAGGGGCATCTTTGTCAAGTTTTTCGCCGGCCGCGCCCGGCGCGGGAACCGGCACGGTAAAAGCCTTTGGGAACGCCTCACCCGTGGGGCTTCAGTGCTTGCCGCCGGGAGGGCCAGGGTGGGGCAAGATGAGAAAAACTTTATCTCTGGGTGGCGACAATTGCGAGCTTTTCTTGCCGGGGGCTTTTTCCTCTCTTGACGCCGGCCGCGCCGCGGGTTATATGAAAACTACCACTCTACAGGCACGTAGCTCAGGGGGAGAGCACTACCTTGACGCGGTAGGGGTCCGGGGTTCAAATCCCCGCGTGCCTACCAGATATTTCCAGGGGTTACGGTTAGGGCCGTAGCCCTTTTTTCTTTTTTACGAACCCGTCAAATTTGAGTCCATCTCAACCCAGGACCCATTTCACATCACCACAATCTCCTCCAGGCCGTCCCGCCAGCCGTCCCAGAGGTAGTCGTTCAAGCGGCCCTGGGCGATGACCCGGAAGGCGTATTGCGCCTGGGCGGTGTAGAAGTCGCACAGCGGCGCCGGCGCGTCCAGACGCCCGTTCATGGCATAGACCTCCGCGGGGCAGGGCGCCCCGCAGACGTGGCGCACCGCGCAGCGGTTGCAGGGCGCGAAACCCTCCACCACCCGGGTGGTTATCTGTTTGAATTGCGGGGTCGCCAGCAACTCCGGCGCCGATTGCTCCCAGAGGTTGCCGCCGTGAAATTCCGGGAGCCCCAGGAACTCGCTGCACGGGGCCACTTCGCCATGCGCGCCCACCGCAAAGAAGCAGCGCCCGCCGCCGCACGGCGAGATGTCGCACATGAGCCGCCGGGCCCCCGGCGCCACCAGCCCCAACAGCAGGTTGGCGAAGTTGCCGATGACCATTTTGCGCCCGGTCGCCTGGGCCAGATCATAGGTCCGGTCCAGGGCCTGGAAGAAAAAGTGGGCCAGTTCCGCCTGATCCGGCATGAGATTCCGGCCGCCCAACTGGGTGCCCCGCACCGGGTTGAGCAGGGCGTTGGCGACCCCCCGGGCATGGAAGAAATCCACCAGCTCCGGCAGATGCCGGACGTTTTCTTTGGTCACCGTGGTGATGAGATTGAGACCCGGATAATCAACCAGATCTTCCAGGGCCTTGACGGTCTCGGCGAAGACGCCGGTCCCGCCCCAGGTGCGCCGGGTGCGGTCGGCCACCGCGGCGGTGGGGCCGTCCAGGGACAGCCCGATGCCCACGCCATGGGCCACCAAAAAGTCTTTGGCCTCTTGATCCAGCAGGATGGCGTTGGTCTGGACCCCGAAGCGGAAGTAATCGCCGTACTTTTCGATCCCGGCAAAGACCGCTTCCCTGGCCAGCAGGGGCTCGCTGCCGTGGAACACCAGCTGGGGCCGGGCGCCCTCCGGCAGGGTGCTCTTAAAAAAATCCTGCAAGATCGCCAGGGACTCCATGAGGCGGGCCGGCTCCATGTGGACGCCGGTGCGCCGGGCCTCCCGGGGCAGATAACAGTAGCCGCAGTCCAGGTTGCAGCGCTCCGTGGGGTTGAAATAGACCGCGGACGGCAAGAGGCCGAAGCGGACGTTGTTGAGGTCCGAGGCCAACCGGGCTTCTTTTTCCAAAAACATCTGGGGCAACTCCGGCCCCAAAAGATATTCCAGGGCCTGGTCCCGGGGGGCCAGCACCCAGAAGGCGGTGTCCGCGCTGATCAGGGCCACGAAGTCGTCGTGGCCGATCTCCAGAACGTCGAAATGGGGCCCGGCCCCGGCATTCACCGGGACTCCCGCCGGACCCCACAGAGGCGAAACTTCCTGACCCATGCCTACTTAGCCTTCTTGGCGTCGGCCATGAGGTAATGGGACAGGCCCACCTGGTCGCCGTTGGGGGCGCAGGTGTAACGGATGCTGATGGGTTTGGCGGTGCTACTCTTGGATTTTGCCATATAAATGTCCTCCTTCCTCGGGTGGTTTGCCGGGGTCAGCCGAAAAACGCGACCGCCGGGGTGAAAGCTCTTCAATGGATGGCGCGGCTCGTAGGGGCGGACCCATGTGTCCGCCCTCTTTCCTGCCGCTACGGAAGCCTTCCTTATTCCCCCCTTTTCTAAAGGGGGGTTAGGGGGGATTAGGTTACGTCACCCCACCCAAAAACAAAAAAAAGAGTCCCATCCCTCGGATGGAACTCCCTTTACCATCAGGAGTAGCCTAACTTACAAAAAAACCGCAGGCAGGTCTTCTGGCTCTCGGATCAGCCGGAGGAGGTCAGCCTTCCCACCGGGGTTTTTTTATAAATAAGCCCCCGGCAGTGGCCGGCAATTGCCTTACCTTCTCCGTCCCCGATTACAGCGGCGGGACCGCCCCGGATTCTCACCGGGTTCCGGATTGCCTGGGGTTCGGATAATTAAATGGATCATTAACACGAGGCTCATGATTTGTCAAGGCAGAAGCATCAAAGAAAACTGCCGGTTCTGCAGAGAGGCCCAACGCCGCAAATCACCTTGACAGTTTCTCACCTTAAAGGTTATTTTTATTATTTACGGCTAAACCTGGGGATGAGCGGCCATGATTAAAGCGATTCGGGGGATGCGGGACATCCTGCCGCCGGAGACTTCCCGGTGGCAGTGGGTGGAGTCCGTGGCCCGGGAGGTTTTTGACCTCTACGGCTACCAGGAGATCCGACTGCCGCTGCTCGAGCGCACCGAGCTTTTCGCCCGCTCCATCGGCGCGGACACCGACATCGTGGCCAAGGAAATGTATACCTTCCCCGACCGCAAGGGCGACTCCCTGACGCTGCGGCCCGAGGCCACCGCCTCGGTGCTCCGGGCCGTCCTGGAAAACCGCCTGGAAAAGGGCGCCGGGGTCAAGAAATTCTATACTCTGGGGCCCATGTTCCGCTACGAGCGGCCCCAGAAGGGACGTTTCCGCCAGTTTTGGCAGATCAACTGCGAGGCCTACGGGGTGGAGGCGCCGGAGATGGACGTAGAAGTCATCCTGCTCCTGATGCATCTCCTCAAACGGCTGCTCCCGGGGGAGTTGCGCCTGCTGGTCAATTCCCTGGGCTGCCCCGGGTGCCAGGTGAAGTTCAAGGCGGCCCTGGGGTTGTTCCTGATCAACCGGGAGGGCCTGTGCGAGGACTGCCGGCGCCGCCGGACCACCAACCCGCTCCGGGTCCTGGACTGCAAGAGCGCCAACTGCCAGGGGATTTTGCAGAACGCCCCGGTGCTCCGGGATTATCTCTGCCCCGATTGCGCCGCCCACTTTTCCCGGGTGCTGACGCTGCTGGACCGGTTTAACGTGGTTTACGAACTAAAACCCAAGCTGGTCCGGGGCCTGGATTACTACACCCGCACCGCCTTCGAGGTGGCGGCCGTGGGTCTCGGGGCCCAGGACGCGGTGGCGGGCGGCGGGCGCTACAACGGCCTGGCGAAGGAGTTGGGCGGACCCGATCTGCCCGCCATCGGCTTTGCCATCGGCGAGGACCGCCTCCTGGAGGCGCTGCCCGAGAATTTCGGCCCGGATTTGCGGCCCCGGGTCTTTGTGGCGGCTCTGGGGGAGCCGGCCCGGGAGCGGGCCTTCAGCGTGATCCAGGAGTTGCGCCGGAAGGATTTGGCCGCGGAGATGGATTTCGAGGGCCGGTCGCTCAAGGCCCAGATGTCCATGGCGGACCGCCTGAACGCCACGTACGTGGTCATCGTCGGAGACCAGGAACTGGCGGCGGGCGTGGCCCAGGTGCGCCCCATGCGGAATTTTGCTTCCCAGGCCGGCGCCGCGGCTGCCCCGGGGGCAGTTGAGGCCGGGCGGCCGCCGGTGGCCCAGGAGAAGGTGCGGTTTGAGGATCTGGTGGATTATCTGACCGGAAAGATTCGGTCTGAAGAAACTCATTAGGGTTCATCCGAAAACACCCAATACGGGCAAATGGGTCTTCAAGTCCCCCGGTGAAAACGGGGGATTTAGCGGGATTTACAAGGGCTTACAAAATCACCCCCAGCCCCCCTTTTACAAAGGGGGGAGTCTTAAGGGCCGACACAAAGGTCCGCCCCTAGATAAAATGCCGTAGGAGAAGGGAATACACCGTGTTTGATTCGCTTGAAGGTCTGACCCGCAGTCATTCCTGCAATGAGATCAGGGCCGCGGCTAACGGCGTTGAGGTGGTGCTCATGGGCTGGGTGCAGCGCCGGCGGGACCACGGCGGCCTCATCTTTGTGGACCTGCGGGACCGGGAGGGGCTGACCCAGGTGGTCTTTAACCCCGAAGTCAATCCCGACACCCACATCAAGGCCGGGGCGCTCCGGGATGAGTACGTCATCGCGGTGCGGGGCCTGGTGAACCTCCGGCCGCCGGAGATGGTCAACCCGAACCTGCCCACCGGAGAGATCGAGATATTGGTTTTAGAGTTGCGCATTTTGAACGCCGCCAAGACCCCGCCTTTCGAACTGGAAGACTATAAGGTGGACATCTCCGAGGCCCTGCGGTTGAAATACCGTTACCTGGACTTAAGGCGCCCCAGCGTCATGAAGAACCTCATCTTCCGGCACCGGGCCGCTTTGGTAACCCGCCAGTTTCTCAACGGCCAGGGCTTCATCGAGGTGGAGACCCCCATCCTCACCAAGAGCACCCCGGAGGGGGCCCGGGATTACCTGGTGCCCAGCCGGGTGCAGCCGGGTCAGTTCTTCGCCCTGCCCCAGTCGCCCCAGCTCTTCAAGCAGCTCTTGATGATGGCCGGTCTGGACCGCTACTATCAACTGTGCCGCTGCTTCCGGGATGAGGATCTGCGGGCCGACCGCCAGCCCGAGTTCACCCAGATCGACATGGAGATGGCCTTCATCACCGAAGAAGACATCTACCGGGTGGTGGAGGGGCTAATGGCGGCCCTGTTCCGGGAATTGAAGGGCGTTTCGTTGACCACTCCCTTCCCCCGGCTGACCTACCAGGAATGCCTGGACCGCTTCGGGCTGGACCGCCCGGACACCCGCTTCGGGCTGGAGCTCAAAGACGTCACCGACCTGGTGCGGGAGGCGGAATTCACCCGGTTCCGGGAGGTGGTGGACCAGGGGGGGATCGTCAAGGCCGTCAACGGCCCGGGCCTCTCCAGGCTTACCCGGAAAGAGCTGGATGAGCTCATCGATCTGGCCGGGGTGTACGGGGCCCGGGGCCTGGCCTGGGTGAAGCTCCAGAGCCAGGGCTGGCAGTCGCCCCTGGCCAAGTACTTCCCCGCCGGGGTCAAGGCCGCCATCGAGGCGCGCCTCACGGCCCGGGAAGGCGACCTGCTCCTCTTTGTCGCGGATGCCCCTTTGGTCGCCTGCACCGCCCTGGGGCAGGTCAGGCTGAATCTGGCCGAACGGGAAGGGCTGATCCCCGAGGACGCCTACCACCTGACGTGGGTCACCGACTTTCCCCTGCTGGAGCATGATAACGAGGCGGGCCGCTTCGCGGCCATGCACCACCCGTTTACGGCCCCCAAGGAGGAGGACCTCCATTGGCTGGCTACCGACCCGGGGCGGGTCCGGGCCCGGGCTTACGACCTGGTGCTCAACGGCGTGGAGATCGGCGGCGGCAGCATCCGGATCAACCGCCGGGATATCCAGCAGCAGGTCTTTGAGGCTCTAAACATTACCCCTGCGGAAGCGGAGGAAAAATTCGGCTTTCTCCTGGAGGCCCTGGAATACGGGGCGCCGCCCCACGGGGGCGTGGCCTTCGGGTTTGACCGCCTGGTGGCTATCCTGTGCGGGGCCCGCTCCATCCGGGAGGTAATCGCCTTCCCCAAGACCCAGAAGGCCGCCTGCCTGGTGACCAGGGCTCCGTCCCCGGTGGGCCTGGAACAATTGTTGGAGTTGGGTTTGAGGCTGGAAAAGTAGCAGTTAGCAGTTAGTTTTTATACATTTATTCATAGGAGATGGGAGAGCGACCATACGTTGCAATTCCCCCAAGGACGAAAAATAATGCCTCAGGCTGATGGCTAAATGCTGGCAGCTGACGGCTACAAACGGATGGCACACTATGTCACGCTGGAACAAAGAACGCCGGTTATTGGATCATGAGCACTCCACTTTTTGGCATCATCGGTTGCAGGAGGTGGAAGAGCCCAACCTGATGCGGAACATCTTCCCGTACACGGAAGTGGCCCGCATCGACTTCGACTACAAGTTCGTCATGCCCAATCCCCCGGAGGAGATGTTGCTCACCGACACCACCTTCCGGGATGGGCAGCAGGCCCGGCCACCCTACACCGTGCGCCAGATCGTGGATATCTTCGACCTGCTCCATCGCCTCTCGGGTCCCCAGGGGATCGTCAGGCAGACCGAGTTTTTCCTTTACAGCGCCAAGGATAAGGAGGCCGTGGAGCAGTGCCGGGCACGGGGGTATGAGTACCCGCAGATCACCGGCTGGATCCGGGCGGTCGCTTCGGACCTGGCCCTGGTGAAAGAGATGGGCCTGAAAGAGACCGGCATCCTCACCTCGATCTCTGATTATCACATCTTCCTGAAGCTGAATTGGAACCGGAAAAAGGCCTTGGATGAATACCTGGGCATCGTCAAGGCGGCCCTGGATATGGACATTATCCCCCGGTGCCACTTCGAAGACGTCACCCGGGCCGATGTCTACGGGTTTTGCGTCCCCTTCGCCATCGAGTTAATGAAGCTTAGGTCCGAGAGCGGCGTCGACATCAAGATGCGGCTGTGCGACACCATGGGCTACGGCGTGCCTTATCCCGGGGCCGCCCTGCCCCGGAGCGTGCCCAAGCTGGTGCGGGCCATGATTGACGACGCCGGGGTGCCGGGCCATCTCCTGGAATGGCACGGCCACAACGACTTCCATAAGGTCCTGGTCAACAGCGTCACCGCCTGGCTCTACGGCTGCGGCGCGGTGAACGGAGCGCTCTTGGGTTTCGGGGAGCGCACCGGCAACGCCCCCATTGAGGGCATGCTCATCGAATACATCTCCCTGAGAGGCGCCACCGATGGGGTCGACACCACGGCGATCAGCGAGATCGCCGAATACTTCGAGCGGGAGCTGCGCTATCATATTCCGCCCAGTTACCCCTTTGTGGGAAAGAATTTTAACAACACCAGCGCCGGCATCCACGCGGACGGGCTCCTCAAGAATGAAGAGATCTACAATGCCTTCGACACTGCCAGGATTTTGAACCGGCCCATTAGAATCACCATCACCGACAAATCGGGCAAGGCCGGCATCGTCCATTGGCTCAATTCCCGGCTGAAACTGGAAGGGGAGCGGGCCGTGGACAAGAACCACCCCGGGGTGGCCAAGATCTTCAAGCGCATCATGGAAATGTACGAGTCCGGACGGTGCACCACCATCTCCGACGAAGAGATGGAAAACATGGCCCGGCGGTACCTTTCCGAGCTTTTCGTCTCAGAGTTCGACGAACTCAAGCAGAAGGCTTACAAGCTGGCGGCCCACCTGGCCGCGGACCTGGCCTTGTCAGAAGATATCCGCACCATGGATCCGGAGCGGATGGATCCCATCCTCCAAAAGGCCCTGGACAATTTCCCCTTCACCCAGTTCATGTATGTGGTCAACCTGGATGGGCGCAAGATCACCAAGAATATCACTCACATCGTCGACCGGGCCAAGTACGCCGAGATGAAACTGGATGAGGACCTGTCCAACCGCACCTGGTTTATCGAACCCATCAAGACGGGCAAGGTGTTTGTCTCGGACTTCTACACCTCCCGGTTTACCGGCGCCGTGTGTATCACCGTGAGCGTGCCGGTGCGCAATGACAGCGACGAAATCCAGGGCATTCTGGGCATGGACATCCGGTTTGAGGCCTTGGCCAAGATGGAGGAGGACGGGGAGATTTAAGCGGCGTTTCGTCTTGGGTGGGGCGGCCGTCCCTGGCCGCCTTGAGGTGGCGGGCACGGAGGTCCGCCTCACAAGAGATCGGGACGCCCCCGTGGGCGTCCCTCGGCCCCCAACTGTCTGGAAGGGGGCCGGGAGGTTTGCTGCCCGGCGCGCCCAGTAAGAAAATTTTTGACAAGAAATTCAGGAGATTTCTGATATTCAACGCATTGCGGGTCAGGTATGCTAACCCGGGTTGGTTATCCACGAGACACGTGGGGCGGCCGTTTCTGGTCGCCTTTAGTTGGCGGGCACGGAGGCCAGCCCCACCGGGTTATTTCCAGAGAAAATATGACGATAAGGTAAGGTTTCGTCCATTTTAGAAAACCTGATTTTTAATACCCGTTTCACTTTAATATGCTGCCAACTACGTATTTAATTTATTGATATTTCTATTTCTTTTAACCGAAAACCGAAAACGGTTTCAGGGAGGACAGGAGATGTCTGACAAAGACCAGATGGACCGCCTCAAAGAGTCCCAGGCCAAGTATGATGAGCGGGTGGCCAAGGTGTTGCAAAAGATGCCGGAGCGCAAAGCGGATTTTGCCAACACTTCGAGCATCCCCGTTAATCGGGTTTATACTCCCCTGGATATGGAAGGGTTCGACTACCTGAAGAAATTGGGTATGCCGGGCCAGTATCCCTACACCCGGGCGGTGCAGCCCACCGCCTATCGCGGCCGCTTTTGGACCATGCGGCAGTATGCCGGTTTCGCCAGCGCCGATGAGACCAACGAGCGCTACCATTTCCTCCTGAAATCCGGCCAGACCGGGCTGTCCGTGGCCTTCGACCTCCCCACCCAGATCGGCTATGATTCCGACCACCCCCTGGCCCAGGGGGAAGTGGGCAAGGTCGGGGTGTGCATCGACTCCTTGTGGGACATGGAGAGACTGTTTCAGGGCATCCCCCTGGACCAGGTGTCCACCTCCATGACCATCAATTCGCCCTGCGCCATCCTCATGGCCATGTACCTGGCGGTGGCGGAGAAGCAAGGGGTGCCCTTCGATAAGTTGCGCGGCACCGTGCAAAACGACATCCTGAAGGAATATCCGGCCCGGGGCACCTACATCTTTGCGCCTCGGCCCTCCATGCGTCTCATCACCGACATCTTTGCCTACTGCACCAAGGAAGTGCCCCAGTGGAACACCATCAGCATCAGCGGCTACCACATCCGGGAAGCCGGCTCCACCGCGGTGCAGGAAGTGGCCTTCACTTTGGCCAACGGCATCGCCTACGTGGAGGCGGCCATCCAGGCGGGCATGCAGGTGGATGAGTTCGGGCCCCGGCTCTCCTTCTTCTTCAACTCCCACTCCGATTTTCTGGAGGAAGTGGCCAAGTTCCGGGCCGCCCGGCGCCTGTGGGCCAAGATCATGAAGGAGCGCTTCAACGCCCAGGACCCCCGGTCCCTGATGCTCCGCTTCCACACCCAGACCGCCGGCTGCTCGTTGACGGCCCAGCAGCCCCTCAACAACATCATGCGGGTGGCCTTCCAGGCCATGAGCGCGGTGCTGGGCGGGACCCAGTCCCTGCACACCAACTCCTACGACGAGGCCCTGGCCCTGCCCTCGGAGTTGGCGGTCCAGGTGGCGCTGCGCTCCCAGCAGGTGATTGCCTTTGAGACCAACGTCTGCGATACCATCGACCCCCTGGCGGGTTCCTACTATGTCGAAAAGCTCACCGACGAAGTGGAGGCCCGGGCCCAGGAGTACATCGACCAGATCGACCGCATGGGCGGCGCCGTGGCTGCCATTGAAAAGGGCTTCATCCAGAAAGAGATCGGCGCCAGCGCCTACCGGTTCCAACGGGAGATCGAAAAAGGCGAGCGCGTCATCGTCGGCCTGAACCGCTTCCAGACCCACGAGGACAAGCTCACGGGCCTCCTCAAGGTTGACCCGGAGGTGGGTGCCAAACAGGTGGCCCGCCTCCAGGAACTGAAGAACACCCGGGATAACGCCGCAGTCCAAAAAACCCTGGCGGAGCTCAAGACCGCGGCCGAAGGGACCGATAATCTGATGCCGCCCATCCTGAAGGCCGTCAAGGCCCTGGCCACCCTGGGCGAGGTCTGCGACACCCTGCGGGGAGTATTCGGCGAATACGAAGCCCCGGCGCTGATATGAGGATAGCTGTCAGCAGTCAGCTTTTAGCTTTCAGCCAAGACAAAGCCCGGAATGGTGGCACAGGCTTCTCGCCTGTGCTCGAAAAATATTGCACGAGCCCTGCATAAGGAGAAAATAAAATGCCGGAAGAGAGAAAGATCAGGGTGTTGACCGCCAAGCCCGGTTTAGACGGGCATGATCGGGGCATCAAAGTCATCTGCGCCGCCTTGCGGGATGCCGGCATGGAAGTGATATACACCGGCCTCAGGCAGACCCCGGAGCAGATCGTCGCGGCCGCCGTCCAGGAAGATGCGGATGTCATTGCCATGAGCGTGCTCTCGGGAGCCCACAATTACCTGTTCCCCCGGGTCATGGAACTGGTGAAGGAAAAAGGCATCGGTGATGTCCTGGTGATGGGCGGCGGCATCATTCCCGACGAAGACATCCCGCCCTTGAAGGCCGCCGGCATCGCCGCCATCTTCGGCCCCGGCACCGATACGGGCGACATCATCGGCTTTATCCGGGAAAACGTCCGTAAAAACTGATTCCGGCCCTGGCGCGATTGCCCGGGTGGATGATGCCCACTGCTGGAACCGTCCACCCAGGGTCTGGTGTCAATGCCGACTTATGGGATCAATCATGAGAAAATGTAGGGTGCGCACCGCGCCGCATCATCACTTTTAGGCAGCCAGTGGCACAGGCCTCCGGCCTGTGTTCATCAGTATTTCGTAGGGGCGGACCCATGGGTCCGCCCCTCTTTTGTGTGCCGGGCATGCACAGCAGCTTGGAGGTGAAAGTCCTCTACCCAACCTGATGGAGGTGAAGGGTTAGCGAAGCGCAAGGGCGTCATCGTGAGGTGGGGTCTGAAGGAAGCGC
>Ga0194126_10007724_pt1 | contig 14897 bp, 10 predicted proteins | sample TA2KigC150mmetaG_FD_148641 | JGI IMG/M metagenome (GOLD analysis project Ga0194126, IMG submission 148641) | Freshwater microbial communities from Lake Tanganyika, Tanzania - TA2015035 Kigoma Deep Cast 150m | ecosystem: Environmental > Aquatic > Freshwater > Lake | place: Tanzania: Lake... | reverse complement strand
TTATTTATGGTACTGACGGTAACCTGCGGCTCCCCTCCTGCATATTTAATTTACAGTTTAGTAGCCGCGGCTTTGATTGTTTATCAACATCGGAGCAATATCAGCAGGCTGCAAGCCGGCACCGAGGCCCGGATGGGCCAAAAATCCACTAAGATAGACCTGTAGACAGTTTCTCAAGCTGCCAAAGTACGGGGTAGCATACCTTAGATTGTACTACCTCCTCATTTAGGTGTCTAGAATTGCATCTGATCGATCACTATTGCCATGACAACTACGCAAGTCAGGACACTATCTGATAGGCTTGACGACTTCCCGGCTGCAGAACCTAATTACTTCGGCGAAATTGCCGATTCTAGCCAAGTTATTCGTCTCTGAGAAACCATCATAAGTGAGGCTTATCCAGGGTTTTTGATAAGCTGTGCTGAGCTTTTCTGCCATGGCGGCTACAATACCGCCAGGCATGCAGCCATGGGGCATAACAGATATGACACCGGCGAACTCCGGATTCTCCAGCCAGTGGACACCGCTGCCTATACTGAGCACCGCCTCGCTGCCACATTTCGGCGACAGATACCGGCTGGTCAGCTTCAGTATTTCCGATGTCGAAGGCTCCTTGATATAAACAGAATCACCGAAATTTGCCGCTACTCTATGTTCATCGTGCTCCTGAATCCTCTTCCTTATGTAGCTGGTCACAATCTTCTTGAATTTCTTATCCTTTACGGCATCTTCGAGGTTCCGGTACGATGTATACTTAATCCACTCTCCCATTGGGGCCACGACAACCTCAAGACCGGCAGCCTCACAGGCTCGTACCAGGTTGCTGTTGCTGAATCTGTTGGAGCGTAGATATATCTCACCATTTATACCGACCAGCGGCTTCTTAGGCAACTCGGGGTCAATAAGAGACCGGAATTCCAGGGCCGCCTGCTTCAGGACATCATCAAAGGGCTCCTTTCTTCGAACGCAGTCTGCAATGCGGTTAAGGTAATCGTCGAACAATCCATCCGCTTCCCCCACATGCTTTTCATAGGGGCGGGTGCTCCACAGAAGCTTCTCCAAGTAGTCTACAGTCACGATTCCGCTCCATGCCAGCCGCTCGAAGCCGGGACCCAGGCCCAAATCGCGATAGGCATTATTAGATACCGTGCTGCGTACCACGAGGTCAAAGCCGATGTCCCTGAGCAACCTGTTCTGCTCTACAGCGTACTTGCCCAGTCGGCAGGGACCGTATGAGCCAGCCATAAATCCCTCTACGCCTTTAGAGTCAGCACCGTTTTCATAATAAAATCGCATGAAGTCGCCCAGTGTAACGCGGTAAGGCAGACATTCTCCGCCGGTTGTCACCTGGTTGCTATACAGAATATTGCGATCATCCGGCTCGGGGAGTACTATTGTCCGGGCACCGTGGGCTTCCATAGCCGCACTTATAGCTTCAATATGCGGCGCCATCCTGGGAATGATGACAGTTTTCTGCGTGTTAACGACCGCAGAAGTTCCCCGGTAAATATCCTGGTGTCGAACCTGATGCTGCCTGGTGGAATGAGAAAAACCAGTAATCGTATCCACAAGAGCTTCTAGTCTGGTGACGATGCCGGCCTCGGCGGCATGCTCGTCTATTTCGAGTTGACCCAACGGCTTGCCGCCCATTATATCTTCCACCATTTTTGTTACGAACGAGTTGGGACCGCAGCCGAAATTGGTTAGCACCAGCCCGTACAACTGCGGGTCTGATGCCGTTATGGCAGCGCCGGCTATCTGTTTGCTCTCACAGAGCCAGTACGGCCGGTCTGAGTACTGCCTGGGGTCTATAGAATCAAGCGGCAGGAAATCGAGCGGTACCGGCACCACACCAAGCTGGGCAAGCTTCTCGGCTATACCCAGGTTCGCCCCCGAGTCCTGAGAAACATAAGACCGGGCGAAGAGGACCACCCCGAGCTTGCCGCTTTTACGTAATAGCCTGAGCAGCTTTTTGCCGACCGCCTGCTTATTACTTTCGAACTTCTGCTGCGCCTCGATGCCAGCAAGCGCTGCCTTCCTGCCTTTGCTCCTGCTGAATCCCATCTTAGCGGCTATATCGGCGAGACTATCTATTACATCATCATCGCCACGGCTGAAATCAATCACCGGTATCAAGAGACGCTCTTTCAAGTCGATTGACTGGCGTATTATGAACGGCGATGCCTGTACCAGAGGACAGGTGTACTTCTGATTCTCATCCCCTTCCTTTTTGCCCAGCCGTATAGTGCAGGGGTAAAGAATGTAGTCGACATCCGAGAGGCTTGCCGCATGCCCGTGGAGAAGCTTCAGAGGGAAACAGCTATCGGAATAGCTCAGCTCGACGGAATGCTCGATTGTCTCTTTAGTGGTGTTGCTAGAAAGTACAACTCTGGTACTGAGCGCATTCAGAAAACCTATAAGCAGCGGCGCATAGTCATAAACAAATAGCGCCCTGGGAACTCCTACCGAGGGGCCTGCGCCGGAGCCGTCCTTGTATTCACGGAAGAGCAACTTTTCTCGCTCATCGAAGAAAGTCTTCACCTTGCCCCTGCTTATTGTGCTGTCATAGCGGTCGCATCTGCTGCCGTAGAACGTGGGTTTCTCGTCAGACATCTGCATTCGAGTTATGGTGCAGTTGTTGTCGCAATGCTTGCAGACAAAGGTGGAGAGATTGGGCTCACTATCTATGATATTCTGAAAACCCCGGAACCCCGATTCCTGGCCGGACATTTTTTCTTTTGCCAGTAACGCTGCGCCTATAGCACCACTGATCTCCTTGTGGTCGGGTACGGTCAGGCTTTTGCCCTTAAGCTGCTCGCGGAAGGCAGACACAACGGCATGGTTGTAGAACACGGCACCAGTTAATATGACCTTATCGCCCAGTCTCCTGTTTCCAACCACCTTGGAGAGGTAGTTCTTGGCTATCGAGTTCGACAGGCTAGCAGTGATTACGGGCAGAGGCATACCGTCCTGCTGGACCGAGGTCACCGCCTGCCCCATGAAGGCAGCGCACCTTGTCCCTAAGTCAATTGTATACGGTGCCTCGAACGCCAGGTTGGCAAACTCCCCGTTGTTAACTGAAATGCCCAGCATCTCGGCAAGCTCGTCGATAAAGCTGCCAGTTCCGGCAGCACATGCCTTATTCATCTGGTAATCAACGACGACGCCGTTTCTTTTAATAACGAGCTTGGAGTCCTGGCCACCTATCTCTATTATGTCGGCATCGGCATCGATTTCTGCGGCTGCTCTTGTCTGTGCTGTAATCTCATTCTTGATGAGGTCGGCTCCAACCAGGCTGCCGATCAGGTACCTGCCAGAACCAGTAACGCCAGCGCCAGCTATTTTGACTTTATCGGCGCCGTAACGGAGCAGGTTTCTGAATACTTCTTTGACGGCATCGATAGGTCGTCCGGCTGTCATCAGGTAGTGTTTTGCCAGCACATTCTTTCCTGACTCATCGATTATCACTGCTTTGGTGCTTGTGGAGCCGACATCAACGCCGAGATATCCTGCGCAAGGCTCAATAATGCACAGGTCATCCCCGTCTGATTTGAGTGATACCCTTTGCAGCCGGGGCATCTGATAATACCGCTGTCCGGCACCGGCTTCAGGCAAAGCAATGGAACTGGGCCTTTTGCCTTTCGAAAGCAGCGCCGCACCAATAGCAGCGAGATGCATATAGTTTTCAGGGATTACAACACTTGTGGGGCGCCCATTTCTAGTAGAAAACACCTCTTCTAGCGCTTTCACTATGGCGCGGTTGGCAGCCATGCCACCAACAAAATATATGGGCTCCTGGAAAGATCCTTTTTTGATTGAGGCAACCATGCGGGCTACGCTTTCGCACAGTGCATAAAGCATCGACTCAACTGAAACGCCCTTTTGCTGTAGATGAATAAGGTCTGTCTTGGCGAATACGCTGCACCTGGCGGCTATCCTGGGCGGACTGCCATTACACTTCAATGCCAGATTGGATAAATCGTCCATGCTGATGCCAAGCCGGTATGCCTGCTGCTCCATGAACCGTCCGGTGCCGGCGGCACAAAGTGGATTAGACGACAGCCTCCACGGCTTTCTTAACCCATCCTCCAACTCGATGACCAGCGAGCTCTGACCGCCAATCTGCACGATCGTCCTGGTATCAGGATGATAATGAAGCAATCCCGCAGCAGTGGACAGTGGGCTGCCGTACTCAGCCCAGTTCAGCTCTTTGGGGATAACGGCTCTTCCTGAGCCCGACACACCGGCAGAAGCAATATCTCCGAGTTTGAACTCGGTGGATATCCTGGAAATTAGTGAGCTGAGTGCCGCCCTGGGACTGGAGGTTACCCTTTCAGTATCCAGTCTGAGCAATTTGCCGCGCTCATCCACAACCGCCAGCTTGGCATTTACAGAGCCGATATCAACCCCAAGCAGACAATCCATCTCTACCCGTTACCTGATCGCCAACTGTCTTTCGGAATGCTTCGATATGAATGCGAGGAGCATAGCGTTAAACTCATCTGCCTGCTCTCTGGGCGTGGCATGCCGTGCGTTGTTTATCACCACAAGCTGTGCATTGGGCATTTTCGACGCATACTCCGCCTTAATCGAAACTGGTATAAAATCAGCATCGCTGGCAATCATCAGCGTCGGGCAGTTGATAGTGCCAAGGCGATCGGCGACACTCCATTTTACCAGCGCCCCGAACGCATTGGCGTAAGCCAGCTTGTTGTTCATTGCCATGCGCTGGATTAATGACTGAGGTGGACCTTGCTGGTCTGATGCTGTCTTCGCCTGTTTAGTACCATTTTGTACCTTATTCCGCATGTCGTTGAAAGGAAGAAAGAGTATGTGCCTGAAACACTCTATACCATCGTTGAATGTCCGCATCGAGCCCTCGGGGCAGCAGTTCACAGCCACAAGGCTACTAATCATTTCAGGGACGTCAACTGCAAGCTGAAAGCCAACCATGCCTCCCATGGAAAACCCGACAACGTGTGCCGAGTTAATTCCAAGCGCCCTCATCAGCTCCATGGCATCAGTGGCGAACAGCTTGATGCTGTAAGGTTCAAGAAGCGGTCTGTCCGAACGTCCGTGTCCTCGAATATCGAATGTAATCACCCGATAGTGTTGGGCAAAGAAGGGGACCTGTTTTTTCCAGCTCCGGCAGCTCGAAGCCAGACCGTGAATGAACAGCAGAGGTTTGCCCTGCCCGGTCACCTCATAGTAAATGCCGGTGTTATTGACACGCAGTTTTGGCATGACGGCTTGTCCATAATATTTTGAGGCAAGTGGCTCAAGGATTCAAGCCCAGCTACTTGTCTGGCACACCAGTGACACCATCCGTTTCTGTCATTTGGGCAAGTAATCTACTTTGTCATCGCAAGAGACATAGCCCCGTGACAATCTTGGTTAAAGGGAATAGTTTACTGTTTTCTAGTTAATGGTTTGGAGGAGAAATACAAGCCAGCTTGTTTCACTGGATAAAATTATCAGTATATATTCTCCTGACCGTATAGTCTTTTATGCTGCTGAATTCAGCAACCCACATCGCTATTTTCCATCCAGACTAATATACTGTTACAATTTGTGCCGATGCGCAAATTGCAAAATGATAAGGAGTCCAATTTGAAGATACTTTTAGTTTACCCGGAATATCCTGACATATTCTGGAGTTTTAAACATGCTCTGAAGTTCATTTCGAAAAAAGCAGCCTTCCCTCCACTGGGTCTATTGACTGTAGCTGCGATGCTGCCAAAAGCGTGGGAAAAGAAGCTGGTGGACTTGAACACAGAAAATTTGCGCGATAGGGACATTGAATGGGCAGATTATGTGTTTATCAGTGCCATGGTAGTACAAAGGGACTCATCCAGGGACGTTATCAAGAGATGTAAGAAGCTCGGAACTAAAGTCGTTGCTGGTGGACCTCTTTTCACTACCGGATATAAAGAATTTGAGGATGTAGACCATTTCGTGCTCAACGAAGCCGAACTCACGCTGCCAGCCTTTTTGCATGACTTGAGCCAGGGATGTGCCAGGCACATGTACACATCTGATGAATACCCGAACATGACAACAACCCCTGTTCCGGCATGGGAACTTATTAACATGAAGAAATACTCCTCAATGAGTGTTCAATATTCTCGAGGTTGCCCCTTTGATTGTGAGTTCTGCGATATCGTCGTACTGAACGGGCACGTACCCCGAACCAAGACTAAAGACCAATTGTTAGCCGAATTAGATGCCCTATATAAAAGAGGCTGGAGGGGACGTGTCTTCATCGTCGATGACAATTTCATTAGTAATAAGAAGAAACTGAAGGCTGAAGTTCTGCCTGCATTAGGCACGTGGCTTAAAGAGAGAAAACATCCCTTTTCGTTTTTAACCGAAGCATCTATGAATATAGCTGACGATGAAGAGCTAATGCAATTGATGGTCCAAGCCGGATTCGACACAGTATTTGTTGGTGTTGAAACAACAAATGACGAAAGCCTTTCGGAATGCGGCAAGTCCCAAAATAGAAACCGAGATTTGGTGGACTCTGTTAAGAAGCTTCAAAGTCACGGCTTACAGGTGCAGGGAGGATTTATCGTTGGCTTCGACAATGACCCCAACTCAATTTTCGAAAACCTGATAAACTTCATACAAAGAAGTGGAATAGTCACTGCAATGGTAGGTCTGTTGAATGCCCCTCCAGGTACCAGATTGTATCAGCGGCTGAAGAAGGAGAATCGCCTGAAGTCAGAATTCTCCGGCGACAACACCGATTGTTCGATGAACTTTGTCCCTAAAATGGAACACAAGGTTCTGGTCAATGGCTATCACAAAATCATTCAGACTATTTACTCACAAAAACAGTATTACGAACGCATAAAGACATTCCTCAGACAATACAAACCTGTAAGAGTAATAGGGCTTCGGCCTAGTCTGGAACACCTCATAGCGCTGGTCAAGTCAGTTTGGCTCCTTGGGATCAGGGAAAAGGGGAGACAATACTATTGGAGGCTTCTAGCGTGGACATTAGTGAGGCGCCCGCGGCTCTTCACCTTATCAGTAACTCTTTCTATCTATGGATTCCACTTCCGTAAGATTGTGAATGGATATACCCGGGCTGTGATTTTATCTGATTCCTGAGCTTTACATACTCCAAATAGATTTTCATCACACATTCCATCGGAAATTTTACCATTGGCACCATCATGCAATTAAATGATTGCATTTTAACTACTTTGTATAATGCCTAGCCCACAATCAAATTAAGTGGAATTTTATTATCACTCATGTAAACGAGCGGTGTTTGACAAACAGAAGGTTATCTTGATATAGTTATTTTCAGTTTACAATAGAATAGTGCTAAAGGCTTAGAACGAGGCTAGTAGCCACCAAGCGGAGCTCAGAGAGCCGGGTAAGGTGTGAGCCGGCGCTAGCGCAGAGGGTGAATGGACTCGGGAGCTGCAAACCGAAAGGTATTCCCGAGTAGGATTTGACGGAGTGGGCACCGTTACTGGAGCCCAGGGTATCGCCTCAGAGAAATCGAGGCCGTACCTTGATTGAGATGATTGCTCGATTTGTTAGCAATTAACTAGGGTGGCACCGCGAAGGATTAGCCCCTCGCCCCTATGGCGAGGGGCTTTTTATTTTTGGGTTCTTTGGAGACTCATGTATTACCCGACATTGGAAGAAGTAAGAAAACGAAGAAATGACGGTAACCTGATACCAGTTTACCGCGAGATCGTTGCTGACCTGGAGACGCCGGTTTCAGCTTTCCTGAAGATTAACCGAGGCGGTTATTCCTTTCTTCTGGAAAGCGTTGAGGGCGGAGAACGGTTGGCACGCTACAGCTTCATAGGTACTGAGCCTTACCGCGTGCTGTCAACCGACGGAAAGGATAAAATTAATCCTCTGCCGCTCATTACAGATGAGTTGAGCAAGTATACTATTGTACCGGTGGGGGGCCTGCCAAGGTTCTGCGGTGGCGCAGTAGGTTATCTTAGCTACGAGACAGCAACCAGATTTGAGGAATTGTCGTCTCCTGCTGCCGATCCCTGTAAATTGCCCGAATCGTTATTTATGTTTGTGAATACCATGCTGGTATTCGATCATGTTGCCCATAAAATCAAGGTATTGAGCCATGCCTATCTCAACGGAGACGTAGAGGAGGCTTATCAACAGGCTATCAGCAGGATTGATGATCTTGTGGAGCGATTGCACCAACCTCTTAAATCGAGTCCAGTGTCCAAAAAGCTGGCCAGCGTGGAGAAATCTGCGAAACACTTCTCAAACTTTTCTAAGAGGGAATTTGAAGCTTGTGTAAGTAAAATAAAATATGAAATCGCATCGGGCGAAGCGATACAGGTAGTATTGTCGCAACGTCTATCCCGACCCACTCAAGCTGAGCCGTTCGAGATATACAGGGCACTGCGCTCTCTCAACCCTTCACCGTATATGTTTTTTCTGGATTTCACGGATTTCTGTATTATCGGGGCTTCGCCTGAGATTCTGGTTCGAGTCGAGGATGGCATGGTAATGACCCGTCCTCTGGCAGGCACCAGACCACGAGGGCAAAGCCCCACGGAGGATATTGCTCTGGAACAGGAGCTGCGCAGCAGCGAAAAGGAACGCGCGGAACATATCATGCTGGTTGACCTCGGGCGCAATGACATCGGGAGAGTCAGTGAGCCAGGGACAGTTGAGGTTAGCGAACTGATGGAGGTGGAACGTTATTCCCATGTTATGCATCTGGTTACCCATGTGCAGGGCAGGTTAAAGCAAGGATTAAATGCCTTCGACGCTCTGCGAGCTTGCTTCCCCGCCGGCACTGTATCAGGTGCTCCCAAGATACGGGCAATGGAGATAATCGCCGGACTCGAGCCCGAGAAGAGGGGGCCGTATGCCGGAGCGGTGGGATACCTCTCCTTTTCAGGAAACATGGATATGGCTATTGCCATAAGGACGATGTGGGTGGCAAAAGGCGTTGCCCACATTCAGGCTGGCTGTGGAGTGGTCTATGACAGCGTGCCTGAACATGAATATCAGGAAACGCTAAACAAAGCACAGGCAATGATAAAAGCTGTGGACCAAGCCGAGGGTATAAACTGAACATGAAGGTGGAACCATGCTGTTACTAATCGATAACTACGATAGCTTCACCTATAACCTGTACCAGTACTTATGCGAGCTAGGTGAGAAGGTAGTAGTAGTGCGTAACGACAAGACCTCGCTGGAAGAAGTCGAGGCGATGAAACCAGAGCGAATTGTTATATCGCCTGGCCCATCCACGCCGTTAAAAGCTGGAATATCCAATGATGTAATTCGTTATTTTGGGGCTAAATTGCCCTTACTCGGCGTATGTCTGGGTCATCAGTGTATCGGATATAGTTATGGCGCAACTGTGATACAGGCTGAAAAGATAATGCATGGTAAATCATCCCTGATATATCACAACAAAAAGGGACTGTTCGCTGGGTTACCTAGTCCGTTTTCTGCAATTCGATACCATTCTCTTGTTGTGTTAAAAGATAAATTGCCGAATTGTCTGGAAGTAACCGCATGGACAGAGGACGGCGCCATTATGGGATTACGTCATCGGCAATATCCAGTAGAGGGAATTCAATTTCACCCCGAATCTTTTATGACTCAGGGTGGGAAAGATATACTCAGAAATTTTTTAGCTGGAGGCGGAAAAGAAAATGATTAAAGAAGCTATTGCAGACCTGGTAGCTGGTAAATCGCTTTCGATGGAGGAAGCGGCACAGGTTATGGTGGAGATAATGGAGGGCGAAGCTACACCTGCTCAGATCGGTGCATTCGTTACCGCACTCAGGTTAAAGGGTGAAACTGTGGAGGAAATCGTTGGACTGGCAAAAACAATGAGGGCGAAAGCATTGCAGGTAGCTGTTACTGAGCCCGTGGTTGATACCTGTGGTACTGGCGGAGATGGCAAAGGTACTTTCAATATATCAACGGCCACTGCATTTGTAGCTGCGGGCGCAGGGATGAAGGTTGCTAAACATGGCAATCGTGCTATGAGCAGCCAGTGTGGCAGCGCAGATGTGTTAGAAGCACTGGGTGTTAAAATCGATCTCGATGCTGGGCAGGTAACAAGATGTCTGCAAGAAATAGGAGTGGGATTTATGTTTGCGCCCGCTTTCCACCCGGCCATGAAACATGCTGCGGCTCCACGCCGTGAAATTGGTATCCGAACCGTATTCAATATACTGGGACCGCTTACCAACCCGGCATGTGCCAGGGCTCAAGTCCTAGGAGTGGCTGACAAGCAACTCGTGGAGAAGCTGGCAAGGGTGCTGCGTGAGTTAGGCTGTCAGCATGCGCTGGTAGTCCATGGCGAGGATGGCCTTGACGAAATAACCATTACGGGAAATACTCACGTATGCGAACTAAAGGATCAGCATATTGTCAGTTATGTGATTAAACCAGAAGACCTCGGCTTGCAAAGAGCCGACCTGGACAACTTAAGAGTGAGCAATTTACAGGAAAACGTGGAGATGCTACGAGATGTACTGGCAGGAACTCAGGGACCGCAGCGGGATGTTGTGCTGATGAATACAGCCGCTGTGTTGCTGGCTGGAGATAAAGCCGAAACATTGCAGCAGGGAGTAGCAGTGGCGAAAGAGTCCATAGATAGTGGCAATGCATTATTAAAACTGGAACAGTTAATTACTCTCAGCCAGAATATCATTAGGTAACAATGATACTTGATGAAATAGTAGCAAAAAGCATGGAAGCGCTCGAAGCCAAGAAGTGCCGGCTTCCTCCGGCGGAGATGCAAAACATAGCACTTGAGCAGCCTCCGCCGATCGATTTTATTTCAGCTATAAGAGGTGAAAATATCCGGCTCATTGCTGAGATTAAAAAGGCGTCTCCTTCCAGTGGTGTTATCCGTCCGAACTTCAACCATGTTGAGATAGCTGAAATATATGCCAGCAACGGAGCTTCTGCCATTTCCGTATTGACAGAGGAGAGATATTTTCAGGGCAGCTTGGACAATTTAAGAGATGTCAAGAACGCTATGAAGGGCAGAAATATTCCAGTGCTTAGAAAAGACTTCATCTTCGATGCATACCAGATTTACGAGTCGCGAGCTTATGGAGCCGACAGTCTGCTGCTCATAGTAACCATGTTACAACTTGAAGAGCTTAGAGAATTACTTGGCATAAGCCACGAGCTTGATATGATCTGTGTAGTGGAAGTGCACAACAAAGCCGAGGTAGAAATGGCATTAGAAAGCGGAGCTAGAATTATAGGCATCAATAATCGGGATCTGGCTACCTTTGCCGTGGATCTGTCCACCACTGAACGATTGAAACCGCTTGTCCCTTCGGATCGTGTAGTAATTAGCGAAAGTGGCGTTAAAAGCCGTAGCGACTTGGATAGATTAAAGCGGGCAGGAGTTGATGCTGTATTGATCGGCGAAGCTCTCATGACGGCACCAGATATTGCGGCCAAGCTGAAAGAACTGCTATGACCAAAGTCAAAATCTGCGGGCTATCTCAGGTGCGTCATGCTTTAGTGGCAACCGAAGCCGGTGCCGATTTCATCGGCATGGTTTTTGCTAGAAGCAAGCGACAGGTGTCTGCTGATTCGGCGCTAAAAATTATCGAGGCCGCCAGCAGTCTGAGTTATCGCCCATCTATCGTTGGTGTCTTTGCTAATTCTTCTGTTGACGAGGTAAATGGTATTGGTGATTTCTGTCATTTAGATTGGATACAACTGAGCGGAGATGAGGATTGGGATTATTGCAAGCAGATAAAGAAGCCAATCATTAAAACGATACATATCGAGCCCACTAGCACAAGTCAACTTATCTATGAAAAGGTAAATAGAGGCTACCAGCTAATGCCAGTTGATAGATTGATTTTCCTTTTGGACACAAAGGTAGAGGAGCAGCATGGTGGTACAGGACAGATATTTGACTGGAGATTAGCAAAGGAAATATCTGCAAAGTTCCCGGTGATTGTTGCCGGTGGATTGACTCCAGATAATGCCAGCCGGTTGATAAATGAAGTTCATCCATGGGGAGTGGATGTGTCCAGCGGAGTTGAGTCAAATAACATGAAATCTGCTGTTAAAATTAGGGATTTCATTAAATCTGTAAGGCAGACTGATGATATTGATACAGCTAGGCTCCCTTTTACTAATAGGAGGTTGTGAGTTGCTACCTGATAAAAGAGGATACTTCGGATCATATGGAGGCAGGTTTGTACCCGAGACGTTGATGCCGGCTCTGGAAGAGTTGACGGCAGCTTATGAAGATGTAAAAAATGATTCTTCATTTTGGGATGAATTTAACTCGCTTTCACATGACTATTCGGGGCGGCCAACGTCGCTTTATCTGGCAGAAAGACTCAGCCAGCAATGTAGTGGTGCGCGAATTTTCCTGAAGAGGGAAGACCTTGCCCACACAGGAGCGCACAAGATCAACAATGCCTTGGGACAGGGACTCCTGGCCAGGAGGATGGGGAAGCATAGGATTATCGCCGAGACAGGTGCCGGACAACATGGGGTTGCTGCCGCTGCAGTCTGTGCCATGCTTGGCTTGGATTGTGTTGTGTATATGGGTGAGGAGGACGTTCATCGCCAGTCTCTCAACGTCTTCAGGATGAAGCTGATGGGAGCTGATGTCAGGCCAGTTTCCACCGGAAGCAGGACACTCAAGGATGCCATAAATGAAGCAATGAGGGATTGGGTGACAAACGTCAGTACAAGCTATTATCTTTTAGGTTCTGTCGTGGGTCCACATCCGTACCCCACTATAGTTCGCGATTTCCAAGCAGTGATTGGCAAAGAAACAAAGGAGCAAATCTTGGCACGATGTAATCGCTTACCCGACTATATTGTTGCTTGTGTTGGTGGTGGTAGCAACGCCATTGGTATCTTTCATCCGTTCTTGGAAGATAAAGAGGTAAAGCTTATTGGGGTAGAAGCAGCGGGGAAAGGAATTGATACTAAAAAACATGGAGCTACACTGGTTGCCGGAAGAGCTGGTGTATTACATGGAGCAAAGTCTTATTTGCTTCAGGACGATGCTGGGCAGGTCAGCGAAACACACAGTATATCAGCTGGGCTGGATTATCCGGGTGTTGGTCCTGAACATAGCTATCTAAAGGAAACTGGACGCATTGAATATGTGGCAGTGAAGGACAACGAGGCACTCGAGGGATTTCAGATGTTGTGTAAGACTGAGGGTATTCCACCTGCCCTTGAACCAGCCCACGCCCTGTTTTATGCATCCAGGCTGGCAGCTTCACTAAATAAAGACAAGATTATTGTGGTGAATTTGTCCGGGCGAGGTGATAAGGATATGGATATCGTGATCGATGCGCTGGGATTAAGAGGATGAAGACTATTAATTCTATATTTAAACAGCCGAACCATATAGCACTAATTCCGTATATAACTGTCGGTTATCCTAGTATCGAATCCACACTAGAAGTCGTTTCCATACTTGCGGCCAACGGTTGTGATATGGTGGAACTAGGCATTCCCTTCTCCGATCCGCTTGCCGACGGTGCCGCTATACAGAATGCCAGCTTTCAAGCACTGAAAAATGGGGTGACGCCTGCTCTCTGCCTGGAAGTTGCCAAAGAACTAAGCCAGGAAATTGATATTCCAATGGTATTCATGACGTATCTCAATCCGGTATTCAATTATGGTTTTGAACCATTTTGCCAGGCCTGTTCTAACTCCGGTATTCGCGGGCTAATAATACCTGACCTGCCGCCGGAAGAAAGCTCCGAACTGGAATCCATCTGTCATAATCATAATGTTGACCTTGTTTACCTCCTGGCGCCAACCAGTACGGAGAAACGGATCAAATTAGTGGCTAGTAAATCCAGCGGTTTTATATATCTGGTGTCGGTAGCTGGAATTACAGGAGTCAGAGATAAACTGCCTGTTGGCTTAGAGGCGTTTGTAAGCAAGGTCAGAAATGTTGCCAAACAGCCAATTTGTGTTGGCTTCGGTATATCTACACCAGCTCAGGCGAAGCAGGTAGCCAAAATAGCCGACGGAGTTATCGTCGGCAGCCGCATTATTCAGCTTTTGGAGGCCGATAATAGCTTTGCCTCAGTGGCTATCTTTATAAAAGAAATGAGGCAGGCCATTGACGAAATATAACAAATAATCCGTTGTTGCCACTGAACAAGACATCGTCTTGGTTAGGATTAGAGATATATTTTCTCGCTGTACCAAACTGGGGTCACCCTGGTGAGTTGCTTATGTTTATTAGCGCTAGGATGCCGATATAATGCCTACTGGGCTACGTTCATAGATAGAATTAATAGTATTGATAGAATTTATAGTATAGATAGGCTACATCTATCTTTAGGTACTAGGAAGCGGAGCTGCGTTGGTGCATCACGGGCTACGGCCCGGTTGATAACCTTGGCAAGCAAAAGGCACTACTCCAGCCTTTATGGCGGCAGGTAATGCGGAGAGATTATGCAGTCCACAGGCAGAGCACTAGCAGCTAATTCATCCTGAAGGGAGTGACCCCCTTCAGTAGAGGGCTATATAGGACTACTCTAAAAGGCTGCCAGCCAAGCTAGAGATGGCAGGAAACTGCCAAGCTAACCGCCAGATATATGGCGGTTTCCCGCCATGACCTGACAAGCTAAATGGCAGTTGGTTGGCAGCTAACTGCCTAAAAACTACCTAAATCTGGCAGCCGACCTGCCATCTCAACTGGCAGGGGTGACCCCCTACAATATACTCTTACTATACAGAGGGAAGTTCGGAGTTCGTAGCTAGAGGTTCGTAGCCAGCCACCGAACTCCCAACTCATCAGCTACGAACCAGCTACGAACCTCTGGGCAATACTGAATACCCAAAATCTGGCTGGTATGCGGCCAATTGCCTAAATCATAAGTTGTTTGTCGCCTACCGCTCAAAATGAT
>Ga0194126_10007718_pt1 | contig 14909 bp, 12 predicted proteins | sample TA2KigC150mmetaG_FD_148641 | JGI IMG/M metagenome (GOLD analysis project Ga0194126, IMG submission 148641) | Freshwater microbial communities from Lake Tanganyika, Tanzania - TA2015035 Kigoma Deep Cast 150m | ecosystem: Environmental > Aquatic > Freshwater > Lake | place: Tanzania: Lake... | reverse complement strand
ACTGGGTGATGATGAAGCCAAACTGGGCTATGGGCAGAAAGAGGTAGATCAGGTACAGGCTGAACTCCTGCCACTCACCCAGCGTAAGCGTGCCCTGGACGATCTGCTTGCCGCCCAGGTAAAGGGTAGTGGCTTGCCCCAGGTTGGCGATGAGGAAGATCAAGGGGAAAAGGAAGGAAAACAGCCGGGCGATGGTAAGCTGTACGTTCAACAGGTTGTCGGCGGCCCCGGCAAACTTCTCCTGCTCCGTGGGCTCGCGGGTGAAGGCCTTCACTACCTTGATCCCCGCCAGGTTCTCCTGCAGCACGGTGTTGAGGGCCGAAAGCCGCTGCTGCACTTTGGTAAACAGCGGGCGGCTGATCGTACTGAAGATCATGAAGAGCACCATGGCCACGGGCAGGATCCAGAGCGTATAAACCGCCAGTTGGGCATTGACGCTGAACATGATCAGCAGCGTGCCGGAGAGCAGCACCACAGCGCCCACCAATTGCAAGAAGCCCTGCCCCAGGAAGAGACGCAGCTTCTCCACGTCATCGGTGGCGCGGATCATCAGTTGGCCGGTCTGATTGCGATCGTGGTAGGAGAACGAGAGCCGCTGGATCTTGGCGTACAGGTCGTTGCGCAGGTCAAAGGCCACGTTCTGCGAGTTGCGCTCTGCCCAGTAGGTTTGCAGAAAAGCGAACAGGGCGCGCGTAGCCGCAAACAGGACGATGGCCACCCCGGCGCGGATGAGGGCGTTGGGGGCGTCGGCCTGCTGGGCGGTCAGGTGGTCGTTGAGCTGTTGCAGCGTCCAGGTGGCCGGCAACTGGAGAAAGCTCAGGATTTGCGGTAGCCCCTGGCTGAGGAAGGCCGCCGGGATTTGGGGCAGGGCTTCCAGCAGGGTCTGGGCGATCACGCCGTTGGTCACGGCATCAATGACGTTGCGCACCATGTGCGGCACCGCCAGTTGCGAGAGCGTGGCCACCAGCAGAAACAGGTAGGGTAATGCGGCCTGTCTGCCCCGGCGCAGCAGGTACTGTGCCGCCCGCTTTAGTGTGCCAGGCGGCGGCGCCGGGGGGCGCTGGGGCGAAGAACGTTGTGGCCTCAAAGAGGAGCTCCTTGTTCGGTGGAGAAGTACCTGAGCCAGCAGTTTTGGGTGAACAGTTTCTGGAATCCCATGGCCAGGTAGAATGGCTGGTCAGAACCGACGTAGGCTACGCTTGCCCCCAGCTCGCCACAGCGCCGTATCCCTTCTAGCACGGCCGCCGTGCCCAGCCCCATCCGCCGGTAATCGGGGTCAGTGGCCACAGGCTCCACGTAGCCGAAGCGGTTGACCGGCTCAAACCACAAACCGCCGAAGGCCACGAAAGCCCCGTTGGGGGCTTCGACGACAATCGCCAGGTCCTTGCGGAAATGTGGCCCGGACTGCATCTTCTGGCGGTCTGCGGGGCCATCGTCGGGCGGCTCACCGGGATGATCGAACCCCCGCCAGAGCACGCGGTCTACTTTGCTCAGGTCATTGTCGTCGGCCAGACTCTTGAGCCGGAAGCCGTCAGGCAGGCGGATGGGCGGGAAAGGGTCGGGGATCACAAACTGCGACATCGGCCGGTGCGACTCCGGCTCCTGCTCGTAGCCCCGTGACCGCACCACGTCCTCGAATGCGATGTCGAACTCCGGCACGTAGGCCTTGAGATACCGCCTGCTCTCAGCAGTTGTGCCCGTGAGGTGCTGCTCGGCATACGTCAGCATCTCTGGTTTCAGATGGGCGTAGGCCGGGTGGAGCTGAAAGAACGCTTCACCGAGACGCAACTCGTACATGGTCACGCCTACGATTTGCCCGGCGTCTTGCCAGATGCCGATGCGGGGCACTGCTGCCTCGTCAAACCAGGGGTGCGTGTAGGCGTACTCCCAGATGGGCTGTAGCCAGTTGCCGTCGCGGTTGTGGGGCTGATAGAGACCGTACAGAAAGTCACTAATGGCCGGGAAATCTCCTGGCCCGGCACAGGCGCGCCTGGTCACCGTCATCGAATACTCTCAGGGGCTATTTCTGGTCTGAGAACCTAGGGCGTAACAAGCGGGCTTAATAATAATCCTTTTTTGCCTGCTCTGTCAAGGGGGTAAAAGAAGGCAAACGTCAAGGGGCAAGAGGCAAGAGGCAGGGGGCAAGAGGCAAGAGGCAAACGTCAGGCGTCAAACGTGGAACGTGGAACTACTAACCGGGTGCTTTATCAGGATACTCGACACCGAACCGCTCATGGAGCAGCGCCAAATCCCGCAACTGCTCGTTGGGCAGCTCGTAGCCCGTATGCAGCAACATCTGCATGGCGGGGGACAGGCAGCGCACAGCCACGCCAGCGATCAGGCCCTCGCCAGCCAGGTCTTGTCTATCAAAGACCAGCCCCTCGCCGTCCACCCAGGCCGGAATCCCATTGCCCCGCTCATCAAGGCGCATGGCGTGCACATCAACCTCCCGCCCCGCCGCATCCTGCAGGACGAAGGCTGTGGCTGTCTCGGTCCCATGCGCATCTGCGATCCAACGGTTCTCGGACCAAAGCTCCTTCAAGCCATAACCGTCGCGGCCCAAGAGCTCACGCATCCGCACGATGTCGTCCAGCAGCATGAGCACGTCGAGATCTTTATGCGGGCGGGTCTGCTCGCCAAGCAAAGCATCTATCCCCCAGCCACCGCTCAGCCAGACCTGAATGCCAGCGGCCAAAAGATTCTGATAGATGGCGATGACATCTTGAGCGTGAACCATTCTTCTTGGAGGTCTTCGTCCCTGTCCTCTCACCTGACGACCTGGCCGCAGAACAGGGAGTAGGTGAAGAAAGCGTAGTAGTCCGGCCGGTTGAGGATGAAGTCCGGCGAGTCTGCCTGACACAGACGCCGATACTCCGCCTGCTCGGCTCCTGAAAGCTCCGGCTCGGCGCCGGCCCAACGCATCCCGAACAGGGCGACGAGCGCCTCCCGAATGTCAGGCTCGATGGGCGCAAACACGGTGCGAACGAAGGTCTCGGCCCAGGCATTGACCAGGCCCGCTCGGCGCAGCCAGCCCAGGGTCCGCAAGGCATGGCGATCGGGCGCCGTCTCCGCACCGAAAGGCGCGATACCCACACGCGTCGCGTTCAGCCGCGCCTCCAGGACAGGACGGCCCGGCAGCAGCATTTGGGACGACCAGAACAGGAGGGCCACGCTGCCGCCGGGCCGGACGACGCGCGCCAGCTCGTTCAGCAACGTCAGAGGCTCCGCAATCGGCGCGTATCCGGCGCAATCCGCGCTCCACAGCCAGTCGAACCTGCTGTCCGCAAAAGGCAATCGGCTCATGTCGCCTTCCCGAAACGCGATGCGCTCGGCCAGGCCCGCTTGCTCGGCCAGACGTCTGGCGTGCTCCAGCAGCCGGGGCGACAGGTCGAGGCCGGTGACGTGTCCCGCAGGCCCCACCGCCTCGGCCAGCCGCACGGCCGGCAGACCGACGCCGCACCCCACGTCCAGTCCCCGGCTCCCCGGGGGCAGACGCAGTGCCCCGATGGCCGCCGCGATGACGGGCGCTCTCAGGGGCTCCATGGCGAAGAGCAGGTGCGCCTCCTGGTCCATCTCGGGCGCTTCGTCCCCGATCACGTTTCCTCCTGCGTTGCCCGCTCTAGCGCAAGCTGAAGGGCGGATAGCGGTCGGTCACCAGCAGGAAGGCGTAGGCGTTCACGCGCAAGCCCCAGCGACCCACGCCGACGACAAAGTCGAAGAGGCCTCTCGGGTATTGGCCCGTGAAGAGAATGGCGAACCAGGCAATCAGCACGGCGAAGACGGCGCCAACCGCCAGAAACGCCAGGACGACGTAGTGCGGGATCGCCAGGAGCCACTTCACGATCGGCATCCACCGGTTCAAGTCCTTCGCAGCGTCGGGATAGGCGATCTCCAGGTGCACCGCCTGCTCCTCGACGGTGGACGGGTACTGGTCGGTGAGCAGGCAGAGGTAGGCGCCCACCCTGTACCCGAAGCGGGTGAGCTCGCGCGCAAAGTCGAACCACTCTATCTGGGTTCGTGTGCGGCCCGCCTTCCCACCGCCTGCATCGCCGCCACGCCGGCCAGGATCAGGGCCAGGCCGAGGGCAGTGAGCCAGGAGAGACGATATCCCGGCAGCAGGAGCACCTGCCAGAGCACCGGCAGGCCGATGAAGGCGGCGTTGTAGGCCGGGACGAGCAGGCTGGCGCGCACCTTCTTGGCAAAGCCGATCTGGGTCACCACGAAAGCCAGGAAGCCGATCACGAACGAGGCGGAGAAGATTACCGTCCCGATGGCGTTGGACGGCAGAATACCGGACGACCCGCCGTAGTTCTGCCCGACGCCCTTGAAGAACGGGTCCAGGCTGCCGAAGCCGCCGGCCAGCAGGCCGAAGGCCAGGGCGATCAGGCTCAAATTGCGTGACCGGCTGGCGCCAACGACGAAGGCCAGGCTGAGCGCCAGCCAGATGCCCAGGGCGAGGAACAAGGCATCCAGGTTCATCGTGAAGCGGTCCATCGTGTCGGCGCGGGAGATGTTCTCGTAACCGATTGCCAGCGTCCCGAACACGATGGCCGCCGCCCCGGCCATCTCCCGGCGGGTGATCCTCTCCTTCAACACCGCCGCGGCGTAGACCATCAAGAAAACCAGCCCCACCCCGAACATGCTGCTGAACAGGGCTGGGGGTCCGTACGGCTGGGCCAGCGTCGACCAAATGAAGAGGGTGTTGTTGAGCACCACGCCGATCGTATAGATGACCGGCTTCTTCAAGCCGCCATCCACCGGCTGGCCGCTGCGCTGTAGTTTGGCCTTGATCTGCTCGAAGACCTCAATCCCCTGGCGCTCTAGGGCCTTGGCCAGGTGGGTCTGGATGGTGGAGATGATGCCGAGCAGAAGGACGAGGGGAATGTTGGTCATGGCGTTCTCCGGGAAGACATGTCGGCCAGGATGACCTCCAGCGCAGCCGGGTTGGCCCGGTGCAGGAACTCGCCGCGTGACCAGTAGATCTCGAAGTGCCCGCCCAGCGGTTCGACGACGGCCTGGATGGCCGGGGCGAATCCGAGGTAACGCGAGTCGTTGTAACAGCAGATGTCGTACTCGTTCAGCACCTGGATCTGCGACCGCCCAGCCGCGCCCAGGATGGACAGGTCCTCAAAGCTGGCGATCCGCAACAGCTCAGGCAGGTTCTCCTCCCAATCGCCCCAGTTTTTCTGGTAGCGATCGAAGCGCAGGCTGAGCGGCACGCCCCCGGCGACCGGGTAGCTGGCATCGAGGCGCGGGTCGACCGCTGCAGCCAGGATCGTCGTCCAGCCGCCGCCAGACAGGCCAGTCATGAAGATATCCGAGAAACCATACACCTCGGCCTGGTTGACCGCCGCCACGACCGGCTCGACGAAGTAGCGCAGCGGATGGCCTTCGGTGATCTCGTCCAGGTAGGCAAACTGGCGGTGCTGGTGGAAGACGACTTCCCCGGCCTGGGGAATGGCAATCCTCACTGCGGGCGGATTGGCGCCCAGCAGAGGCATGTCCAGCCGCCAGACAGTGTACCCGCCCTCCAGGTAGGCCCCGATCGCCGCCCGGTCGCGGCCGGTGAAACCCTCGTGGCCGGTATGGTAGATCACCAGGGCGCCGTTGGGCGCATCTGGCCTGAAGATCGTGCTGAACGAGGTGAAACCGTTCGGCAGGCGGACAATCATCCCGCCGTCGGCGGGCTCCGGCAGGGTCGCCGGCAATACCGGCTCGCCGAAAATGAATGCGGCCAATGCCCGGCGAGCAGCCGCCACGTCCGCTGCGTCGTGGATGTGGATGACTGGCCGGATGACGGCCCCGGATATTCCGCGTCCGGCGGACCAGCCGGTCAGACGCAGAGCGATGACCAGGCCAACAACAGCCATGGTCAGGGCACCGAGGAAAAACCAGAGGACGGGGGAACGCATCCAGCGCATGGTTGTATTTGTCTTAGGCAATGCTGGCTCCGATCTCCTGGAGCGTCTTGACCATCTCCTCGGGGAGCAGGGCGGGCTCGACGCCCAGCAGCCGGCAGGTGATGAGTTTGCGGGCGGTTATTTCGATGATCTCGGACATGTCCGCCGCCCGGCGCAGGCTGGAGCCGGCCACCACCAGACCGTGATTCTGCATCAGCACGGCGATGCCGTTGATCAGCATGGCCCTGGCCACTGCGTTGCCCAGTTCGTCGGTGCCCGGCATGATGAAGGGTACCACCGGAATGTCCCCGAAGAAAGCCGCATCCGCCGAGATGGGCTGGAATTTCATTCCGGTCAGGGCCATCAGCGTGGCCTGCGCGGCGTGACTGTGGATGACGGCGGTGACGTCTGGCATGTTCTTGTAGATGGCGCAGTGCATGCGCCGTTCGCTGGAGGCGCTGTAGTCGGTCTCGTTCAGGATGCGCCCATCCAGGTCCACGCGCACCAGCATGTCAGCGTGCAGGTCGCCCTTGAAGATGGCGTTCGGGGTGATCCAGATCTCGTTGGGATTGTCGTCGCAGCGGGCGCTGACGTTGCCGCCGGTGGCGGTGATCAATCCCTTGGCATACAGCTCGTTGGTAACCATCAGGATCTGGTCGCGCACGTCGCCGGTCTTCGGCACCGCCGGGACGGCGGCAGCATAGACGACCGCTGCCCCTGCCGCCGCGGGGGCGGCTGGAACAGGGACGGCTGCCTGCGGAAGCGGGCCTGTCCCGAGCGCAGCCGAGGGAGCGGGCGCGGCGCCGATCTTGGTCAGGTCGCCGGGGTCACCCACCTTCTGACGCGCTGCGGTGTACAGCCGGCCCATCTCCTTCTGAATGCGCATGAAGGCCATCGCCTTGCCGGTATCCCCGCTGAAGGAGAGCTTGCCGCTGGTGGCCGCCTTGGTGGCATTGACCCGCCCGGTGAACATGCCATCCAGAATGTCGGCGACCATCTTGAGCTTCACGTCCGGCTCGCGCGGCGGCGCCTGCAGGCCGGCATCCACCTTGCCACTGATGAAGCTCAGGAAGAAGGCCTGGTCGAGGTCCTTGACGGTGAACAGGAAGACCACGTTCTTGCCCTTGGCGAAGTCGGCCATGCCCTTGTCGCCCCGGATCGCGGCCGTGAATTCCTGCAGGATGGCAATCATCTTCTGGCGGCCGGCGCTCTGCGCGGCGGGGACCGCCGGAGGGGCGACCGCGGCGAGGGTGGCTGGGCGAGGGGCCGAAGTGGCTGGCGCTGCGGCAGGCGCGGCCGGGACGCCGGATTCCGTGTATAGCCGGTTGGCAACCGGCCCTACCCCGGCACGCACCTCGCTCTTTCCCCTGGCAACGCTGGTCATCTCCTTGCTTGCGGTGAAGCGAGTGGTGAATCCCTTTAGAACGGCGGCCATTTTCTGGCGTACGGTGTTCGTGTCCATGCCTGGAACCTTTTCGGTCGGCGCCGCCGGCTGCGGGACTGCGGCGGGTGGGGGAGCGGTCGGGGTTTCAGCGGCTTTTTCCCCCTTCTGGGCAGCCACATCCAGGTCGGTAACGCCCGGACCCGGACCTGCGCTGCGCTGGCGTAGTAGCGCCTCGTCCATCTGGCGGGCGCCGCTCCAGCGGAAGTTGTCCATGGCGGCCGGGTTGAGCAGGTACATCGGCCGGCGGCCGGCCAGCAACAGGTCCAGTTCATCGGCAATGATCTCACCCTGGTGGGCGGCGACTTCGAGCGTGTTGCCGCCCACGTGCGGGGTGGCAATCACATTGGGGAAGGCCAGCAGCGGATCGTCAGAGGCTGGCGGCTCGACCGGGAAAACATCCGTGGCGAAGCCGCCCAGCTTGCCGGACTGCAGGGCGGAGAGCAGCGCCTCCTGGTCCACCAGCGCGGCGCGGGCGGTGTTGACCAGATAGGCGCCAGGTTTCATCCGGGAGAAAGCAGCGGCATTGATCATGCCGCGCGTCTCATCCGTGACCGCCGCGTGCAGGCTGATGAAGTCGCTCTCGGCCAGAAGCTGTTCCAGGCTGACCTTGACGGCGCCCAGGCAGGCAATCTGCTCCTCGCTCAGGAAGGGATCGTAGACCAGCAGGCGTGCCCCAAAGGGCCGCAGGCGGGCGGCGACCTTGCGTCCGATGGCGCCACCGCCGACCAGGCCGATGGTCTTGCGCCACAGCTCGACCCCCAGGAATTCCTCGTGCGCCTGTCCCATGCGGCCCAGGTCGCCGGCCTCGCCTCCGGGTTGGCGCAGGAAGGCCGTGGCCGGCTGCAGCCGGCGGGCGAGCATCAACAGGAAGCCCACCGCCAGGTCGGCCACGGCGTCGGCGTTCCGGGCCGGGGTGTTGGTGACCGGTACGCTGGCGAGGGTGCAGGCCTGGATGTCGATGTTGACCGGGTTGCCGCGACAGACGACGATCAGGCGCAGGTCGGGCAGCTTGAGCAAGGCATTCGCATCAACGATGTCCACCTCGGTGACCAAGACCTGGTAGCCCTGCAAGGTCTGTACCAGGTCGTCGCCGGTGAGCAGGATGCCCTCCGTGCGGTAGGGTTTGTAGGTCACTTCGCCGATCCCGCCCAGTCTCTGCAGGGCGGCCTCGTCCACCTCGGCGCTGATGTAGATGCGCGGACGGATGACCGCTGGTTGTGTGGCGCCGCCCTCCCCGCCTTCCAGGCCGGCCATTATCGCCTCAGTGCACTGGTTGACGGCGACGATGTCGGCCGGGCGGCGGGCGCGGCGCAATTCCCTCCAGCCGGCGTACAGCGCCTGGTAGGCGGGCGCCTCCGGGCCGGGTATGTGCTCGCGGGCCAGCCGCACCAGTTTCCCGGCGCCGGTTGCCAGGTCGGGGAAGAGGCCGGCGCCGACCCCGGCGCAGATGGCCGCGCCCAGGGCGGTGGCCTCGGCCGAGGCGCTGACCTGCACCGGGCGGCCGAGCACCTCGCCGACCAGGCGGGTCCACAGGGTGCTGCGGCTGATCCCGCCGCTCAGGCGGACCTCGCCGCCGGTCACGCCGGAGACTTTCTGGATCTGCTCGAGGTTGGCGCGCACGGCGTAGGCCATGCCTTCCAGCACGGCGCGCGCCACGTCGGCCCGGCCCTCGTCTCCGGGGCGGGCGACGAGGGAGGAAAAGGTCAGCGTGTCCACCGGCGGCTCCATGGCGGAGGCGTTGAAGACTGAGGCGCCGATGGTCGAGAGCACGCCGTGCGCCCCGGGCAGGGAGGCCTCCGCCGCGGCGACCAACATGGCGACCGGGTTGGGCGCGCCGGCATAGACCAGGCGGGCGACCCATTCGAGGGTCGAGCCCATCTGGATGGCGTTGCTCTCCAGCACGTACAGGCCGGGGATGACGTGCAGCCCCGTCCAGAGGCGCATCTCCGGGTCGAGCAGCGGCCGGTCAACGATCGTCTGCAGCGGAGTGGTCGTCCCGGTGATGATCCCGGTCTGGCCGGGGGCGACAGCGCCCACGCCGAGCAGACCGCACTGCGTGTCGGGCCCGCCCACCGCCACCGGGATGCCGGGGATCAGCCCCAGATTTTCGGCGGCGTCTTTGGTCAGTCTGCCGAGCTTCGCGCCGGCCTTCCTGAGCGGCGGCAGGAGTGTCTCCGCCAGCCCTAGTGACTTGATCACCTCGCTGGCCCACTTGCGGGTTTGCAGGTCAAGCAGCAGGCTTTCCCCGGCCTGGGCGAGCTCACTGGCCAGCTCGCCGCTCAGCATGTAGCCGACCCAGTCGCTCAGGCACAGGGCGGCGGCCGCTGACTTGTACTGCTCAGGCCGGGTTTCTTTCAGCCACTGCAAGCGGGCGGCCAGGAAGTTCGGGCTGGGACTACGGCCGGTGATGCGGTACAGCTCATCGCCGCGCTCGGCGGCCAGTTGCATGGCCTGGGCGGCGGCACGCGCATCGCGGTTGGGGGCGGCCAGCAGCACGCTGCCTTTCCTGTCGATGACGAAGGTGGTGTGGCGCATGCTGGCGGCGGCGATCCCGGCCACCTCCCTGGGGGCGGCGCCGGCCTGGCGGAGCGCCTGGCGGACGGTCTCACCCAGGATGCGCCAGACCACGCTCGTGTCCATCTTGTAGGCGAAACCGCCGAGCTCTGGTGCCGGCGGGAGCGTCCAGGGGTGGAAGGTACTTGTGCACTCGCCGGTTTCGAAATCGACCAGCAAGCAGCGGCCTCCGCCGCCGCCGACGTCCAGTCCCATCAGGTAACGAGCGCTCATCGTGACTCCTCGCTTGATTGAATCTCCAGGCCCAGTTCGCGGGCGGTCTCCTGCAGGGGCAGGCCGCTGTGCGGGTCGAGGCCCATGAAGGCAAAATAGGACTCGGCCATCGCTTCCATGTCCAGGCGCAGCCCGTGCAGCGGGCCGGCCTCCTGCGGCGGCTCTCCCAGTTCGCGGCCGGGGAGCGGAAATTGGGCCGGCAGGCCGTGACGGGCGTTGAAGGCGTGGCGCAGCACCTGGATGCGCTTGCCGACGCGAAACAGTTCCGCCTCATCCATACCCCAGCCGGTGGCAGCATTGACCCATGCCAGGAAAGGCGGTTGGCCCATCAGCAGGGCAAAATGGCACAGGCCCAAGCAGTCAAAAGCCCGGTACATGCACATGGAGATCGCCTGGGTGATGCCCTTTTCAGCGTAGTCGTAACGCCCCGCCGGTTTGCGTCTGTGGAGGGCGAAGTAGGGGGCAAAGGCAGCCACCCCGGCGTTGCCGGAATTGGTGGAGGTGTGCCGACCGGGGGCCGGGTCGAGGGCGTAACCGACAGCCACGCCGGGTTCATACAAGCCACGGTGCATCGGGAGTTCCTGGCCGCCGGCGTGCACGGCCGCCTGCTGCGCCTCGGGCGGCAATCGTCTGGCAGCGCGCTGGACGCCGTCGGCCAGCCAGTCACCCAGGCCCGGAGCGCGGACGGCGATGCGACGGGTCAGTTCGATCAGGACTTCCGGGTCGCCCCAGACCAGCGGCAGTTCGGCGGCCAGTTCGGGAGGCAGCCAGCCCTTTTCGGCACATTCCAGGGCAAAGGCAACCGCCGCGCCCGTCGAGATGGAATCCAGCCCGGCCTGGTTGCAAATCTGGTTGCAGGTCATGACCGCCGGCAGGTCGGCGTTCATCACCAGCGGGCCAAAGGAGGCCAGGGTCTCGTACTCGGCCTTGTGGGCCAGGCCGCCGTCGGGCTGTTCGACGATCCCGCCGCAGGCCACCGGGCAGGAGTGACAGGCGTACGGTCGCTTGAGCGGTCGTACAACAGCCTGATCGCTCAGGCCTTCGGATTTTTGGAGCGGAAAATCGCGGTAGCCGATGCCGGTCCAGTTGCGCACAGGGGTGTCGCTCAGTTCGACCAGGACCGCTGTGCCGGATGAGGTCCCGTAGCGGCGATAGGTATCAATCACCATGTCGACCGGGCCGCCGCTCAGTTGGGTGCGCAGGCGGCGGAACCAGGGCAGCAGATGCGCCATCAAGCGGGGGATGCGGCCGGACATGCCGGATGGCTTGCGGCGGAAGAGTTGCAGATACGGGGAAGAAGCGGCTTTGAAAGCGGAGGCATTGGCCAGGGGCGGGCGCAGGCGGCCGCGCGCCACAACCGCCTTGAGGCGTTTGGCACCCATCACTGCTCCCACGCCGCCGCGGGCGGCCAGCCGGCCGTCGTCGTTGACGATGCCTGAAATCAGGGAGAGTTTCTCCCCGGCCAGGCCGATGCAGGCCACTTTGGCGTCCTTTCCATGTTTCTCATGCAGGGCTTGTTCGGTCTGGCGCACATCCAGGCCCCAGAGTGAGGCAGCGCTGTGCAGTTCGACCGTCTTTTCGTCAATGAGCAAATAGACCGGTTCGGAGGCCTGACCGGAGACGAAGAGGCCATCCCAGCCCGCGCCGCGCAGGGCCGGGCCAAAGTCGCCGCCGCAGTTGGCGTCAATCCAGGCGCCGGTCAGCGGAGAGCGGGCGGCGACCATGAAGCGGCCGCCGAACTGTGCACCCGAGCCGGTCAGCAGGCCGGGCATGAAGGCCAGGATATTTTCCGGGCCGAGCGGGTCCGCCGCGGGGGGAAGGCGTTCGTAGAGGTAATGGGCGGCCAGTCCATATCCCCCCAGGAAGGCGCGGTAGAGTGCCTCCGGCGGCGTCTCGCTGCGAATCATGCCGGTGGACAGGTCCATGAAGAGCAGTTTCCCCCAGAAACCATTCGGCATAGGAGCCTCCTTTTATTCGACGGGCAGACGGGTGCGGCGCAGCACCGAGCGGCAACGGTCACCGCGGTGGACAATCTGGTTGAAGACCAGCGGGGTGTCTCTGGTTGAAGACCAGCACCACTTTTCTGTTCACACCTGGCAGCGCGGGCAGAAGCAGCACGCGCCACCCAGGTACTGGGTCTTTGCGACGGTCGTGCCGCAGGTGGGACACGGCCGGCCCACGGCGGCATTGTCCATCAGGCGATAGTACCCACCGGGCCGATTGTAGAGGTCGAACTCATCATAACGACCGCCCCTGGCAATTGCCGCCTCCAGGGTGACACGAATGGCGTCGTAGAGCGCCCGTTGCTGCGCCTCGCTGAGCTCGCCGATGGGATGCCTGGGGTGCAGCCCGGCGCGGAACATGATGTCCTGGGCGATGGCGTTGCCCAGGCCGGGGATGAGTTGCTCTTGCGTGAGCAGCGCCTTGACGCTGCGCTTCTCGCCCGCCCGCAGCCCGGCGATCAAGGCCGTGAAGTAGTCGAAGGTGAAGGCCGGCTCGACTGGCGTGGGGCGCATCCCTTTGACGTACTGCCGCGCCAGCTCCTGCCCGGCCTCGTACAGCTCCATGGCGCCCCACATCTGCGTCAGCGCAGTGAGCGCCGAGCCGTCGTCCAAGGTGAGCCACAGGTGGTACTTGTCCGGCAAACTGGCGCCCGGCGCGTGGTAGAGCAGCCGGCCGCCGCACTCGCCGAGCAGCAGGACGTACCCTGGTTGGAGCGGGAGGAAGAGCCACCTGCCCCTTACGTGCGCCTGGCCGACCGTCTTCCCCGCCACCAGCCCGGCAAACTCCTCGGGGGTGCGGTTGTACCAGACGAACTTGTGTGGCGAATTGCCCAGGCTGCCGCTGCGGACGGTCTTGCCGGCTACAGTCTCGTTGAGCTGCCGGGCCAGGGTGATGTATTCGGGTAACTCGAACATGGGGACCTCCAATCTCGGCGCTGCAATGCACTCACGTGGGCCCTGGGACGGCGCGTTCACTGAGTGCGTTCAGGCGCAACAACAGGTCGCGCAGCGCTTCCGCGACCTCCAGCAGCATATCCGGCGAGTTGTCAGGCCTCACAGCTTGCGCATCCGGTCGGTGTCACCAGGAATGCCGTTGCGCACCGAGAGCCACGCGCCGGCGCGGTAGACCTCGTACTCGCGGAAGCAGCAGGGGATGCCTTGAGCCTGCGTGAGGTTCCGGTCGTCCATCAGGTGGAAGTGCAGGTGAGGAGCTGTCGTATTGCCAGAATGGCCGACCCTGGCTAGTGGCTGCCCTACGGAGACCTGATCGCCTGGCGAGACGAGGAGCGACCCTGCTTGCGCGTGAGCCAGGAAGGCATAGCCGTCGGCTGAGGCGATGATGATGTAGTTGCCGACCAACGGCTGGAGCGTGGTGGCTCTTCTCAGATCGAAGGTCAGGGCATGCTTGAGGACGATGGCGAGGTCCCTGGCGAGATGGACGGGGTTGCGTTCGGGCCAGCCGTCCTGAGCGTCAACCACGGTGCCACTGACGGGTGAATAGATGGGTTGGCCCCAGCCGAAGCATTCCTGCAAGGAGACGCCGAGGAGCAAATAGCGCAAGGTGCTGGGGCGATAGAAGCGCATCCCTTTGGCGGCAGGATCTGTGCGCACAAAGTCGTAGGCATAGCGCTGGCCGAGCATGTCGGTGCCATGGCTGGGGACCTTCTTACCGGGGGTGTTGGGGGACACCCATTCCCCGCGCAGGGGAAAGTCCACGACGACCGGAGTAGCCACCGGGGAACACCTCCTCTCACTTCTTGGCGGGCAGCGAGGAGGCACAGTCCACCGCCAGCCGAAGCCATTTGGCAAGAGCCGCTTTGGTCTTTAGCCCCGCCGCGCCTACCATAACCCACCCCTTCATGGGACGGCCCGATAGGTCAAAAATCCGCGTGTGCGGCTGGCTGAAAGCTGCCACTGTCTGCTCGGCGGGGAGCCGGACTATCATCTCATCGCCGTGTACGCCGCAACACATGTTGCCGTTCAGCAGAAAAGCCAGCCCGCCGAACATCTTCTTCTCACTTATGCCGTGCAGCGGCCGGCCCTGGCAAAGTCCGGGTCAACGGCCAAGCCCTCTAACCGCGTCTTGGAGTACGCCGTGAGAACGTCCGCGTCTTCTACAAAGGCCAACTCAGGGAATGGCCCCGAGAGCGGAAACCAGGCCACTGCCTCCAAGTCATCCCCCGCAACCAGTTCTCCTCCCACTACATTGGCCAGGAGATACACCGATAGAAAATGATACGGCGGTGACAGGAGAGAAGAAGCGACGTTGAGAATAGACTTCAGCTCCACCTCCAATCCCGTTTCCTCCTTCGCTTCTCGAACGGCGGCCGTGAGAAAATCGTCTTCGTACTCCACGTAACCACTGGGGAGAGCCCATTTTCCCTTCCCAGGCTCTCCGCGGCGTTTCCCCAGAAGCACTCGCTCGTCGTGGACGATAAGAAGGCTGACCGCAGGGGCAGGATTCCTGAAGCGAATGAATCCGCAGGTAGGACAGACCGACCTCAATCGGCGGTCAATCTCTTTGACCATCAACTCCGCCCGGCAGCAGGGGCAATACCGGAACAGGTCTGGCCCTGGAGGGTCTTTTTGGTTGTAAGCGATGTAGACTTGTTTCATCGGCCTCATCTGCGTCCACCTGACATTCAGTTGGGTCTGGCTAAAACCAGTTGATAGCGTTACAATAATGGCTTGACAAGAACCGGTTTTTCGCAGATGATAGCGACCGAGGCGAGCAAATTGCCACCTCTACCATATCACATCACCTGCGAGGTAACC
>Ga0194126_10007717_pt1 | contig 14911 bp, 9 predicted proteins | sample TA2KigC150mmetaG_FD_148641 | JGI IMG/M metagenome (GOLD analysis project Ga0194126, IMG submission 148641) | Freshwater microbial communities from Lake Tanganyika, Tanzania - TA2015035 Kigoma Deep Cast 150m | ecosystem: Environmental > Aquatic > Freshwater > Lake | place: Tanzania: Lake... | reverse complement strand
GTCTTGCCGCTCACGTACCCGTTGGGCGCGGGAGAGAAGTGTTCGGCGCTCTCCTCACTGTTGGAGAACTGCGAAAGGAAGGTTTCGCCCGATCCGGGCACCTCAGGGGGCATGCCCCATCGTACTCCCCGACAATCAGCCATACAAGATGGAGGCGATGGTGTTAGGGGCGATTGGTGGGTTGCTCGAGGGAAGATAGAATCCGACCGTATGGTGAACTCTGCAAACTATGGCGCTATCGTTCCCGATTTCAAGCACAAGCGCCTTCGGCTCCTAGTCGCTTTCACAGCACTGACTTTCGGCTTCGGCGCTGCGCATGTTCAATCGAATCAAGTGCACCGACCCTTCGCGGGGGGAACGTTTCGTTCCGATTTGTCGAGCGAAGTTGGTATACGGCCCGTAGGGTCGAAGTCCCAAGAGGGCGATCATCCATCGTGCGCTCCTTCTGTGATCGTCGCGCCGTTCGGAAGCTCGCAATCGCCCAGTGGAGCCAAGCCCGGTGGAGCTGGGAGTAAAGGTCGCTCGGCCGACAGCGTGCTGATCCCGCTCGTTGGTTCTGTGGGCTTGTGTAGTGATGGCGGCTTTACCGCCAAGGATTTTAAAAACTGCATCACGCAGGTCGAGAAGTCAGATTGCAAGAAGATTGCCCTCCACATCAAGAGTGGTGGGGGTCGGGTTGACACCAAGGAGGCGATCCAACACACCGTGCTTGGGCTGCGGGCGAAGGGATATCGAGTCGTCGCCATCATCGAGGACGCGGGCAGTGCTGCGGCCCTGATCGCTTTGGCATGTGATGAGTGGTACGCGCTGCCAGGGGCGCGCTTGGGTGCGGCAGCAACTGTACTGAGCGATGGTGAAAACACTATCTCGTTCGAAAAGGCCCTTGAACAAGACCCAACCCTCAAGGCCAAGTACCAGTCATTCGCTTCGGCGAGGGATGCCGAAGCCTGTCGTGCAACTGGTCGACCGCCTGAGCTCGCGGCAGCTATGAAGGAGAAACAGGCGACCTTGTTTTACACACCAGACATCGGGTTTACGTCGCTTCGCCAGAACGGTTCGAGCATTGAGCTTGACAGTGGTGAGACAATCCTCACGCTGACAACGACCCAGCTCGTCGACTACAAGCTTGCAAAGCCGGCAGCCACCGTCGATGAGGCTCAGAACGAAATTGGCGTCTTCGACGAGGTGTTGTCAAAGAAAATGGCGACAACCATCCAAAAGATGTCAAAGGAAGCTGCAAGTTTGATCACGGCTTGCGATAAGCTTGCCGCGGAATACAAAAGACATTCATTGCCAGGATCGAGACAAAGTGAAGCGAGGCGCGAGAGGATGCGCGACGAGGCAGAGCAAAAGTTCAACAAAAAACTTGACGATCTCGTGCAGTTGTTGAACACGCCGTGATGCCGACTTTCGGCCGGGCATGCTCTGGGATATCCTGTTGGGGGCTATGATCGAAACCTGCCCATTCTGCGGGAATGCCCAGGCAACGAGTTTCGGTAGCAGGTGTTCTCGGTGTGGTGCAAAGATGACCGAGTCATCGAAGCCGGCCAGCGATGGCGGCGGACAGACGGACGATTCGAGGGGGGGACGCCCTTCACGCGCTGGTCCGAGTTTGTGGGTCCCGCCATCTCCACCAACGGATCCCATAGATCCGCCCGATCCACCAAGTCCGCCTCCGCCCCTGCCCATCAAGTACAAAGTTGCAGTTGGAGTTGGTGCGTGCATGCTGCTCGCGATTGGTGTCCTCGGCTACCTCTTTTTCACAGAGCTCACTAAAGAAAGGAGTGCAACTCGTTGGAAACGTGCGACATCGGAAGCTGTTTGGGGCGAGGCCAGTGTTGCCACCTACGAATTCTACCCACTGTCGTGGTTGTGTTTAAGCGAATTCGACAAGAGGTTCTTGAAGTGTGATACAGAGTCCGAGTTACTCAAGCGGATTGAGGAGCAGAGGAAGTATGTACTCGGTGGCCCCGCAGCTAACGAGTTGCTGGACGAAAGCGCAAAGCTGCGCACGAGACGAATGTTGCTTCGTCTAAAGGGCAAGAGCGAGGGGATTACGGAGGATAAAGTGAAGTTCATTCGATTGGCGTTCGAGTCTGCTGAGCTCGAACATCTGTTCAAGCCACCCAATCTTGCTGGAGGTGATAAGCCAAAGGGCGAAAGAGTTTTGGTAAAGGATTCGTCGCTTGACAAAGACGAGAGCCCAAGGGATGAAGACGTGATTTGGGATCCAAAAAAGGGCGAAGTTTCACTGTGGGGCGAACTGCCTTGGGATAGAGAGAAAATAAAGGGAGTCGAAGATCGCAAAACATTTTCGTGCGAGATAAAGGTTGAGTTTGGCGATGGCTCGCAATCGGAGTTCCAAGTTGAGATCGTGGTGCATCCTGTTCGACAGGTTGAATTCTACCCATTGCCCTTTGGCTTTGCTGGAATGATCGTTGAAAGTGGTGACAAGTTTAAAAAAATGGTGGATGATCTTAAGAAGGAGATCGACGGCCTTGACACACGAGACAATCTGGAACGGATATGGGAGTATCTAAAGAAGCAGGGCATGAGGTACCAGAGCCATACTGGGGGTGATGTGTTTTCACAGCGAGTGAGACATATGGAGGAGGTGATCGAGGCGAAGGAAGGAAACTGTGTTGAGTTGAGTGTTCTTTTGGCAAGCCTTGGGGCGCAGTTCCCCTTCGAGACGGGTTTGTACTTCACGCCAGGCCATTGCATGACACTTGTTGTGGTCGGTGGTTCTCCCCGGTATATCGAATCAACGCAACTGGGCGTTCAAGGTGATTTCCAGCTACATCCATTGCCCGAAGGATTTGGATATACTGTGAAAGACGCGAAGTTGGCTGGAGTCAAGTCTTTTGAACCATAGGTATCCCAGTGCCACGAGTCCGCGGATAATGATGTCAAGCGCTGCCTCCCATGTTGCTGTTTTAGGAGCCAATCATGGCCCTACTCCCTGAGGTCACCTGCCCTTGGTGTTGGCGGAAGTTTGCCAGCTGGGATGTCCTGTTTATCGCTGAAAGTGTCCATCTGAGGGGCGATGCGATCTCTGGTGCCCTCGAGGGTGTCCGATTTAAGGCCATGCGGTTCGATGCCTCTGGCCATGCGCTCGACCCCGATGGGGCACGCTGCAGCAGGATCGCGTGTCCCCACTGCCATGGCGAACTGCCGAGGGCGCTGCTCGAATTGCCGCATCTTCCGGTGTCTATTGTGGGCGCTCAGCAGTCTGGGAAGACGAACTTGCTCGCCGCAGGCTTGTGGAAGATGGCCCAGAATGCCTCAAGGTGGGGCCTTGTCTGGACAGATGCCGATCCGAGATTCAATGAGGTTCTGCACCGAAACGAGTCCATGCTGTTCGGTGTTGAACAGGGTGACACGATTGTGACGCTGCCGAAGACGGATGTCTCTGGGAATGACCTGTATCGGGAGGTGACCATCCATGGGGTCGTGGAGATCGCTCCACGCCCCTCTTTTTTTATCGTGGGTGATCAAGGATCTTCACGGCAGATGCTGGTCGAGTTGTTCGACAACGCCGGCGAACATTTTGTGCCTGACCATCGGTCATCGCGTTACGAGGCAAGCACCCGTCACCTGCAGCACAGTCTGGCGCTGCTCGTGTCATTCGACCCTCTGCAACATGTTGCCTTCCGACAACGTCACGCGCCACAACATTCGGTGGTCGGTGCGCGACATCAGCGGCAGGACGTTGTGTTTTCTGAGATGGTCGCAAGAGTGCGACGGATGCGTGGTCTCTCTCCAAGCGCCCCCATCACACTTCCAGTGATTGTGGCGCTCACAAAGGCTGATGTTTGGGGGGCGCAGGCTCTTGGGGATGTGTGGAATGACCACACCGTGCTTGACCGTGGAGAGACCGTCCCTTTCTGCGAAGTGATCGCCCTTGCAGAGCGTGTGAGTGGGTGCGCGAAACAAATGCTGAGCGAGGTCGCTCCGGAGTTCGTTCATGCGGTTGACAATCTTGCGTCGAAGGCTTGGTTCCTGCCCGTCAGTGCGCTGGGCTGTAGTCCTCAGCTGATCGATGGAGTTAGCGCACTCCAAGCGTCCATGGTTCGTCCGCGTTGGGCTGAATTGCCGTTTGCAGTCGTCCTCCATGAATGCAGAACTGTGGGGGTGAACCAAAGTCAGGGCGCTGCGGCTGAATTGGTCTGATGAAGCAGCTGATTCACACCTCCGCGTCACGAGGTCTGTGGAGTGAATGGCCCGGATACGTCACGGTTGGATGCTCAAGTGGAGTGCCGCAAGAGTTCATTGAGATCCTTGAGAATGAATCTTCAGACGGTTCTAGCCATCATGAAGTTGTGCGGGTTTGGTTCATTCGAGAGACCCTTGTGCTCTCTCGTATCGTGACGATCGCCAGAGACTTTGGTCACCGTCAGGCACGGTTGGCGCATCACCTGATGGTGAGTCCTGCGCAAAATCAGTGCGAGATTGGGAGCCTCGCACTGATGGACGACCAGTTGTGGGTCAATGAGTGGACCGACCCTCCTCGGCAGTTACCCGAGATCGACACAGTGGAGTTGCGAAAGCGCATCAACGCTCGGCACGATGTTCGATCGCAGCAAGCAATGGTTTCTGATTCGTGGCTGAGCCGCGCACAAGGGCTTCCGCGTCAGAAAGTTCAGGGCGTGATCAGCGCGCTCCATGCGCCGCCTGAGGTGCCGATCCGAGTCGCACTTGCATGTTTCCTTCAACGTTCATCCTCGTGCAACAACCTGTGGGTGTCGACTACGACAAGCGCTTGGGGCGGGCGATCCCCATCGTTGGTGGTACTCGCGTTCGGAGAACCACTCCCACGCGGCACGGCTCTGCTGCCTGAGTGCACGAGAAGGGGCGCGCAACCGGATCCATCGAAAGTGATATCCCGACCCATCACTCGTGGCCCGACAGTTCGGAACAAGCTTGATGACTTGCCACCCCCCCCGACCGTAGATCCTGTGTCGGTCATTGTTGATGACCCAGTCGAGGCGCTCGGTGACACGGGGGATTTGGGTGAGAAGCCTCCGCATCCTGTTCCAGCGTTACTACGGATTGTGCTTGTTTCGATTCTCGGCGCGTCAGTCCTATTTGCGCTAGTCATCCTGTTCATGATGTTGGTGGTGTGAGCTAAACTTGGGCAAAGTGACTTCGATCATGGTGTCGCCATCAAGTCTCCATCAAAGGGTTGATCAACTCCGCGAGGCAGTGGGTCGAGTTCTCCGCCAGGCAGTGGGTGGGCAGCCCATCGCGCTCAGCGAACTCAAAGCGCTGCATGACCAGCGCGAGGAGCTTGTGAGTGACTTGAATCAAATGTTGAAGAGGCTCGTTGTTTGGTATCGGGATGGGCTGTGGATCGAGACCGAGTCGATCAATGCATCATGGGGTGACCCCATTCGGGCAAGCCTTGAGGCACGGCAGCCGGAGCCGCTTTGGGATGCGTGGAGGGATACATGCCTTCAGTCAGGGCTTGGCGAAGTTTGCCCGATTGACACGGCGTCCATAGAGATCTTGGACACTGGGTTACCGCAGGCGTCTAGGCTGCGGGGCCTCGCGCAGGAGTTGCGGAAGGTCATCCTTGGTCGCGGCACCACGCTCTCACAGATTCAGGTCATGCGGAAGCTCTTCCTCGCGGTACCGCACAATCAAAGCGTTCAGCGCCAAGTAGCCGATTTTGAAAGGCAGTCGGTCGAGCGCGTAGCGAACGAAGTGAAGAGCGCCATAGCGTCAGGTGATCGTCAAGTTCTTGCCGATGCGGTTGAGTGTGCCGAGACCCTCCGGTGGACTTCCAAGGGCATTCTGCCGCTCATTGATTTGGCAAGGCGTGAAATCAGCACGATCGATGAGGCAACTGCGCTGCAGGTTTTTACCCAACTTGCGCAGCAGGTGAGCACTGCATTTGAGTCGCGAGACCTCTATCGGGTGGGCGAACTAAAAGACCAATGGGACAGTGAGCGTGCGGCTCGCCAGCGAGATCCACAAAATGAACTCCGCATGCAGGTAAGCCCCGCATGGGATTGGCTCTCTGTCGAGCGAAAGCGCCTGTTTACAGAGGCGAGTTTTGAGCAGGATGCCCGGCGTTTGCGCGATGCATTGGATTCACACTTAGAGCCATTGGAACTCGAGTCCCTTGAAGGACAACTTCTCGCACATGGTCTTCCCGTTCCTGCTGACATCGAGTTGCGGATGAACAATGCCAGAAAGCTACGGGCAGCCGCTGTCACGAGAGCGCATCGTCGGTGGATCGTGGTAGCGAGCGTTGGTGTCATTGCATGTGTGGCACTACTGGCATTGGGCGTCCAACAGCTTTGGAGTTATCGAAGGGCTGAGACGTTGGCTGAGACGATCAGGAAGCGCATCGATGACCGTGACTTTGTCTCTGCGAAGCAAGAGATAGATGCGCTAGACAAGGAGATGTTGGACTATCAAGCAGTCAAGAGCGTCTTGGCACGATTCGAACTTGAGAGTGGTCCCGCCAAGGCGCGCAGGATGTTGGCACAGGAGAAAGTGCAGGAGATTGACCGTTTTCTTGAGGAATGTCGGCAGATTCGTGACGAGAGTGCCCTTGCCCAATGTGAGCAGACGCTGGATCGTTTGCGGGGACTTTCCAAGGAGGCAAAGGCTTATCGTGAAGAGCCGAATCCCATACTGAAGTTGGATGCGACATCACGTGGGGAGTTGGAACAGCGAAGTACGGCTCTTGAGAAGGAAGAGATCAAGTTGACTTCGCAAAGGAGTCGACTAGCCAGCCAACAGGTGGATGAACTTCAGCGGCGGTGGAGAAGTGAATGTGGCAGCTTCGACGACCTGCAGCAAAGCAAACAAAGTTCAGAAGCGGCGTTAAGCGACTATCTCGCTCGCATTGAGAAGTGGGAAGTGCAACAAAGGCAGGTTGTAGCAGCCGTAGCTAGCCTCGAAGCACAGCATGGTCGTGTGACTTCATTGGCGGAAGCGGCGGAGAAGAGCAAGAGGACAGCGGAGGAGAGGCTGAAGGCATTGAGGGACTTCGAGCCCCTCTGGAAGGGGCTCTGGGTGTCTGACTTCCCTACAGTTAGCTCATGGCTTGAACGCGCACGAAAGATCAGCGTTGACTACCGTGCGATCATTGTCGCGCGCAACATTGAGAAGGAACTCCAGTCTGCCATCCGCGCCGCAGAGCAATCCGCGATACTTGAGAACTTTGGATCACGTCTGCAGGCGATCGTGCAGCAGTTGAGTTTCAAGCCAAGCGACGGCGTCCCAGTTGATGCGCAGGTGGGGATCGATTTGGTGAAAGACCTGACAGGGCTGAAGGACGAGAACCCCGGGTCGGCGATCCAAGAGCCACTCACGGACTGGATTGCTCTGACCAACAGTCTCACTGCGAACGCGAGCCAAGACCTGCGAGATGGTCTCAAACAACTTCTGCTGAACAGTGGCTGGCTGGATCTGGAGCAAGTCGAGTTGAAGGGGCCTCCAGGGGTACTCTTCTGCCGCCAAGGAAGGGGGGTACAAGGACCCATTCGTCAACTAAATGATCTGGCTGAGTCTGCAGCAAACTTGACGGAGGATTTGAAACTTCGAAAGCGCTATGGACCTCGGTCTGTCACGGTCTTCTGCGAGCCACTGACGCGTGAGTACAACGGCATTGACTCAGTGAACGATCGAATTGTTCTCCGCAAAAGAGTTTTTGACTTGATTGATGCGACGATTTCAGGGTCAGATGTGCCGATGGCTCGTGCCGCAATCGCCCTTCGCCTACTCGAGTGGACACAGCAGATGTTGCTCGATAGGCAGGGCGAGGACGCACAGTTGGATAACGAGATCTCAAGTCTGTTGATTAAGCATCGGGATGTAAAGAACGCGGACTGGCCTGCAAAGAGTATTGCGGGCGACAGCGAAAAGCCGGCACAAAAAGCGATCTCCGATCTGAAAGGCATCGGTTTGAAGAAGATGGCAGAGGAGTTTGAGATGAAGTCCCGATCAGTCTGTGATGAGTTAAGACCCCTCGTCTTTCGTGGTTTCCTGCGGGCGCCAGACGGGGAAAACTTTTATGTGCCTAGCCCCACGAATCTGCAAGGGGAGTACCTGTATGCGTCGGTTGACCAACAAGGACGCGTCTGGAGTTTGACATCAATACGTCTACACAGGGGTGGTAAGATCCCTGTGACGAAAGGAAGAATTCTCTTTTTGTTTCAACGCGATTAGGCGGAGGCAACAATGAGTTCGCGGGCGATGCATTCAACCTCGACCCTCCCATGTGTGCTTCGGTTTTCGGATGCCGATGTAGAGGCACGCCTTGGGCTCCCGAGAGGTCGACTGACAAATCCAAGCAATTTTTCTGGACTCCTTGCTGGATCGGTTCTTGTGTTGATGGTTTATTTTGCGGCGTGGATCATGAAGGGCAGTGGCGGGTTCGGGGCGACCGTGTGGCGCTGGCTCACTGACTTTCAAGGAATTCCAATCGCCATCATGGTCCTCACAGGGTGGTCTGTTGCCCTCCTGTGCCTGAAGTTGCTGAAGATTCGGGCTCAACGCAAAGCGCTTGAAGCTGTTGTTATGCCATCTGATGCCCAGTGGGTCCTCCACGCCGCATCCGCCGAGGAGGTGATTCGGAGAGTGGGAGCGATGGTCGAGGACGCAGATTCGTTCATGTACTTCAAGCGTGTTCTTGGTGTTTTGAAGGCGATGCGGAATCTCGGACGCGTGAGTGAAGTCGAGGATCTCTTCGAAGCGCGAGCTAGTGCAGACGAGGCGGTGCTCGAAAGCGGCTACACACTTGTGAAGGCGTTTATCTGGGGTGTTCCTGTCCTTGGTTTTATCGGGACTGTGATCGGTCTCACACAGGCGACTGGAAAATTTGGCGTTGTATTGAGGGATGATCGCATGAAACAGGACCTCAATCAGTTGACGAGCGGATTGGTTGAGGTGCTCGGAGGGCTTGATACCGCATTTGTCACTACTGGTGAGGGTCTTGTTGCTGCGTTTCTCCTTTTCATGTTGATGACGGTTGTGCGTCAGACAGAGGAGCGCCTCCTCGATGATGTGCGTGACCACTGCTACCACCAAGTGGTCATGCGAACGCGGTTGTTGCCGAGGCAGTCGGAGGTCTAGTGCGACGCACCCGAAACCGCACCAGTGAGGCACCAGTCAGTTTCTTTTCCTTTCAGGATGTAATGATGTGCATGATCGGAGTCACCATCATTATCACGCTGATTCTCACGCTCCAACTTGGGAGAGTGGCGGCGGCGGTGGTATCTGATGAAGGTGCAAAGTCTGAGCGAAATGATCAGCAAGTTCTTCAGTTGACGAAAGTTCGGGATGCATTGGTCAAGCAACTAGAAGGGCTCGGCGGACTTGAGAAGGTGGCCGCTGAAGAGAAGCTTGGGGAGCATGCGGTTGAGTTAGAGGATCTGGAGCGCCAACTCCAGGATGTAACGAGCAAAATCAGGGTCGAGCGCAACCTCCTGAAGCGTCTCAATGAAAGTATGCGGGGTGATCCAGAGGTCAGCAAGGCAATGGCGCTCGAAGAGAAGATTGAGAAGCTTCGGGGGGAACTTGACAAGACGCAAAGAAAGAGTCTCATCACCTATCTCGTGAGCCCTACGGAACCGCTTCGTCCCCTGATTGCGGAACTTTCCAGTTCGCGCATCGTCATCTTTGAACAAGGGGGAAGCGGGGCTCCGATCAGTTTTGATGTGACAAATCCTGAAATGGCTGCCAAGTGGTTGCTCGACTACTTTCACGGTCGGCCGGCGAGAGCGGAGCTCTATCCGCTTCTTGTGGTGAAGCCCAGCGGTATTCCGATCTACGAACATATCCGAATGATCATGGACTCTGATGCAAGGTTTGTAGGTGTTGATAGTGGCGCAGATCTCATTCTTGAGTCTGCGTTCATTGACCCGACGTTCCGATCGCGCGAGGCAGGGGGGCAATAGTGGCACGAAGTTTCCGACGGGTTGGTGAGGCAGATGGCAGCATGGACTTGCTGCTTGACACCATTTGCAATATGTTCGGAATCTTTATCTTCGTTGCAATCCTGTTGGCAGTGGTGAGCAAGCAACGCGTGGCGATGGTCGTGCGGGAGTTGGAGTCTCGCGAGCAGCAGTCCGCATCCAGTGATGCGGTTGAGACGCTGCGTGGTGAGATTGAGAGCCTGAGGCGCGATAAGCAGGGACGAGATGATTCGCGTGCTCTTACGCTCTCGAAGCGGGTGGATGAAGCGGCAGATCAGCGACGCCGAGTCAGAGCCATTCTCGATGAGCGGAGGCTGCAACTCGCTCGCTATAGAGATCAAACAATCCCAGGGGATGAGAGGTTGCGAACGCTCAAGGCTTCGCTGTCTCTCTATCAACAAGAAGTCGTGCGGTTACAAGAGTCGATCCGTGAAACAGCGAAGTTGGGCGAGGTCACGGTCCGCACCCCCCGTTCGAGGAAGTTGGAAAACCGTATCCCGGTGCAAGTCGTCATCGACCGCGATCGTGTGTACATATTGAATCCATGGTGGGAGAACACGAAAGACACACATCCATGTGATATCTGGACACACTGGCATGAGAAGGACGTAGACGCAGCGGGAAGTGCTTATGTGATACACAAGTGCGTAAGGGGTGGGGCGGTACACATTGAGCGCCATGTGCTGCTCCGCGCGGATGGCGGTTTGAAAGCTGATGATCCAGTCGCGCTGCGGAGCGAGCAGGTCTGGAAAGACTTTCTCGATTGGCTTGATCCGGATCGTTACCTCGTCAGTATCAAGGTCACTCCAACTGGGCACGGGGCGTTTGGCTCCGTCCGAAATGCAGTTGTCTCAAGGGGTGTTTCGTACCAAGTGTACTCCATTCAACTTGATCCGCTGTATCACGATGAGATTGTTGAGGGCACCCCGACCGGACAATGATGATTTGGGACCGTGTTGAGCCTTGTCTGAGGCCTAACGGATGGGATGCATTGAGCCTTGGTGATCGCGTGCGATAGCCTCCAGAAGGGTCGCATCGGCATCCGCACCTACGGCAAATGTGTCTATCGACGTTTTCGCTTTCGATTGCCCGTTGAGTTGGAGAAGCTGTTGGCGGGCGTCACCAGCCATGATTCCGTCCGTCATAAGAAACAGTTGATCAGGTCTCGGTGAGCGTTTGAAAGCGAAGTCAAGGGCGGTAGTCGGATTTGTTCCGCTAAAGATCGGAGTGGTCGGCAACAAGCCAATCAGCTGTTCGGCATCAGGTGTTCCAAGAGTCACCCAATCATTGAATTGTGGAAAACAGAAAGCCTGCTCCGAGAAAAAGATAATGTATACTCGTGTACCCGGTGCGAGAGATCGGAGCAGCCGTATCAATTCCTGAATGGCACGATCGAGTTTGCCATCATCTCCCATAGAACCCGAGTTATCGATGACGAATGCGAGGTGTTGTCCCTGAATCTCGGCACCGAAAAACTCAAGCCGCGATCTCCTCGGCGTTGCGCCACCTGAACCTCCGGGATCGTCTTGAGTGCGTCGGGTAGAAGCTTCTCGGATGGCGGTGTCAAGGGCATCGCCCTCAAGATGCTTGCCACCCCTCATCACCGCTCTTGCGTCCTCAAGCGATGTTTTGCGGTAGATCTTGCTGCCCAGTTGCAGCGCCGTTCCGTCGTCAAACACTGACCAACTGCCCTGTTCGCTCTCCGACTTTGGCGCACGGATAGTCACTTGACCTCCATCGCCATCCGGAATGGTGCTATCGCTACTGTTCGGAGCAGAGCGTGCGCCCTTCGCCGGTCCTAACTTGTAGGTGCCACTTTTGGAAAGTTCGATACTGAATTCACCAGGTATATTAATGTTCGGGGGCTTACCTGGAGAACCAAAACTTCGGTAAAAGCGGCACTCGGCGGCTTTGGAATCGATGATGAGCAAACTCTGCTGATATCCACCGGGCGCGACATCGGGCTCATTGTGTTGAGCACAGTTTATCTGGGTCCATGCACCCTCCAACAGGTCAAGTTGACTGACTGCCACTGGTAATGTGTTGGACGAGTCGTCCGTTTCGAGGGGCTTGATGTCGACCTGTGGTACAGCAATCTCTCGCCTACCTTCCGCTGCCCCGACGATCGCCTGTTGGGCGTCGCTCGGCGTTGTGTTCGCAGGTGCCGAAGAGTCACTCCTCGGGGGATTCGGGGGCGATACTGGCGGCGCTGGGATCATGGGCGCTTGCGGCGTCATACTGCGACCTTGACTTGCCGCATCGCCTGCTTTCGCGGCAGCCTCAAAGCGATCCTCCGTGGTTGGTTTGCCGACCTCGATGGCACCTGTAGGCGCGGTGCTAGAGACCCGCGTTTGGGGTGGGCTGGTAGTTTCCGAGGAGGTTGGCTTGGCCGTCGGCAACGATGTTGGCGACTGGGTAGTTTGGGCGGGTTGGGGCTGCTGTGCGGCCGAGTCCGTCTGGGTTGTGCTTTGCCCACCTTGGCGCGCAGTTTCCAAAGTCCGTTGACCTACAGACTCTGCGGGCGTTGCTTCAACCTGCTGCAGTGACGAGCGAGCGCGCGCCGCGGTTGGGTTAGCACTGCTTGTCTGGACTGGTTCCGGTGACAGTGCTGGCTTCAATGAAGGCGCGGATGGCGCTCCTGAACCTAGCCCGCCGCCTTGCGAGCCGCCGCCTTGCGAGCCGCCGCCCTGCGAACCGCCGCCCTGCGAACCGCCGCCCTTCGAGCCACCGCCCTTCGAACCGCCCACTCCCGATCTCGCTTGGGCTAGTCCTACACCGTCACTCAAATGTTGGTCGGCTGACGAGTCCTCGCGGTCCCGTGGAGCCGCAGTTGGATGTGACGGCAATGCAGTCCCTCGCTGACCGGAAACGGTGGGGTCAGATTCTTCAGTCGGTCGCGCGACAAGCGAACCTGATGTGTCGCCCTCAGGCCAACGTCGAGGGGACTTGCATCCAACGGACACCACCATCCAAGCGCAAAGCCCAAGGGCGACCAATCTATATTGTGGAATCATGATTTCTCCTTTGCAGAGATCCGAGTATGCCCTCGAGCGATTAACTACCCAATGCGTGTGCCGCAGCAACCACACTTTCGAATCTCAAGCCTCAACCATTCCGCTTTCCAAGGACTCCCAATCAACAGACCCCAGATAAGCAAGAAGCACAACAAAGAAAGAGGCTCTAGGACGGATGCTAGCACTTCAAGGCTGGCGCGAGATAGCACCTGTGAGAAGAGCGTGACAATAACCCCGCACAACAAATTACTTGCAATCGACGCTGGAAGCCAGCCACCAACGATGGCAACGAAGAAGATAACCCAACCACCTCCGTTCAGAGTGTGTGAAACGCGTGGTGGTCCCTGTTGAAGACAGAAGGGGCATTGGAAAACCCCTCGCTGCCGTGGCGGCTCAGTGCCATGCATCGGACCGGTCACGATTGTGCCGACCTTTGCACCCGAATGAACAACAACGCCAGCAATTGAGCCTTGAGTGCGAGCGCTCTCCTCGGGTGTTGGCGGGAAGTACTCTTGCGGTGGGGCAGGGACAGGGGCATTCTGCGTACTGTTCTGTTGCGGGGCAAGGGTTGTCGGTGATGCGGATGAGCGGATACGTGGAAGCCAACTCTCAACGGTTGGCTGAAGGGCGCGATTGAGTCGCACGCCCTGCTCCAACACGGCGACTGCCGTCTCTCGATCTTCCTCGGAAAGTGCAGTGATCCTGCGAACAGCAGCATCAGCACCACTTCGTTTGCCAGCGCGGGTGGCGACCACCGCACGAAGTGCAAGCAGGCCGCTTCGGCAGGTGCCTCGGTGATCGAGTGTTTCGAAGCGATTTAAAAGTTCTTCGGCGACCTTGAGATCGCCAGCAAAGGCATGGCGGGTCAGTGCTTGGAACTCATGTCGCAGATGATGATCCACTGAACGTCCGCCTTCCTCGGTTGCCCTATCGCGTTGGTTTGGGTCTGTTCTCGATCCTGTCTAAGACTGACATAAAAAGTTCATCGAGACTACTTTCAGTGCTGCCGGTAGGCAAAGTCTTGCAAACAATTTTTATCTCCTCTTCCACAACTTCTTGGGTGTCCTTGTACAGGGTGACTTTCGGGGAGGGGCTCTTACTGTTTCTGTTACTGTCCGCTTGCTCGCATTTACATTTGAATCCTCGCTGCGTGGGGGATTTGGGGGATTTGGAGTCTGAGTCTTGGTAGTCAGTGGGGGGCTGACGGTTCCACGCTTGCGCTTGCTCCAGACAGAGATAATCGGTTATCAATTGAAGTAAACGATTCCAAGAACTGCCCTTAGGGCCGTGAAGGTAAGAGTCAATATCTTTGAGCAGTTTATCCTCGATGGGCCTGGGCGCGTTTGGGCTTGCTTGCTCTTTGGCAGTCTCGTGTTCCCGTTCCAGCTCTGTGAACTTGGTGTCCCACTTAGCCAGACTTTCACGTGCTTCCGCTAACTTGGCTTGAAAGCTCGCTTCGGCTTGACGTTTCGCTTCCTGCTTCGGCGGTGCCGTAGGGGACTTTGGTTGATCGACCTCTTTGCGCAGCTTTACTAGTTCTTCAAGCAACGCAGCGATTTCCTTGAAAGTACTCTCAACCCGACCTTTAAGTTCCTCAACGTCTTTCGGATATTTAATAGCTAGAACTGCACTAGGTCCCTTCCAAGTGGATGGCGGTGTGTCCTCGTATGCGAGACAATACTGATACCGGTCACCTGCTACCACCTCGATGTCTTTATACGTTCCGTCCTGCACGTCGAAGGGCAAGGGCTTTTCATCCCCCGGGCCCTTGACATTCTTCCTCCAGAGCAGCACCTTCTTGCCAGTGCCCAGAGCTTTCGGATCCCACGTCACCAATATATGCCCCTCGTTCGCTTCGAACTTACAATCGGGTAACTTTGGGGGGGGGGCTGCCGCTATCGGTGGTGGAGTCTCTTTTATTGGGTATTCCAAATGGCATATTGTACTGCCAGAATCAAGCTTTCG
>Ga0194126_10007716_pt1 | contig 14913 bp, 17 predicted proteins | sample TA2KigC150mmetaG_FD_148641 | JGI IMG/M metagenome (GOLD analysis project Ga0194126, IMG submission 148641) | Freshwater microbial communities from Lake Tanganyika, Tanzania - TA2015035 Kigoma Deep Cast 150m | ecosystem: Environmental > Aquatic > Freshwater > Lake | place: Tanzania: Lake... | reverse complement strand
AAGCGGCCACTCCCCGCGGTGACGTTTCAGGTGCCGCGAGACCCCTCGGGAAAGACGGGAGGCCGCTTCGGGGCGCATCAGCCCCACGAACACGTTGGACCCGACAACCTGGTGTACGCCGCCTGGTTCTCGGGCGGCCTGAGGGTGATAGACATCGCCGATCCTTACCGCCCCCGGGAGGCGGGGCATTACATCCCACGACCGGTTTCCGGTGAACGGTATGCGCAGAGCAACGATCTGTATGTGGATGAACGGGGGTTGATCTACCTCATCGACCGCATCCGGGGCCTCGACATCCTGCGCTTCACCAGGGAAGCGGCTAAGTGAATCCGCATCTGGCAAATGTAGCGCTGTTCTGATATATATAGAATAATTCACCCTGGATGATAGCGACCCTGGAATCACCTGTTGCTGTTTTGGAGAGCTCCTCATGACTTCGCAGGACATGACAAAGCTGACCATCGACAAGTCGGAAAAAACCGTTCGACCCAATCGACGCAGAAAAAGGTTCCTTCTTGTCGCGATCATAGTCCTTCTTTTTTTGACCGCCGGCGGGCTTTACTTCGGCGGCATCATCGTCCCGGCGGTATCCGTCGATGTGACCACCGTCTCCCAGGTGTACCCCTCCCAATCGCTGTCGCTGTTGAACGCGAGCGGCTACATCGTCGCCCAACGGAAGGCCGCCGTGGCCTCCAAGGTGACGGGCCGTCTTGAGGAACTGATGGTGGAGGAAGGGAGCAAGGTGAAAGAGGGACAGGTGATCGCCCGCATGGAAAACGCCGACGTCTCCGCATTCAGAAGCCAGGCTGCGGCCAATCTCAACACCGCCCGGGCCACCCTGGAGCAGATCCGGGCGGACCGGGACAACGCCCAGATGGAGTATGAACGCTACAAAAAGCTGGTTGCCGCCGGTTACGTGGCAAGGTCCGAGTATGATGCGGTAGAAACCCGGTACCGGCGTTCCGTAGAAGGGGTGAAGGCATCGGAGGCGGCCGTGCAATCGGCAACGGCCGCGCTGCAGAACGCCGACATCAGTATCGAATACACCTTGATCCGGGCCCCCTTCGACGCCGTCGTCCTCACCAAGAACGCGGATATAGGCGACATCGTCACCCCCATAGGGGCCGCGGCCAATGCAAAGGCCGCCGTCGTCACCATCGCCGACATGGCCTCGCTGCAGGTGGAGGTGGACGTCTCGGAGACCAGCATCACCCACATCCGGGTCGGACAGCCCTGCGACATCCAGCTGGACGCCCTTCCGAACCAGCGGTTCCAGGGGGAGGTCCATTCCGTTGTGCCGACCATCGACCGCAGCAAGGCCACCGTCCTGGTGAAGGTTCGCTTTCTGAACAAGGACCCCCGGATGCTGCCCGACATGAGCGCCAAGGTCTCCTTCCTCTCGCGGAGGCTTGTCCCATCCGAGCTGAAACCCCGTCTTGCCGCCAGCCAGTCGGCCCTGATCGCGAGGGGCGATGCCGCATACGCATTTCTTATAGAAGGGAACAAGGTCAGAGAGACGCCCGTCAAGACCGGAGCGAAGCTCGGTGATATGACCGAAATCCTGTCGGGTCTCAAGGCCGGAGACCGGGTCGTCATCAAGCCCCCGAGGGGGTTGAAGGACGGATCGCGAATCAAGATCGCCGAACGGTGAGCGCCCCCTTCCGAACCCTCCCCTTACGACGCCATCGCCTGGCAGTTTTGAGTAATGAGGGCTCACCCAGGGATGATCGTTTTATTTAGTTGTTATCGTTCATTATTTATGTTACAAGAACAATAAAGGCGATAAGTGATGAACCGGAAATTGATTCAAAAAGCTATCCAGGAATTAAAACAAAGGCTAGTCCAGCGATTCGGAGCAGATGTTGAGCTACGGATATTCGGATCTGTGGCTCGAGGCGACTATCACGAGCATTCGGATATCGATATACTGGTTGTCCTGCCGGTTCTGGTGGATAATGCTATCGAAGAACAGATTTTCGATATGGCCTACGACATCGAATTGGAATACGGCCTCGTGATCGGAACAATCGCCTATTCAAAAGATTTCTGGTACTCGGATCGCGCAGCCGTCATGCCGCTTTTCAGGAACATTCAGCGCGAGAGTCTCTCCGTGTGAATGAGGATTTGATCCGTCATCGTCAGGATAAAGCAAGAGAGACGCTTGCAGATGCCCATATTCTTTTTCGCGCAGGCAGGTTGTTCTCCGCGCTGAATAGGATATATTACTCCCTGTTTTATGGAGTCATGGCGCTTCTACTGACCAAGGACCTTTCTAAGGAGGATATATGAAGAAGACTGAATGGGGCACTTTTATTCACTCGGATCCGAGTGTCCTTTTAGGAAAACCAGTCGTAAAGGGCACAAGGCTGTCTGTTGAGTTTATTCTCGGACTCTATGCGGAAGGATGGACAGAAGATCAAATCCTCGAAAATTATCCTAATCTGACTAAAGAAAGCCTGCTGGCCGTTTTTGCCTATACCCACGAATGTATGCGTGAAGAATTCCTCTATCCGCTATCGGTAGAGGCCGTGTAGTGGATTTCCTGGCCAATGAGAATTTTCCTCTTCTGAGCGTTCGGCTTTTAAGGAAAGCGGGTCATAGTGTTGTCAGTATTATTCAGGAAACACCGGGCGGCAAAGATGAAGACATCTTGAAGCGGTCCCATACTGAAAAGCTGATCATCTTAACCTTCGATCGGGATTACGGCGAACTGATCTACCGACATCAAGCTTTACCACCAGTGGGTGTGGTTTATTTCCGTTTTGCGCCGGCAACTCCTTCCGAGCCGGCCGAGTTCCTGCTCAACATCATTGACAAAGCTGATTTGTCCTTCATTGGCAAATTTACGATTGTTGAAAGAGGCAGAGTGCGTCAGAGATCTCTCCATATAGAGAGGGCATGAACTCCGGGGGAAATAGATGAACCCAGGCGTGCCTGGATGCCGGTAGGGACAGCGGTTTGGATCTGGCTATCGTATCCCCTCTGTTTGAAAAGATAGCCGCCGAAAGGATTGAAGGACGGATCGCGAATTATGCCTTCTTCATTACTTACAGATGGGATAGACGATAGGGCCGTATGAAATTATCCATTCCCCTGAAAGACATAATGCTCGCACCCGGCAATCTGCCCAACGCCTATTACGGTCTGGCCCTTCTTTACCGGATGGCGGGTGAGTTTAAGGCCAGTAAAGACGTTCTGGAAACGATGTTTGTCCGGATAAGGCTTTTTGCTTTTCCCTGTCAGTCATAGAGACACTCCCTCTCGTTTGCACACTTTGTAAATCGGGGACTCCGATAAAGGACCTTCCTCGATTTCTTTTTTCCCGAAGATGACGGTAGAGATAAAAGCATCATGGGCGAGGTTGATCTCAAAGATGATATCATCAATCTCGGAAGCGATGGACGAGTCGTATTCTGCCAGTTCAATCATAACATCGATATCTGAATCCGGCATATCCAGGCCCTTGATTTTTGAACCAAAGACGCGGAAATCGAGAACATCATGCTTCTGTAAAAGGGCATCTTTTAGGTTTTTCAGGGCAAGCGCCTCATTATCTTTTAATTTCAGAGCCATAACGATCACCTCTCTTAAGCCGCTGCAATGGGTAGATGGTAACGGAAAGTGTTCCTTTTTGCAAACGATAAACGTTTCCAGGAATCTTCTCTGGTTCGTCCTTTTTTTTACATTGCCGAGCCGGTTGCTTTTATTTGATGTAAATGCTAAGAGGAAAGCCATCCTGGGAGAAAAAGAAGTAACCATAAAGGAGAAGGAGAATGACCATGTCACAAGTCGAAATGCTTGAGCAGACTGTCAAACAGCTCAGCCCCGGTGAACGGGCCGCTTTTCGCTCCTGGTTTATCGAATTTGATGCAGCCGAATGGGATCGTCAGATAGAAATGGATAGCGAGGTCGGCAAACTGGACAGGTTAGCGCAAAGCGCCATTGAAGAACACAAGGCGGGAAAGACGCAACGTAATTGAATCATTTTGCTTCATCGGCCTTCTGGGATTGCTACCGGAGATTGCCGCAAAGCGTTCAAGAGTTCGCCGATGCACACTTTGCTCTGCTAAAAGAAAATCCATCTCATCCATCCCTCCACTTAAAGAAAACCGGCAAATACAGATCAGTCCGTATAGGAATGCATTATCGGGCGCTGGCTGTTGAGATACCCGATGGTCTGTTGTGGTTCCAGATAGGCATCCACGCTGATTACGACAAAATCATCGAATGACCATTTCGTTGACATCACCGAAATGGTTGCCATCAGCAGCGGGGCACAGAGACCCATCAAGAGGGAGTCGAGTTGACCGAACCCAAACAACCCATCGTCGAGATCAGGAATATCTTCAAATCCTACCAGCGGGAAAACCTCGTGGTCCCTGTCCTGCACGACATCACCTTTGATATCGCCGATGGGGAGTTCCTGGCGCTCATGGGACCCTCCGGTTCCGGGAAAACGACACTGCTGAACCTCCTGGCCGGCATCGATAAAGCGGACAGCGGCGTGATCCGGGTGGGCGATGTGGACATCACCGCTCTTTCGGAAACCGAGCTCGCCCACTGGCGCGCCAACAACGTCGGCTTCATCTTTCAGTTCTATAACCTGATCCCCGTCCTTCGGGCGGTGGAGAACGTGGAACTTCCTCTCCACCTGACCGCGTTATCCGGGCGGGAGCGGCGGGAGCACGCCGAAACGGCCCTGCGCATGGTGAACCTCGACCACCGCATGGATCATTACCCCAAGGAGATGTCCGGCGGCGAGCAGCAGCGGGTCGCCATCGCCCGCGCCATCGTCACCGATCCGACGATACTCGTCGCCGACGAGCCGACGGGGGATCTGGACCGGGCGTCGGCCGGAGAGATCCTCGCGATGATGCAAAGCCTGAACGACGACATGGGCAAGACCATCATCATGGTCACCCACGATCCCCGGGCGGCGGAGCGGGCAACGGTTCTGAGGCATTTGGACAAAGGGTTCATGAACCATGATGCTTCTCAAGATCCTCTTTAGAAACGCCTTCCACAACAAGCTCCGCAGCGGCCTGACCATACTGGGCATCACCGTGGCGATCCTCGCCTTCGGCCTTCTGCGGACAGTGATCGACGCCTGGTACGCCGGCGTCGAGGCCGCTTCGGCATCCCGTCTCGTCACGCGAAACGCGATCTCGATTATTTTCCCGCTGCCTTTGGCCTACAACGAGAAGATCCGGCAGATCGAAGGGGTGAAGCACGTCTCCTACGGCAACTGGTTCGGCGGCATTTACATCAACGAGAAGAATTTCTTTCCAAACTTCTGTGTTGAGCCGAAGACCTATATGGTGATCTATCCGGAATTCGTTCTAACACCCCAGGAAACGAAGGCGTTCCTCGCCGATCGGAAGGGTTTTGTGGCCGGAAGGAAACTGGCGACAAGATTCGGCTGGAAGATCGGTGACACGGTCACACTCAAGGGGACGATATACCCGGGCAACTGGGATTTCGTACTTCGGGGCATCTACCGGGGCAGGGATGAAACAATCGATGAATCACAGTTCCTCTTCCATTGGGATTACCTCAACGAAACCATGAAAAAGGTGTCCCCCCAGCGCGCCGACCAGGTGGGGTTCTACATGATCACCGTCGCAAGGCCCGATCTCTCGCCGGAAGTGGCGCTGGCCGTGGACAGGACCTTCAAGAACACGCTGGCCGAGACGCTCACCGAGACGGAAAAGGCCTTCAACCAGGGGTTCATCGCCATGAGCGGCGCCATCGTCACGGCGATCCAGATGGTTTCCTTCGTCGTCATCCTGATCATCATGGCGGTCGTCGCCAACACGATGGCCATGACCACCCGGGAGCGGATCGGCGATTACGCCATCATGAAGACCATGGGATTCGGCGGCGGCGCGATCGCCTTCATGATCTTCGGCGAATCCCTCGTCATCGCGCTGACGGGCTGTATTGCAGGGATGATACTCACTTTTCCGGCGGCCGCAGCCTTCGGCTCTTCCCTCTCAAATTACTTTCCCATTTTTCTCGTCTCCGACGAGACGCTCTGGCTAGACCTGCTGGCCGCCCTGCTGATTGCCGTCTGCGCCGCAATCATCCCGACCCGCCACGCGATCCGCGTCGGCATCGCCGACGGCCTCCGGAGGATCGGATAATGGCCGTTCCCCTTTCCTACAGCATGCGGAACCTCTGGAAGCGGCGATTGACGACAAGCCTGACGGTCTCCGGAATGGCGCTTGTCGTCTTTGTTTTTGCCGCCGTCCTGATGATGGCCGAGGGGCTCCAGAAGACGCTCGTCGAGACGGGCTCCTATGACAACGTGGTCGTCGTCCGCAAGGGATCCACATCGGAGGTGATGAGCGGGATCGATCGGAAACAGGCATCGATCGTGGAAATGCTCCCCCAGGCGGCGATTGGTCCGGGGGGCCGGAGCCTCCTGGCCAAGGAGGTCGTGGTCCTGATCTCCCTGCAAAAGCAGGGTGAAGAGAAGAGTTCGAGCCACTCCAACGTCGTTGTCCGCGGCGTCCAGGAAACCTCGCTCCCCTTGCGACCGCAGGTGAAGCTCGTCTCGGGCCGCATGTTCAGGATGGGATCGTCGGAGGTCATCGTCGGCAACAGCATCGCCAAAGGGTTCAAGGGAGTCGGACTTCAGGGAACCCTGAACTGGGGAATGAGAAACTGGACGGTGGTGGGCATTTTCGATGCCGGCAATACCGGCTTCAGCTCCGAGATATGGGGCGATGTGGACCAGGTGATGCAGGCCTTCCGCCGGCCGGTCTACTCGTCGCTCATTTTCAAGCTCCAAGACCCGGATTCCTTCAATCCGGCCAAAGCGGCGCTCGAAACGGATCCGCGGCTCACGCTGGAGGCCAAACGCGAAACGCGATACTATCTCGATCAGTCGGAGATGATGGCGAAATTCCTGCGGATTCTCGGGTTGTCGCTCACCGTCATCTTTTCCATCGGCGCGATCATCGGGGCCATGATCACCATGTATTCCGCGGTGGCCAACCGAATCGGGGAGATCGGAACGATGCGGGCATTGGGTTTCCGAAGGCGGAGCATCCTGGCGGCATTCCTCGCCGAGTCGCTGATTCTGGGGTTCCTCGGCGGCGCCGTAGGGCTGTTCTTCGCCTCCTTCATGCAGTTCATCACCGTCTCCACCGTCAATTTTCAGACTTTTTCGGAGCTGGCGTTCAAGTTCACACTCAGCGTGCCCATCGTCTTGCAGGCCATGGCTTTTTCGCTCGTCATGGGTCTCATCGGCGGCGTGCTGCCCGCCTTCCGCGCCTCCCGCATGCAGATCGTCGAGGCCCTGCGGGCGGCGTAATATCGCGACGATATCGGTAACAAAGCTTTTACGCTGATCCCGGCCCGTTTTCCTTTTGAAGGATGATCCTGGCGTCAGCGACGATGCAGCGACGGGAAGAGCAGACGAGCGGATTGATATCGATCGATTCGATCCCCCCGCCCAGTTCCGAGACCAGCGAAGCGAATGCAAGAAGCGTCGCTGTCAGCAGCTTCAGGTCCACCCTCTCGGCGCCCCGATACCCCGTCAGCAGCCGATGGGCCTTGAGTCCCTCGATCATCGCCAGGGCGTCTTTCTCGGACAGGGGGGCCATTCTCAGGGCAACATCCTTGTAAATCTCGACCCCGGTCCCCCCCATTCCCAGGAGGATCATCGGACCGAACTGAAAATCGGTCTTCGCCCCCAGGATGAGTTCGACCCCGGACACCATCTCCTCCACGAGCATCCCGAGGAATCCATCCAGTCCCTGAAAACGGAGAAACGCGGCTTCGAGCCCACCGGCATCGGCGATCCCGACGGCCACCCCGCCCACGTCCGATTTATGAAGGATGCGGGGAGAAACGACTTTGGCGACCACGGGGTAGCCAATCTCCCCGGCAAAACGGATCGCCTCTAGGGCTGTACCGGCGAGAGTAAAGCGGGGGACGTCGAATCCGGCGAGGGTAAAAATCCGCTTCGCGTCGGGTTCGAGAACCCATCCGTCGGCCCGGGCCGCCTCCACGATCCGGCGTATCTCAGAACGGGCATCGATCATGGCCGTCTCCTCCGCAGGGCATCCACCATGAGGACCGCCCCCTCGATCGAGTGGGCGACGGGGGAGCCGTTCAGGGTAAAGCCCTCGATAAGCATGGCGTATTTCTCCACATTGGGTACGTAGGCGATCAGCGGCTTGCCGCACTGCCTGGCGATTCCACCGAGCTTCGCACCGAGATCGGAGGTGATTCCGGGGATATAGGGCAGGAGCAGGGCGAGCACACAATCGATGTTCTCCATGGAGCAAAAGCTCCTCATGGTGGCGACAAAATCCTCGTCGACGCCGCTTCCGGTGAGATCGACGGGGTTGGTCAGCGTGGCGATATCCCGAACATTCGGACCGAGGTTTTTGCAGAGGTCCTCCCGGATGTTTTCCGGCAGCCCCGGGACCGAAAGCCCGCGGGAGGCGCAGGTATCCACGGCGATCGCGCCGTGGCCGCCGCTCACCGTGACGATCCCGACCCTCCCCTCGATCGGTTTGGCGTAAGCGCTCAAGGACTCGCAGAAGGAGATGAGCTCCAGTTCGTTCACCGCCTCGACGATATGGTATTGGGAAAGCACCGCGGAAAAGCTCGCATAGTCACCCGCAAGGGACGCCGTATGGCTCGAGACGGCCTTGCTCCCCGCCTCGGTTTTGCCTGACTTGAGCACAACCACCGGTTTGCCGCACTTCCCGCCCCTGAGGACAAATTGCCTTCCCTCGTTCCCGCCGAAGCCTTCGATGTAGAAGGCAATGACTTTTGTCGCCGGATCTGCGGCGAAATAATCGAGCAGGTCGAGTTCCCCCAAAAGGGCCTTGTTCCCGATGCTGATCGCCTTGGCGAGCCCCACCCCTTCGTTTGCGAACTTGATCATCTGGTCCACGAGGATACCCCCGCTTTGGCTCACAAACGAGACGTTACCGACGACGGGGGTCACCATCCGCTCGCCCGGCAGGAAGAACGTATCCACGTGGGAAGGGACATAGATGCCGAGACAGTTGGGGCCGACGAAAGGAAACCCCGCCTCCTTCGCGATCGCGACAATCCGCTCCTGAAGATCCCCCCTGCCCACCTCGGCGAACCCCCCCGAGACGATCACGGCGGAACGGACCTTCGCCTCTATGCACTCGGTGATCACTTCGGGAACGACATCGGCCCTGACCGCGATAACGGCCATGTCGATTTCCTCGGGCACCTCGGAGATATTCCGGTGGATCGGCTGGCCATTGATGGTGCCTCCCCGGGGGTTTACACCGTAAACCCCAATCGGGTAGCGGAGCAGATTCTTGTTGAAAATCTCGTTGGCTGGATGCCGGTAGTTGCTCGCCGACACCCCGAATACCGCCATGGTACGAGGCTCGAAGAGCGGTTTGAGATCCATCGGGTCCTCCTAAAAATCACTTATCGATATACGCCTTCTTGAGCTCTTCCCAGTAAGGGGATTTCATGAGTCGTTTGAGACCTTCATTGAGTTTCTTAAGAAATTCAGTGTCCTCTTTCCGGACGGCGTAACCGAATTCCCTGTCGCCCATGCCAAAACCCCCGATGACCTTGACCGGTTTCTTTTTCGCGGCATCGAGGGCCGGGGCGTCCTCCATCGCAGCGGCGATGATCCGGCCCTCCACCACCTCTTCGACAATCTGGAGGATGGAGTCATAATAGACCAGTTCGAACGTCTTGCCCGCCTTCCGGATGAGATTCTCTTCGATCCACCTTCCCACGGACGCCCCGCGCTGGACACCAATTTTATTCCCCTCGGCAAGGACCTTCTCCACCGTTATTTTTGAGTCCTTCTTTGCAATCAGGACGTGCTTGATCCTCCAGTATGCCATCGTGAAGCCGATCGTTTTCCTGAGTTCGTCCGTGATGCCCATTCCCGAGGCCACAACGTCGATCTTTTTGCCCCTGAGGCTCTGGACGATTCCATCCCAATCGACCGGCAGGTGTTTCACTTTGAAGCCCATCTCTGCGGCTATCCAATCCAGGGCTTTTACATCGAAGCCGTCGGGACTGTTGGACTGGTCCACATAGGAAAAAGGCGGAAAGTTGGCATCGATCCCGTTGATGTAGACCCTCTCCGCGCCGATCACCGCTTGCACAAAAAAAACGCAGAGAGCCACCTGCAATAAAACCGCGCTCCTAATCCCCCTTCTCTCCATAAATAGAGATCTCCTTAGCCACTCCATGGGTATGCAGTGAATGAAACGATCGCCGTTCATTTTCCGTATGCTGTAAATCATAAACAAAATGCCCCATGCTGTCAATGTGAAAGGGTGCCAGGGTGATGCAGCGTTTAAGCATCAGGACATCGGTGTTGCTATTTTTTGCCGGGATGGTTATGATATCACATGCGTATGCGGATTATAAGCCGATTTAGCGGGATACTTTTTTTCACAGCGGCGCTGATTTTCGCTCCGCTTATCGCAGAGGCGGCCGCCGGAAGTTTCCCGAAACCGATCGGCGCGGTGAATGACTTCGCCGGAGTAATCGCCGCCCAGCACAAAAACGGGATGGAGAACCTCGCTAGGGAGGTTCTGGAAAAAACCGGAACCGCAATCGTCGCCGCCACCGTTGAGACGATCGGCGACAATACGCCGGCCGACTATGCGAATCGGCTCTACCAGGCCTGGGGAATTGGAGGAAAGGGCCAAGACAAAGGGGTGCTCATCTTCCTCGCACTGAAAGAGCGGCAAGTCCGGATCGAAACGGGCTACGGCGTGGAGGGGATCCTCCCCGATGGCCTCGTCGGCGAGATCCTCGATCGGCATGCGATTCCCAGATTCAGGGAAGGAGACTATGGTCGGGGCTTTTCCGAGACAATGGCGGCGGTTTCCCTCGTCGTGGCGAAGGCCGCCGGCGTCGCGCTGACCGGGATCGTCCCCCCGGACACCAGGCCGGTCAAGACCGAAGAGGGTCTGGGAATTTTTCAACTGCTGCTCTTCATTGCGGCCGCGTTCTTCCTGCTCGGCACACCGCAGGGCAGGGCGATTCTACCCTGGCTCCTTGTTCTGATGATGAGCGGCGGGGGCGGCGGCAGACGCGACGGGGGTGGCTTCGGCGGCTTCGGAGGGGGAGGTTTTGGAGGTTTCGGAGGCGGATCGAGCGGTGGCGGAGGAGCCGGCCGCGGATTTTGATGCGAGGGGAGCAGATGGCAAAGATACCGAAAAAACCTGAAGAGATATTCGAAGAGATGACCGGAGAGTATCAGAGCATCTTTGGGGCGCACCTGATCTCCATCGTCCTGTACGGCAGCGGGGCGGGAGAGGATTATATCCCGGGGAAATCGGACATCAATTTCCTGATCACGCTCACCGACCAGGGCATCGACAGGCTCGATCGCGCACTGGAGAGTGTCGCCCGCTGGCGCAAACGCAACGTGGCGATCCCGCTCTTCATGACGCGCACTGCTCTCGAGGGATCGCAGGACGCCTTTCCCATCGAACTGCTCAATATGAAGCGGCATTATGTCGTCGTCTCAGGGAAGGATGTCCTGGCAGAGCTCGCATTCGATCGGTGCCATATCCGGCTCCAGCTCGAAAGGGAACTCCGGGGAAAGCTTCTCCACCTCCGCAGCGGCTACCTTTCCACAGAGGGAAACGTTCGAAAGATTCGCGCGCTGATTGCAGCGTCGCTTACGGCTTTCATCTCGCTCTTTTGCGCTCTACTCTACCTGAAAAACATCGAAATCCCCAACGGCAAGCGCGAAATCATCACGGCGGCAGGCAAAGCCTTCGGCATCGACGCCGCCATTTTTCTTAAATGCGAGGAGATCCGGAGAGGCATAGACCGGTTTTCTAAAAACGAGGTCACGGCGGTTTTTCAGGCCTACATGAAGGAAATCAGCCGCCTCTGCAATCAGATCGATCGAATCGAGGTGTGATATCGCGGAAGAGAATGAATGGCTGTGAAGCAATTTTAATTTCACATTTCTAAACTGAATGGAGGTAATATATGACCAGCGGAAAGAAGATTTTCATCATCGCCATCGTCGTCATCCTGGTGCTGGCGGGTTCCTTTTACTCGTTCTTCCGGGGGAACTACAATCAGTTTGTGACCCTGGACGAGTCGGTCAAAGCAGCCTGGGCGCAGGTGGAAAACCAGCTCCAGCGGCGGTATGACCTCATCCCGAATCTTGTGGAGACGGTCAAAGGTTACGCAAAGCAGGAGAAAGACGTCCTGATAGAGGTGACCAACGCCCGCGCCCGCGTGGGAGGCGCCGCGACCGTTCCCGACAAGATCAGCGCGAACAACGAGCTCTCCGGCGCGCTCAGCCGTCTGCTCGTGGTGGTGGAACAATATCCGGATCTCAAGTCCAACCAGAACTTCCTCCGTCTCCAGGACGAACTGGCGGGGACGGAAAACCGGATCTCGGTGGAGAGGCGGCGATACAACGAGGTCGTCCAGACATACAACGTGGTGATCCGGAGTTTTCCCGCCAATCTTTTGGCGGGCATGTTCGGCTTCGAGAAGAAGGTCTTCTTCGAAGCACCGGCCGCGGCCAAGGCCGCCCCGCAGGTCAAGTTTTAAAGCGAGCATCACACAAACAATTGCCTGAACCGGCAACATAAAAAAGGAGAAACAGCGATGATCAAGTATGTGTATACCTTCGGCGGAGGCGCAGCCGAGGGATCGGCGAGCGACAAAAATCTTTTAGGCGGCAAGGGAGCCAACCTCGCCGAAATGTGCTCCCTGGGAATCCCCGTGCCGGCCGGCTTCACGGTCAGCACCGAATGCTGCACCGCCTATTACGCCGGCGGGTACAAACTCCCCGATGAACTGAACGGCCAGGTTTTTGCCGCGGTGAAGAAGACCGAAGCGATCATGGGCATGACGTACGGCGATGCAAGAAATCCGCTCCTCCTCTCCTGCCGCTCCGGCGCCCGCTCCTCGATGCCCGGCATGATGGATACGGTCCTCAACATCGGCCTGTGCACGGCGACGATCCCGGGCATCATAGCCAAGACGGGCAATCCCCGCTTCGTCTGGGATTCCTACCGACGCCTGATCATGATGTACGCCGATGTGGTGATGGAAAAGGCCGAAGGGCTCGAACCCTCCCTGGGTAAAGGCATCCGCAGGATACTCGACGAAAGGCTCGACGAGGTCAAACACGAGAAAGGCTGCAAGTCCGATACGGATCTGAGCGCCGAAGACCTGCAGGACCTGGCCGGGGAGTTCAAGGCACTGGTGGAAAAGCACCTCGGCAAGCCTTTTCCGGACGACCCGATGGCACAGATGTGGGGCGGCATCGCGGCCGTGTTCAAGAGCTGGAACGGCAAAAAGGCCGTCTCCTACCGCCGCATCGAGGGGATTCCCGACGACTGGGGCACCGCGGTCAACGTCCAGGCGATGGTGTTCGGCAACATGGGCGACTCCTCGGCCACCGGCGTCGCCTTCACGCGCGACCCGGCAACCGGCGACAACAAGTTCTACGGCGAGTGGCTGGTGAACGCCCAGGGCGAAGACGTCGTCGCGGGGATTCGCACCCCAAGCCCGATCAACGACGACACCAAAAACGAGCAGAACAGACACCTGGTCAGCATGCAGCACGCCATGCCCGAAACCTACAGGGAGCTCGACGCCATTCGCACCGCGCTGGAAAGACACTTCACCGACATGCTCGATATCGAGTTCACCATCCAGGAGGGCAAGCTGTGGATGCTGCAGTGCCGTGTCGGCAAGCGCACCGGCACCGCCGCCCTGAACATGGCGATCAATATGCTCGACGAGGGGCTCATCACCGAAAAGACCGCCGTCATGCGGGTCGCGCCCAAACAGCTCGACGAGCTCCTCTACCCGATCATCGACCCGCGGGCGGAAAAGGACGCCCCGCCGATTGTCAAGGGACTGCCCGCCGGGCCAGGCGCAGCCTGCGGCGAGCTGGTCTTCACCGCCGAGGACGCCGTGGCTGCGCACCGCGCGGGCAGGAAATGCATCCTGCTGCGCGAGGAGACGAACCCAGAAGACGTAGAGGGAATGCGCGCTGCCGCCGGCATCCTCACCGCCCGCGGCGGCATGACATCCCATGCCGCACTCGTTGCCCGGGGCTGGGGAAAGTGCTGCATCGTCGGCGCGGGGGGACTCCACGTCGACGCAAAAACCAAAACGGCCCGGATCACCGGCTCCAAGACCATGCTCAAAGAGGGCGATATCGTCACCCTGAACGGCACCAAAGGGCATGTCTATCTCGGGTTCCTGCCGATGATCGACGCAACCGAAAATCCGCTTTTCCAAAGGTTCATGACCCTGGCGGATCGGTTCCGCACGATGGGCGTGCGCACCAACGCCGACACACCCCAGGACGCCCGCGTGGCCCGCGCCTTCGGTGCCGAAGGGATCGGCCTGCTGCGCACGGAACACATGTTCTACGGTGAAGGCTCCGATCAGCCCCTCTTCCACCTGCGCAAGATGATCCTCAGCAACACCGCCGACGAGCGCAGGGCGGCCCTGGCCGAACTCTATCCCTTCGTCAAGGCCTCGCTGAAAGGGACAATGGAGGCCATGGAGGGCCTGCCGGTGACCATCCGCCTCCTCGACCCGCCGCTGCACGAGTTCGTGCCGCAGGGCGCGGAGAAGCAAGCCGAGCTGGCCCGCGCGCTGGGCATCAAGGCGGAGGAGATCAAGAAGCGGGGCGAAACGCTCCATGAAACCAACCCGATGATGGGTCACAGGGGAGTCCGTCTCGGCATCACCTACCCCGAGGTGAGCGAGATGCAGATCCGCGCCATCTTCGAAGGGGCGGCCGAGCTGATCAAGGCCGGCAAGAGGTGCATCCCGGAGATCATGGTGCCGGTGACCTGCGATGTCTCCGAGATCGAAACCACCAAGAAGATCACCGACCGCGTCCACGCCGAAATCCTTAAGCAGTTCGGCCTCCCCGGG
>Ga0194126_10007705_pt1 | contig 14922 bp, 9 predicted proteins | sample TA2KigC150mmetaG_FD_148641 | JGI IMG/M metagenome (GOLD analysis project Ga0194126, IMG submission 148641) | Freshwater microbial communities from Lake Tanganyika, Tanzania - TA2015035 Kigoma Deep Cast 150m | ecosystem: Environmental > Aquatic > Freshwater > Lake | place: Tanzania: Lake... | reverse complement strand
CCCGAGAAGCGTCTGGACGGAACGAATGTCAGCCCCGCTTTGCAGAAGATCGGTAGCAAAAGAGTGGCGCAGGGTGTGCGGGTGGATATTTTTGCTGATGCCGGCGCGGGCGGCATATTTTTTGACGATCCGCTGAATGGTGCGCACACTCAACCTCAAGTTTTGATCGTTTCTGGTCCGATGGTGACGGACAAAAAGCGCTTCATCCGCATCCCGGCGCTTCTTAAGGTACATATAGATGGCCTTTTGGGCTATTTCAGAAATAAACACCACTCGGCGTTTCCCTCCCTTACCCTCAATGGAGAGTTCATTCTTCGCCAAGGAGAAGTCAGCCCGGTCAAGAGCGACCAGCTCGGAAACGCGCAAACCGGAAGAGAACAACAACTCTAGAATGGCTTTATCCCGCAAACTGTCTATAGTCACCCCCTTGGGAGCTTCCAGCAGTCTTTCTATTTCCGGACGCTCCAAAAAGTCAACTTCCTTGCGGTGAGTTTTTCCCAGCTCTATCTTGTCCGGAGCGGGCACGCTAATTTTATGCTTGCCTAAGAATTTCAGAAATCCCCGCAGGGCAATCACATGGTAATCTTGGGTAATTTTTTTAAGCGACTGGTTGCTCTCCGTTAACCGATTCAAATAAATCCGGTATTTTCTAATATTTTCCTCGCTTACGTCCTTGACTTCCGCCGCTCCTTTCTTTAAATAGCTTCCAAGCCAGCGGATAAACCGGTCAAGGTAGCGGTTATAATTATTGAGCGTCCGCGGAGCTCGGTTGCGCTCAATCTCCAGGTATTCCAAAAAGTCGTTTTTTAGCTCCGTTAAGTTTTTCGTAGACATATTTTATATTTCAGGGTTTACGCGTTTGTTTAGAATTATGAGGAGCGAGTGAGCGGATTCGAACCGCCGTCTCGACCTTGGAAGGGTCGCATACTAACCATTATACTACACTCGCAGGCATTTTCAAAGTTCATTGTGCGACAAAGTTCTCACTTACTATACCTATAATATAGATAATGAAATTGGGCAACCCAAATATAATTTATTTGGTATCCGTGAATTTCCATCTTACAATAAAGTCACAAAAGTGATTGAAATGAAAGAAAAAAATAAAAAAACCCGTTGCTTCCGGCTTAACTGCAAAAAGGCGGCATTGTTTCTTTTTGTAGGGCTAATCGCGCTATCCCCCATAGTGCAGGCCGACAGCGTTATCCCCAATATCAATGACAGCGGCTGGGATAGGAGCGCCGTAACTGCCGGCAACGACCAGCTAATTGGGTTAACCTACAGTTTGCGCACCTTGCTTTGGACGTCAGGAATTGTTCTGGAATCTTCCCAAAGCGTACTCACCCGGGTAGCGGATATCAACTTCTACCAAAACCAACTGGGAGGGTTTTTCAAAAAAAAAGAAACCGGCAGCGACAAAAGCGCGAGCGCGAAGAGCGGTTGGAACTGGGTGCGTAATTTCTGCAATCTAGCAATAATAATTGTTCTTCTTTTTATTGCTTTTGGAACGATCTTGCGGGTGGAAAGTTACAACTATAAATATCTGCTGGTTAAGCTAATCGTAGTAGCGGCGCTGGTAAATTTTAGTGGTGTACTGACAGGAATAATCTTGGATTTTTCCCACATTATTATGGGGATATTTTCCGACCAGATTGCCAACATTGGCAAGAGGGTGGAAGACTATTCCAAAATAATTCAGGAATTTACCGGCAATGCCGATTTGGGAAGCATGGACACGGTTACAACCGATCTTACGCAGAATATGACGCGAACCATTTCACGGGTGAACGTCAACATGATCCTGGCTTCCATTATGATGTTCATTCTGGGAATATCCACTTTAGCGGTAGCCCTGTTCTTGGTGGTAAGGACAGTGAGTCTTTGGCTGCTTTTTACCCTATCCCCTCTGGCGCTGGCTCTTTATGTTCTTCCTCACACCCGCGCCGCCAGTCTCAAATGGTGGGACGCCTTTCTCCGCTACGCTTTTGCCGGACCGCTCCTGTTTTTCTTTCTTTATCTGACAATATTTATCGCGGAAAATCTTAATATTCCGGCGGAGCCGGGATTGGCGGGCCAAGACAGGTTTATTTTCTTTTCCAACTCGGGAAGTCTTTTAGACTATATTTTCCTGGTAGTTCTGCTTTGGGCAAGCATTTTCCTTTCCCGTTCGCTGTCCATTACCGGTTCCACCCAAGTGGTAGGATACTTTAGAGATATTACCCGCGGAGACAAAAGTCTGAAAGTTATCAACAAGCTGGTTGATTCCGGCGGAGCGGCGCTTTCCAAGACCCGGGCGGGCAAATTATTGCACCAGTGGGCGGGAGCGCCGGTTCCGGTAAAGGAGGAGATAAAAGGCCCTTGGAAGGGCGGCGAAGGGATACGGGCAGTTAGAACTTTTCAGCCAATGCTCAAAGCCCAAACTGAAGCAACGCGTAAAGCCCTTGAATCCCTCCTAAACCCGGGGGCGGTGGGAAGAGTGCTTTCCATAGTGGACGCCAAAAGAAAGGGCGGCGATCTGGGACAGTTAGGCGGCAACTTGTCAAACATCAGCCAGACGGCGGCGCTTTCCTGGCAGGATCCGGGAGAGTATGTGAGAAAATTATGGCGGCGTTTTGAACCGCAAGCACGGCCTACCGGCAGTTTCTGGAAGGACGCCCGCACTCTCAACGAAGAAATTAACAAACAAATGGACGCCCAAGAAAAAGTCCAGCAGGTTTTTAACGAGATCGGAACCAGAAGTGACAGGATCAGCCAATTCCAGGCGCAGGATACCAACGCCCGAGAGGCGCAGATATACAAACTGGCTTGGACGGGCGGATTACCCGATTATCTGAACAGACAGGGAAAGGCCTATAACCCCAACAGTCTATCGGAATTTTTGACAACCACCTTTGGAGAAGCGCGAGGAGCCCGGATCGCCGAAAAGCTCAAAATGATTGGTGAAACCAAAAAAGATTCCAGTTTGAATGTAGCTTCTTGGAACGAGCAAAGGGGGAAATTTGAAATCTCACCCAAAGCTCAAGAGGCGGTGAAGATTGATCCGAAAGACTTAAAGACCATTGCTCCCCACAGTATTCTTAACAAAGACAACAGGGGCAATTACACCGGATTCAACGAGGCGGGAAAACAGTTGCTCAAAGAGATGTCTCGGGAACATATTGAAGAAATTCAAAACATGCGGGAGGAAACGGTAAAGGCCATCTCGGAGGCCTACAAAAATTCTCAACAGGAATTGAGCAAGAGTTTAATGAAACAAATGGGCCGGAGCGGAGCAGGTGGAGCGGTTCAGGCGGAGACCATTAAAGCCATTGGCCAGGCCCAGATGCACGGAAAATTCAGAGTGGAAGAAATGCAGGCGCCGCACGCCCAAATAAACCTTGGGCAGGAATTCTTAAACAAGATTGCCGGCCGGGCTTTTGCCAGCAAACAGATGAAAACCGGCCAAGCGGGAGTGATCTCGGCCGACGAGAGCCGAGACAAAGAGGTTAAAACTCAAGAGCTTTCAACGGAAGCCAAGAAAGAACACGCTAAAATTGCCGGCCGCAGTTTCGCGGAAAAGCAAACCATCAAAGAAAAAAATAAGCTAAATATTGCCGAAGCGGAAAAAGCCACAGAAGAAACCACCGGCTTAAAAGAAAAACAGAAAAAGTTGATGCTGGGCAATAAGGCAGCCGAAGCTTAATGTCTATTTTCCATTATCCATTTTATGTGGTAGATATCAGGAAGGGCGGCACGGAAAAAGATAATTTTAATAACACAACAACTTTATGTTAATCATTGTCAACATCCCCGCTTACAACGAAGCCAAAAAAATCGGAGCGGTCATAAAATCAGTCCCCCGAAATTTTCAGGGGGCGGAAATAAAGGTCCAAGTGGCAAATGACGGATCGGACGACGAGACCGCTAAAGTGGCCGAAGAAGCGGGCGCGGAATTCGTTTATTCGTTTCCCCACCGGGGGCTGGGACTTACTTTCCGTTCGGGAGTTGAAAAAGCGCTGGAAAACGGCGCGGACATTATGGTCAACATTGATGCGGACGGACAATTTTCCGCTTCGGACATCTCCCGCCTAATCGGACCGGTCATCAAAAAAGAGGCGGATATGGTGGTGGCTTCACGCTTTTCCAAAAACAAAGAGCACACGCCGGTAAGTATGCCTTGGATAAAGAAAATCCTTAATTTGGTTGCCGCCAAGATTGTCGGGCTCTTTTGGGGGCAGAAAATTGACGACCTCACTTGCGGATTTCGGGCTTACAGTCGGGAAGTGCTTCTACGTTTAAACCTAAACCATCCCTTCACTTACACTCAGGAAACGATTATTGACGCCCTCAGCAAAAATTTCAAGCTGATTTGGGTGCCGGTCAAGGTTACTTATTTTGAAAGGCGTAAGTCCCGCATGACGGGAAAGCTGGGCCGTTTCATCTTTGAATCCACCCGCATCATCGTAGGTATGCTCTGCGACACCAAGCCGCTCAAGTTTTTCGGCGCCCCCGCGATGTTTCTGATAACCGTTTCGCTTGTTCTTTTCATCATCTTTCTCTTTTCCTACTTTCAGGATTTCAAAATTACTCCCTACCGCAATTGGCTTATCATCGGCAGTATTTTTATGACTCTGGGAATCCAATTGCTTGTTTTCGCGCTAGTCGCCGATATGATTCGCTCCCAGCGGCAAATAAGTGAAGAAAATTTATACCTGAACCGGAAGGCAAGATTCTCAAAAAAATAAAAAGTTCCAATGAAATTCGTCGTTCTCGGTTTTCAAATCGCGATACTGATGGTTGGAGGAATTTTGGGGGGAATAGGGTTGGGATACCTAGCAAATAAATATTTGGATATAGCGCCGTGGGGAGTGATTATAGGAGTAGTGCTGGGAGTAGCGGCGGGAGGAGCGGCGGTGTACCGAGTAGTGAATGATAAATAAATAGAAATAATGAATATTCTCAATATTTCCCATGCTGCCAATAATTCTATTGTCGGCTGTTCCGGCTCCGACTGCGGCCTTTGCTCCATTTTGGAAACAATAAGCCGCGCTTATAATTTCTTTATGGCGGTAAGTTTTACGGTGGCAGTTTTGATTGCGATCACCGCGGGCGTGAGCTACCTGATTAGCGGGGGGAATAGATCTCTTTTCCGAAAATCGTCTCTGTTTCTCAAAAGCGCGGCCGGGGGATTCGCTCTCATTTTAGTTGGTTGGCTAGTTATCCATACTATTATCTTGGCTTCTGGATTGCAAAACCAAGGTGGCTGGTGGCAGTTCCAATGTCTCTCTGACACGGAGAAAACAGCCGCCGACAAGCTGAATTTTGCTCCCTACTACCAGAACCTGAAAAAATTTTTTAGCTTAACTGACTTTCTTTCCAGCGGCGAAGCCGAAGGCAAATTGGAAGGCCCAAGAGAGGCCCAGATATTGCTCACCCAACTCAAGGCGCTCAAGGAAGGAGAAACTCTTCAATTTTTGGCGCCGGCCCAAATCCAATCCATGGACGGAATTGAAAATTTATTTCTGCCCTTGCTGACCGTTATGAAAGAAGGAAATAACTTGAAGCTGGAAAGCGCCGGCGAATATCTAGACCTTTTGCAGAACGCCTGGCCCAAAACCAGCGGGCAAAGCAATAATCAATACGCTAACACTTTGAACCGGCTTTTAGGCACAACTAGCTACACGGATAACCGTTATTTACTGGATGCGAGCGGCAATGTTTTGGACGGCGGCGCTGGCGGCGAGCTTTCCTCTCTTTTTGATGAATTAGGCAATATTCTTGCCGGCGGTAATTTGATTGGAGAAAGAGTTGGTCAAACCGCGGCAACCGACAGTAAAAATCCTGACCTAAGCGAGCTTTTGACCGGCTTGCTGAACAACGAAACAAACAGCAATCAGGGAGATAAAATTATTTCCGTTATCTTGTCCGAAACAATGAAGCTGGCTAATGAAGTGCTGGTAAGCCGAGGGGTAAGTATCTCCGGCAAAACCGAAGTTTCATCAACTGACTGGGGCTATGAACAATGGCGTTGTCTGGGTAACGGCGGCGAATGGAATAACGGAAAGTGCCAATGCCCTCCGGGAAGCGACGAAGAGATAAACGCTTACTGCCAGCCAACCAAAAATTTGAGCCAGAATTGCAAAAAGAGCGGCGGAATATGGCGAAAAATAGGGGAGGGAATAAATAGCACTCCGGCTTGCGGACTTAAAAAACAATCATGGGATTCGCCCAAATATGCCGCTTCCGGGGAAAGCGCAGGCGCGGAAAGTTATTATTGCCAGTGCAAAAGCGGGTTTTGCGTGGACGGCGAGGGCGCTTGCCGAGCGGACATAGACGATGACGACGGAGACAAAATTGCCAACTCGCAAGACGTCTGCCCGGCTACCGCTTCTTTTGAAAAAAACGCGGTGAACCGGTCGACGGGAGGAAGATATTACGGCTGCGGCTGCAGTGAGATCGGCATAATCCCAATGGAATGCCCGCCTAACCAATGCGTGGGCGATAACTGGGTTATTTATCCCACCGGCGTTCAAGAATGCCAAAACGGAAAATTGCTGGCCTACTCCTGCCGGCCGGAAAGTCGGGAGTTCAGTGAAGAATGTTTGGACAAAAAACTAACGTCTCAGGGCGACGGCTCCGGAAAGGATTACACAGGGAAAGATTACGCTAGCCACAACGGCCAAAACCTTAATAAAAACAGCTTCGTTAGCGGAAACCAAAGTAAGCCATTTAATAACTCAAGTTCGAGCAATAATTCAAAGCAAGCAAGTAAAAACTGGGAAGAAAGAAACTCAAAAAAATTGGATAACAGTATCGGACCGAGAAAAGATGATTTTTCCAAAGAGCCACCGAGAGATGGTACTCCGCTAGGCAATGGAGAGACAGGGCATAACAGCCCAAGGGGAAATGGATCGCCAGAAGCAATAAAAAAAGCTCTAAAGAGAATACACGAGAGAGACCCCTTGAGATATGAGATGATTTTTCGTTTTGTAAAATATATCGGGCCAGATGCTATGGGTTACTCAGGGATTTGCTCTGGTTGTGGGGTTATTGACATAAACCACTATGATCCGCTAAAGGTTATGGACACGGTAATAATTCACGAAGCTACACATTCTGCTGATGCTTGTGTAAATGGATGGGGACCCTCTTCCAGAGCGGAGAGGGTGGCAGTTGCAAACCAGATAGGCAGTATGTGTCGTGGCGAAGACCATAAAGACATGAGGGAATTCCCTCGGCAGAAAGAAGGGTTCACTTATAAAGGGAAAGAGGTCAGAGGATATATTGCCCGTTGGGTTAATATTAGCAACCAGGAAGGGGTAAATCCAAAAGGAGATTTAGGAACAGCAGCATTTAGTTGGTGGGTGAGATATGCAAATATATATGGAGACCGGACTGTTGGTCCCTACCATTATGGAGATCACACATCGGGAATAATCCTTGGATTAAAAGAGGATGAAGAGAAGGGTTTAAGAAATATTATGGAAAGTAATAGGAAATGTCTCAGTAAGCCAACGCTGGATCTGCCGCCGGTGGAAGCGTGTAAGGATGCGAAAGAAATCCAAATCAGGTAATTTATTTTGTTTTCTGTTGACAGAACTAATTTGGGTAGTATAATTGCCTGTTCGGTAAAAAAAACCAGCTCTTGCCGAGGTGGGCAAAGGAGGAAGAAAATGTTTGTCATAAAGTTATTTTTAATTTTCGTTACCGTGTGTCTTTTATCTGAAACGTCTCCGGCAAGCGGCCTAAACGACGGCGAATGCGGCAGCTGTGACTGGAATGTTTGGTACTTTCAGATGATTCAAGATGATTTAGAAAAAGATTTGGAAAGCCAGTCTAAAACATCTCGCTACAACCTGGGCCGGCTGCGAGTGGAGCTGGACATAAATCTGGAATGCGCTCAGAAGGTTTGTAAGGGTAACCCGAACAAACTTAAGGGCATCAAGAAGAATTATCAGAACGCTTTCACTATTCTTAACTCCGGCGAGTTGAGGTCCCCCCGGCCGCTAGTTGATCCTCTGCCTCCGTATTTGCGACGATAATTCACGACAAAGCTCCCGCTCCAACCAGAGCGGGTTTTTTACAAAAAGAAAAATAAGGAGAAAAATATATCAAACGCCTAGTGAAATAATATTAATACAAAAACTTATGAACCCCATACAAAAAGTTTATGCCGCCGGTGCTTCGCTCGTTACTTGTTCGGGAGGAGACTGCGGCGTCTGCTCCGTCCTCGCCACCATCGTTAACGCTTACAACTATTTATTAGCGGTGAGCTTCGTGGTCGCGGTCTTAATTTTGGCGATTGCGGGATTCACTCGGATATTCTCGTTGGGAAAACAGCGTTATCTGGACAAGTCCAAACGAATTCTGCGCGGCGCCATATGGGGATTTACCTTTATCCTTATCGGCTGGCTGGCGATACGATTTGCCGTCTCGGCAGTCGGATACCAAAACACCGGCGGCTGGTGGCAATTTGAATGCACGGAAGATGGCAGCTCCACCGCAAGCGACACGGAAGAAAGCGATTATTTATCCACTCTAAACGCCTACCCGGAACTGTCCGGATTTATTAAGAGCGGTGAAACCAGCGGTATCATCAAAGGACCGCTTTCGGAAGACCGCTTTTTGAAACAGCTGGAAATGTTAAAAAATGGCGAAAAGATAATCTTCTCCCTACCGGTAAAACAGGTCTACGGAGGCAAAGAATACACCGCCCAGATGCCCTTTCTCGCCGGCTACAAATCCGGCGACGGGACCTTCGTTCTTGACCCGGCTAGTCTCTCAAATTTTGGCAGCGTCATCAGCCAGCTCTTAGGTAATACTGGCGGCGGCAATATTTCTTTTCTAAACAAAACTGGCGGAACAATTTCCGCAAACCAAGGGAAAGAGCTAGTCAACAGTCTTATCGCCACTATCGCCAAAGCCCTGCTTAATTCTCTGGGCGGCGCGGGAGGATCCTCGGGTTTAGCAAACATTTTAAGCGGCTTGGTCTCCGGTGACCTCTCCCAATTGTTAAGCAATCCCGCTAATCTCAACAAGACCATCAACACTTTAGGCGAAGCGCTTAAAATCTCCCTCGCCCAAAATCCGGGTAGCGGACTGATGGGGCAAGCTATGGCAGCGCTGGCGGAAAACACCTTTGAGTATTCCGATATGGTAGCCAGCGTGGTTGATTCGGGAAAGACCAGTGGAGATCGAACGGAGACTGGAAGCAAAGATGAAAAGAGTGCCGCCAGCGACAGCTCCAAGGATTTATCCCAACCCCGCAAGCCGGAGGATTGGAAGAGAGAAATCAAGCCGGGAGAAAAGCCCGATCCGGGAACTCACGATGACAATTTTAGTAAACTGCCAGAAGGAGAGAAAGATAAAGACGCTGGGAAAGATCTCTGCGCGGACGACTGGAACGAAGGCGATGGTTCAAAAATGGCGGTCTTAAAAGCGCTCCGAAGGATAGCGAGGAGAGATAAACTTCGCTACGAGATGATGTTCCGCTTTACCAACCACGTCGGCATAAAAGAGGGAGGCGGGGAATGCAAGGGTTGTGGAGATATTTATGTGCCGCGTAAAGACAAGATTGTAAATATTGACCACATTTTAGTTCATGAGGGCACCCACGCAGGCGATTTTTGTTTAGGCAGTCTCTTCCGCAAAATGGCCAACATGGGAGACGTGGAGGCGGTGGCTTGCGCCAACCAGATGGGAAGCGTTGACACCACCAAGGGACATAAGGATATGAAAGAGTTTGACGAAGGCCCGGTGAAAAACACTCCCGAGGTTACCTACAACTCCGGTTCGGGAAAAAGTAACGGCCAGGTGAGAGGACATTTGGCAAGATATTGGGTGGAAAACCAGCCCAAGGGGGATATGAGCAAAGATCACTTAAGCGCCCTTTTTGAATTTATGACAAAATACCCGATCTCCAAAGGATACCTTAATTCGGGAGAGTATCACTACGGTTTTTGCTTTGAAGGCCGCCACCCCTACCTGAAACTCAGAGACGACCTAGAGAAAGACGTCAAAAATATAGTTACCAGCAAAGAAAAATGTTTAAGCAGCCCGCCGAAAGACGTTCTCCCTCCCTGCAATCCGGGAGAAAAATCAGAGCCGTTGCCGCGCGTTCCCGCCTGTGAAGGCGCGCCGGAAATGCAAATTGAGTAAGGATTTTCGCCCAAAAAGAAAATACATAAGACTAGACGGTTGCAAAACTCCCCATTTTAATTTTTTTGTGGGACGTCGCTTTGCCGCAGACGGCAAGCTAGATACAAAAAATTAAAATGGGGAGTTTTGCAACCGTCAGAATCTTCTTTGGACTCTTTCCTTTAGTATTCTCCTGCTCTATGCTGTTACTATGAAAAAGGAAAAATTATTGCTTATTGATTCCAGCGCTCTTATCTACCGGGCTTTTTACGCTCTGCCGCCCCTAACTGACAGGAGAGGCAGAGTGGTTAACGCCGTCTACGGCTTTATGTCGGCTTTCCTGAACATCCTAAAACAAGCCGATCCCACCCACGTGATCTTTGCGTTTGATTCGCCTAAGCCCACCAAGCGTAAAGAGAAATATACCGAATACAAAGCCCACCGCGAAAAAGCGCCGGACGAGTTGTACGCCCAGATTCCCCTGTCTAAAGAGCTGGTAAAAAATCTGGGTTTTACCGAGCTGGAAAAGGCCGGCTTTGAAGCCGATGATATCATCGCCACCTGCGCCAAAAAATTTTTAGCCCTCCGCGCTGAAGGAGAAGTAGTAATCGCTACCGGCGATCTGGATACCTTGCAGCTAATTAACGCGAAAACAAAAGTCTTTGCCCTCAGCCGGGGAGTTACTGAATCCAAAATTTACGACGAAAAAGCGGTAAAAGAGCGTTTCGGGCTAGAGCCGCATCAGATGATTGATTTTAAGTCGCTTTTTGGCGACGCTTCCGACAACATCAAAGGAGTAAGGGGAATCGGCCAGAAAACCGCCTCTCTTTTACTACAAAAATTTCACACTTTGGAAGGAATCTATAAAAACCTTGATAAGTTAAAACCCAAAGTAAAAGAAGCTCTAGAAAAAGAAAGGGGTCAAGCTCTGCTAAGCAAAGAGTTGGTAACCCTGCGCGCTGATCTTCCTCTAAAACTGGAGTGGGAAGAAATCCAATATCTTCCTGAAAGGCTAGCAGCAGGTAAAAATCACCTTGAAGATTTGTCATTCAATTCATTGGCGAAAAGAGTGGAAGCTATGGTAGTACCCAGTTCCCCCGCCTACCGCCCGCCTGCCGGCGAGGCAGGGACGGGCAGGCAATTCCCAGTTCCCAGTAAAGACAGGATAAGGTCTAATGATGGACACTGGGGAATGGGTACTAAAAATATTCAATTTGTCACCAGCCAATCCGATCTAGAAAAACAAGTCATCTCCACCACAGAGAAATCTAACCGGCTTGTATTATGGTCGGGTGAAACTAGTAACGGAAAAAATTTATTGATCGCTCCTTTAGAAAAAAATAAAGTAACTGGAATATTTTTAATGCCTATTGAGCTAGCCAAAAGTTTAAATAATTCTCTTTTCAACGGCAGACGGCTTTTTCTTTTTGACTTAAAAGAAATTTCAAAAGACATTTTTCCTCTAAAACTGCCTGTTAAGAATGTCTGCGACCTTAAAACGTTATCTTACCTAATCCAGCCGCCGCTTATGCGCAAGTTCGGCTTAAAAGAAATTGTCTGGCATTTCCTGAAAGAGCGTTTTGAGGAGCCGAAAAAACAAATGAATTTACTCGGGGCTACCGAGAGGGGATATGACCGGGAGAAAGTGGTTGAAATAATTAAACTCCTGGCACAACTGGTTCCTGAAGTTGAGGAAACTTACACTGAGCAAATAAAATTTCAGGAGCAAAGCCCCGAACCGTACGGAGCGGGGCGCGGCCGCTTTATTTCGGTAGTTTTCCCCGCCGTAGAAGACAAAACCAAAGAGAGATCCATTGAATATGTCTACAAAAACATTGAGAAACCTTTAAGCAGGGTATTGGGGCTTTTAGAAATGGCCGGAGTGAAAATTGACTTGGACTTAATTAAAAAACTCGGCGCCAAAAATGCCCGCGACATTGACAAATTAAAGGATAAAATACATCGGCTGGCGGGTAAACAATTCAATTTAGATTCCCCCTCGCAACTGGCAAACATACTGTTTGAAAAGCTAAAAATTACTACCGAGGAGACTAAAAAAGGCAAAGCCGGTCATTTTTCCACCGCCGCCGGGGTCCTGGAAAAATTGAAAAAGAAACACCCCATTATATCCTTACTGCTGCTGTACCGGGAACAGCGCAAATTCCAAACAACCTACCTAGAAGTTATTCCGGAATTAATTGATAAAAATAACAATCGTCTCCATACTTCCTTTGACCAGACCGGCACAGCTACCGGCCGGTTGTCTTCTAACAATCCCAACTTACAAAATATCCCGCTCCAGCCAATCAGCGGTGAAATTGGGATCCGCCACGCTTTTATCGCCGAAGAAGGTTTTAAATTAATTTCCCTGGATTACTCCCAAATTGAAATCCGCCTTGCTGCCTATCTTTCCGGCGAAGAAAAATTGGTAAAAGCGTTTGAAAAGGGCCGGGACATTCACCGGGAAACGGCGGCTTTTGTCAATAATGTTGACCCTAATAAAGTTGATGGAAATATGCGCAACGCCGCCAAGGCCCTCAACTTCGGGATTATTTACGGCATGAGTCCTTTCGGGTTCGCCGCCGCCAGTAAATTGTCCGAAACTGAAGCCAAGGTTTTCATAGACAGTTATTTCCGTCAATTTCCTAATATCGCAAGATATATTAATAGTATAAAGGAATTTGCCCGCGAATATGGTTTTGTGGAAACTGTTTTTGGCCGGCGGCGTTACGTGCCGGAAGTTAATTTAGATAACCACATCCTGCGCCAAGCCGGCGAGCGGATGGCTATTAATATGCCTTTGCAGGGAACGGCGGCCGACATAATGAAGTTGGCGCTGGTGGAAACCCAGAAATTTTTGGAGGAAAAATATGCCGACCCCCAAAAACACCCGCTTGAGAGAGACGCGCGCATCCTCCTAAGTATTCACGATGAAATAATTTTGGAAGTGCGAAATAATCTGGTAGAAAAGATTGCCGGGGAAGTGAAGGAAATAATGGAAAACGTAGCCAAGGACTTTATCCCACTCAAAGTGGACGTGGAAACGGGAAATAATTGGGGAGAAATCTAGGACTTGTAGCTCAGTTGGTTAGAGCGCGGCGTTCACATCGCCGAGGTCAGAGGTTCGAGCCCTCTCAAGTCCACAAAGGTCGCTGGTTCAAATCCAGCATCGTCCACTTTTAAAGAATATCAATGCAAACTGTAACAAAATTTATTACACTCCAAGAGCTGAAAGAAATGTCGTCTAAAATGTTTGATAATTTAGTTAAGGCAGTGGTTGATGTTGAAAAGAAAATAATGGCAGTGGATGCAGGGTTGCACGCCGACTTAGAAAAACTGCTTTTGGAAAATAGCTCGAAGCAAACTGACCTTTGGGGAATTAATATTTACCCCGACAAAAAAGGCGAGGAATTCATTGAGTTTGATTCAATGATCAATATCCGACCTTACCAAGACAATCGGACGCGCGGAGTAGAAGATCCGAAAATTCGAGAGCAAATTATTAGGGTTGTTAACATACTGGTAAAATATGGGAATTAATTATCAGCACAAAGATCAGTTGGGGGGAAAGTGGTATGAGCTTTCTTTAATGGAACAGCTGGCCAACGTGGGTAGCGAAGTGCATCGGACGATTAGCTGGAGAAATAAAGGCGATCTTGAATACAGCCAAAAGGCCTTTGAACGGGCGCTGGAGCTTTTAGATTTTACTATTGCCGACCCAAAAAACATCAACCGGTTAAAAGAACTCACCCGTGCGAGAGAATGTTTGGTGGATTATTTTATGTACGATAACATTTACGGCTCCTCGGACGAAAAATGGGAAAACTATTTTTACGCTTTCGCCACCGCCGCCCGTAATCCACTATATGTAAACAAATAATGAAAATACTTTCTTACCTGCGGGAAATCAAAAGGTCTTATTCCAACTATCACCCCCTAATAGAAGTCTTGATTTACCAAAAAAATCTGCTGCATAATCTGCACACTTTTCAAAGAAACTATCCGCGCCATAAAATTGCGCCGGTGCTAAAAAGCAACGCCTACGGGCACGGGCTAGTGCCGGTAGCTAAAATTTTAGATAACCAAAGAATCCCTTTTCTGGTGGTTGATTCGCTTTTTGAAGCCAGGATGCTGCGGGGGGAAGGCGTCAAGTCTCCGATACTTATCATTGGCTATACCCGGGCCACAGACATTGGCAAGAATAATTTGAAAAATGTTTCGTTTACAATCACTACCAGCGAACTATTGGAAGAGCTCGCCAAGAATCTTCGAACTCCCCAAAAATTACATCTCAAAATTGACACTGGCATGCACCGGCAGGGAATCGGAGTAGAAGTCGTCAGTCATCAGACATCTCCGCCAGAGGCGGACCCGCCTTTGGTGGGAGTCATCAAGCAAAATAAGAATATTATTCTAGAGGGGATTTGTTCGCATCTCGCTAGCGCGGATAGCGCTGATAAATCCTACACCCTAAAACAAATCGGAGAGTGGCGGAAAGCGGTAAAAATATTCAAGGATAGTTTTCCCAAATTAAAATTTTTCCACCTTGCCGCCACCGCCGGCAGTTTCTATTCCACTAAAATTCCTGCCAACGTAATCCGCTTGGGGCTGGGCCTCTATGGAATGGACAGCTCCCCCTTCCGAAAATCAAAGCTTAGACCCGTGTTGGAAACCAAAACAATCGTAAGCGGCATTAAAAACATCAACAGGGGAGACCACGTCGGCTACGGTCTCACCTACCAGGCCAAGAAAAAAATCAAAATTGCTGTTATCCCGGCCGGTTATTTTGAAGGCACTGACCGCCGA
>Ga0194126_10007701_pt1 | contig 14924 bp, 11 predicted proteins | sample TA2KigC150mmetaG_FD_148641 | JGI IMG/M metagenome (GOLD analysis project Ga0194126, IMG submission 148641) | Freshwater microbial communities from Lake Tanganyika, Tanzania - TA2015035 Kigoma Deep Cast 150m | ecosystem: Environmental > Aquatic > Freshwater > Lake | place: Tanzania: Lake... | reverse complement strand
TTAACTGCAGTCTTATTATTTTTAATTAATTGCAATCTTATTTATAATTATCTTTTAGGCAGGTTTAGTCTGCTGTTAAACCACCAGATTTCAGTCTGGTGATGTATAGGTCGTCCAGACATAATCTGGGTTTACCGAATTAGGAAAATAGTAATAGATGCCTCAGAGTCCAGTCGGATGAGGTTCGCTCTAATAACTGACAGGCTTCATTCTATTTACAGAAGTTAAGGAAAGCCCACGATTTCAAATAGTGATTTTGATTTCTGTGCAGTTTTTTAAGGTTTATTTTTTTCATAATTTTTTTGAAAATTTTGCAGACATTGATTTTATAAAGTTTATAAAAGTATTTTAAAAAGGTGAGCTGTGAAACAAATACCTTTTGGAGAACTTTCAAGGCAATACAACCAATATAAAGAAGAAATTGATTTAATTGTGCAGAATGTTATGGAGAAGGGCAGTTTTATACTCGGGGGAAATGTTTCTGCCTTTGAGGATGAATTTGCAGCTTACTGCGGCTGCAGTTTTGCCATAGGAGTAGGTTCGGGAACTGAAGCAATTCATCTTGCACTGCTTGCATGCGGAATAAAAAGTAAAGATGAAGTTATAACAGTTTCAAACACTGCAGTTCCCACAATTGCAGCAATAAGATTTGCAGGGGCGGTGCCTGTTTTTGTTGATATAGAAGAGCCTTTTTACAATATAAACCCGGAACTTATAGAAGAGAAAATAACAGATAAAACCAGGGCAATAGTTCCTGTTCACCTGTATGGAAATTCATGCAGGATGGATAAAATAATAAAGATTGCACGTAAATACAACCTAAAAGTTATTGAAGACTGTGCCCAGGCCCATGGAGCAGTTTACATGGATAAAAAAGTCGGAAGTTTCGGGGATGCGGGTTGCTTTTCTTTTTATCCAAGCAAAAATCTTGGATCATACGGGGATGGTGGAATGGTTGTTACTGACAGCAAGGATATTTATAAGAGATTAAAGCTTTTGCGAAATTACGGGCAGGAGAATAGATATTCAAGTATTGTTGAAGGATACAACAGCAGGCTTGATGAGATACAGGCAGCAGTTTTAAGGTTTAAGTTAAAAAAACTTGACAAATGGAATCAGGTTAGAAGAAAGTTTGCAAAAAGATACACTGAAAGTTTTAAAGACTCGAAAATTATCTGTCCCGAAGAGATAAGCTGTGGCAGTCACGTATATCATCTTTATGTAATTAGGGTAAAAGATCGAAATGATTTTATGAAATACCTTTTTGCTCAGGGAATTACAACTCTTATTCACTATCCGGTACCTGTACATCTGCAGAAAGCTTATAGTATGTTAAATTATAAAAAAGGTAGTTTTCCAGTTACAGAAAAGGTCTGCAGCCAGATTTTATCGCTTCCAATTTTTCCTGAACTTAAAGAAGATGAAATGAATTATATAATAAGTAAAGCACTTTCATATACTTTTACTGGCTATTAAAAGAAAACAAAAAAAATGAATGATAAATTATTAGGAATTAGAATAAGCGGCAGATATGAAATCCTGAATAAAATTGCTTCGGGTGGTATGTCTGATGTTTATCTGGGAAAGGATTTAAAGCTTGACAGGAAAGTGGCAGTAAAAATACTGCATGAATCATACTCAAGTAATAGAAATTTTACAGCCCGGTTTGAAAAAGAAGCAAGGATACTTGCAAACCTTAAGAGCCCCAATATAGTGACTGTTTATGACTGGGGAGAATTTGATGGCCTGTATTTTATAATAATGGAGTTTCTAAATGGCAAAAGCTTAAAGGAAATAATAGAGAAGGAAGGTGCAATTGAGCCCCTGCTTGCTGCAGAATACTCTGTTCAGATATGCAAAGCCCTGGCGCTTGCACATGAAGGTAATCTTATACACAGGGATATAAAACCCCAGAACATAATGATTACTGAAGAAGGAGTAATTAAAGTCACTGATTTCGGAATTGCAAAATTTACTGCAGGTGATATTACAAAAACAATTAATATTTTAGGAACTGCACATTATATTTCCCCCGAGCAGGCACAGGGTAAAATTCTTGACAACAGGTCAGATATTTATTCTCTTGGTATTGTAATGTATGAAATGCTTACCTCCGATATTCCCTTCAGGGGTGGCAGTTCAATAGATATAAGCCTGAGGCATATAAATGAAGAGCCACAACCACCCTCTGCCATACGGCCGGCAATACCAAAAAAAATTGAAAAGATTGTTATGCGATGCCTTGAAAAAAACCCTGATTACAGATACCAGAATGTCGAAAGTTTGGAATTAGATCTGCAAAATTTTCTTGAAGGAAAACCCCTGATAGTTAAAAAGGAGCAAAAGAATGGCCGGGAAAAGTTATGGTTTTTTGGTCCTAAAGTGGATTACCGGTATGAGAGCCAGTTTGAAAGAAGTTTTGAAAAATATAAATTAAAAAATAAAAGAATTATGTTTGGGTTAATTTCTTTATGTTCAGTTGCAGTTACAGCATTTATTGTATTTTTAACCCTATTTTTAATAACTGGCTTGAAAGCTGACTCTTTAGCCAATAATTTAAATCTGGTTGTTGTTCCGCAGATGCATGATATGGACTATAAAGCTGCAAAGAATCTGCTCTTAAACTATGGCTTAATTATAGAAGCCAGGGACAGTATATACAGTGATTCAGTGCCGGAAAATCATATTATAGAACAGAGCATTGAACCCGGCACTGAATTGAAAAAAAATACTATATTATATGTTACTCTAAGCAGGGGAAAAGAAATCCTGATGGTTTCAGTTCCAAACCTTATTGGAATCAGCAGAAGCAGCGCAATCACCCAGTTAGAAAGCTGCGGGCTATCTGTAGGTAAAATATCTGAGGAATATAATGATACAATAAAAAAAGATGCTGTTATTGTGCAGAGCATTCCTGCGGGCTTGATGGTTGAGAAGAAAACCGGTGTAGATTTGATTATCAGCAAGGGCAGAGAACTGATAACAGTGCCGGATGTCAAAGGATATGATTATATCTATGCAAAAACCTATCTTGAATCACTCGGATTATCTGTTGATGCAAAGCGAAAGACTGATACTGCAATTAAACCTGGAATTGTTATAGGAATAGAGCCTATGGAAGGTTCGGCTGTTCTTAAGAATTCCAGTGTGGTGATATTTGTCTCGACGGGAGAGCAGTTAATTTCAGTGCCTGACCTTTTAAACCTGAATTTTGAAATCGCGCAGCAAATTCTTGCTTCATTTGATATAGGTTTTGAGATTCATTATCTTGATGTTGATAATTTAGAGCAGAGAAATTCTGTAATTGAACAGTACCCTGCCGCTGGAGAACAGATAGCGCTTAAAGATAAAATTATCCTTTTTGTTGGACAATAGTAAATGGTTACTTAATCAATAAAATATGAAAACTGATAGGACATGAAAACTGTCACTAATCTAAGCAGTGAAGTATATTACCAGGGTCAATACTGGAATAATATTCCCCAGGTTTTACGATATATATGTAAAAAATTTACAGGAGATGAGAATAAATGGTGGATAGAAGATTTCAGGGAAAGGTATGCAGTACAGCCATTTAAACATGGTCTTTTTTTGAATTGTGGAGATGGCAGGTGGGAAAGGGAGTTTATTGATAAAAACATTGTCGAAAGCGCAACTGCTTTTGATATTTCACCAGATCTTTTAAAAAAAGCTGACAGTTTAAAGGAAAAACGCTCTATAAACTATATACTGGCTGATGCAAATAAGATAAGATTTAAAAAATCAAGCTTTGACCTGGTTGTTAATATTGCTGCACTCCATCATGTCCAGTATATAAACCGGCTCTGTGAAATTCTTTTATTATCCCTTAAAAGTGACGGATATCTGGTGAGTTTTGACTATATTGGCCCTTACAGGAATCAATATTCTTTTATAAACTGGTTACTTATTAAAATTATTAACAATTCTCTTTCTGAAAATATAAGGAAACTAAATCTGGGATATCCACATCTGCCAACAATGCTAAAACAGGACCCGACAGAAGCCATACATTCAAATTTAATACTGAAAACAATATACAGATTTTTCGATATTATTGAAAGAAATGATGCGGGGGGAGGAATTGCATATACAATATTTACACACAATCCCAAACTACTTGATGAAAAGGTACTGGATTTGCCTCAAACCAGGTTGGACATTAACCAGGTTTTAAAATTGGATCATGCCCTTTCAAAGTTAAGAATTATACCCAATTTTTTTTCATATCTTATAGCAAAGCCAAAAAAAGACCTGCAAATTCAAATAAAAAAGAGTAAATATTTTCAGGTAATTGAAAATATAAGAGAAGAATATTCCCTGAAATTGGAAAATTCTTATACGATTAAAGACTATTTAATACTTATTAAAAACTGCAGGTCACAGCGAAAAAGAGTGAAAATGGCACTGCAATATATTTCAACAAGTCCGGTAAAATTCTTTAAGATTCTAAGACATTTTTTATTCCGCAGATAATTCGTCTTAAATATTTTTGAACACTAAATTGGAGATGCTAACATGTTTGCAAATTTTTCTTTATTTGTGGAAACACTGCTGTTAAAATATCTGCAAAAATGATGTATATTTGTATTCTAAATAAAATAAATAAATTTTGTAAATATTCAGCATACATAATATAGCAGAAAATTTAATTTAATTTTTTTAAAAAATAAAGTAATGAAATAAGTATTGTAAATTACGGTTTTTTATTGCTGTGTATGTTGTGTAACTGCTCTGAAACAGGTGTTAAAGCGGACGCAGCAGTTTCAGCGATTTAAGCAGATGCAGCGATTTCAGAAGCTGCAGCAATTTCAGCGATTTTTACGATATTTTTTAACTGAATAAAAGGATGCAGGAAAAAGTTAAGAAAAAAAAATATAATAAATATACCGGTATTGCTGATAGGTTCCCGTTTATAATTATTGCTGTAATTTTTGCAATTGCGATAATTTTTATATTCCAGTTTAAAGACAGATATCCCCTGACATTTTTTTCAGGAAAAATTACAGAAACACAACAGACGGAAAGTGCTTCATATTCAATTCTTATAACTTCTCCTGCCAATAACCAGGTTTTTAATTTTGTTAGTAAAAATGAATATGTGCCAGTAGAAGTTAAATCTGAAGAAATTGAGGGATTTGATTACAGGATCAATATAGTAATAAATGATAAGGATACAATAAAAACTTTCAATTCACCCCCATACAAATACGACTGGAAACCTCCCATAGCAGGGGAATATGTAGTAGTTGCAAATCTGGTGGACAGTAGTAATGAAATCCTGTCAAGCTCTAATAGTATAAAATTTGTTGTGAATTATACTGTGGAAGAAACTGCAGTTGAATCAATAACTTCAACTGATTCATCGGATACAATATCAACTTCTGAAGATGGTTCTCCCACAATCATGCTAAGGATTTACGAAGGTCCTGTTTATTCTGAATTTGATGATATTTGTTATTACAGAGTTGAAGCAGTAGTTACGGGGGATCCTGAACCCACTGTTACATTCAGCAAGGATGATAGCAGTGGTGTATGGGGTCCTTTAAAAACTCAGATTAATTTAAAAAGAAATTCTCCAAATTATACACTGACAGCAATAGCTAAAAATTCTGTAGGTGAGAGCGTGGATTCGATATCCCTGTACTGGGGATGCGGACCACTTACAAGGCAACAGTAAAAAACAGATAGATACACATGTGCTGAAGTGGGTGGAACTCTGTCCCTGCGTGTTTTCGAAACATATACCTGTCGGAACGATTATTTATTTTCGAATATTAAGATAGAGAATGCTAACTTCCTCAATCTTTTGCTTGAATAAAAATTAATAAATTATATAATTTCAAAAATAATTTTAATTTGCACTTATTGTATTATAACATAAATACAAAGACGTATAATATAAGCTAAATCTGTTGTAATAAGATAGAATAAATTGCAGCTTATTAATAAAATACGTCACCTTAATTATGTTTTAGAGCATTTGGCATACATAAAATATACTTTTTGAAATATATCAGGCAATTGTAGTAATCATATGGCAGTAAAGTATGAAAAATAAAAAAAGGAATCTTTGGATAATAATATCTGTTTTAGTTGTTTTTTTTGCAGCATCGGCTATTTTGGGTTACTACTTTTATTTCTTTTTTTATTTAAAACCAAGCTTTGAAAAGGGCCAGTTTAATAAAATAATTCAGTCTACCGGTGGTGAGATAAAACCAGGTAATGAAATCACCTACACAATAGATTATAAAAATACCGGCAATCTTACAGTTTTTGAATTTTTAATAAAAACTGAAATTCCTGACAATACGGAGTTTGTTTCTACAGACATAGCTGCGGATTTTAATAAATCAGATAATACCCTTCTTTTTAGAATTGGTGATTTAGAAAAAAATGAGGGTGGTAGGGTAAGCTTTTCTGTAAATGTGAAGACCCCTCTTGATAACGGGACTGTTATTAAGAGCAATGAAGTTGTTTATGAGTATACTGTCAGGGGTGAAAAAAACTTTTACAGAATTGAAAAAATTCTTGAGAATACAGTTGTAAGCAGCCCTGATTTTTCTGAATTTATTATTTCAGCAGTGGATTTAAACGGTAAGAGACTAAGCACGGGAGATGATGTTGCGTTTAAAATAACCCTGAAAAATACCGGTGATATGAATGCAGAAAATGTAAAGGTTATTAATAAAATACCTGAAAAACTTATCCTTTATACCGATTCAATTAATCCTGAAGCAGAGGTGGATTCCAGCCAACAACAGATAACATGGAATATTGCTGAATTTCCGGTAAATAAAATAAAAACTTTTACCTTTAAGGCTAAAGCTGGCAGTGATTTTGAGAACCTTGAAAAGTTTAAAAATACTGCGCAGGTTCAATACGAAGGGCAGGTAAAAAATGAAATATCAGTTGAAAGGGAAGTTTATGGTTTTCCAGATTTCAGCCAGTCAACCAATACAGTTGCTGATGTTAACGGTGAGAGCGTATGGGCAGGAGATGTTTTAAAATATACTTTTGTTATAAAGAATTCAGGTTTGAGGCCGGGTGAAAATTTCAGTCTTTACTGTCCCATTCCAAAAGGTACTTCATTTTTGTCTGGGTCAGAAAATCCTCATGAAGGTGCAGAATATGACAGTGAAAACAATGTGCTTGTATGGAAAATTGAGGATCTTGAAGTAGGAGAAGAAAAAACTTTTACTTTTGAATCCAAAATAAGTAGCTCGCTGATTAAGGGGGCAAAAATTGCTTCCGCCTTTTATATTGAAGGTGATGGCCAGTTTTTTGAGCTTGAACCTGCATCAATATCAGTAAGGTCATATGTTTTTACAACAGTTGTCTGTATGGGTGATTCACAGATTTTGGTTTCAAACTGGCCTGCAGTTCTTGATTACCTTCTTGAGTCAACATATCCGCGTGCAGAATTTACAGTTATAGGAAGCGGTGTAGCACAGCAGATGGCTTATCAGGGTGTAAGAAGGTTTGACAGCACTGTTGCAGGTTACGGTCCGCAGGTTGTAGTTTTTGGCTATGGGACAAATGATATAGGTAATCCTGGTGGAACTGCAGAACTATGGAATGGAATAAATGATTTAATCAATAAGGCAAAGGGAATTGGTGCCACACCAATTGTTCATTCCATAGGTTGGATTGATACTGTAAAGCATGAATCAAAAAAAGGCATTTTTTCTTATAACAATGCTTTAAGAGATGTCTGTGCCGCCAATGGTGTGCCATATGTTGATATTTATGGTCCTATGTCAGATGATCCGGGAAAGTATGTTGGTCCTGATGGAATGCACTGGACTGCTGATGGAGGGTCACTTGTAGCCTATCTTGTTTTTAATACCATAGTAAATTATCTGGACCAAGAAGGCAGCAGAAAGTAGGAAGTTAAATTCATGTCTTTTTACAACAGCAGGTTTAGAAGTTATATTTTTAAAAATTATATTTATATTTTTTATTTTTTAAGCTTCATTATTCCTTTTTTTATATTTCTTAAAACAATGAACCCCTCTTCTTTTGGCTGGGATACCACCTGGTTTCATATCCAGGTCCCTCTTTTATATGTCGGGCAGACCACAGGTTTTCCAATTGCATTTCTGACAGGGAAATTATTTTCATTCTTACCAATTGGAACAATGGCATACAGGCTTAATATGTATTCTGTTTTCTGGGGAGCTTTAACGATCTTTGTTATTTTTTTATTTATAAAAAATATTTTAAAAAATGAATATTACATTGCATTTATTTCTGCTGTTTCTTTTGGATTTTTTAAGGTTTTCTGGTTCCAGACTACAAGGTTTGAAGTCTATACTTTAAATACGTTCTTCACGGCGATAATAATACTTACAGGTTATTACTGGTCGGAGACAAAACAAAATAAATTTTTATATCTTTATTTTTTTCTTGTTGGATTGAGTTTTACAAATCATCCAATATCGCTTTTTCTTTCTCCTGCTTTTATTTTGTTCCCTGTTTACAGTGACTGGAAACAGGTATTTAGAATAAAAAAAATTTTTATAATCCTTGCACTTATAATTTCCCCAAACCTTTTATATTTTTATATACCAATAAGATCCCTGCAGGGATATGGGAATGTCACTTCGTTTGGGAGATTTATAAGCTATATTTCAGGAGACAGGTGGAGAGGTGAATTTGGTTTTAAGGGCTGGGATATGCTGAAACATATGTTTACAGAGTATTTTAACCTGATAAAGGGAGATTTTATTATTGCGGTACTTATTATTTTTATTATAGGGCTTGTTTACCTTGCCGTAAAACAAAAAAAATACTTTATCCTTATATTATCTCTTATAGTCTTAAATCTTATTCCTGTACTACTTTATGAGACACGGGCAACTCATTTTTACCTTACAACAATGGTTGTATTTTTATTTGTTCCGTTTGCCTGCGGGCTTTACTGGATAAAAGAAGGCATTGCTTTATTTTTTAACAAGTATTTAAAAAAGTTTATTTCAAGAAAAATTAAATTTTTAGATTTTTGTAATGGAAAAAATGGTGATAAAAAAAATATAAAAATTTCTAATAAAAAGTTTATTATTGTAAGAGCATTGTTCCTGCTTGTATTTTTCTTAGCAGTAACAGCATTTCCCGCAAATCTTTTAGCACTAAATTATAAGAAAATGGACATGAGTAAGGAGACATATGTTTATGACTATTGGTTTAATATTATGAATAAAATAAATCCTGGTTCTGTAATTCTATCAAATTCTTTAACATCGCACGTTCCTATCTACATTGACAGATTTGAGACGAAAAAAAATATCAAGGTAATAAGAAATGTAAACCTTGAGGATATAAAGAATATTGTAAAGGAAAATGTTGGTAAAAATGATGTGTATTATTCTACTGCATATCTGCCTGATTTAAGCAAATTTTATGATGTTGTGCAGGTTGGTGAACGTTTTGTACAGGAAGGCTTTGATGAAAGTTTTATAATATTTAAAATAAATGACATTAAAGTAGATGTTGACATCACAACCGGCAGTGAGACACTTGAACTTGAGTTCGGGCAGAAATCAAAAATTTCATTTTACATAAAAAATAACAGCAGTCATGTCCTTCAGATAAGTTCAGTTGAGCTAAAACTTCCAAAGATATTAAAATTTCTTGAGGTTGATAGCTTTTCTGATATGAAAACACCTCCGGGAATGGCACAGGGTGTTTATATGTGGACAGCAGGCCCATACATTGTTAAACCTAAAGATGTGTATGTTTTGTCTTTTTTTGTTCAGTCGCATATGAAGTCAGAAGGAGAGATTGAATTCAGGATTACAACTGGCCATATGTTTGTTGATGGGCCAAAAATAAATGTGATTATAAAATAGCTTTAAACGCCTTTTATTTTAATAGTATAAGGAGTTTGTAAAATATAAAAGCTGACTGGCGGGGAACTTGAAGTTGGATAAAAAAAATAAAGATAAGATTACCAGAGTAATTATTTTAAAAAATGCCAGGACAAATACATCCCTGGTTATAACATTACTGATAACTTTTTTGCTTATTGCAGGTTTTACTGCCCACTTTCTTTTTTCTTACCTGTCTGCGGATAATTCTGCTGATACAGGCGCAAGTTTTATATCAAATATTGCTGAAAGTACAGTTAAAAGCAGGCCTTGCCTAAAAATATCAGATATAAAGGTAGCTGAAGCCCATAAAGGCAGGATTTTACCTGAAACAGAGTCTGAAGTTAATGTCGGAGATAGTTTAATCTTTACAATAACTGTCCAGAATAATGGGAATATGAATGCCCGTGAATTTGAAATTGTAAATTTTTTACCTGAAAAATTGAAAGTTATTCAGGCAGATATAAAAGAAAATGGAAAATATTACACCTCTGATAAAAAAATAATATGGCATGTGGGTGAGCTAAAAGCGGGAGGGAAAATAAGAGTTAGCTTTAAGGCAGAGGTTGGAAGAGAATTTGTTCATTTGGAAAAGTTTATAAGTGTATTTAGAGTGATTTATAATGGAGAAGCTTTAGCTGAAAAAACCTTTGAAAAAAGGGTCAACGCTCTTGCTGTTTTAAACAGATCAGAAATAGAAGTTAAGGACATAAATGGCGGCGATATTTGGGCTCTTGATAAATTAAGATATACAATCCTTATAAAAAATACGGGGGAGGAAGATGGTAAAGATATTGAAGTATACTGTCCAATACCAGCGGGGATGGGTTACATTGACGGGTCAGCTACGGAACAGGGGTTTAGCTCAAACCAAAATAAATCTCTCTTGAAGTGGAATATAAATACTCTTAGCAAAGGGGAGGTAAAAAAACTTACTTTTGAAGTTTTTATTGTTGATTATGTAACTTATGGTGGAAAGATAAAAACAGGTTTTTATATTCTTGATGGTGAAAAGAGAATTGAGCTTGACAATCCTGTTATAGATGTAAACCCAGATGTATTTGAAAAAATTGTGTGCATGGGTGACTCATTAACTTACATGACCGGTTATCCAGAAATTCTTGAAGGGCTTCTAGAAAAAGAATTTCCCCATGCTGAATTCAACGTTATTACATCGGGAATAAATGGTGAAATGGCAAATCAGGCAATAAGAAGGTTTGACAGAGATATTAGAATTCATAACCCCGACATTATAATTCTGGGCTATGGTGCCAATGATGCTGGTGAAGAAATCGAATATTACAGATATTTCATGGATGTTTTAATAAAGCAGGCGACAAGCACAGGTGCAAAGGTTTTTGTTTTTGGTGTAGGCTATATTGACCTGACTGTTTCCAAATGGATTGGTAAGGCTAATTATACAGACTTCAATAAAATGTTAGAGAAGGAAATCTGCCCTAAAAATGGGGCTGTCTATATTGACCTTTTCAGTGAAATGTCAAAAAATCCCAGAAAATATTTAAAGCCTGACGGCATGCACTGGAATGAAGAGGGCACTGACCTTGCTGTAAATATCATAATAAGGACTCTTGTTGACTATATGGATGGGGATGGAAGAATTATTTCTTCCTCTCTTTAATAATTTTTGCAGGTATACCTGCTGCAACACAGTAGCAGGGGATGCTCTGCGTCACAACGGCTCCTGCTCCAACTATTGAACTGTCTCCAATACTGCATCCATCCATAACTATACTTTTTGCACCAAGCCAGACATTTTTTCCGATTTTTATGCCATATGCATGTTTTTGCTGGTCCCTGAAAAGTGTATCAATATCTCCAGCAGTGTGACCGCCGCCTATGATGTATGTATAGGCAGCTATCAAAGTATTTTCCCCGATTTCAACACTTTTTAAGGAATAGATTTCACAGTTAAAGCCAATGTTTACATTCCTATCCAGTTTAATATCACCATTTTTGCATGAAAGAATCGTGTTTCTTCCAATGTAGGTACCATCACCAATTTCTATTCCATTATTATCAATTCCTTTAGCATCAAGCATCACATTTTCATCAATGATTACATTATTTCCAATTATTATTTTATACGGGTTTCTCAGTGTCACAGATTTTCCAAACACTACACCTTTTCCAATTTTTTTAAATAAGAATTTATAAAAGATACTTCTCAGCAATATACCTGCGGCTCCGGGGCAATTTTCAAACAAAGAAGTTATTATTTCATACCTGATAAAGGCGAAAAAACTTCTTTTTCCAACAAATAAATCCAGGTAACTTGAAAATCTTGACCGCTTTTTTTCAAGCGTTTTCTGTATCATAGGCTCATAATTATTATCTTGATAAATTGTCATCTTTTATGATATATATTTTAAGTTTTTATTATCTTTAATTATTATTTTTAATTAATTTCTGTTTAATAGAATTGCTTTTTTTAAAATTTATTTATTTTTTGTTATATTATATTATAAAACAGCAGGGAAATTTAAGAAAAACTTTTTAAAAAAGTATATAATACCATTAAAATTTGACTTATAGAGTAATCAGGTATTTCATAGATATAAAAAGATATTTAAGTATCTTGATGAATTTCTAATGTCTTTTTATCAATAAGGAGAGGTAAATGATGGATTTAAAAAATAAAAAAATAATTGTAACAGGTGGAGCCGGTTTTTTAGGAAAATATGTTGTTAAAAAACTTAATGAGAGAGGTTGTGAATATATTTTTATACCGGAAATAGAAGATTATGACCTAAGAGAACTTGATACAATAAAAAGAATGTATTGGAATGCAAAAGCAGATATAGTTATCCACTTAGCTGCAACAGTTGGAGGAATCGGAGCTAATCTGGATAGCCCGGGCAGTTTTTTTTATGATAATTTAATTATGGGAATTCAATTAATTGAACAGGCAAGGTTAAATAATATTGAGAAATTTGTGATAATTGGTACAATATGCGCTTATCCAAAAGTGTTATCAATTCCTTTTAAAGAGCAGAATTTATGGGATGGTTACCCGGATGAAGTAAATGCTCCATATGGACTTGCGAAAAAAATGTTGCTTGTTCAATCGGATGCATATAGAAGACAGTATGGTTTTAATTCCATTTTTTTATTACCTGTAAATCTTTATGGCCCGGGTGATAATTTTGATTCTAAATTGTCTCATGTTGTTCCGGCATTAATCAGAAGGTTTTATGAAGCCAGGGTCAATAATACCAATGATGTCAGAGTCTGGGGGACCGGTAAAGCTACAAGAGAGTTTTTATATGTTGAAGATTGTGCAGAAGGAATTGTGCTTGCAACAGAGAATTATAACAAATCTGATCCGGTAAATCTTGGAACGGGGGTTGAAACACCAATTAAAGACTTGGTTGAGAAAATAAAACAGCTGGTAGATTTTAAAGGTAACATAATCTGGGATACATTAAAACCTGATGGTCAGCCGAGGAGATGTTTGGACACCTCACGTGCAAAAAAAGAATTTGGTTTTGAAGCTAAAACAAATTTAGATGAGGGCCTGAAAAAAACAGTGGACTGGTATATTAACTCGTTGAAATAAAATTTGTATTATAATTCTTATATAAATTTAATTTTTTTCATTGCAAAAAAGGCTGCTTTTAAAAGAATCATTCCACCCTGCCGTATAGGGATGTTTGTAGCTCCATAAGTTCTGCTTTTATAGTGAACGGGCAGATCAATTATTTTTAAACTTTGTTTATATGAACCAAGGATTAGATCAAAGTCACCGTATTTGTCAAAGTCTCCAAAATAATCTTTGGCTTTAATTATTTTCTCATAATCACTTTTTGCTATAACCTTTGTTCCGCACAAGGTATCTTTAAAATAATTACCTAATATCCAGCTGAAAAGTATGCTGAAAAATTTATTTCCAATTGATCTTAAAAAACGCATGGCATCTTTTTCCATAGGGTATACAAATCTTGAACCATTTATAAACTCACCTTTTCCTGATGCAATTGCATTATAAAATTTTTGTAAATCTTTAGGGGGAACAGTCAGATCGGCATCCAATATCATAAGAATATCACCTGCTGCCATATCAAATCCCTTAAAGACTGCGTCCTTTTTACCTATCCCATCCTGAATAAAGTATTTTATTTTTTTTAAATTTTTATATTTTTCACATACTCTTTTTATCTCTTCAAGAGTATTATCTTTAGAGTGTCCTTCAACAAATATTATTTCGGTAAATTTACCCATTTCCGGAATTTCTTGAACAGCAAGCTCGACACTTTCAGCTTCATTTCTTGCAGGGATTATTACTGAACAGCTGAGGTTTTTATTTATCAGCAGTTCATTAGGTTTGGGTCTTGCAATCATGTAGTTTACAAAGCACAGGTTATGAAGTAAAAAAAATTTTGAAACGTATTTATTCAAAAATTCAGATATAATTGGAATATATACTGGTAGAAGCAACCATGCTCCCATTCTGATTGTTTCAAAGTTAGCAAGGTTTAAAATATTTAAAATGTCATATTTTGAAAGCCAATTCTGATGAAATTCCTTCATTTTAATTTTCAATTTTTCACCAATTTTTAATAATAATTCCCACAGGAAATTATAATAGGTTATTACTACTCTTGTTTTCGGATGACAAACATGGTGAAGTTTTTCCAGTGCAGGCTGAATGTCTTCAAGGTGTCCGATTATATCTGACATAACTATGTAGTCGAATTTATAATCCAGATTAAGGTTTTCAGCATCCATTTCTATAAATGTTAATCCGGGGTATTTTTCCTTTGCAATATTTATCATATTTATACTGAAATCTATTCCCACCCCCATGCCGGGCTTAAGGTCATTTAAAAGGTCTCCAGTTCCGCAGCCAATTTCCAATACTGAGCTGCCTTCAGGGATTATAAATTTTAACAGTTGAGTTATTTTTTTATAATAATAACGGTTTTTCTTCTTCCAGTGGTCTCTATCTTTGGCTATTGAGTTAAAAAAGTCTATTTTTTGGTTTTTATGCATTTATTTTTTTTGTTTTTATTTACTATT
>Ga0194126_10007690_pt1 | contig 14932 bp, 18 predicted proteins | sample TA2KigC150mmetaG_FD_148641 | JGI IMG/M metagenome (GOLD analysis project Ga0194126, IMG submission 148641) | Freshwater microbial communities from Lake Tanganyika, Tanzania - TA2015035 Kigoma Deep Cast 150m | ecosystem: Environmental > Aquatic > Freshwater > Lake | place: Tanzania: Lake... | reverse complement strand
AGGTCGCAGCAGAAAACACTCCGGTTGAAGGCGTAGCGCTTCCGATTGCGGTTGCGTTGATCGATCCACCGCCAAGAGACACATTGTTTGCAGAAAACTGATTGGATCCGGTGATCGTGGTGGTTGCCAAAGACGCCACACCAGCGCCGCTTATCCTTTCTGTGCCTCCTGTTCTCAAAGACGTGGTGGCATTGAGAATGTCTGCAGACAGTTGACCGCTTACTGTCGCATTGTTTGTAACTGAAACCGAGTTAAGGGTTGCCTGGCCAGATGTATTTAAATTGGCAGTTTGAAGATTGCCTGTTCCTGTGGCATTGGTGAAGGTAAGACCGCTAAGCGTAGAAAGTCCAGAGACATTCAAATTGCCGGTGCTCACCAAGGAAGCTGCTTGAAGATTTCCGGTTCCAGTGGCATTTGTAAAAGTAAGGCCAGAGAGAGATGAGGTATTGCTTACGGTTAATGTTCCACCAACTGATACATTATTTGATACGTTCAAGGCAGTGCCTGCTCCGGTAAGCGCAAGAGAAGTTCCTGTGGCAGTAGCGAAAGTCAAATTCTGAAGCGAAGATGCTCCGGTCGTTACTTGAAGAGCAGTGCCAGCACCAGTAAGTGCTATGTTTGTTCCTGTTGCAGTAGTAAATGTTGTCCCTTGGAGAGACGATATGCCGGAAACATTAAGGTTACCCGAAGCGGAAAGATTGGCAAATTGACCAGTACCTGTGGCAGAAATTCGTTCAATACCAGCAGTGCGAATAGAAGAAGTAGCATTTAATACATCTGCGGAGAGCTGACCGCTGACCATGCCAGAGGTGAGCGATGCTGCGCCTGCGCCGGAAATTCTCTCGGTGCCGCCTGTGCGAAGCGATGTGGTTGCATTTACGATGTCAGCAGAAAACGTACCGCTTACCGATTGGCCTCCATTCACGGTAAGATTTCCGCCAATATTCGCATTGTCTGTGGTATTCAGCGTTGCGATCTGAAGATTTCCGGTACCTGTTGCGCTGACAAAAGTAAGGCCTTGCAGCGATGATGCGCCGTTTACTGCCAATGTTCCTCCAATTGTGGTGTTATTAACGACATTAAGAGCAGTGCCAGAAGCAGTAAGCGAAAGCGAAGTTCCGGTAGCAGTTATAAATGTTACGCCCTGCAACGATGAAACGCCTGTAGCAATAAATGTTGCAATCTGGAGATTGCCTGTTCCTGTGGCATTTGCAAATGTCAATCCCTGGACAGATGTGCCACCGGTTGTAACATTGAGCGCTGTTCCGGATCCGGTCAGCACAAAAGATGAGCCAGTTGCAGTAGTAAATGTTGTTCCGGCAAGAGCTGAAACTCCTGAAACATTTAAATTGCCGGTGCTGACAATCGAACCAGCTTGTAAATTACCGCTGCCGGTTGCGTCAGTAAATGTGACACTCTGCAAAGAAGATGTTCCGCTAACCGTCAGGTTCCCACCAATTGATGTATTGTTTGAAACATTGAGTGCGGTTCCCGAACCGGTAAGTGCAAGTGACGTACCTGTTGCAGTAGTGAAAGTAAGATTTTGCAGGGATGTTCCGCCAGTGGTAACTTGTAGCGATGTACCTGAACCGCTAAACGTTCCGGAGACAGTAGAAAGTGCGCCGCCTGAAGTTACATCAAAATTAGTCCAGTCTATTGCAGCAGTTGTTCCCTGTATGGCATTGCCGCCGATCGAGAGCGTGCCGCTTATCGTCGTGGTTGCAAGCGAAGCTACGCCCGTTCCGGAAATCCTCTCTGTGTTGCCTGTGCGGAGCGAAGAAGTTGCGTTTACTATATCTCCGCTGATTGTTCCGGTGACTGCAAGCGAAGATCCGCTTATAGCTCCAGCGCTGATTGCTCCGGATACGTTCAAGGAAGCGCCGCTGATCGCGCCTCCGGTAGTTACGGTAAATGCAGATCCGCCGACAGTAAGCGAAGCGCCGGTTACATCCAGACCCTGCGTTGCATCAACATTTTTTCCAAGCGTAATAAGATTTCCTTCAAATTTAGCGATTGATGTTGTCGATGTTTTGTATTCTATGAAACTTGTTGAACCGGTTGCAATGGTAACAACAAAGTTTGAATCAATTGCCGAATCGCTAAGCGTGAACAAAATATCGCGGGAACTCGTTGTTGTGATGGTATTTCCGAGATTATACGCATCCTGTAGAGACGAAGCGCCAGCACCGCCGCCGAGAGAAACCTAGGTAGAAGAAGCAGCATTCCAGACAAATAAGTTATGGTTTACTGTGTCATAATAAAGCGAACCGCCGCCGAGCGTAGTCGGCGCGGAAGAATAATTACCAACACGAACGATGCCTTCTGTTTGCAGATTCGCTCTCCCCGCGCCTTCGTTAATCACATCAAATGTGTAATCTGCGGTTGATGAGGCGCGGAGCTTACCCGATACCGTCTCGGCATTGATCGCAAATCCCGCAGCGCCTATTCGTTGACGCGGCGCGAGTGTTTCGAACGTCACGCCGTTTGATGATACTGCTATCTGAAGATATACATCGCGATTTTCATAAAAATCATACGTGAGCGCATCAGGATATCCGTTTGCGGTATCGCCGATGTTTACGTTGAATACTCCGTCGACAACCGTTGCGGTTGCGGTTCCCGGAACCGCAGTCGGCCAGAGACGATTTCCTAAATCAACTGTCGGTGAATCCCAAATAGAGAACTGGAAATAATACGTAGTTCCGCTTCCGCCAAGCAGCGCGCCGGAAGAATTCGCAAGTCTTCCCTGGTAGGAAATAATTTTAGGAATTCCGCTTGCCGCCAGAATCGGTGACGCAGAAAGCAAAACCGCCCCTGCTATGACTACAGCGGGAATGAGATGTTTCAGTGTGGTTTTGGCGGTTACGGTCCGGTTCATACTGATTGTTCCATCACGAATGGAGATTTATGTGCGCGGTGATTCGGATAGTGGAGATTCTTTGCAAACTGGATGATGATCCGAGCTTCTTTTTTGGTGTAATAACGCCACCCGCGACTATCCCGGTGAGCTTTCGGTATCAATCCCAAAGCTTCCCAGCGCAAGATGGTGGTTTTCGAGCGGTCGATCTCGTGAATAATTTCGTGAACACGGTAGAATCGGTCCATACCCGGTAGTAGAACTTCAATTAGCCTTTTGATTTCGCTTGTTGAAGGTAGACCATCGAAGTTTTAAGAAGTTTTAAAAAGTGTTACCTATTAGCCCGCCCATAAAACTCCCGAAGACCAAGAAATCTTATTGAAGTTTCACTAACCGGGCATAAAATAAAAAATGGCGCCAGGCCGTCGTTATGAAGATCGGCCGGATCGCCCTATAGGCCAAGTATGCCGGTATACCATGTCCGTGTCAATTGGGGATAAACGCCAAAAGAAAAAGCACGGTGAGGAGTTGGATACGCCAGCCTTATCAACCCGCTTTCAGTCCGTATAAATTTCTACGGGGTAAAGCGGATTCATAGGGCCGGCCTATCGCTCCATCCGTGCTTTTTTAAGGCTTCACCTCCCCTGACAAGGGCGTTATTCAGAGAAAGGATTCCTTTTCAAAGAACGCTTCAGGGTACAGTGCACTGTGTTCGAATGTTTTAAAGAGCTTATGATTTGGAAAGAACCGAAAAAAGACTCTCCCCCTGCAAAGACGCGTAGGGCGTTTTACCAAGGGCCAATAACAGCATACCACTTCCTGCGGCGCAGTCCCTGTGGATAAGTGGCAGGAGTGTTTCGTGTTTAACCAAAGAAGTTACATAGCGCGGGGTATTTTCGGCACAGCGGAAGATTCGCGCACCAGTTTTCCAAACCGTAATATTTTCCTGCTCTGACAGCCGCAAAGAAAATCAATACCAGGGCGTAGATGATGTAATCGTCGACCACGTAGCTGTGCGGATTCGGGTACGGGAATTGAAGAATCGGAAAATAATACAGAAGTATCAGGATCGCGCCGAGCAGAGAAGAAAATCGTATTCCAATGCCAAGTATAAGAGAGATGCCGAGGAAGGTAGGCCCCCATGCATTGATAAAGTTCACCAAGCCAATATTTTCAGGCGATGCCAGCCATTGGAAGAATCCCGTGAATGTTTTTGCGTTTTGAAGGTATGCTGCCGCAGTCCATTTTGGATTAAAGACTTTCGTCAGACCCGCATACAGCATCATCCATCCCATGGCGATTCTCAAAAGTGCAAGCACGACCTGTGCGCTTTTACCCATAGACGATATGTGCGAACCGAATTATTTCTATTATCGCTGACATTTACGATTTCTTAATCTGTTTCCAGATGCGGACGATAAAAAGCACTGCGAGTGCGGTGAGCGAGAGCGGAAACACGATTGCCCACAAGAATGCGGATAGTGTCGCGATCGCGCCAAAGCCGCTCCACCATCCGGAGGATTGCATCATCCCCCACCCCATTCCGGGCCAATTATTTTTCCACGGATACATCCCGGTGCGATTCGTTTGCGACGGACCGTACGGGGTAAGCATCTGCATCATCGGCATCATGCCCCATGTGCCTCCTTCCGCGAGACGTTTTCCCATGACGATATGCATGGTGCGCAGAAACGCTTCGCCGTGCGCGGCTTCGATCGATTGATCCATTGCCTCGTGCTGCGAACCCATCATTTGTTCCATCCACCACTCGCCTAATTTTTCGTACTCGTCATCGGTTTTATCTGCTTTCTGGAGCAATGCCGATGCTTCGGAGTTTGAAATGATTTCCGATGCATGCGCGCGCGCATTCGGCATCGCCGTAAAAAGCAAGAGCGTCACCGCGAATATAGTGAAAAGTTTATGAAACATAATTGCGTATTTTATTTGGTATATCAGACGACCTTTATATTTAATTGATTTCTCCTAAGGAGTATTGCATTAAATGCCACGATGATTGTGGAAAGCGACATAAAGAGCGCGGCAAGCGCGGGCTGGAGCAGGATGCCGCGAGACGTAAGCACTCCTGCGGCCAGCGGAAGCGCAATGATGTTATACCCGGTTGCCCAAAAGAGATTTTGGATCATTTTTCGATAGGTGAGGCGCGACAGCTGAATGATTTTGGGAATGTCCCGGGGGTCATTTCGCACCAAAATGATCCCTGCTGATTCGATTGCGACGTTGGTGCCTGCGCCGATGGCAATGCCGAGATCTGCCTGGGTTAAGGCAGGCGCATCGTTGATGCCGTCCCCCACCATTGCGACTTTTAACCCCTTTTCTTGCAAAAGTTTTACCTTGCTTACTTTTTCTTGTGGAAGGACTTTTGCAAAGTATTCGTCAATTCCCAATTCTGTTGATACCCATTTTGCGACATCCTCCGAGTCACCCGTAATCATTGCCACTTTTACTCTATTTTTTTTCAGATCGGCTATCGCGTTACGCGATTCTTCACGAATTTGATCGGTTAAAGAAAACACTCCAAGAATTTTACCATCTTGCAACACAAAGATGATTGTTTTCCCTTTTTGATTTTCTTCTCGGGTTTCTCTTTCAATTTCAGCCGGCACAGGTTCTTTCACGTATTCTAAAATAGCAAGTCCGCCGACAAAAACTTCAGTCTTTTTGGTTGTTGATAATTGATTATTTGCTATTGTTCCTTTTACTCCTTTTCCGGGAATTCTTGTAAAGTCTTCCACTCCCACGAGCGAAAGATTTTCTTCTTTTGCTTTTGCGACAATTGCTTTTGAAATAAAGTGCTCCGAGTGTGCATCTACCGAAGCAGCAAGGCGCAGCAGTTCGTTTTCATTTTTCGCACCCGCGACCCATATTTTTTCCACTCCGTATTCGCCTTTGGTAAGTGTACCGGTTTTGTCAAAAAGCACGATGTCTATGTTGCGCGCCGCTTCGAGCGCTAACCGCTGGCGCACTAAAAGTCCGTTTCGCGCTGCCATGGTGGTGGAGATCGACGCAACGAGCGGGATTGCAAGTCCCAACGCATGCGGACAGGCAATGACGAGCACTGCGACCATGCGCTCTATCGCAAACACGATACCTGCTTGCGAGAGGATCCACGCGAAAAACGTAAGACCACCGGTGACAATCGCAATAATCGTCAGGTAAAACGCCGCTCTATCCGAAAGTATCTGAAGTTTTGATTTGGAGGCTTGCGCTTCGGCAACGAGCCGCATCACGCCTGCAAGAAATGTATTTTCTCCGATTTTCGCGACCTTGATTTTGAGTGAGCCATCGGCGTTGATTGATCCTGCAATGACACTGCTATCGATGGTTTTTGCCACTGGTCTTGATTCACCTGTCACCATTGATTCATTCACTTCTGATTTTCCTTCTCTTACCACGCCGTCGACAGGAATTTTTCCGCCAGGCCTGACAAAAACCACGTCTCCGATACGGAGTTCAGAAAGAAGTAGCATTTCTGTTTTCTCACCCCGGATGACTTCAGCAGTATCCGGAAGCAGTTTCGAAAGCTCTTGTAAGGCGCTTTGCGCTCCCTGCACCGCGCGCATTTCCATCAAATGCCCCAGAAGCATTACGGTTACAAGCGTAGTCAGCTCCCAAAAAAGCGTATGTGCATTTCCCGCGAACGTGGCAAATACGCTATAGAGGTATGCGGCGGAGATTGCAAGCGCAATCAAAGTCATCATGCCCGGGAGTTTTGCTTTAAGTTCCCTCCAGGCACCGATGAGAAACACCCACCCGCCATAGAAAAATACGATTGAACTTAATACAAGCGCAAGATATTGAGACCCGAAAAACATCGGCGCTTCCCAGCCCAGAAAGCGCTTGGGCAACTCCGAATACAGGACTACCGGAATGGTCAAGGCGAAGCTCACCCAAAATTTTCTTTCAAACATCACGATACTGTGGCCAGTGTGTTTATTGTGTTCCTCATGAGCGGTATGTGCTCCGTGAGATACCTTTCTCTTTTCCGGCACCAGGTTCATGCCGCATTCAGGACAAAGTCCGGGCTTATCCTCCTTTATTTCTGGATGCATGGGGCAGGAGTATATTTTTTCTTGGTGATTGTGGTTCATGGAATACGATGCACTTTTGGTCCAAAGAGGTTCCGGATTTTTAGTACTGGCAATTGCTCATTTCTGCGAGTTTTTCCAGCGGCAGTACTCCTTCGATGCGCGAGCCGTCGCCGAAAACCCAGGTCGGGAATCGTTCTATTTTTTCCGACGTGCAGAATCGCGGTGTTTTGTCACACTGGACGTAATTAATTTTTTTGAAGGCGCTTCCGAAAAGTTCCTTTTGTTTCCGGCATGCGGCGCACCAGTCGGCGCCGTATATTTTCACTCCCCTATCCGTGAGACATTGCGCAAGCTGTTCGGCAGCAGGCGGGATTGGCTTTTGAACGTTTCCCGCGCCAAAAAAAATTACGAGAAGCAATCCGAGAATAACAATCGTGCCCAAGAAAAGATATGAAGAAAGTTTTTTGTTCATAATATGCGATTATACGCCGCAACTTCCGCCGCGTTGAAGGTTGGGCGGGGTTACTTGGCTTAAGATTTGTGAGTATCCCGCGTAGCTCGAAAAGTCGTACCCGAGAACCGTCTGCGGATCAACCTGATTCCAGAAAATTCCCTTCCCTGCAAAATATTTTGCAAGCGTTGCGTACGTGTCGGGAAACCAGTACGAATTTACTTGGAGCGCGATGCGGTACATATCGTGCTCGCTTACCCCTTGCGCCGCAAGCAGTTCGAGCAACCCGAGCATAGCCATACCGTGGTTGCAGTCAGGAAAGAACGTGGAGTTTCCGCAGCACGGTCGGTATATATTTTTTGATGTTTTCTCCACGAGCGCTTGCTGTGCAGGCGTAAGCCGAATAAGCGCATGAGCGCTGTAGTGCTCCATGGCATCGCCTTTTGCGAGTGCCCAGCCCCCGGTAGAAGCGAATCCGCCAGCTGGAGGACCTGCGCCTCCGTATCGGGGATCCTGCATGGGACCTTGCTCTAAAATTTCGTTTTTGTTTGCAAGGCCGAATGCCCAAAAAAGATTCAAAAGGAAATTCGCGTTTTCGGGCGTCATGCGGAGCGAACCGTTTTTTGTGCCATAGAGAAGTTCCCGCTCTTCTCTTCCGAGGCCTCCGCGGGGTTCGTAGAGCGCTTCGAGCTTTTCTGCATCAATAACTCCTTCTTCGATGAGTTGGTTTCCGAGATCATTCCACTGTATTGGCAATTCTATCCCAGTCGCAGGAAGCACTGCGGCGATAAGCACTTGGTCGGAAAGGGTTTCTGCGGGAAGAGACGCCTTTTCCTTTTGTACGATCGCGGCTCCCAACACAAACGCAACCATACTCGTTACTACAATTATCCGCAGCACCGCCAGCCGAATCGTTTCTTTTATTGTTATGGACAGCATTGTTCGAGTTCTTTTTCCAACTTCTTTATTTCTGCTTCGATTGCCGCCTTGTCGGACCGCATCGGCGCTGGAGAAGATGGAGTTTTTTTAGGTTTCTGCCAGAGACCGAGCATCGCAGCTGCGGCAAAAGACAGAGCAAACCACAGCCAACTTTCTTGCACGAGAAAATATACCGCAAGGAAACCAAAAACCGCAAAGACATGTGACCAGAAAGTTCGTTCGAGTACATACATGATGCCGACCACGGATCCCCCCATGAGGATACCGATAAGGAGCATATCGAAGTGGTATCCGAGAAGATACGCCGCAAGGAGCCACAGCCAAGTAAGACTTGTTGCAGCGCAGATCGGACAGACCTTCCTTTTTTGTTTTGTGTTTGCGAACTCCGCAACGGCGTAGATTACTGCGATTGAGGCAAGTGCGTAAAGCAACATGGTTACACAAAGAATTTAAGAATGATAATACCAAGGCCGACCATCACGCTTCCGGCGATAAGCCGCATAGATTTCGCGTTTTTCTGCTGCCATTGGCGAATGCTTTCTGCAACCTCTTTCTGCGAAGCCAGGAGAAGAATTAAGACAAGCGGAAGCACGAAAATCGCATTGTAGAAAAGAAGATACATGAGTCCCGTGAGCATTGTCTCTTGCGCGCGAAGCAATCCAAGGACTGCAAGATACGGTCCGCCGGTGCACGGAAATTCACAAAGCCCCACAAATGCGCCGAGAACAAACATCGCAGGAAGCGATCCTTTTTGAATGAGTTTTGCCATGGTGCCGTGCGATACGTGCGGAATTTGAAGTTTGAGCGGGAATGCGGGGAAAAGCGCCTGGAGCGCATTGAGAGTTCCTAATGCAATCATCAGCCATGCGCCGAGTTTGGCCATGAAATGCGGAGTCGAGAAAATATGCAAGACCTGCAAGATGCCAAGACCGATGGCAAGATACACGATGAAGATACCCGCAACGTATGCAAAGCCGATTTTGACGATATCGCTTCGCATGCGGCTTGCGCTAAAGAGAATGCCCATCGTCAGAATGAGAATAGAGAGCGCGCAGGGATTGATGCTGTCTATTGCCGCAGATGCGGCTACGAGCGGGAGGAGCCACTGTCCTTCGCTGCTCAAGCGCCAAAGGAATCCTGAAGAAGCCGGGCTTACTTTAAGGAAAGCGTAAAGCGCGGCAATGACGAGAATGCTTCCTGCCAGAAGAATGAATTTTTTCGACATAGAGTAGTTATGGTTTTACGTTTGCTTTGATTTGAAGCAGAAGCACGATGCCCGTCCGATCTTCAGCGTAGATTTCGCGCGTGGTAGGTCCGATACCCGCAGGGCCGTGCGCTGCAGGATCGAATGTAACGACAAGGTCGAAAGCTTCATTCGGTCCGATTTCGCGGTTTAGTATCGAGCTGCCTCCGTGTCCGGGCATACCAAAAGGACCAAAGCGCTCTCCGGTCTTGCGCACGAGCTCTGCGGTGGTGCACATGCACGAGGTATAGAGTTTGGTCGCCAAAAGAGGTTCGCTCTTTTCATTTTTCACGCGAAACGTATAACTGACGTTTCCGTCCCGCATCGCGATCGCGCCAAAGTCAAATACAGAAGGGTTTGCCGAAAGCGCGTGTGCCTGCAACTGGTTTGGTGTTTGGGCGGTGGTGCGCGGACGGGAGAGGCCGTACCAGCCCAAAAAGGCCAGTACCACAATTGCAATACACGCAAGGAAGATATTGGTTGTAGTGTTTTGTTTCATAATGATATACATACGATGAGCACACAGCAAACAAAAACTGCCTTTTTACCCGTGCGACGATATTCGCGACGAATACGAAAAAGGCAGTTGCGTTATTCTGCGTAGATTTCCGGGTGAAGTTTTCCTTGATGCAGAAACTCTATAAAGGAATGCAAAGGTTTTTCAGCTTCGCGCGTTCTGGAGTAATAACCGGCATATCCGCGGCCGCGGTTACTCGTAGGGTCGCGCCTGCCTGCTCGTTTCATAAGAAGGTATGACGCGGCGGCGATGACCAACAATGCGGCGACATCACGCACAATCCATATAAACGTTTGACGCCACGACATAAGATACGTTAAGAAGTCAGTGCGCGGGCATGCATTTCCTACAAACGAGTGTGCGAGGGTATGGTTTTGGCATACGACAAGCACATAAAGGCCGTACACCGAGGCCAGAATGAATGAGGCAGCTGCGAGCACCGCTATAATCCGCAATGACTTCATTGAAACGCACTATAGCAGGAAAGATATCAGATGGCAAGGCCGTGTGATACTATGTCGGTATATGGATTACGCCCCGATTCCTGCGAGCGAACGACTCCATAAAAGAGGTCAACACTATTTAAAGGAAGTGGTCTATGCGGCAAATGACGGTATTGTGACCGGTTTTGCCGTGGTTGCGGCAGCGGTTGCCGCAGGGCTTCCCCCGCACGTAATTCTTCTTCTGGGACTTGCGAATCTTTTTGCCGATGGGTTTGCGATGGGTGCCGGAGACTATCTCGGAAACCGTTCCCAGGAAGACGCGTATTATGCCGAACGCAGTATCGAGGCGCGAGAAGTAAAAGAGATACCCGATCGAGAGCGTCAAGAAATCGAAGAAATTCTGAAGAAAAAAGGATATACCGGCGACGATCTTCAACATTTAACCGCCCTTATCACTAAAAACGAGACGTTCTGGATAGATTTGATGATGCACGAAGAGCTCAAGATGCCTGCGCCGCAAAAAGGAGCAAACACAAAGAATGCGCTTGCGACATTCATATCGTTTCTTGTTGCGGGACTGATTCCTCTTTTTCCGTTTATTGCCTTGGGTCACGATGCGCCGCGCTTTGTGATTTCGATCGCAGTGACTGCGTCTGCGTTATTTCTCGTCGGTTCCCTGCGAAGCTTTTTTACCGGACGGTTATGGTTTCGCGACGGCGCGGAAATGTTTCTGGTGGGAGGCGTTGCAGCTGCAATCGCCTACACGATTGGCACGACGATTGAAAGTTTCACGAAATAAAAAGAAAGGGCGGTTGCGGATGGAACGCAACTCGCCCGCGTGAAGGAGGAAAGAGCGAGATTCAGTCCTCTGCTATGTTCCGCTCGCTCTGTGGCGCGGGTCGGAATGGTGTGATCGGCAGGTCGTTGAGGATCGCGACCTGACCAGGAGGAAGGAACGGCTGCATGCGCATTGGCAAGGGTTCCTGCAGAATTTCTTCGCGCTGCGGTTTCATTGACACGCTTTCACCCCCTTGAGAGAACTGTGGTTTTTGCTGCTGAAAATTTAGCAAAGAAATAATACTCCGCAAGTGGATAACTAAAAAGAAACGCATGACCTCATTGGGCGCCGCGCAGGTTCATATATTTGGCTTTTATTCGCAGATGGCTCGTGCTTCAGTATAGAGTCGCTTCAGTTTTGGCTCGGGGATTTGGTAGCGCTTGCCAAAATCAGAAAGATTCAGCGAAAGGAGGTCTTTGGCGAGCATGAGATTTGCCGCGACGAGTTTTGCCTTTGTATCTTTTCGAAGTGAAGTCAGAATAGTCACCGGATAGAGTTTTTTCGCTTCGATAAGGTTTTCCAGACTTCCTTCTTTCGGATAGCTCCAGCTTATAATGCGAAGTCCGGCGCATTCGCCAAACTGAATCGCACCAGAAGTACACTTGGTGTTCGTGATAAGCCACGGCTGGTGGAATTCATTTTCGTGTCGAGGGTCTTGTTCCCACGCGCGCCGGATGTCTTGATATCGCGCCCATACATAGAGCGCAACTTTCACATCCGAACGGATCCCCGGCTGGTTGTGGTACTTTACTTCGATGATAAAATGTTTTTCGTCTTTTTTTGCTATTACGTCAACTTCATGCCTCACGCAATATCCCTGCACGGTTCTTCCGATGTCAACGTGGTAGCCGTATTCTTCAAGAATTGCTCCCACATAACGCTCAAATGGAAAACCGGTCGGCCCCAATGCCATAATCGCTTGTTTTAGGCCGTAACGGACACTACTTGGTATTTCTCTTTTCCGAAGTTCGTGTCTGGCAATCTGCCAGAGTTTCTGCGTGCTGATGCCCGGGTGGATTTTTTTCTCCACCTCTGTGACCACCTTGTCCGCTGTTTCTTTCGAAGCTCCGGAACGAATAAGGGAACTCAAAAGCCGCGCCCTTTCATAAGGCAACACTTCACCGGTAGCTTTCGTGATATTTATATTGCGATGCATGTGCTACTTTTCTTTTTAAAACATAATAGTGCCGGAACCTCGAAGAAAAGATTGATATCGCAGATTACTTTCTCATTATATACCATCTATAATATAAAATTATGGCGTACGCGAAGCATGCTCCGAAGATACAAAAGAAAGCGCTCGCGCATCCTTCGCATAGCGCTTAGCGCGCTCATTATCTACTTTGGTTTCGGAATGGACGGCGCTGTGAGGATTGTAGTCGTGGCAGTCGGACTCGTGCCGATAGCCGCAGAGTTGTTCGACTTTTGTCTTTTTGCAAAACTATTCGGTCTGCCTTTGAAGGGAAAGGACATCCGGAATCTTTCGTAAACAAGAAAAACATGCGCGCTGCAGAAAAGCGCCGCCAAGGAGGCGGCGCTTTTAGCGGTGCGTTTTAGAATGCGCGTGCGTTCTCACTACGAAGGCATCTCGCTAGTTTTACCGTCAAAATGTTCTTCGTGCATTTCAGCGTCTGCTTTGGTTCGGTGTACAGTTTGGTCTCGATGTTCCGGAGGCGCGTAGACCGTATAAAGCTTCATAGGTGCGTCCGAAGACGTATTTATAATGTTGTGCCGCGTGCCTGCAGGCACCACGATTGCAGAACCGTCTCGGATTTCATGCTCTATACCATCGAGTACTGCCTTTCCTGTCCCCTGCTCCACTCGGAGAAACTGATCAAGCGGGTGGACTTCCTCGCCGATATCTTCTCCCGGGAGCAGGCTCATCACTACCAGCTGGCTGTGCTTACTTGTGTAGAGCACGCGCCGGAAGTCGGTGTTTTCGCGGCTAATTTCTTCAATATTTCCGGTATAACCTTTCATGTATAACTATATGGTTAATGATTAAAAAGTCGTCTTTTATTTCTTCGACTTTAACGCAATAAGCGAAAGAATAAAAATGATTATATAAAAGATCAGCCCGTATACGCAAATCGGAAATACGAGTCCGTAACCGGTCTTTGCGGTCGGACCAAGCCATAATGCGATTTCCTGCCATACGTATTGTCCTGCAAACAAAATGCCAAGTAATGAGATGCCTGCGATGAGCTTTGGCGCAATCCGATGCGTTATAGTGTCTCGAAGCGCGAGTACTGCGATCACACACATCGCAGCGAACATACCGAATCCATACCAGCACGCAGGATAGCCGAAAAATGTCGGACAGGATTCGTTGAATGCGCAGGTGCCGGTAAATAGTTTTATTGCGCTAAGATACCCGGAAAATAATACCCCGCCGAGGGCGAGTATGAATGTGGTTTTAAGGTATGTCTGTAGCGGAATAGGCATAGTGATGAATTTTTCCTATTTGACTCCGCGAGCTTGAGGATTTCTGTCCCACGATGTACTATTTACCTTCTTTTACAATACTGGCGGTACTCTTATAACCCATAGTGCTTGTAGTGTAACAAACAAGGATGCCGGGGTCAAAAAAAACAAACTAAAAACTATTCTGCCATCATTCGTATGAATGAACCAAGTGCATCGCGTACACCGTCTGTAACTATTTTCTAATTCGCGTGAATTAGAAAATAGCCGAGGTAAGCGGGGCGGCGGACCAAATCAGTGATTTTGCTATTTTGGCGCAAGAAGGGTCGGGGCCAAGTATTTTTGGACGAGTATCTCAAATTCACCGTAGATAGCCGGATCAATCTTCCACGCCGTTTCTTTAAGTAGGGGTTGAACGGTTAAACTTCCATCCTTGTGAACGTACGACGGGCTGGAAACTCGGAAGTACGGCTTCTCGAGACAATTTACAAAAAGAATTTTTGCGCTCCAGGTCAAAAAGCGAACTGCATCGACCATGGAAAGTGGATAGTTAAGAATGTACGGGAGTAATACTAAAACCACCCCGCCGATGGGCGGGGTGGTTTTATTGCGCAGATAAGCTCTTACGCGCGCGCCACGTTCGTGGCACTCGGGCCCTTTGGTCCCTCCACAACATCGAAGGTAACAGCGTCGCCTACCTTAAGGTCGCCGAATTCTACGCCTTTCAACTCGTTTGAGTGGAAGAAAAGATCTTTTGCTTCGCCTTCGCGAGCAATGAATCCAAACCCCTTCTCGGTGAGTGTTTTGATTGTTCCTGTCATAGATTGGAATTTTATTTTCGTCAAGAAACTCGACCACGTCTCTCTACCAATACAGATGTCCATTATACTATTGAAGTTATATCATGTCAATTCCACTCGGGATCCTTCACGATGTTCAGGACCTGCGGCCTGCGGACTTCGGCCCCTCGGCATCCAATTTAGCTCCGGGCGGGAGGAGGATTCCCGCCTAGACTCGCGCTAGGCGAGGCTGGCGAACCTACAACCATCTCCTTACATTATATACATTGCTTTGCTCCGGTGGTAGGACTCGAACCTACAACCATCTCCTTAACAGGGAGCCGCTCTACCATTGAGCTACACCGGAATCTTTGTTCTCAGGAACTCTCTAC
>Ga0194126_10007667_pt1 | contig 14964 bp, 15 predicted proteins | sample TA2KigC150mmetaG_FD_148641 | JGI IMG/M metagenome (GOLD analysis project Ga0194126, IMG submission 148641) | Freshwater microbial communities from Lake Tanganyika, Tanzania - TA2015035 Kigoma Deep Cast 150m | ecosystem: Environmental > Aquatic > Freshwater > Lake | place: Tanzania: Lake... | reverse complement strand
CCTCCATTCGCAGGATTACACCTGGTGGAATCAGAAGCATTTGACCGATCCTGGCAAGCACTGGACGGAGTGTCTACTGTTGTCCCCTTCATATATGGGCCCGAATGCACTATCGGTCCCTGACATCAAGAATGGGCTGACGGGAAAGATGCAGTTGCTGGAAACCGGCATCGATCTCCACCTGAGCAAGGGAGACCAGACGACGGATGTATATACCAATATCTATATTCCTTTCTGGCAGGGGCGGATTGGGCTTGATGTTAAAGTAATTCCTCTGGAGTATTACTCGATGGATACAGCCACACGAGATAGGCGGCGTGTCAGGGAGAAGGATGGAAAAGGATTTTGCTCAGGCGATTTCCATATCGGCACCTGGATTCAGGTGTGCAAGAACATGAAATACCTGCCGGATATTTTACTGACCATCAATCTCAAAACAGCCTCCGGCACCCAGTTGGAAGCAGCCAGGTACACCGATACGCCAGGTTACTTTTTCGACTGTTCGATCGGCCGGAAATTCTTGTCGAAATCAAGCACCGGAGCAGGTTACCGGATATACGGAATGGCAGGTTTTTATTCCTATCAGACATTTGATAAAAACAGCAGGCAAAATGACACCTTTCTGTATGGGGCTGGTGTTGATTATTTCATGAACAACCTAACCCTTCAGAATCAGGTTGGAGGCTATCATGGGTACCTGGGAATCGGAGATTCTCCTCTCGTGTACCGCATGGTCATCCGAAACACTTCATCTGATCCTGTCAGTTTCAACTTTCAGCTTCAGCAGGGACTATTGGATTGGAAATACACATCGCTCCGGTTTTCAGCCTCGCTGAACATCGAAAAGATCGCCCGGAAGATCATTGGAAAAAATGAATATCCCTGGTGGTTCAAGCCGGAGGATTAGCAGGAGAACGGTCTAATTGCATTTCTTGTTCTCGAGGATATCGAAAAACATTTTCCGGTAGACCAGCGAATAGATGTTATTCAGGGTGTTGAAAAGGAAGTGGGGGTTGACCTGGGAGCGAAGGAGCGCCAATTCGCTCGCCTGGTTTTGCATGATCAGATCGGCTTTGAGCTTTGCGTCCGGAACCAGTTGATGGCGATGGTGATCAGTATCGCATAGGCGGAAGATATCACTGTTCCACGCAAAGCGTAATAGTACATGTTGGCAAAGGTCATTTTCTCTTTCAACTCGATGTTGAAAACCTTGGTCCACATTAGTTGTCCAATCACCGCTGCACTGAGCGATACCAAGCCGAGCGTGGCCAGGATGGCCAACACGGTAAAGATCCGGGGACGCAAACGGATATAAACAGGATATGTCAGATAGAAGGAGTAGAAATAAAAGGCCGAAATGACCAACGAATACGGGATATCGTAGAGCATGTAGTCCCTATCCACTTTCGCTCCGGTGTAAATCGGATAAAGGAGCTGGTTGAGGAGGTAAAACCAGTAGACAGCATGGATCAATATGATGTGTTTCCGCTTCATGGGATATCCGATTTGTAGACACAAATTAACACAATATCTTAGTCAGATAAAAGAATATATCAAATCAGGGTTATCCTCTGTATGGCCGATTCCTTTAGAAGAAGAGAAGAGCCTTTTGACATTACGGTAATCCAGGAAATATAGCAACCTGACTGACAATCCATTGTACTGCGGAGCGTCCAGCGTATTCTTCAAATCGGTAAAATATCTCTTATCAATCTGGTCACCCAGGGTTGTGATCAGGTTTTTCCAGACTACACTCAGCTCGCTACCCGGCGCGAAATACCACACAAATTGCAGATCAGCCGTAAAATTTCCCACTGGGCTTTGAGATGTTCATCAACAGCGAGTGGCCAAAAACAGGCATGCTGTTCTCATCATATTTCTGGCTGATGTTCAGGTTTCCAAACACTGCCACCGTACTCTTCTTGTTGCTTATTTTGGTCTCCAGCCCCGTTACATTAGCGGAGTAGGCATCACCAGGAATCCAGAGATTTGTATTTACCAGACTCAAGTAGGAATTGTTTTTCAAGTTTTGATCCAGCACGAGTACATTATAATTGGTAAACGGTTGCGTGGTGATGTTTCTCTTGATTCCTGTAAGGGTATCTTCGATGATGCTCCTGGCGCGGGAGGTTATCGCATTGAAAAAGCCAATACCGAGCCCGTCAGCATTGCGACCGGATATCTTGGTCGCATTGATGATTCGGGTTTCCTCCGGATTCTTATTGATGACTTCGTTCTGTCTCAGACTGTCATACGGCCGGAAAAAATTCCTTGGCATTGCGCCCACCCTCCGGGTATAGAAAATCCCGCATTTATTGAACTTCTCCGTACCTTCTGTGAAAAACTGCCGCCTTTCATCATACTTGACCTCAAAAGGAGTCAGGTTTAATATCTGGTCGTCTGATTGCACCTGCCCGAAGTCGGGGAAGAGGATCATGTCGAGGGTATAACTTTCATTGATCCCATACTTCAGATCCATGCCACCCCGGAACGAATATTTCCAATCGCCCCGCTCGGGAGACTTTTCAAGGTATCCTGATACATAAAGCATGAATGACAGACGAATGGTATTCTGACCTCTGCAATCCACCCTGAATCAGTGATAGACGTAGCTGTTTCCCATACCGCGCGTCCCACCCTTTTTCCAATCTCCCGGCAAATACTATCCGGATAAGGATCATACATCATGGCGCCAATGTAAAGTGCCATGTCATCGTAAGCAAACCTGACCTTGGGAGCAAAAGGAGCTTTCTTCCCGTTGTTATGGAGAGTACTCGACAAAATCCTGCGCTGCCGGCAGCAATTTCCAGCATGGATCATCCAACCGGCCATCGATTTTAGGGATATCCGCAATGCGTGAGGCCTGGATCGTCTTCCTTCCCAGAAACAAAGTATTCGACGGAAGAGCAATACAATCGGATACCTGCAAGAAGAGGATACAAACCATCAGCATGAAGACTTTCTGAATACGCATAAAATAAAATTAAGTTATCAAAAGTAAAGGCCACGGGGCTCCGGTAAAATAATTTTCGGTGAGATGGATCATTTTCCCATTGAAACCACTTATCAGCCCGTAACACAATTGGACGATCATGCCTATATTTGTCATCATAATATTAAGCCATGAAAAGCTGCGATTTCGCCCCAGCATTTAAACAACAACAATCCCAATCCCCTTCCCCTGCACATGTCCTTGTACTTGAACTTGTACTTGAACATGTGCTTGTCCTTGTTCTCATCCTCCTTCCCATAATCACTTTCAGCCAGCGCGATTCAGCAACTGTCCGTGCCCCGGAGGTCTTCCATGCCGAATTTGAAACCACCAAAGGAAACTTCACCATCGAGGTGAACAGGGATTGGTCTCCCAACGGAGCCGACCGGCTATTTCAACTCATTGCATCAGGATTTTTCAATAACAATAGCATTTTCAGAGTACAACCGGGATATGTCATCCAGTTTGGTATCTCCGACAGCAAAGAGGTGAACCGTTTTTGGGACAAACGAGCCATTGACGATGAACCATTAAAGGAAAGCAATGTCAAGGGAACGGTCTCTTTTGCCCACGGAGGCCCGAAAACAAGAACAACACAGCTCTTCATCAACCTCAATGATAATAAAAAGCTCGACACCATTGTATTTCAGGGCATCCGCGGATTTCCACCCGTGGGGAAAGTGGTCAGCGGCATGGGAGTCATTGAATCCTTTTACTCCGGATATGGCTTTGACCCAGCGGAAGATCAAGACACCATCATGGTTCAAGGCAATGCTTTCCTGAAAAAGAAGTACCCGGAACTCGACTACATCCTAAGGGTGAAATTTGTGGGTGGTGAGAAGTAAATTATAGGTTGAGAGATTTTATACCTTCACCACGCAAATCAACAAGACATGATCAATCAACTCATCCTTGGCGACAACCTCGAAAGCTGACGGCAAATAGAATTCCAGGCTTCCGGAAAGACCGATCCCGGAATGAGTATCTATGCCTGGGGCTTTGAATATGACCAGGAAAAGGGATTCAAGCCAATGGTTCTAATCGACAAGGAAGGCTAACAACAGCATTCCTTCAAACCTGGCATGCACCAGGTAGCCGTCAGGGTCGTCGATAATGAAGGTCTCGAAAATACTGAGGTTATTCAGGTCAAGATAAATGGGAAGATAACCAGGGTTTCTGCGTCCGATGAAGATAGGGATGGATAATTATTGCTTAATAAGGGTTTTATGCGGTATTCTGGGCATCTGAACCCCAGGTAGAGATCCGATGCTTTTTATTCTGCTTAAAGATTTTGTATTATCTTTGTAGAGCCAAAAACCAAAGCCATGGAAAAACTGAAGAAAGAGTTTCAGTATTATCTTGATCACCAAGATGAACTGGTTAAGCAATACAACGGTCGATATCTTGTCATTATGGGTGAAAAAGTTGTAGGTGACTATCCAACAAAACTCGAAGCATATCATGATGCAGTTAAGAAATTCGGGTTAGGTAATTTTATCATACAACTTTGTTCACCAGGCAATAAAGATTACACCGTTACATTCCATACCCACAGAGTAGCTTTTAAAAGGTAATACTCATGCCAGCCAAAGGTCATGCCTTTTCAACCAGATATACTGGACTTTCAAACATTCTGACCCTCCCGGTCAAAATTTGCATCACTGGTACGAGTGATATTGTATATTCCACAAATGGAATCATCGATACAGGCGCCACAAATTCTGTTATCTCAAAAAAAGTTGTTCAGGCTCTTAAGTTACCTCCATCAAATTATACTCGTGTTAATACAGCGAGTGAACAAAATGTTTTAGCTGCGACATATATTGTTGATATCATCCTCAAAGATAAAATTCGAATCGAGGGATTGACTGTTACAGAAGGTCCATTAATGGATGATCTGGAGTGTCTACTTGGAATGGACATAATCAATATGGGTGATTTAGCAATCACAAACTATCAGGGGAAAACCGTATATTCATTCCGAATACCATCAGTGCAGGCGATTGATTTTGTTGAGGAAACAAAGAAGTTGAAGGAAAAGCAGTTTTCAAAGACCGGAAGAAACCAACCTTGTCCTTGCGGAAGCGGCAAAATATTCAAGAGATGCTGTGGCCCGAAATACGGTAAGTTTTAATCCCCCCTCTTGTGCAGATACGCACTAATCACTAAACAACGCTTACTACGAGCACCTGAACAGGAGGATCATCGGAGATGCCAGGCCACTGCACGAACCAGACAGGATTTTATTCCTATCTTTAGGCTTTAATTTCTAATCCTATGACCAGGACATTTTTCTTCCTTGCTGCTTTGTTGATCATGTCCATCAGTCTTTCGTCATGTAAAAAGGATCAATCCGAACCAGAGCCGACAACGGGAAAAGTCAGGCTCCATTTGATCCATCTTGTTGATGGAGAACCCCTGATCAGGGACATTAAAACATACACCAATGCTGCCAAGAATGAATATATCATCAATGAGCTGATGTATTTTGTTTCTGATATCACCTTCTATAAAGATGACGGCACATCCGTGAAAATTCACCAGTGGAAAGATATTTATTATGTGGATGATGACATGCCGGAATCAACATCAATCCTGTTGTTCGACCCAATTCCCGCGGGTATATACGACTCCATATCTTTTCTATTTGGTATTTCTGAGGAAAAAAACCAACCTTACTTGTTCATCAATCCCCCTGAAGTCAATATGTCCTGGCCGGAAGTGCTCGGCGGAGGGTATCATTATATGATGATCAACGGGAAGTGGATGGATACCAATGCCCAAATCCAGCCATTTAATTTTCACCTGGGCATCGGACAGTTATATCATGGCAATGGATATGATGTTGACTCCATCTATGCCTTCGTTCAGAATTATTTCCGGGTCTCTCTCCCGGGATCAAATTTTTCCATTTCGAAAGGAGACACGGTGGATCTCGGCATTGCCATGAACATTGAGAGCTGGTTCGAAACGCCGCACATTTATGATCACAACCAGTGGGGCGGTGACATCATGCAGAAACAACCCGCCATGCAGATGGCGAAAGAAAATGGATGGGATGTCTTTTCAGTGGATCACCTTGTATTTCCCACCAGACCTTTGCCATAAGTGATATTCCAACCTAAGGCATATTGAATTTTGTCAATCATTCAAACCAATAGAAAAAACTTATGAAAACACTCAAGGAAGGATCATCAGGACCTGAAGTAGTAAAACTCCAGAAAAAGCTGAAAACACTGGGATATAATCCGGGTTCCGCCGATGGTGACTTCGGTCCTGCAACCAAAGCCGCCGTTATTGGATTTCAGAGGAGCCAGGGGTTGCTCGCAGACGGGGTCGCCGGTCCCAGAACCCTCACCGCCATGGGTTTAATGGATGATCCATCCCTCCCACCGTGCATAGCCTCGGTTACTTCAACCATGGTTTCGAAAATGTTCCCTTTCACACAGGTCGACAGCATTAAACGCAACCTTCCTTTTGTTCTGCAGGCGCTCGAAGAATACGGAATCACAGATAAACCGATGGTGCTAATGGCACTTGCCTCAATCCGGGCAGAAACCGAAGGATTTGAACCCATCAGTGAAGGGAAGTCTAAGTACAACACCTCTCCGGGGGGTCACTCTTTCGATCTGTACGATAACCGCTCAGACCTGGGCAACCAGGGTGTTCCTGATGGGGAAAAATTCAAGGGTCGCGGATTTATTCAGCTTACAGGTCGTGCAAACTACCAAAAACACGGCAAAGCTATCGGCTTGGGTAACAAATTGATCACAAACCCTGAATTGGCAAACGATCCGAAAACGGCCGCCAGGCTACTCACATCTTTCCTGAAAAACAAAGAAAGAGCCATCAAAGAAGCTTTACTTGAAAATGATCTGCGTCTTGCCAGACGACTTGTCAACGGCGGCAGCCACGGCCTCGACCGCTTCACCAACGCCTACCAAATCGGAGAAGAATTGATCACCTAAACCCCTCCTTTTAACTTCACCGACCTTTACACACCCCACATCATCTCCACATCTCCAAATCTTCACATCTCCAAATCAGCACATCAGCACATCAACCCTTCTCCCTAAAATAGAAAAACAACGCCAGTGGCCGGTATATCGCGTGAGCGAACTTGGAAAAGGCAAATAGCAACACAAGTTCCATTGATATCACGGTGTGGATGAGGAAAGTGACATGGTTAACCACGCTATCTGAATCAAATGCAACGGCGATTTCAAGCCAGAATCCTGTTAATCCGGCAACCCACAAAAAGCCAAGAAACATCCAGTCGGCCAGGTGACTCTCGCTGTAAGATTTGGTGATCCGCTTGAAGCGATACCAAAGTGCCAGGGTGGCGCCATACATCATCAGCAAGCCAGCAACGGTACCTAAAATCCGGCTTGGCCACCAGATTTTCATTGCAGGATCCTTGAAAATAAAATCTAAGGTCGTCGCTGCCAGAAGACCAAGAAATCCCCACATGATCGTCCAGTGAATTGCCCAGGGCCTTACATACCAGGGCTTTGTCTGCCAAAAGGATTCCTCCTCCCGATCACATTTTTGATATCTTCTGAATGTCCCGAATTCGTCTGCAAGATGACGCATAATCTGAAAAAACGAGTTTCTCCTTTCCTTCGCAGGCTGGTTCTTTCCGGACAAGTGTCTGAACATGTTGAACAGACCGATAACCATACTGATACCTGTCAGGATAAAAATGACCATCCCCATATCGTGGACCACATCAAATGGCAGCCACTTGAATATCCACCTGGCAACCTCGTGATCAGGCTTGAGCGTAAAAAGGAATAAGCCAAGAATGAAAGAGAGAATGATGGTCAAAACAATGGCAAACGGATTGCTTTTAAATATCAGCCGTGTCAATCCGGTTGGTTCATAATAGGCAATGGCATACCTTCTCAGTGCCGCCATGTAATGTCCCGGGTCAGCCTGGCGCGGACAGGTCTCCGTACAATCACCGCAGGCATAGCAGAGCCAAAGTTCCTTGCTGGAAAGGATCTCGTCCTTGAGCCCCAGCATCCCATGACGGATCATCATCCGTGGAAAATTCGCATTCTTTTCTGTCAGGGAACAAACAGCTGTGCAATTGCCACAGCTGTAACAAGTATAAAAATCTTCCGAACCATATCTTTTGATTTCCTCTGAAAAGGAAAGATCCATTGTCTTCATCAGGCTTTATTTTTCAATTGATAGCGGTAATATTCATCATTTTCATCAATGCCAGCCGGCTCAACGATGAAATACTTGTTCATGGTCATCATGTGCCAGGTGATCAATTCTGCAGGTTGCGACAGCTTCAATGCGATCTGTGGGATCGTTTTAGGCCCCTCGTCAAGGACATCCATGATCGAACGCCAGAGCTGCGGAAAGTCTTTCATCATTACACCACCTTCCTCATGCGCTGCTCCTTCCTCCCGTTCCCTGGCTTTGAGTTCAACATCTTGAGCAAATCCATCAATCATCCCTTCAATCTCCTGATTGGTATACTGGATGAGATCAATCGCATCGTAAGGACAAACCGGTGTGCAAATGCCACAGCCCTTGCAAACCGCTTCATTTACTGCTGCAACCAATTTGCCGTTGGTCTCAACCTGGAAAATGGCGTCATATTCACAAACCTCCTGGCATTTCCCGCACCAGGTGCACTTCTCGGCATCGATCCGCGCAATAATGGGTTCAAGTTCTATCGTTTCTTTCCGGATGATGGCATTGATCTTTGCAGCAGCAGACAAGGAAGACTGCACCGATTCAGAAATATTTTTGGGTCCCTGACAACTACCACCCAGGAAAACGCCATTGATCACTGTTTCCACAGGCCGAAGTTTCGGATGGATCTCATTGTAGAATTTATCACTGCCCACAGGAATCTTCAATAATTCTGCCACCTGGTTGCTATCAGTTCGAGGCACCATGCCGGTAACCAGAACCACCAGGTCAACCTTCACATCCAGTTCTTGCTTACCGGTAAGATGGTCCTTCACGGTGATCTTCATCTGATCACCCGATGATTCAACATGGGGAGGGTGCTGCTCCTGAAACATCAGGTAAATATCACCTGCTTTGGAAGATTTTTCGTAAAGCATTTCCTGCTTGCCATATGTGCGGATATCGCGGTAAAGGTGAAGCGCACGAATACGAGGGAACTTCTCATGCATGACCAGGGAAGAGTGGATCGTGGATGTACAGCATGTCCTTGAACAATACTTGTTGTCCCCTTTGCTTTGTCGCATCCCTACGCAATAAATAAAAGCCACTGAAGAAACCTGCTTCTTGTCGTAAACCAATTTTCCTTCGCATTCCCGGATCATCCGATCAAAGACATCCAATGTGATCACCCTTGGAGATGTTTGAAAACCAAATTCTCCCTCCTTCGGCGTGTAGGTTTCATACCCTGTGGTTACCAGAATGGATCCGGCTTGCAGTGAAATCGTTTCATCCTGGGCTTTCTGGATCACAATATCAACCTTGAAATTTCCGATGCTGCCGGTCACTTTCGCAACTCTTGCTTCGGTGAAGAGGGTGATGTTGGGGAGTCTTCTGATCTGATCCATCAGTGTGTCTACCACCATCTTTCCGGTCTGTTCCGTCGGAAACAGCTTACCTTTCCCTGCAATCTGACCACCGGCATTGGCTTCCTTCTCGATCAGAAACACCTGGTTTCCCATGCGAGCCAAATCAATGGATGCACGCATCCCTGAAACGCCTGCCCCGATGATTACGACCGATTTGTGTGCTTTGATTTGAATGTTCTCAAGGGCTTCAGAATGTGAAACCCGCTTGATCCCGGCACGGATCAGTCCGGCTGCCTTGTAGCTCGCCTGGTCAGGATGATCGGAATGAGCCCAGGAACATTGCTCACGGACATTCACCTGTACGTAGTTATAAGGGTTCAAACCAGCCCGCTCAGCAACATTCCGGAACGTGTGTAAATGAAGCTTGGGTGAACATGATGCTACAACGATCCCATCCAATTGCTCTTCCTGGATATCTTTGATCATCTCCTTCTGGTTTGAGTCGGCACAGGCAAACATCACATTTTTGGAGATGACTACATTTTTCTCGTTGCTGACAATGTCACGCAGTTGCTCTACATCCACATAATCAGAGATGTTACCACCGCAATGGCAGATGTAAACACCTATTCGTTTCTTTTCTTGTTTTTCTTCCATGATGATTTCAATCATTGATTGACAGACTGGCTGAGATATGCTGCCACTTCAGAAGCCGCAGCGCCGGCAGATAATATTGAATCCGGAATATCCATGGGTGCGGCAGCAGTACCTGCAACAAAAACACCGTCCACACTCGTCCTGGCAGGATTCATCAGGGGATCAACCTGACGGATAAAGCGAAATTCATCAAGCTCAGGAACCTGATGGTTGAACGATTTCATGACCCCATTATCAGGAAGAACCCCAACTGACAGCACAACCAGGTCATGGGTAAACTCTTTTACCTGACCCGACTCAACATCCTCAACCCGCAGGATCACATCACCATTGCTACCGGTTTTTTCCATCACACGGGCAACTTTTCCTTTGATGAAATTGATCCCCATCGACTTCGATTGCTGGTAAAACTCGTCATATCCCTTGCCAAATGCCCGTATGTCAATGTAGTATATTGAAATATCAGCCATCGGCAAGGCACCCATTAGCAATTGAGCCTGCTTGATCGAATACATGCAGCAAATCTGTGAGCAGATCGGGTTATTGGCAGAGGCCATGCTGCAGGTACGATAGTTGTCAAGACTTGCATCGCGAGAGCCGGTGCAAAGGACGTATGCAATATTCCCGGGCACTTTTCCATCTGATGGCCTGAGGACATTATTAAACGGCCGGGTGGGTGCGATCAATCGATCCATCTGTAAAGAATCAATCACGTTAGGAAATCGCTCAGAGCCATAATGCGGTTTCAAAGCAGGATCGAATAACTGAAAGCCGGAAGCAATGATCACCGCACCCGTATATGCCCGGATGGTCTCCGGCTTCTGGGCAAAATCAATGGCATATGCAGGGCAGGCAGTTACGCATTGATGACACTCGCGGCAATTGCTGCAATCAAGACATCTTTCAGCGCTCATGCGAACCTCTTCTTCCGTGAATGTCCGCTCGATCTCCTGAAAATCGTGACACCGGGTCTCCGGCGAACGCATGGTTCCATCAACAGGTAACTGACGGATGATGTCTTTTCCGGATAAGATCGGGGCTTTGTCGATAGCAGGCAGTTTATCTCCAAACTCAAAAGCTTCCATCTCGAGCCCACGCAGGTATTTGTCAATATAAAAGGCAGCCTGCTTTCCTTGCTCTGCGGCTTCAATGATGGTGGTTGAGCCGGTCACCGCATCACCACCTGCAAATACCCATGGAATACTGGTTTGCAAGGTTTTATGTGCGGTCTGGATCGTGCCGTTTTGATGGAGCTTCAGCGCTCCACCGAAAACTGAAGTGGAAGGTTGCAGGCCGATGGCTTCAATGATCAAATCAACCGGTTCCAAATATTCCGAGCCCTTCACTTCCACCGGTTTCTTCCGGCCGCTGGCATCAGGATGACCAAGTTCCATGCGGATCAGCTTCACGCCGGTAAGCTTTCCATCCTTCACCTCTAACCCCACCGGGTTGCGCAATAATTGAAAATCGATCCCTTCCTCTTCCGCCTCCAGGATTTCATCTTTCCAGGCCGGCATCTCCTCCCGTCCCCGGCGATAAACAATGCTGACCTTCTCTGCCCCCAATCGCAAGGCAGTACGGGAAGCATCCATCGCCGTATTTCCTCCGCCGATCACCATCACCCGCTTGCCCTTGAGGTCTTCTTTCTTCCCAATTTTAGATTCACGGAGAAAGTCGAGACATGATACGATTCCTTCTGCTTCAGAGCCCGGAAGGCCTAAACGGGTGGTCTCATGGGTTCCTACAGAGATAAATACAACATCAAACCCGGCATCTTTCAAATCCGAAATATTTTCGACCCGGTGGTTGAGTTCGATCTCCACACCCAACGAGGTAACATTCAGGATGTCTCTGTCGACGACCGCATTCGGAAGCCGGTATTCCGGCAGGGTAAGCTTCAGCATGCCTCCTGCTTCCCTGGCTGCTTCAAAGATCTTCACATGATGCCCTGCCAGCGCAAGGTGATATGCGGCCGTGAGACCCGCAGGTCCGGAACCCACGATAGCCACTTTCTTGCCGCTGCTGTCTCCAATTGTCCGGGCAGGAGGAACAGGATATTTGTTGTAAAAATCTTCGGCAAAAAACCGCTTGATTTTTCGAATATCAACGGATGCTTCCAATCCCGAACGGGTACATTCTCCCTGGCATGGAGCATAGCAAGCCCGACCAAGGCTTCCAGGCAATGGAATATCTTCCATGTGCAATTGCATCGCCTCCTCATACTGACCATTTCTGACCAGGGTGATATACCCATAGGGTTTCACCCCTCCCGGACAAGCTGCAATGCAGGGCGCTGAAGTCCCCTGCCGGTCAATCGTTGCGATCCTCGGATTAGCCAGACTGAATGGGATATAGGCCACTTTTCTCCCCGCCAGATGCCGGTTGTATTCATCGCTTCTGACTTCAGGACAGGCAATCTCACACTCCTGGCATCCGGTACAGGCTTCGGGTATCACATACCTGGGATTTTTTAGAACCTCAATATCAAAGCCCTTTTCATTCTTCCTGATATCCTGGATGTCGCTATTCAATGCCAGGGTGATATTTTCGTGCCGGGCAGTTTCCGACATTTTTGGCGTAGTGATGCAAGCCGCACAGTCCAGCGTTGGGAAAACCTTGCTGAGTTGGATCATCTTCCCACCAATGGACAGGCCCTTCTCAACCATCAAAACCTGGTAGTCCATATTGGCCAGGCTCAAGGCCGCTTCCTGTCCCGCAATGCCACCTCCAATGATGAGGACATCAAATTTTTTCTCTTCTGTCATGATTCAAGTTCTGCTAAGATTTTCGAAAAATTAGCCATGTGCGATGCGAACGGCTCTGCACAAACCGAGCACAGCGCAGCCATCCGTATCCGCTTGGGATTGAAATTCTCTTCCTTCATCCGGCGCTGGCATTCCACAATGATATTGTTGGTCAGCTCAGCACAGTGCGGACTGAAGGAGCACTCATGGCCGTCAGCGGCAATGAAGATCCCATCAAATCCTTTCTTCAAGGCATGCAACACCCATCGGGGCTTGATTCCAGATGAGCAGGGCAGGCTGATCACATACACCGATGGGGAGTAATGGATCTTCCGCAAACCGGCCTGGTCAATGCCTGGATCTGATATCTTCTCCGTCGAGAAAACAAGGATCCGGGGTGATCTTTTTGTTTCCATCTTATGATCTTCGGTTGTTCTCAAATGATTATACCTCCCCCATGAACAGGAGAAAAACTGTTGGAGGGCGGGTTTGATGTTGCCGTCAGGCCTTCTTCAGGAATAGCCTGGAATAGCTGTCCTCTTCAACAATACCCAAAAACTCATGGCTCATTTTCTGGCACCACTTGGGGATGTCATGCTTGGTGCCTTCGTCGGATGAGTAGATTTCCATGATCTCGCCACTCCCGATATCACCAATGGCTTTCTTGGCTGCCAATAAGGGGCCAGGGCATGCGGTTCCACGAGCATCAACAACGATGTTTGACTTCACACTTTTTAATTCTTCCGTTGTCATAATACTTTTCTCCTGTATGGTTAGATGAATAATTGAATCTTGCTTTCTGCGGCATCTGCCAGGAATGTCGCTACCCCACATACATTCATATGCGGGTAGTCGATCATCTCTTCCCGCTTAAATCCCATCAGGTTCATCGACATCTCGCAAATATTGATGACAACTCCCAATTCCCCGGCTGTTTTAAACATCTCATCCAGGGAAGCAACTTTGTGTTTTTTCATGATCCCTTTGATCATCTGGGTTCCCATGCCACACATGTTCATTTTTGACAACTTCACCTTTCTGGCTCCTTTGGGCAACATGATGCCAAACATTTTTTCCATCATGGATTTGTCCTTCCCGGACTTAGCGGGATCCCGCAGGGATGCCGTAGCCCAGAAAGTGAAGAATAAATTGACCTTCATGTCATATGCTGCCGCACCGGTAGCGATGATCATGGCCGCCAGGATTTTGTCGAGGTCGCCTGAAAAGACGACCATGGAAACCTGTTCCTTAGTGCCTGCTTCGAGGCGGGAAACCTGCTCTTTCAAGGCTTCTACTTGCTTTTCCAGTTCCATAACAGTTTTAGTTAATTAAATATCTATATATGTATTCTGTTGCAAAAATAAATAAATTTTCAACACACAAAAAAAAGGTGCTTTTCTTTACCCCTGAAGGCAAAAAGCACCTTTCATTTATTGGTCCAACGAATGAGTACTAAACTATTCGTCAACCTTAAAGATCAGACTACTTCGTCTATTTCTCAGTGTTTTCCTGACTTGCCACGGCGGTCTGAGGTTCAATGATCTTGATGGGCTTGCTCAGGTTTTTAAGAACGATGCCGCCACGGATTCTTTTTTTCCGAACGACCTTTTTCTTTTTGGCTGGCTTGGGAGCCTTTTTTACAACCGGTTTGGGGGCTTTTTCAACCTTAGCGGCAGCTTCTTTTGTCTCAACCTTTTTTTTCCTGCCTCTTTTCGCACCCTTGTCTTTTCTCGGCTTTCTGCCTCTTTTCTTGGGTGCCTGAGAAACAGCTTCAGCTTTTGCAACCTTTGGTTTCCGGCCTCTTTTTTTCGTTTCCGGCTCTTCTTTTTCTACCGGTTTTGCACCAAGTTTTCCGAGAAAAACTTTGATCTCCTCAACGTACTTCAGCGCTTCTTCAAGCTCCATCTGATACTGTACGCGCAGGAATTCAATTTCTTTGTCTGTTAATTTAATTGATTTCATGGTAATTTGATTTTCGGGACAAAAATAGGGAAAAATTATGGTTTTGGATATTTTTCAAATATTTTTTAATTTTTTTTTTTTTTTTTTTGTT
>Ga0194126_10007662_pt1 | contig 14972 bp, 9 predicted proteins | sample TA2KigC150mmetaG_FD_148641 | JGI IMG/M metagenome (GOLD analysis project Ga0194126, IMG submission 148641) | Freshwater microbial communities from Lake Tanganyika, Tanzania - TA2015035 Kigoma Deep Cast 150m | ecosystem: Environmental > Aquatic > Freshwater > Lake | place: Tanzania: Lake... | reverse complement strand
AAGCCTCGACCAACATGCGCGTCGGCGCATTGCAAGATTGCCCGGTGTTGTAGAAGCAGCGGCGCACCGAATTGGCGAGCGCGCGCTCGAGATCGGCATCGGCAAAAATCAAGTTGGGCGACTTGCCACCGAGTTCTTGCGCGACGCGCTTGACGGTATCTGCCGCCGTTTTGGCGACATCGATGCCCGCACGCGTCGAGCCCGTGAACGACATCATCTCGATCTCCGGATGCGCACTCAGCGCGTGCCCGACTGCCGGCCCCGTGCCATGCACCATATTGAATACGCCGCTCGGCAGACCTGCTTCGTCAATGAATTCGGCCGTGAGCTGCGCCGACAGCGGCGCCTGCTCGCTAGGCTTGAGCACCATGGTGCAGCCGGCGGCGAGCGCAGGCGCCACTTTGGCGACAATTTGATTGATGGGCCAGTTCCAGGGAGTGACCAGACCGCAGACGCCGACCGGTTCGCGCACCACGTTCGAGCCATTCAAGCGGGTTTCCCAATCGAGATGCTCTGCAGCGACGATGGTGGCTTCGATGTGATCCGGACCGCAGGCCGCCTGCGCTTCGCGCGCCATGTCACGTGGCGCCCCCATCTCGGCGGTGATGGCATCGGCCATTTCTTCGAAGCGCCGCACGAACACGGCCTTGAAGCGGCGCAGCGCCTCGAGGCGCTCGGCGAGTGGCGTCATCGACCAAGTCGGAAAAGCGCGCGCGGCGGCGGCCACGGCGAGATCGACATCCGCGGATGAACCCATGCGGATCTCGGCGACCTGCGCCTCATCGGCTGGATTGATGACGGCAAAAGTCGCGCCGGGCTCTGCGGGCGCTACCCAGCGACCCGCAATGTAATGCTGCAATATCTTCATGAATCAGGACCCCGTGGTTGGTGTGGCTATACTGCCAGAGCGCAACGAAACGCGCGGTCCGTCGCGTGGAGCAAACGACGCAATGCGAATAACGAACACCAGATCTTTGCTGATGACCGGCGTCATGGCGATCTCGCTGTGCGCCACCTCGCTGGCCGATGACCGCACGCCGCTGCCCCGCGCTAAACCCGAATCCGTGGGGATGTCGTCGACGCGACTCGCCGCCATGGGCGAGTTTTTTCGGCGCGAGGTAGAGCGCGGCGCCGCGGGCGGCTACAGCATGCTCGTCGCCCGCGACGGCAAGCTCGTTTACTCCGCTGCGGTAGGCATGCGCGATCGCGAGAACGCCGTGCCGATGTCACTCGACACGCGCTTTCGCATATTCAGCATGAGCAAGCCCGTGACTTCGGTGGCCGTACTGATGCTCTACGAAGAGGGCAAATTACAGCTCGACGATCCGGTTTCGCGTTTCCTGCCGGCCTTCGCCGAGATGCGCGTATTCACGGGTGTGGATGCTGCGGGCAACATCCAGACCGAGCCCGCACGCGAACCGATCACCATCCGTCATCTGCTGACGCATACCAGCGGCTTCGGCTATGGCGCCGGCTACGATCGAAATTCGCCGCTTGGTCCGCTGTGGGCAGGGGTTAATCTCGGCGGCGAACTCACGAGCGAAGAAAAAATCCGCAAGCTCGCGGCGCTGCCGCTCTATTTTCAGCCTGGCACGCAGTGGCGCTACAGCTATGCGACCGACGTCCTCGGGTATCTCGTCGAAGTGGTCTCGGGCGTACCTTTTGCGGAATTTTTGCAGACGCGTCTCTTCGATCCGCTCGGTATGTCGCACACCGGCTTTTATTTGGCGCCGTCGGGGCTGAAGCTCATGGCCACGGTATATCGGCGTGCGGCAAGCGACGGCGGCGACATCGGCAAACTCGAGCGCGTCGATGGTCCGTTCACCGCGCCGCCCACGTCACCGCCCGCCCTGCCCTCGGGCGGCGGCGGTCTCATCTCGACCGCGGGTGATTACCTGCGATTTGCGCAAATGCTCGCCAACGGCGGCCAATTTGCCGGCCGTCAATACCTCGCTCCATCGACCGTCGAGCTCATGACGAGCCAGCAGGTCGCCGATGATGCGCAGGCCAAAGCCTATGGCGAAAAGTGGCGCGGTCTCGGGTTTGGTCTCGGCGTTTCGCCCGTCATCGATTTTCGTCGTATGCCGCAGGCCAATCGCAACGGCGATTACACCTGGCCGGGCGTACTCGATACCAACTGGATGGTGAGCCCGAGCACCGGCGTGGTCGCCGTGGTGCTCACGCAAGTGGTGCGCGGCCCGACGGTTTGCCGAATCGCACCTACCAAGACATGCATAATCAGGTCTATCAGGCGATTCTCGATCTCGATAAGCGTGATCTCAATCGTCGCTGAGTCAGCGACTCGTCGCATCGCAACATTCTCTGTAAACGGCGTAAAGCCGTGTGTCGATGTCGCATTTTTACCTCATCGATTTCACACTTTGGTGTGCTCCGCACCTCGGTTTCGAACAGCGCGTGCGCGGCACCTTGTTAATCGCGCAGACCTCGTTCTATCCTCGGGTGTCAGAAGGTTTCAGCGACGACCCCCACGTCGTCGCCGAAACCGGAACGTGGGGAAACTCAATCAAACAGCGCTACCGCTGTATTGCCAAGGGGAGACACCGTGAACAAAAAGATCTCGGCGGCCGTGTTCGCCGCCCTCGCCTCGCAAGGCCAGAACGCCACCGCCCAAACCGGCGGCGAAGACAGCCTGGGGCTCGATGAAATCGTCGTGACGGCCCAGCGCCGCAATGAAAACATTCAGGACGTGCCGATCACGGTGCAGGCCCTGACCACCGAAACGCTCGAAAACCTCAAAGTTTCGACGATCGATGAATTCGTGAAATTCCTGCCCAACGTGCAGGCGTCGTCGGCGGGTCCGACCCACGGCAACTTCTCGATTCGCGGTCTGAGCATCGGTGCTGCAGTTTTGCAGGGCGGCGGTACGGTGGGTCAGTGGCCGACCGTCGGCCTCTACCTCGATGATCAAGCCGTGCAGATGCCGGGCCGTAACCTCGATGTGTACGCGGCCGACCTCGAGCGTATCGAAGTGCTCGAAGGCCCGCAGGGCACGCTGTTCGGCGCAGGCGCGCAGGCCGGCGTCGTCCGCTACATCACCAACAAGCCCAAGCAGGGCGTGACCGAGTCGTACTTCCGCGCCGGCTATTCGACCACCGCAGGTGGCGATGACAGTTCGAGCGTGCAGGGTGTGCTCAACCTGCCCGTCTCCGACAAGATGGCCGTTCGTCTCGTGGCCTACAACGAATCGCGTGGCGGCTACATCGACAACGTGCCCTCGACCTTCACGCGTCGCACCACCGACACTGCCTTCGCGGTGCTCACGGGTGGTCGGGTGCCGACCGACTCTGTGGTGATCGACAACTTCAAGATCGCTCGCGACAACATCAACGACGTGAGCTACAAGGGCGCGCGCCTTGGGATCTCCTACGATGTGAATGACGACTGGAACGTGCTCGTCATGCAGAGCTTCCAGGACATCACCAGCGGCGGCGTGTTCTATGAAATGCCCTTCGGCTCTGACTGCCCCGATCCGAAACGAGAGTCGACCTGCACCACTGGCGGTCCGCAAAACGCCCGCGTACGCGGCAAGCCGCTCGGTGAGTATCAGGTGACGTTGTTCAACGACAGCATCACCAAAGATAAATTCGTCAACACCGCCCTGACCATCAGCGGCAAGGTCGGCGATTTCGACCTCGTCTATTCCGGCTCGCGCCTCAACCGCGACAACTTCATCCAAGGCGACTACACCAACTACGCGCGCGGTCTTTACGGCGTGTACTACCAGTGTACCGGCTACTCTGGCGCTTCGGTCGACAAGTGCTACACGCCGTCGTCGGTGTGGCAGAACACCATCGAGAACATCAATACCAGCCACGAACTGCGTCTGAGCACGCCGTCCGACTGGAAGGTCACAGCGATTGCCGGTCTCTTCTACGAAGACCGTCAGGTCAACGACCAGACCGAGTGGCTCTATAAGTCGGTGCCCGAGTGCACCATCGGCGGCCCGAAGAGCTGCTTCTTCGCACTCGATCCGGCCAACACGCCGAAGTTCGCGAACGCCTCGTTCAACAACCGTAATCGCCGCAACTCGGCGACCGGGTTCTTCAACGACTTCCAGCGCACCTACGAGCAAAAGGCCGCGTTCCTGTCTGTCGACTGGAAACTCACTGATGACCTCACGGTCACGGCAGGCACCCGTTACTTCGACGGCTTCAACCAGATGCTCGGCGGCAATGTCGGCAGCTTCTTTTGCAAGCAGTACGGCACGGGTCTCTCGACCGCTACCGGCATCTGTACGGGTCCGGCCAACGGCGCTGCGCCGTACGGCACCAACGTCAACAACCAAGCGATCAACAGCTTCACCGACAAGGGCTTCCGCAGCCGTGTCAACGTGAGCTGGAAGGTCATGGAGGACGTGTTGGTGTACGCCACGTGGTCCGAAGGTTTCCGTCCGGGCGGCTTCAACCGCGGCAGCTCGCAGGTGCTGCGTCTGGTTGATCGCAGCACGGGCAGGGCGACCCGTGGTGCCACCAACCAGTTCCAGCTGCCGCTGTTCTTCAAGTCTGACGAGCTCGTCAACTACGAGGTGGGTTGGAAGAGCACCCTGATGAACAACCGTGTGCAGTTCAATGGCGCGGTCTATCAGGTCAAGTGGGACAACGCGCAGTCGGGCATCTTCGCCCCGCAAGCGGGCTTCGGCAACCTGACGGTGAGCGTCAACGGTCCGAGCTACGAGACCCAGGGCATCCAGATGAGCCTGAGCGCTCGTGTCTCCGAGGCTCTGACGATCGAAGGTGCGGCCTCGTACAACAAGGCTGAACTCACCAACAACCCGCAGTTCATCAACAACATCGCGGGCACGCCGGGCTTCGGCAAGCCGATTACCGAGTCGTGGGTAGGCTCGGCGTCGACCGGTGGGCCGGTGTCGGTGGCCAACGTGTTCGGCGTCGAGGGTGACCCGGCGGCGAACGCACCGAAGATCCAGGCCAACGTCCGCTCGCGTTACGAGTGGAGCGCCAACGCGTACGACTACTACTGGCAGCTTGGCCTCGTGTACATGGACGATCGTCGGTCCGCAGCGAACCGCTTGCAGACCTTCCAGCTCGAGTCCTACACCGACGTCAGCCTCTCGGCGGGTGTCGCGAAGGACAACTGGACGGCTGAGTTTGTGGTGAGCAACCTCACGGATCGCCGTGAGGCCGACTTTGCCTCGAGCTCGCAGTTCGTCGAGACGCGCAACCCGCCGCGTCCGCGCACGATCGGTGTGCAGTTCGGCTACAACTTCGGCAATTAACGCCGGGTAACTGAAAGCGGCGGATCGGCAACGATCCGCCGCTTTTTTTTCGACTGCATTCTTTGGCCAGCAAACCTTGACCACCAAACTTTGACCGACGAAACCACTTCAGCCCTGCCCGACCTCGAAAATATCCTGCCCGTGCTGCGGCAGTCGCTGGGGCGTGGTCGATTTGCCGAGGTCTTGCAGGTGGCCGATGCCTACCTCGGCGATCATCTCGGGCACCGCGAGCTGCTCTATCTGGTCGCGGTCGCGCAGCGCATGCTGCAGCGTATTCCCGAGGCCTTGGGCACCCTCGCTACGTTGCAATCCTTTCATCCCAAGTACTCACGGCTCTTTCAGGAGCGTGGGCACTGCCATGTCTTCACACGCGATGCCGCGAAAGCCATCGAGGCTTTCGAATGGGCCATTCGCTACAACCCGGCCCTGCCTGCAAGCTGGCAGGCGCTGGAGAAGCTTTATCGCATCGTGGGTCGAACCCAGGACGCAACCAACGCCGCAGGACACGTTACCAAGCTCGCAAGCCTGCCGGCCGAGGTCGTCGCCGCGCGCAGCATGGTGGCCGATGGCGAGTTCGAAGATGCCGAGCGCACGACGCGCGCCTACCTCGCCACCCATCCGGACGATGTCGAGGCCCTACGCGTGCTGTCGATGATCGCCCGTCATTTCGAATACAACACCGATGCCGAGGTGCTGCTCGACAAGCTGCTCGCCAAGTCGCCCACCTACAACTCGGCGCGCTACGACCTTGTGCTCACGCTGGTCGATCTGCACAAACATCAGCGAGCTCGCGAGCAGGCCGAGATTTTATTGGCTGCCGAGCCGCGCAATCCGGGTGTCCGTGTGACCTATGCAGGGATCCTCATGGCACTTGGGCAGGTCGATGAGTCGATCGAGCGCTATCGGCAACTGCTCAAAGAAATGCCGCGCGATTCCGAGTTGCACCAGTCACTCGGTCACGCCCTCAAAACCAACGGCGAGGCCGCCAAAGCCATCGAGTGCTATCGTCGAGCCGTCGAAGTACGTCCCGATTTCGGCGAGGCTTACTGGAGTCTGGCCAATCTCAAAACCTACCGGTTTCCCGAGACCGAACTCGATCGCATGCGCCACTACGAGGCGCAGCCCTATTTGCAACAGGCCGACCGGTACCACTTGTGTTTTGCGTTGGGCAAGGCGCTCGAAGATCGTAGCGAGCATGCCGAATCCTTCACTTATTACGAACGCGGTAACGCGCTCAAAAAAGAAGGCAGCTTGTACCGCGCCGCGGCCCAGGAGCGCGCGGTGCGCCGGCAGATGGAGATCTGCACCCCGGAATTCTTTGCCGAGCGACACGGCTGGGGCTGCCCAGACGCCTCGCCGATCTTCGTGCTGGGCCTGCCGCGCGCGGGCTCAACGCTGCTCGAGCAAATTCTTGCCTCGCACTCGCAGGTCGAGGGCACGATGGAGCTCGCGAATATTCCGCGACTCGTGGGCTCGCTGGGTAGTGGCGATAAATTCGGCGACACGCACTACCCGGGTGTGCTCACCGAACTCACGGCCGAGCAATGCCGCGAGTTTGGCGAAGCCTATATTCGTGACACGCAGGTATACCGCAGCGGCGCACCGTTCTTCATCGACAAGATGCCGAACAATTTTCGCAACATCGCGCTAATTCAGCTCATCTTGCCGAATGCCAAGATCATTGACGCGCGGCGTGATGCCATGGATTGTTGCTTCAGCAATTTCAAGCAGCTCTATGCGAACGGACATCCGTTTTCGTACAGCCTCGAAGATATCGGCCGGTATTACCGCGCCTATGTCGATCTGATGGACCATTGGGACACTGTGCTGCCCGGGCGCGTGCTCTGCGTGCGCCACGAAGAGGTGCTTGACGATCTCGAGAGCAGCGTACGCCGCATCCTCGATTATTGCGGGCTGCCCTTCGAGCAAGGCTGCATCGAGTTCCACCGCAATGAGCGTCGCGTCCACACCGCCAGCGCCGAGCAAGTGCGACGGCCCATCAATCGCGATGGCGTCGATCAGTGGCGCCCGTACGAGCCCTGGCTGGGGCCGCTCAAAGAAGTGTTGGGTCCCCTCGCCCGCTGATCAGTGCGTCGTCTTGATGCGCTCGAAATCGAGCACCCGGTCTTCCGGCGATGAGTTGATCGTAGCCACCCGATCGCGGTGGGCGTAGAGCAGATAGGCGATGCAAGCGAGATAAATGCCGACAACCACGCTACCGATCCACTGGATACGCAGCCACTGCGTCTGGAACATCACCGCGAGTGCAAACAACAGCACCACGTTCATGATGATGTGCTTGGTGCGACCGAGTCGACTGACCGTGAGCCCCAAGTTGTCGCTGTAAAGTCGGATCAGACTGTCGAGCGAATTGATCACGAAAGTGATGCCGACGACGATCATCGAGAGATTCACGAGTCCTGCGGTCGCGATCGCATTCACGTGATAGTGATAGAGCACGGCGAACCAAATCGCGATCGGAATCGACGGAATCGTCAGCAGCGCGAGCAACAATTGCCAAGTACGCAAGCCACCGACGAAGCGTGACGTGAACTGCCCGATCATGATCGACCAGGCGAACCACCAGAAAAGATAAAACTCGTGGTAGTCGTTCATCGGCAGCACGAATTTGTTGAGGTTCGCAAAGTAGCCACCGATGTCGAGCAGATGCTCGCCCAGGATCGTCGGTGCCATGCCCGCGTAAATGGCCATGCCGATGATCAGCGCCACGAACATCCATACCGAACCAATGCTGAGAACCCGCAGGAATTTCATGTCAGTCGCCGATATCGAGGCGAGCAGGATCACCAAAAAAGCGATCAGATAAAACGCAGCGATGACCGTCTTGCCGTCACCCATCTCCGGGATGTAGCTCGGCAGATAGCTGAGAAACAACGAAGCCGTGAACGCGCAGGTGCCGATGATCACGATGTTGTTGAGCCACTTGACGGCGGGGATCTCGAAAAATCCGACCCGAGGCTCGATCACGCAGAAGTAGAAGCTGGTCAAAAAGTAGAACGACCAGATCATGAACCCCCAAAAACCGAATTCGATGGCGAGCGGGTTGGTGAACCCGTACTCCGGATTGGCAGCCGTGTCGGCATAGACCGGGAATTCGGTCAGTGGAAACATGATGAGGCCGACATCGAGCCCGGAGGTGAAGAGAATCGCGATGAACGTGAACAAGGGCACCGGAGTCACCCCGATGCAGCGCACGTCGCCCCATTTCCAAAGACAGAACGCAACCTGCGACAAGACCAGCAAGACACCCACCGAGATGATGATTGTCAGCATCGCCCACCCCATGCTCGATCGCACCCACGGACGCGCAACGCTACCACGACCGCAACTCGCGGAAAGCCGCTATGATCGAGCCGTTCATATTCGGGGGACTGACTCGTGCAAGATAACGATAAAACCGCGTCAACCGCCGCACCCGCCGTACCTGCCGTACCCGCCGCGACCGACTCCGCGTTCACTCGCTGGTATGTGCTGCTGGTCATGGTCGGCGTCTATGCGCTCAGCATCGCTGATCGCTATGTGATCTCTACCCTGCTCGAGCCGATCCGGCTCGAACTGCAACTCACCGACTCCGGAATCGCCTTCCTCACCGGCGTATCGCTCGCGCTGTTTTATGTGCTGTTCGGTTTCCCGATGTCCTGGCTCATCGACCGCTATAGCCGGCGAAACATCATCGCGCTCTCGGTTATCGCTTGGTCGGCCATGACCACCTTCTGCGGTCTTGCACAAAATTACTGGCAACTGCTGATCTCGCGCATCGGTGTCGGAGTGGGTGAGGCGGGTGGCACGCCAGGCGCAAGCTCGATTCTCTCCGACTACTTCCCGGCCTCGCAGCGACCCATGGCGCTCACCGTGTTCGCGCTCGGCGCGTCCATCGGTGCCTGGGTCGGCGCTGACGTCGCCGGACAACTCGCCGACCTCTACGGCTGGCGTTCGGTATTTCTTTGGCTCGGCATCCCGGGAGTCATCTTTGGTCTGCTGATTTTCTTCACCATCCGTGAACCGCGCCGCGGGCAGCTCGACCTCAACGCCGCCGAAAAAGCCCCGGACTTCATGACCACGATGCGTTATCTCTGGACGCAGCGCTCGGCCGTGCACGTGATGATCGGCAGCGCGCTCACGGCGCTCTGGGGTTGGGGACTCATTTGGTGGACGCCAACCTTCCTGATGCGTAATTTCGGGCTCACGGCGGGCGAAGTCGGAGCCTTGACCGGCCCGATGCACCTGATCGGGGGCAGCCTTGCCACCGTGTTCACCGCCTGGTTGGTAGCGCGCCCCTCCATGGCCGACCCGCGACGCGTGGTCTGGCTGATGGGAGCCGTCATCGGCGTGGCCTCGGTGGTTTCGTGGTTCATCTACACCAGCCAGTCGCTGGCCACCATCGAGATCCTGTTCTGGATCTTCATCCCCTCGATCTATTTCTACATCGGGCCCTGCTTCGGCCTGCTGAACAATCTCGCTGAACCCCGTATGCGAGCCATCTTCTGTGCGTCGACCTTGTTCGTCGCCAATGTGGGCAATCTGATCATCGCACCACAGCTCGTCGGCTGGCTGAGTGACTCGTATATCGCAGACGGTATGAACAACGCCGAATCCCTGCGCACCGCGATGCTGTGGCTCGTGCCCACGGGACTCTGGGCCACCGTCCATTATTTTTGGTCGGCACGGCAAATCGTCGGCGATCAAGTACGGGCCACGGGCATCGATCCGATCGCCGAGGCTCGTACATGACCGGGTCGCCCATGATCTTGCGCACGGCGCTATGGGTGGGCTTGCTGAGTTGCTGCGCGTCGATCGCGAACGCAGCCGGCGGTACGCTGCGTATCATCACTTGGGCCGATTATGTGCCCGCTGATGTGGTCGCGCAGTTCACCAAAGAAACCGGCATCAAGGTCGAGGTTGCGCTCTCCAACAACGAAGAGATGATCTCCAAGTTGCGGGCAACGCGCGGCGCGGGCTTCGACCTGGCCCAGCCCTCGCAAGATCGCATCCTCGGACCCCAACAAGAATTCGGTATCTACAAGCCGATTGATCTTGCCAAGGTTCAGGTCGATCGTATTCAACCCGACCTGCTCGCGACGGTGCGTCGTAACGCCACGATCGGCGGTCGTCTCTATGCCCTGCCCTATGTTTGGGGGGCCGAAGGACTGGTGGTCAATACCAAGCGCACGCAGATCAATGATTATCTCGATCTCTGCCGCGCCGATCTGCGCGCTCGCACTTCGGTGCGCTTGCGCCGTCCGACGTTGATGGCCTTCGCGTTTGCGATGGGCAAAGATCCGTTTGCGCTCTACGGCGACACCAAAGCCTATACCGCACTGATGGAACAAGTCGGCGCACGGCTCATCGCCTGCAAGGCCAACTTCCGTTTCTTTTTCGATAATCGCGATCAACTCCTGAACGGCATGCGCTCTGGCGAATTGCACGCCGCGATGATGTGGGACTCGGGCGGTTGGAAACTCAACCGCGAAAATCCCGACATCAAGTTCATTGCGCCGAAATCGGATGCGCTCGGCTGGCTCGACACCTATGCCCTGCCGGCGCGCGGCAAGAACGAGGCGGCAGCCTACGCCTGGATCAACTTCACGCTGCGACCCGAGATCGCGGCGCGCATCGCGAAGTCCGTTGGCAATTTCTCGGCCGCCAAGGGTGCCGATCAACTCACCGATCCCGTGCTGCGCGCACAGTTCGCGGCGAGCTTTCCTCAGGGCTTCCAGAGCGTTCGCTGGTATCCGGCGATTCCGCCCGGTCTCGAAGAAATCGAGGGTCGCATACTCGATCGCGTCAAGGCGGCCAAATAAATCGCAGCTTGCATGACGACCTTCGATCTCGAAACCAAGGCCCTCAGCAAGCACTTCGCCACACACACCGCGGTCGATGCGCTGTCGTTCGGCGTCGAACGCGGCAGCTTTTTCTCGATCCTCGGCCCTTCGGGCTGTGGCAAAACCACCCTGCTGCGCATGATCGCGGGGTTCATCGAACCTGACGGCGGCGACGTTGAGATCGGCGGTCGCAGCATGCGCGGCGTGCCGCCCAATCGCCGACCCGTAAACATGGTGTTCCAGCAGCTCGCGCTGTTTCCGATGATGTCGGTGGGCGAAAACGTCGCCTATGGCCTCGCGAGGCGCGGCGTCTCGCGTATCGATCGCGAGCGCAAGGCGGCTGAGATGCTCGAGCGTGTTGGCCTGCCGGGTTCAGCCGCGAAGCGGGTCGATCAGCTCTCGGGTGGACAGCGTCAGCGCGTGGCCATCGCGCGCAGTCTCGTACTCGAACCTACGCTGTTGCTGCTCGACGAACCGCTCGGTGCGCTCGATCTCAAACTGCGCGAGCGCATGAAGATCGAGCTCAAACAATTGCAGGCAGCGTTCGGCACCACCTTCGTTTACATCACCCACGATCAATCCGAAGCACTCGTGCTCTCTGATCGCGTGGCCGTCATGAATAGCGGTCGCTTCGAGCAGCTAGGAACGCCACAGGAACTCTATTACTCGCCCGCCACGCCCTTTGTCGCCGGTTTTGTCGGTGCCAACAATCGCATCGATGGCCAGGTGTCCGCGATCGATGGCGACCTTGCAGAGATTCGCTCTGCAGCAGGCTGGACCGTGAAAGCCCGTCGGCATGGCACGCTCAAGCCGGGGGATGCCGCAACGGCCTTCGTTCGCCCCGAGGTCGCCGTGCTCGCTCGCTCGACGGCCGACCTTGCGCTCGCCGAACCGGCGGCGGTGCATCAAGGCACGGTCGAGAGCCTGCTATTCGATGGCGCCAATTCGGCGGTGCTGCTGCGCGAGCAGGCGAGTCGCTGCGAATTCCGCGTGGCTCTTCCGCAAACCGGACGCTATGCCGACTTGAAGGTGAACGAACCCGTGTTCTTCAGCTTCGCTGCGGACCGTGCCGTGTGCTTTGCCGCCGGGTCTTCCCATGGCTGAGGCCACGGCCAGCGCCTCGCAGCGGCTTGTTCTTTGGTTGCTGCTGGCGCCGGCGCTGATCTGGCTCTTCGGGCTGATCCTGTTGCCGCATCTCGATCTCGCCCTGCTGTCGCTACGCGAACGCACAGGCCCGGGCGAATATGCCTTTGGGCTGGCGCAATATCGCACTTTTTTCACCGAACCCCTGTACTGGGATGTGTTCGTGCGTACGGCAACGATCTCGCTGATCGCCACGGCGCTGACCCTGCTACTCGCCTTCCCGATTGCCTGGACTATCGCCAAGCTCACCCGCGGTCGTCTGAGCGCGCTGCTTTTTGCCGTGTGCCTGATTCCTTTTTGGGTCAGCGAAACCGTGCGCACGCTCGGCTGGATGATTCTGCTGCGCGAAACCGGAGTCATCCCCGGCCTGCTGGTGACGTTCGGCATCACCGAAGTGCCGATAGAAATGCTCTATCGCGATGCGACCATCCTGGTCGGCCTTGTCTACACCTCGCTCCTCTTCATGGTGGTGCCGCTCTACGGCAGTCTCGAGAGTCTCGATGATTCTTTGATCGAGGCGGCTTATGACCTCGGCGGCAACGGCTGGACCGTATTGCGCACCGTGGTGATCCCGCACGCCGCGCCCGGCATCACCGCCGGGTGCATCGTGGTGTTCATGCTGACGCTCGGTAATTACCTGACGGCCTCGCTGCTCGGCGGCAAGAACTCGCTGTGGTTTACCGAGCAGATCTATACGCAGTTCATCACCCGCTTCAATTGGGAGCAAGGCGCAGCGTTTGGCTTTTTGCTGCTGGTGCTCTCCAGCGTGATGGTCTGGGCGGGTTTGCGCCTGAGCGGACAAAGATTTTCGGACGTCATGAGTCGGACCTGATGGGTCGCAACCGATGAGTCGCAGCTAATGGCCCGCCCATGATCCCCTCACTCCCCCGCCCACTTTGGCTACGCGCTGCCACCATATTCTTTGTACTGGCGTTTCTGCTGTTTTTGTTCATGCCGCTCGTGACCGTGGCGGTATTTGCCTTCAACGATGCGCCCTATCCCGCACCCCCATGGCAAGGCTTTACGCTCGACTGGTTCACCGGCAATGAAGCGCAAGGCCGTACAGGGCTCTTCAGCGACCAGGAATTGCTCGGCAGTATTCTCATCAGCATGCTGGTTGCGACTTGGGTCACGGTGCTCTCGGTGACCATTGGCACCACGAATGCATTTTTGATGGAGCGCATGAGCTTTCGCGGTCAGGGCGTGCTCGCGCTCTTGATGCTGGTCCCTCTCGTCATTCCGGGCGTCATCCTCGGCATTTCCATTTTGGCCTTTGCGAGCCGCGTGGCCGATCTGCTCGGTGACCTCATGGGCTGGGAGGCCGAGTTCCTGCGGCCGGGCCTGCCCCTCGTGGTGCTCGGACAGGTGTCGTACATCATTGCCATCTCGACCTTGACCATCAGCGCGCGTCTAAAGCGCTTTGACCGCACACTCGAAGAGGCCGCCTATAACCTCGGCGCCTCGCGACTCGCTGTGCTTGGCACGATCGTGCTGCCCTATCTGCGGCCCGCGCTCATCGGCTCGGCCGCCATCGCTTTCCTGATGTCCTTCGAGAACTTCAATACCACGCTCATGCTGGTGGGTGCAGATTCGCCGCTGACCGTGATGATGTACGGCCGCATGCGCGACGGCGCCACTCCGGTGCTCAATGCCGTGAGCGTATTTTTGATGGTAGCCTCGGCGGCGATCGCACTCGCGCTCATGCGTGGCGATCGGCGTGACGAGCAGCGCGGCTGATCAGCGCAAAGATGTGCGCCTGGGTCAGGCGCGCAGCCGCAGGTTCTGCGGATCGTAGAGCGGCTCGGTAGCCACCACCGCGCGTCGCCGCTCGCCGAGAATCTCTACACTGAGTTCGGTACCCGGTGCCGCGAGATCGGTGCGCACATACGCGAGCGCAATGCTCTGACGCAGCCGATATCCATAGCCCCCCGAGGTCACGAGCCCCACCTGCTCATCGCCGCGGAAGACAATCGATACCGCTGCCGCATCGGCATCCGCCGCATCGACCAGCAAGGGCACGAAACGCTCGCGCGGACCGCTCGCAGCCTCGCGGCGCAGCGCCTCCTGTCCGAGAAACCCGCAAGTTTTGTCGAGTTTGACGAAGCGATCGAGTGAGGCCATGAACGGGGTGTACTCGGTGGTGAGATCACCCTTCCAGCCGCGATAGCATTTTTCGAGTCGCAGGCTGTCCATGGCATAGAGACCAAAGTCATGAATGCCGAGGGACTCACCGGCTTCCATCAACAAATCATAGACCGACAAAAGATGTTCGGCGGGAAGGTGCAACTCCCAGCCAAGCTCACCCACATAATTGACGCGCATCGCGAGCGCTCGCGTATAGCCGAGTTCGATCTCGCGAACCGAGAGCCAGGGAAAGTGGGTGTTGGAGAGATCGGCGGAAGTGAGTCGCGACAGCAGGTCTCGAGAGCGCGGACCGACCACGATCAAGGTGCCATAGCGCGCCGAAAGATTATCGATGCGCACGCCCGAAGCCGGCAGATGTTCGCGCAACCAGTGTTCATCGTGTCGCTCGCCGGCGGCCGCGCTGATCAACCAATGACGATCTGCATCAAAAGTCGTGAGCGTCATCTCGGTGACGATGCCACCCCGGTCGTTGCAAAAATAATTGAGTGCCGTGCGACCAGGCTTCGGCACCACCCCGGTGACCATGCGATCGAGCCAATCGCGTGCACCGGCGCCGCTAACCTCGAATTTGGTGAAGCCAGGCAAGT
>Ga0194126_10007661_pt1:12500-14976 | contig 14976 bp, 7 predicted proteins | sample TA2KigC150mmetaG_FD_148641 | JGI IMG/M metagenome (GOLD analysis project Ga0194126, IMG submission 148641) | Freshwater microbial communities from Lake Tanganyika, Tanzania - TA2015035 Kigoma Deep Cast 150m | ecosystem: Environmental > Aquatic > Freshwater > Lake | place: Tanzania... | reverse complement strand
CTGCCATGGACCAGGTAATACCGCTGCTTCTTTTAAATCAGCTCCGCACTTTTGCTCCATAACCTTCAAATCACCCTTCTGCCGGTAGGCTCCGGTAAACGTGGTGAATCCGCCCACATAATCCATTTCCTGTTTTCCAAGATTTCGGTAATTGGCAATGATGGGTTCTGACGGATTTCTGCCGGTATAATATTTGTCGTTGAAATGATCCAAGATACCTGCAGCACCTGCGCGGTAATTGTGGAAGGCAATGTATTTTCCCAAAAACCCATGGTCATTTCCCAGTCCATCGGGAAACCTCGCTGAGGTTGAGTTTAGGAGAACAAGATTCGTGTTTAGCGCTGACGCATTTAGAAAGAGAATACGAGAATAATACTCATGAACGGATCCCGTGCCCGAATCAATTACCCGAACACCGGTTACTTTTCCCTTGGCATGATCGTAGATCAAAGAATGAACAACACTATCTGGACGAATGGTCAGGTTTCCGGTTCGCTCCGCCCACGGAAGAGTCGAAGAAACAGAACTAAAATATCCACCGAACGGACAGCCACGCATGCAAAGATTCCGGGCCTGGCATTTTCCACGGCCTTGATGCAAATGAAGCTCCGTAGGCTGCGTCAGATGAGCCCAGCGGGCATGAACCATATGGCGATTAAATTTTTTTCTGATGGTCTGACTCAAGTGGTCTTCAGCACAATTGAATTGAAAGGGAGGAAGAAATTCACCATCAGGCATGGAATCCAGACCATCGTTTGTGCCACACACACCGATAAATTTTTCGACATGGGAATACCACGGTGCGATATCGTCATAACCAATCGGCCAATTCATCCCATATCCTTGCCGCTCAGGTGCAGTGAATTCGTATTTACTCCAACGCTGGCATGCTCGTCCCCAGGTAAGCGATTTTCCTCCAACCTGATAACCTCGGATCCAGTCAAACGGTTTTTTTTGAATGTAGGGATGATCGGCGTCCTGAATAAAGAAATGTTTAGTGTCCTCTCCATATCCGGCAGCTTTACTGATGAGTGGATTTTTGCGGAGCGTCTCTGCATCCACGCGCCCACGATGCTCAAGTTCCCAGGGATGCTTTGTAGCGGTTGGATAGTCTTTGATGTGCTCCACCATTCGGCCCCGCTCGAGCACCAGCGTTTTTAAACCCTTTTCGCACAGCTCTTTAGCAGCCCATCCACCGGAAATTCCCGAACCAATGACGATTGCGTCGTAGGTATTTTTATTCTCGGCATCGATGTTGAAATATGTTGATTTTGAAATAGGCATTACGAACTTATTTAGAGCGAGTCATTTCATTGTAAGCAACAAAGTTTATAAAAAACCCAATCTTTATTTGACTGCTTTTTTTGGACCTTATCTGTTCCGTGTCAGGTCTTATGTTCCGTGTCAGGTCTTATGACCTGACACATTTGCCCACGCGACACGCAACCTCGGCATTACATCAAAAGATGAGCATGAAATCATGTCGGGTGAAAACACCCGACATGGAATGCGTATGACATTGAAAGACAAGAATGAAATTGATTTTAAGTAACAACCTCCGACATTTCGCGGACGATAAAAAAATAGAACCTTAAGCTAAAAGCGTAACCACTTATTCCGTTTCATGCCTTATGTTCCGTGTCAGGTCTTTTGTTCCGTGTCAGGTCTTTTGTTCCGTGTCAGGTCTTATGACCTGACACATTTGCTGACACATTTACCCGCGCGACATGATGTGGGCTACAAACAAAAAAGCCCGTCATCTTTCGACAACGGGCTTTCTGATTAAATAAGGCGACGTCTTACTCTCCCAGGTTTTATCCCAGTACCATCAGCGCTGGCAGGCTTAACTTCTCTGTTCGGAATGGGAAGAGGTGGACCCTGCCGCCATAATCACCTTAAGCTCTCGGTTGGTGCTGCTCACCAACCTAATATCGTTGACACAGTGGATTAAGAGTATTAACTAAACAATCTCATGACCGTCTTCAGATCATTAAAACTAGCGCAAAGTCTAGGGCAATTAGTACTGCTCAGCTTTGACATTACTGTCTTTACACCTGCAGCCTATCAACGTCATAGTCTCTGACGACCCTTTTTGGAAGTCTCATCTTGAGGTGGGGTTCGCGCTTAGATGCTTTCAGCGCTTATCCACTCCCAACATAGCTACCCGGCAGTGCAGCTGGCACTACAACCGGTACACCAGCGGTTGGTCCAACCCGGTCCTCTCGTACTAAGGTCAGAGCCCCTCAAACTTCCTGCGCCCATCACAGATAGGGACCGAACTGTCTCACGACGTTCTGAACCCAGCTCGCGTGCCACTTTAATGGGCGAACAGCCCAACCCTTGGGACCTTCTCCAGCCCCAGGATGTGACGAGCCGACATCGAGGTGCCAAACCTCCCCGTCGATATGAGCTCTTGGGGGAGATCAGCCTGTTATCCCCAGAGTACCTTTTATCCTTTGAGCGATGGCCCTTCCAT
>Ga0194126_10007661_pt1:0-7500 | contig 14976 bp, 7 predicted proteins | sample TA2KigC150mmetaG_FD_148641 | JGI IMG/M metagenome (GOLD analysis project Ga0194126, IMG submission 148641) | Freshwater microbial communities from Lake Tanganyika, Tanzania - TA2015035 Kigoma Deep Cast 150m | ecosystem: Environmental > Aquatic > Freshwater > Lake | place: Tanzania: Lake... | reverse complement strand
ACGCTCAATAAATTCTACATACTCCCGAAGGGCCTTTGGCATATCGTCCCAACCGCTACCCTCCAACTTTACATTCCAGCCTTTCATCTCCTTGTAAACCGGCACGACAGGCTCATTGGCAATCTCAAAAGGAATCCTATCGGTCTCCGTACCATCATTTAACTTATAATGCGTACAAACCTTTATGGTCTGAAAAATATTCAACACATCAGCCTTCATCATCAACAGCTGTGTCGCGCCATTGATCATAATAGAATATTTTAAAGCAGGAAGGTCTAACCATCCACAACGTCTGGGCCTTCCTGTCGTACTTCCAAATTCATTTCCCTCCTTTCGGATCAATGCTCCTGTTTCATCATGAAGCTCTGTAGGAAACGGTCCACCGCCAACCCTGGTGCTGTACGCCTTAAAAATTCCAAATACCTCGCCTACATGCATGGGCGCAACACCCAATCCGTTGCAGGCACCCGCAGCAACTGTGTTGGAGCTTGTTACAAAGGGATAACTTCCGAAGTCAATGTCCAGCAGCGCTCCTTGTGCACCTTCAGCCAATACTCTTGAGCCTTTTTTTAATTCTTCATTAATAAAATATTCACTATCAATGAGCTGAAAACTCTTTAAGAACTCAACGGCCTCAATGAAAGACGCCTCCAAAGCAGGTAAATCAAACGACACCGAATGGTCCCGCAAAATCTCCAAATGGATATCGGTCAACTTCTTGTAACGCTGAGGGAATTCAGGTGATAGAATATCGCCCACTCGTAAGCCCTGCCTGCCAATTTTATCCTGATACGTAGGCCCTATTCCTTTTAAGGTAGAGCCAATTTTCTTTTCCCCCTTTGCTTGCTCATAGGCCTGATCCAACAATCGGTGTGTTGGCAAAATCAGCGTTGCTTTCTTAGAGATAAAAAGACCTGACCGCACATCCAGGTTATATTTTTCGAGCTTTCCAATCTCAGTTTTGAAAATAACAGGATCCAACACCAGCCATTACCGATAATATTCCTGGTGTTTTTTCGGAAAATGCCTGAAGGAATCTGATGCAGCACATGCTTTATGCCATCAAACTCCAGTGTATGACCGGCATTCGGTCCGCCCTGAAATCTTGCAACCACATCGTATCGGGGCGCAAAGACATCTACGATTTTACCCTTTCCCTCATCTCCCCATTGTAATCCTAACAGGACGTCAAGCTTCATAATTTTTGTTCCCTTAAGTAAAATGCAATTCTAAGATTTTCCCCTTCCTTCTACGACCTCTTCCACCGAATTAATTACAGTAAAAATGGCCTCAAGGCGCGTCATCGCCAGCAATCGTCTCACCCGATCGGGCGGATTCAATAAATATACCCCACCACCGCTAGCAGAAAAACGGTTGTGCAGCCTTATAAGTAATCCAATTCCACTGCTGTCCATAAACCGCACTTCAGCAATATCGACCACACAAGTTGAAATACCTCTTTTAAGTGCATCCTGAGCAAGAAACATCATGGACTCCCCTTCGGATAAAACCGTAACATCACCAGACAGACGGAGCATAAATATTCCGTCACGGATTTCTGAACTGAACATTACCTTTTCCTGTTCTTACAATCTTTTCGCCTGCAGGTAGCATGCAGCACCAAGGAATGGCTGACCACATCGAATTGTAAAAGCTCCTGCACGGTGTTCTGAATGTTCTGGATCCGGGGATCACAAAACTCAACAACCTGATTGCATTCAGTGCAAATAAGATGATCGTGCTGGCGGCTGCCGAATGACTTCTCGTACAGCGCCTGATTTTTTCCGAATTGATGCTTCATCACCAAATCGCTTTCCACCAGTAAGTCCAAGGTGTTGTATACCGTTGCCCTACTCACCCGATAGGACTTGTTTTTCATCTTCAAATACAACGACTCAACATCAAAGTGGCCTTGTGCCTTATAAATTTCCTCCAGTATGGCATAGCGCTCCGTTGTTTTACGAAGTGACCGGGATTCTAAAAATCCAGTAAACTTATTCCTAACCGTTTCAAGTATGTCTTTGGGTGAAGGCATGGGTTCAAACCTACATTTTTTTCATTTACCCATCATCTCACGAGGGGCGCGAATCAAACCTGGATACCCGCACCACACCATCAACTTTCTCCAACTTACCCATCAAAAAATCAAGATGCCTTGTATCGGTTACATACAACATGATTTCACCTTCAAAAGCACCCGCATCCGATCGAAAAGAAATAGAGCTCATATTTACCTTTAGCTCCTCTGAAATTATTTTTGACACATCATTGATAAGCCCTACCCGGTCGGTTCCAATTACTTTTAGCCCTGTCAAAAAGGAAACCTCGTACTGACTGGTCCACTTTGCCTTAATCACCCGGTTACCATGGTTGGCCAACAACTCAGGCGCATTGGTGCAATTAGACCGGTGAATTTTTATTCCTTCATTCACGGAAATAAAACCAAATACTTCATCACCAGGAATGGGTGTACAACACTTGGCAAGCTTATACTCCACCACGTCCATATCCTCACCAATGAGGAGGATATCGTCCGATTTAGGCTTGGTGGGAATTACCAAAGGTGACACCTGCGCCGCTTCCTGTACCCTGACTTTATCTTTGTGCGCCCCGGATTGCCTGTATTCTTTGAAACGCCTTAGCTCGTTTACGCTGTAAATCCCCTTACCAAACTTAAAATGTAAGGTAAAGTTTGATGGCTCGCCAAGGTAAAACCTAAGCTGCTCAGTGGTCTGCGGACCAGCTTCAATTTTCAATTGCCGCAATTTCCTTGAAACGATGTCTTTTCCTTCTTCAACAACTTTCTTCTGCTCTTCTTTCAAAGACTCCTTAATCCTCGACTTCGCTTTCGAGCTCACCACAAACCTGAGCCAGTCTTCACCTGGTTTCTGTTTAGCGGAAGTAAGGATTTCAATTTGATCTCCGTTTTTCAGGATGTGGTTAATGGGCACAAGTTTTTGATTGACTTTCGCACCAATGCAGGTTGCCCCAATGTCACTGTGTATCTCAAAAGCAAAATCAAGCGCCGTTGCGCCCACCGGCAAAGTCTTTAATTCACCACGGGGTGTGAAAACGAAAACTTCTTCATTAAACAAATTGCCTCGAAAATCGTCTACAAATTCAAGAGCCGTTAAATCCTGACGCTCCAACAACTCGCGCACGCGCAACAACCACTTTTCAAGATTCGATTCATAACCAGCCTGATTGCCCTTGTATTTCCAGTGTGCCGCGTAACCTTTCTCAGCAATTTCATCCATGCGCTGTGTTCTGATCTGAACCTCGACCCATTGCCCGTTTTTGGCCATCACGGTCGTGTGCAACGACTCGTATCCGTTTGCCTTTGGCGTACTGATCCAGTCCCTCAGGCGATCCGGATTGGGTGTATAATAATCAGTGACAATAGAATACACCTGCCAACAAAGCGATTTTTCCTGCTCCAGCGGCGCCTGAAGGATGATGCGAATGGCAAACAAATCAAAGACCAGATCAAAAGGGATGTTTTGCTTGCGCATCTTATTCCAAATGGAGAAGGCAGATTTTGGTCTGCTCTTGATCTCGTAGGGAACAGCCAGTTTATCAAGCTCCTCTTTTATTGGCTGTACAAAGCTTCTAAGAAATTTTATCCGAATAGACTTGGATTCCTCCAGACGCCTGGTGATGTCTTCATAATCTTCCTGCTCTGTAAACTTCAGGTACAAGTCTTCGAGCTCAGTTTTAATGACGTTAAGACCAAGACGGTGGGCAAGCGGTGCATACAAATAGATCGTCTCGGAGGAAATGCGCAACTGATTCTGGCGCGGCATGCTGTCGAGCGTGCGCATGTTGTGCAAACGATCGGCAAGCTTTATCAATATAACCCGAACGTCTTCGGAAAGTGTAAACAACATTTTCCGAAAGTTCTCCGCTTGTGCAGAAGTGCCTTGTTCAAAAACACCTTTGATCTTGGTCAGACCATCGACGATGCGGGCAATTTTGCGCCCGAACATTTTTTCAATGTCAGCAAGTTCGATGTCGGTATCTTCCACCACATCGTGAACCAGCGCTGAAATTATGGAGGTCGTACCCAGACCAATTTCACCAACGCAGATTTCTGCGACAGCCAGTGGATGAAAGATGTAAGGCTCTCCGGATTTGCGCCTCATGTTGCGGTGGGCTTCCAACGCCAGATTAAAGGCCTTTCTGATCAGCCGTGCATCGCCCTCCTTAAGAATCGGTTTGGCCTGCCGAAGCAGCCTCCGGTATCGGTGGATGATTTCTTTTCGTTCTTTCTCAGGATCCGGTAACACACTTAAATTTAATACGAGCGCCCCTTCCGGCTTTTGCCGATGGGAATTAATCATAAATTTGCACCTCTTTTTGCAACCTACAGCTGAATTTGGACGATTTTCAGCGGATTGCATCAGCGCATGTGGCGTAATTGGTAGCCGTGCCAGACTTAGGATCTGGTGCCGAAAGGCGTGGGGGTTCGAGTCCCTCCATGCGCACAGAACATAAAAAGAACGCATAGGTTCAGTTAAAACAGACTAAAAAAGCGATTGTGAACATCACACTGGAAAAAAAATCTTCAACCGACGGCATCATCCGGATCAGCATTCAGGAAAACGACTATCAGCCTTCGGTTGAGAAAAAAATAAAGGACTATGCACGCAAAGCCAACATCAAGGGATTTCGTCAGGGAAAAGTACCCGCGGGGGTTATCCGTAACATGTTTGGCAAAAGTTTTCTTGCCGATGAAGTAAATAACTTAATCTCCAAGTCGGTGTCCGGGTATATCCGTGACCAAAAACTTAACGTACTGGGCGATCCAATGCCCAACGAAGAAAAAACCTCTTCGATCGATTGGGAAACACAAAAAGATTTTGAATTCGAATTCCGCGTTGGAATGGCGGAGGACTTCAAAGTTGATTTATCCAAAAACGTAAAATTAACACGACACCTCATCGAGGTAACCCAACAGACCATTCAGGAGGCCATTGACCAGACCAAAAAGCGATATGGCAACATTTCCTATCCGGAAATCAGCTCGGCAGAGGATGTGATCTATGGTGATGTGCGCGCAGCCGGTGAAGAAGAAAAGAAACCCGGAATGATTGCAGTTGAAAAGGTGGAGGATAAACTCAAGAATAAATTCATCGGCGTTAAAAAGGATCAGGTTATCGACTTCAACATTGAAGAACTTTCTCAGGATGCCGAAACGCTGGCGCAAGCCATCAATGTTTCTGAAGAAGAGGCTAAAAGCAAAAAAGGACTCTATCATTTTACCGTCGGGACCATTAGTCATACCGACCCTGCAACACTTAACCAGGAGTTTTTTGATAAAGTATTCGGAAAGGATGAGGTAAAGTCTGAAGAAGAATTTACCAACCGGGTAAAGGAAACTATAGCTAAAAATTATGAGCGCGAAAGCGATCACTTTCTCGATCATGAAATTGAACACCACCTGGTTGACCATACCACCATCCGCCTGCCAGAAAACTTTCTGAAGGAATGGCTGAAGAAAACCGGTGAAGGAAAAATTACAGATGAAGTCCTTGAAAAAGAATTCGGTCTCTATACCAAGGACATGAAATGGAGTCTGATTAAAAACAGAATTGCTGAAGAAAGTGACATCAAAGTAGAGGCAACAGACGTCAGGGAGCGCGCCAAATTGATGATTATCGAGCAATTTGGCGGTGCCGCCATCGCATCACAGTTGGGCGACCGGATGGATGCTTTCGCTGACAATTACCTCAACGGAAATGAAGGCCAAAATTTTATGCGTTTGTACAACCAACTCAGGCAAGAGCGAATTATGGCTGCTGTGAAAGAGAAGGTCACCATCAATGACAAGCAAATCAGCCTGGACGAGTTTAAAAAACTAGTTTCAGGACACCGCCACTAGAACATCAAGAGCTATAGAACTTCCAAAACGGTCGGTCGCCACAACGCCGACCGTTTCTTTTTTAACCTGAGGGTGGTAACTTCAAACCACCCACCCAATGGTATCGAGAAGAAAATTCATTCAAACCGCAGGGCTTTGCGTAGGTCTTGCCTCTGAAGCAAGGTCATTCAAAAGCGATCGAACGGATTTCACCGTATTGATTACAGCAGATCTGCATGCGCAACTTTTCACGCATGATGAGTTTTTCTGGGAAAATGAAAAGGCAGTTTTCAAAAAGCGAGGTGGACTGGATGTGCTAAAGGGTCTTGTCAACCACATCCGCAAAAGAGAAAAGAATGTCATCCTCATCGATGCCGGGGATTATTTTCATGGCCATGCCATCGCCACCAAAACAGAGGGCGAGGCACTGATCCCACTCATCAATGCTTTTCAATATGATCTGGTATTGCCCGGAAACTGGGAGGTGGTTTACCGAAAGGCGCGAATGGTGGATGTGCTCGATCGAATTAAGGCAAAAAAGATTTGTGCAAACATGTGGCACAAAAATTTGAACGGCGACCGAGGTGATTTGATTTATCAACCTTACTGGATTAAAGAGCTGGAGGGTTTCCGGATTGGATTTTTAGGTTATACAGACCACCTCGTACCTAAGAGACAACCTCCTGCGTTCAGCTCAGGCATTGGCTATACCCATGCAACAACAACGCTCGCTGAAAACATCAGGTTGCTAAGAAATAGCGAACAATGCGACATGGTCATTTTGGTTACGCACATGGGCCTTGCTCAGCAGCTGGGCCTTGCCAACCACCCCGATGTCGCCGGTGCAGACCTGATCATCGGGGCTGATACCCACGAGCGGGTAAGAGTGCCCATCGAAGGAAAATATTGCAGGGTTATCGAATGTGGCGCCTTCGGATCGTTTGCCGGAAAACTTTCTGTCAAACTTAAAAGAGGGGCTAAACCTGAATTCAACTATGAATTATTGGACACCGATCCGAAGCAATACCTTCCTGATCCGGTGGTAACCAGGCTCATGGAGGAAGTCGCCGCTCCGTTTAAAAAAGAAATCAATGTGGTCATCGGCCACACTTCCACGCCATTGTTGCGATACTTCGTGTTAGAGACTCCGATTGACAACCTAATCACCGATGCCCTACGCTGGAAATTCAATACCGATGTAGCCTTGAGCAATGGATTCAGATTTTGTCAGCCACTTGCTGTTGAGGAAGGGACAACCACCCCGATCACAAAAGAATTTTTGTGGAACATGCTGCCCCTGGACAGTGTGGCCAGGAAAGCTGAGGTAACGGGCGCACAAATCAAAAAATGGCTGGAACAGGAACTTGAAAATGCCTTTGCCTCCGATCCATCCAAAAGATTTGGCGGTTGGCTGGTTAGGTTTTCAGGCATGCAAATCAATTTCACCGCATCCAGACCGATGGGTTCGAGGGTGAATCGTGTAACCATTGGCGGACAACCGCTTGATGCTGAAAAAAAATATTCGATTGTTGCCTGTGAAAGAGAGGGTGATCCAATAGATACACTTTGCCGTATTGAACATGTCTCATCACCCTTAAGCATGGGTCAGGGATTGCATGAAGTCATTATTGAATACCTGA
>Ga0194126_10007653_pt1 | contig 14988 bp, 17 predicted proteins | sample TA2KigC150mmetaG_FD_148641 | JGI IMG/M metagenome (GOLD analysis project Ga0194126, IMG submission 148641) | Freshwater microbial communities from Lake Tanganyika, Tanzania - TA2015035 Kigoma Deep Cast 150m | ecosystem: Environmental > Aquatic > Freshwater > Lake | place: Tanzania: Lake... | reverse complement strand
AATTCAACCTGCGAGGGCGGCATAATGAATCGTAAGTTAGCGGATACGATAGTTCTCGATTTCACGGTCCACCTCCCCACCACAGGCGCCGTATCTGATGCTGACGCCCTACCCACGGTTGAAGTTTTTGAAGATGAGACGGACACCTCTCTATCGGGGGCCACGGTCACGAAACGAGTAGGCAAAACCGGTAATTATCGTGTGGCGGTGGTTGCTACTACCGGCAACGGCTTTGAGGTGGGGAAATCTTATAACGTGGTGGTCACAGTCGTTGCCGGAACCGTGACGGCCAAGGCGGTGATCGGAAGTTTCTTTATTGACAGCAAAAGGCTGGCCGACTTGAATGACCTCGCGGCTGGCTCGGCCATGACGTTGACACCTGCCTACGACGCAGCTAAGGTTGCGGCCCCTGAATCAGGGGGAAACGTGGCGGCGATCAAGACCAAGACCGATAATTTGCCGTCCGACCCGGCGAGTAACACCCAAGTCAACACCCGCCTGGCTACTTCAGGTTATGCCGCTCCGGACAACTCCGGAATCTCGGCGATCAAGACCAAGACGGATAACCTCCCGGCTGACCCGGCGGTTGAGGGCAACATCCAGGCCCATGTGGCAGACGCCCTGGCCGCGTATGATCCGCCCACCAAAGCGGAGTTGGAGGCCGCGGTGTCGCCCCTGGCGTTGGAGGCCGGGATTGAGGCCCATGTGCTGGCGGTCCTCAACTCTTATGACCCGCCCACCCGGGCTGAGGCCACGGCGGACAAAACTGCGATTCTGGCGGCCGTCACTGCCCTGAACGACATTACCGTGGGAGAATTTTTGAGCGGGGACCTGTCGGACAACCTGAGCTTTCCGGCCAACTCTCTGGCGGACCTGGTGCGCAAGCTTTTCTGGGTCGTCTGCAACCGCCTGGTGATCACCGATGCGAGCGGGGCTTTCACGGCCTACAAGACCGACGGCGTGACCCCGGCCGCGGCCGGGACCATCACGGATAACGGCGCCACCACGGCGAGGAGTAAACCCACATGGCCGTAAACCCGAAGGCGCTGGCGTCCTGGGGCCTGCTGGCAGAAACGGGCGGGTCCGAAACTCAGGTCATACAGAAGATGGGAATTGTGGTGGCGACAGCCGAGCCTCTGGCCGTGGAACTGGAAACCGCCGAGATTAGCGTGGAGTTAAGAGATGACCAATAAGATGGTGGTGAAACAGGGTGAAGCCAAGACTATCACCTTTACCGTGAAGGACGCCCTGGGGACCGGGGTGGATCTCTCCGGGGCGACCTTACTCCTGGGCGTGAAGAAAGACAAGTCGGAGGCTGATTACACCTTTGCCAAGGCCGACCAGGAGTTCGACAAGAGCCAGGCGGCCAGCGGCATCGTTTCGGTAAATCTGAGCGCCACGGACACCAACCAGCCGGAGGCGACCTACATCGGGGAACTGCGGTGCGCCTGGGCCGGGCCGGTGATCAAGAAGAGCGAGGATTTCTTCTTGCAGGTCAAGAGGGCGGTAACGGCGTAAAGATTTGGGGAAAAAGGGGAAAAGGCGAAAAGGGATAGAAGCGAAAAGAATAATGCCAGGTTCCCTTTGATATACAACCAGCTTCAGGCTTAATTTACTGAAAAACCGGAAACCAGGAAAGAGGGGATTATGGCTTATTGTTCCGAAGACGACCTCCTCAAGATGATACCCCAGTCAGAACTGGCCGAGTTGACCGCGGAGTCCGGGGAGGTCCCCGACAGCCGCATCATTATTGATGCCATCAGCAAGGCCGGGGCTGAGATCGACTCCTACCTGGGGGTCAAGTATGTGGCGCCCCTGGCCGCCCCGCCGGCCCAGGTCAAGGCCCTGGCAGTGGACCTGGCCATCTACCACCTTTATTCCCGCCGGAGCGTCGTGCCGCCGGTGCGGCAGCAGAAGTACGACGCCGCGGTGGCCTTCCTGAAACAGGTGGTGGCGGGACAGATAGTGCTTGTCGGGCCTCAAGGAGAGCTGCCCACCGTGACCAAAGAGGTGACCGACGCCACCAGCGCCATCCGGGCCTTTACCCGGGATACCCTGGCGGACTGGTAAGGGGGATAGGCTATGGCCAACGACCTCTGGACCACGGTAGAGGATGCGGTGCTGGCAGCCCTGAAGGCGGAGTTGGATGCCCAGGTCAAGACCCTAACCACCTACCAGGGGGACTGGCTTACCGACCTGCACCGGGAGGACTGGCGCTTTCCGGCGGTTCTGGTGCAGTTGCGCCAGAGCCGGGGGGAACAGGTGACCCTGTCGTCCTATGACCTGAACCTGGAATTTACCGTCCTGGTGGTGGTGAGGCACCTCCGGGGGGAAGCCGCCGGCAGGCGGGAGGCCGATGGGGTCTACCAGGTGCTGGCAGGGGTGAGGAAGGCCTTGTGGCATCAGGATCTGGGCCTGGAATTGCAACCCCTCAATCTCATCAGGGAAGAGCCTTTATTGAGCAGCCAGGAATTTTCCGTGTACGCCGCCCACTATGGCACCGCCCTGGTGCAGGATGTGTGAAGCTGACGAGGAGAGAGGATCATGACCCGGTCCATCCGGAATTTTTTAGCCACCCATAATCTGCTGGCGGTATCGGCCAGGCAACAGGAGGTGGCCATGAACACCGAACAGGCATTGGACACCACGTTGCTGGTGGACCTGAACACGGTGCTCAACTACCAGGCGCTGAAAAACCCCAACCGGGAGGAGCTCACGGGCAAAGAAGAGGCCGACCGGCTCCATGATTTCGGCGGCAAAGTGGTGGGCGCCCTGTCCTTTCCCCGAGCCCAGCCGCAGCATTTCGCCTTTCTGCTGGGCTACGGCCTGGGCGAAGTGGCGACGAACCCGGCCGGGGCCAGCGGCTACCGGCATACTATCCGGCCCCGGTCCGGGGAGGTGGATGTGGCCCGGTCCAACCCGTCTTTTACCGCGGCCATGCGCTTCGGGCGCCAGGTGATGAAACGGCGTTTTGCCTCCTGTTTCATTGATCAAATCAGGATGGACTTCGCCCGGGACGGTTGGGCCAAGGTCACCGGGACCGTGAAAGGCAGCGGCAAGGTGGTGGACAACACCCAGGTGGAAGCAGTGGCCGCGGCCGACAATGCCGACCACCTGACCCTGTCGGTCAACGGGGTGGCGGGGGAGACTGCCGCCGAGAGATTGAGCCACGTCCAGGCCGTCCAGGTGCTGAATCCCGCCACCCAGGCCTGGGAGGAAGTGGCATACCTGGCCGTGTCCGGGGCGGTCCCCGGGGTCATTGACATTACGTCGCCGGGGGGAAGCGGGACGCTGACCACCTACCGGGTCTATTACGTGCCCGGGGAGAGCGGTTGGATGAACCTGCCGCCCCGGGTGGAGGAGCCCCCCCTGAAGGTGAGCCAGTTGGAAGTGACCCTGGGGGGCCGATGGGATGGCGCCGCCTTTAACGGCGGGTATCAGCTGGCCACGGAACTCAGAGGCATCACCTGGACGATGAAAAACAACCTGACGCCGGAATCCACCCCGGGGGCCGGCGGCAATTACGCCAATCGCGCCTTTAGGACCGGGCGGGAACAGAGCCTGAAATTCGACCGGGATTTCCGGGACTTCCTCCTGGCCCAAAACCTGAAAGACAACGACACCCTGGGGGTCTACTTGAAGGCGACGGGGCCTGAATTTGAGCCGGGGGTCAGGTACCAGGTGGAGCTAATCTTTCCCCGGGTGTCGGTGCTGGCCACCACGGTCAAGGTGTACCAGCGCCGCCTTTCGGAAGAGGTGGAATTTGCGGTCCTGGAGGACGACACCTACGGCTCGGTGGCGGCTTACGTCCAGAACCAGGTGAGCAGCTACGCGGCTTAAAAGCACACGCCAAGCCGCCAAGTCGCAAAGAACGCGGATCATGGAGATAACATGGCGAGAATTTTAGGAGAACCGCGCCGTACCCTGGCGATTCAGGACCCGGTCTCCGGTTCGGTGGTCACCCTGTATTACCGGGGCCCGACCTCGGAAGAGCGGGTGGCCTACCAGCTCTCCGCTTTCCGCCTCGAGGGCGGCGAACGGCGGTTTTGCCTGGGGGAGACCCGCCTCACGTTCGGGCTGGAGATCCTGACCGGGTTTGAAGCCGGGGATTTCATCCTCGCGGCAGAGGGGGGAGAGACCCCCCTGGACCCGGCCCGGCATCCAGACTGGAAGGCGCGTCTCGCCGAAGACGCCCCGGATCTGGTGTCGTATTTGGCCCAACAGGTTTTTGAAGGCATGCGGGTGGCATCCCGGGGGGAGCCGGAGTGGGACTGAGGGAAGCGCCCGGGGAGGGCCGCCAGGCCTGGCCGCTGGATAGAGACCTGCGGGTGCTGGCCAGCGGAGGCCTCTGCGGCCCGGAGGAGCGGCGCCGGTGCCGCACGGAGAGCGGGGCGTTTGCCGACTGGGCCTGTGGAACCTGCGCCGAGCGGGTGCGCCCGGAAGCCATCTCCCCCTGGACCTGGCACCTGGTCTTCCTGTACCAGTTGAGCCGGGCCGGGTACCCCTTCAAGGCCAACGATCTCAGTTTGGAAACCTGGCTCCTTATGGGGACGGTGCGCCGGGTCTTAGAAGGAACCCAGCGAGGACAACATGGCCACAAATAGAGTGAAAAGCAGTACGAATCAGAGAAAACTGGACGATTATCGCGCCTACCAGGACGAGATGCTCAAAATCAGCCGGGAATACAGCCAGGCCCGCCTGGCGGTATGGGTTGACGAGGCCCGGGCCCTCCACGACACCTGGAGCGGCTTCACCCAGGAGTGGCAGGCCAACCTGGAACAGATGACGGCCCTGGCCGGGAGTAAGTTTGAAGAGATGGCCGCCCGGGGCGAGGCCTCGGCCGGGCTCCTGGCCCAGATCTGGCAGAAGAACCTGGCGGACGTCTCCGGGGCGGTTTCGCAGTGGGGCGCCGGCTTCCTCCAGACGTTGGGGCAGGTGGCGGCGGCCTGGGGATCAACCATGGGGAGCCGGGGGGCCGCCCAGGAAGGCTGGTCGTCGCTCTTGGGCGGGGTCCTGGATTTCGGCGGCTGGTTTCACCAGGGAGGGGTGGTTTCGGCCCACCAGGGGATGGTGATTTCCCCGGGGACCTTGATGGGCGACGAACAGCTCATTATGGCCCAGGCGGGCGAGGGGGTCCTGCCCCGGGAGAGCATGGCCCGCTTGGGGGAGAAAAACTTCGAGGCCCTGAGAACCGGCCGGTTCGATTCCTCCGGAGGCAAAGCCGCCCCCCGCTATGACGTGACCATACAGGTCCAGACTTTGGATGCCTCCGGGGTGGCGGGCCTGGACTGGGATCGCCTGGTGCAGCGGCACCTGGCGCCGGCGCTCAGACAAGAAGCGGATCGGCGCTGGTAAGGAGGGGGAGATGGCAAACGCCCGGTTGGAATGGACCCCCCCGGGGGGCAGCGGTCAGAGCTACGCCTTGCCGGTCAACTTCACCTGGGACTATCAGGAACTGGCCCAGGATGAGACCGACCGGGAGCGGGCCGTGGACGGCACCTTGAGGAGTTATCTCCGGGGACTGAAGCAGCGATGGGTTTTGCGGTTCCAATTCATTTCCACGATTCAGAAGGATGTACTCGTGGCCATCAAGCAGGACCAGGCGGATATTGATTTTTTCCGGGACGGGACCGGGGCCAAGACCTTCACCGGAGTTTGGACCAATGACCTGGATTTCCGGGAGGTGGCTCCCGGGTTATGGTCCGGGAGCATGATGCTGGAAGAGGTGTAGGGTTATGTCCCGTGAGTGCCTTTAATAAGCGCTTGTCTTATTTCCCTCCCCCTAACCCCCTCCCACCAGGGGAGGGGGAATTTTGAGACCATAACTTATTGAAGCAACATCAGAAACGCGATCCCCCCCCTTTGGGAAGGGGGGGAAGAAGACGACCCTGAATAGAGAGAATCTATGCGGCAAGCTGGAGCGGATTATTTGCGGGAAGAAGCGCGTTGCCGGGGCGCCCGGCCCCGGGTGAAGGCGGCGCTCTTCCCCTATGAACTGGATTACGGGCTGGCCCCGGGCTCCGGAGAGTTTATCCACACCGCCTACGGCGGAGAACCGGGGAAACTGGCGATGGGCGACGGCTACCTTACTTCCGGTTCCTGGACCTCCCCGGTCGTCCAAAGTTTTTCGCCCTATCTGGACGAGGCGGTCGCATCCTGGGAAGAGCCGGCGGGACACATGGACGTGGAGATCCGGCTCCGCACCGGGGAGACGCCGGCCGGGGTGGCCCAGGCTGCTTTTACGCTGCTCACGTCGGGGCAGGACATGTCCCTGGCTCCGTATTTTCAGGTGAAAGTGGACTTTGACGAAACTATCCGGGCCTGGGGGCTGGACGACCCCGGGGAGGCGGATGAGTTTACGGCCTATGCGGTGGACCAGGGCCCGGACGGAGGTTTTGAGAGTTACGCCTCGGACGGGCCGGGGTGTCTGGCCGGCTTCAGCCTGGCCGGACGGCTCACTCTACCGGAGCGGGAAATCATTGATCCGGGCGGGGTGCGGGTGGACCTGACCCGGGATTTCAGCGAGCTTAGGACCGGCGACCACGTCCTGGTCCTGGACAACCGGGCGGGGCAATGGCTGAACCGGGCCGACCAGGCCTATCTGAACGAGCCGGACTGGACCCGGAAGCAACTGGCGCTTTATCACGGCTGGGAGTTGGCCGACGGCACGGTGGCCTGGCAGCTGCTTTACCAGGGAGTGGTGCGGCGCTTGGCGGGGATGGCCCACGGCTGGCGTCAGCCGCATCGCGTCCGTCTGGAAAGCCAGGATGGGGTGGCGGCGGGGCTCAAGCAGAAGATCGGCGTCCCGGCCGACACGGGTGAGCGGCGCCCGTTCATGCGGGGCGCCTACCTGGCCCGGGGGGAGCTGACCCGGGTCGTTGAGGCCACCGTCAGCGCGATCTCCCGGACCGGCAGCGGCGCCGCCAGTCTGAACCTCCTGGGGACCTACCGGGGGGACTATCTCCTGGATCATCTCCTGGAAGCGGAAACCAGCGGCGAGGTGGGGAGCGCGACCTTCCGGTGGTCGCACAACCAGGGGCAGAGCTGGCAAAAGACAAATCTTACCACTGCCGGGGCGGATGGACCGGTGGAGTTGGAGGAAGGCCTGTCGGTCTATTGGGAGTCGGGGCCGGGGGCGGACCTGGTGGCGGGGGACCGCTGGACCTTCACGGCGTTCCCCCCGGTTTACCACTACCAGGTCTTTGGCGCCCCCTTCGAGGCCATCACCGCGGTCTATCTTACCGGGGAGGAAGACGACGACCGGGTGACGGCGGACGCGGGCACCGGCCTGATCCAGGTGAGCGGCAGGAACGCCTCGGTTTCGGCCCGGGTGGTCAAGGACCACACCACCCACCCGGTGGACATGGTGGCCGATATTCTCGCCGAAGTCGGCCTTAACCAGGCCATCCATCAGGATTCCTTTGCCCTGGCCAAGAGCCTCACCCCTGAATACGCCATTGGGGTGAGGTTTGAGAATCTCACCGCCGCCCAGGCCATCCGGGAGATTGTCCGGCGCTGCCTTTACGATCTCTGGATCGATTTCGGGGAGATCAAGATCAGGGCGTATCTGGGTGAGGATTAGTGCCGGTTTGCAATCAAAAGGCGATTTTGGGCAGTCGCAGCTTCAGCAATTTCGCCAGGGTTTCCCCAAGGCTGATTTTAAGTCCCCCTTTTCTAAAAGGTGATTTAGGAGGGTTATCAGTTGGTTATCCATAATCACCCCTGACCCCCCTTTAAAAAAGGGGGGAATTAACAGCCATCCAAATAATAAGGAATCACCATGGGACGCATTCAATGGACCCGGGCCTCACAGTTTAACTGGGTCTTCGACAATATGGGCGGAACCCCGCTCCAGGAGGCGGTGGCCGGCAACTGGCATCAGGCCGTGGCCACGGTGGCCGAGGCGGGCCGCGTGGCGATCACCGCCCCTAACCCCGGGGGCGGCCAGGTCTGCTGGGTGCGGGGGGTATGGCGGCTGGACGCCTTGTTCCCCTGGGCAGGTTTTTGGGCCGAGCCCATGGGGGGGGATCTCACCAACTATTACCCGGGCGGGTCCTTTACCAATGCGGGGGACCTGACCACCATCACTTTGGGGACGGCGCTGCCGGCGGGAACCGCGGTGCAGTTCTATTACATTTATTTCACCGGGGAGCAGGCGGTCAAGTTTGAACCACTGAACAATTATCCCTGCATCCGCCGGGCCAACCGGGCCCGGGACGATTACACCTATGATTTTGCGGTGGACCGGATGCTGGATCTGATGGTCTTGCTGCACCTGGCGGGGCGGGAGCGGGGCCGGGACTACGGCCCGTTGATCCGGTTTCTCTGGGATGCCTTTGAGAAGCGGGAGGAGTCCCGCACCTCGCCCCTGATGCATGACGACTTTGAGCGTCAGCAGTGGGACCGGGGGGCGCACCTGCTTTATCGCGGCGCCACCTGTGGGGAGACGGCTTTTAAGGCCTTTCACAGCGAACTGGCCGGGGGCATGAGCGGCCGGGCGCTCCACGTGAAGGCGGCGCTGCCCGCCGGCCGGGACGCGGCCTGGTTCGGCTATGGACTGGACTGGTCCCTGGCCGCTGACCCCTTCACGGCCATGGACCGTCTCACCTTCACCTTGCAAGGGGTCGGGAGCATTAGCCACCTGCACAACCTCACCAAGATCGGCAGCGGCAGCGCCACCCTATTGCTCCTGGGGGACTACGCCAAGCAGGAGAAGCGGCGGTTCGTGGTGGAGATGGAGAGTACGGGAGAGGTGGGGGCGGCCACCTGCCGCTGGTCCAAAGACGGCGGCCTCACCTGGGAAGCCACAGGCCTTACGAGTGGGGACCGGCAGCACCCGCTGACCCTGGAAGACGACCTGGCCGTCGCTTGGGAGGGAGGCGACGGCGCCGACCTGGTGGCGGGAGATTTCTGGATGTTTTGGGGCGGCGAGCCCGCCGTTCACCCCCGGCGCCTCCTGGTGACGCTGAACGACTCCAGCCAGGATGATTCGGACCCCTGGGGTTCCGAACATACGTATGTCCACGCGATTCCGGACCGCTTTGCCGAGGCGACCGCCTTTGACCTCCCGTTCGACCAGTTCTGGCGCCGGAACAACCTCATCGATGACGGCGACCGGGTGCAGGCGATGTGGGGCAGCTGGTACTCCGCCAGCCAGCCGGGCGACAGCGACATCACCATCGGCGCCCGGGAAGAAACCGAAATTCTTTTGGGGGAGACCTTTTATACCCAGCGGCACATTACCTGGGACCTGTCCCCTGATGTCACCGCGTTCGGGGTGTGGGCCGGGATTGATACTTCAAACTGCAACTCCGCCGGTCACGTCAACGTCAACTTTCTCATCAAACCTATGGTGAGCGGGGTCGGCTCCCTCACCCTCCGGGTCAAAGTCAAGGACGCCCAGGGCAGCTATTTCTACCGGGATGAGACGGTCCAGGTCAACGCCTGGCAGCGTTTGACCGTACCCCTGGGGGAGATGACCCTGGAATCGGGGGCGTACCCCCTCACCCATCCCCTCCAGGTGGTGGATGTCGGCTGCCCGACTTCTCCCCCCAGCAACGGGGCGCTTTATCTTACCGACCTCAAGTTCGATGAGCACGTAACCTTTGCCGCGGCCGACCGCCTCCGGGTGTTGGAATTCAAGATGGAGCAGCAGGGGTTGGCCGAGCACGAGTGGTGGCTGGACGAGGTGGCCCTGAACCTTACGGCTGCGGACCCCTATCCGTATGCGCCCCGGCTGGCCATTTCCCTGACCCCTTACGGCCAGAACCCCTGGCGGGGTCCCACCCCGGTGCATTATGCGCAACCCCTGGCGCCTTACCTGGTTGGGGCCTTGGACCTCAGCCAAACCTATCTTAAGCTGCACCGCGACGCCCAGGAGGAATATACCCGGCGTTACGGCGGGGCGCCGGGTCCCATCATCCCGGTCCACACCCGCAATGACGTGGAAAATATCGCCCTGTGCGGCGAGGAGGATTTTCTCCGGTTCTCCTGGTGGCGGCGGTACCGGGATTTCGGCAAGGTGGCGGGGTTCTGGCATTTCAACGGCGCGCTCACCGACGCCTCCGGGAAAGGGCACACCCTCACCTGGCAGGGGGGCGGCGCCCCAAGCTATGTTGAGGGCATTTGTCAGCCGGGGCCTACCGCGGTTGACCTGGACGGCAGCCATTATCTGCGCGCCGCCGATCACTCCGATTTGGATATGGGAATTGGAGATTTTACCATCGAGATAGTTTTTAAACGGGGTCGGACCGGACTAGATGAACGGTTGCTGTGTAAACGGTCTGAAACTATCGGCTGCGATTTGCTCCTCGCCCCCAATAACCGTCCGGTTCTTTATTTGTTGGACAGCTCCGGCTACACCGGCTTTGACCCAGGAGTTGCTTTTGCCGTCAGCGACACAACCAATTTTCATTACCTGGGGGTGTCGGTGGACCGGGACGGCAATATCACATTCTGTCTGGACGGGATTACGACTACCGTAGCCGCCGCCCGACCTGGAAACTTGGATAATAGTACGGACTGTTTTATTGGCGGTTATTTCGACGGCACCAGTCGGTTCGAGGGCCGCTTAGACCTGATCCGGGTGCACCGGGGCCGGGCCTTAAGCGGCGCCGAACTATCGGACAACTGGCGGATCATCCAGGGCCAGGTGAACGGCAGCGCCTATCCTGAAGTCGGCAGCGGCCTGGGCCAGTACTGGGCCTTCATGCGCCTGGCGGAATTTTTCTTCCTGAGCAATGATGCCGCCGCCGAAGCCGTTCTGCTCAACTGGCTCGCCTGGATCGACGGCGTAGGCGCGCCCGACGGCAACGGTTGGAAATTTCCGACCCAATTCTCGGAATTTGGTTTCACCTATGGCGACTACGATCCGGGGCAGACCGCGGCCATCGCCCTGGGATGCCTCTTCATGTATCTCAGGAACGGCCATGATCTGGCGGCCACCTGGGCCCGGCGGCTCCTGGATGATCTCCGGGAAAACCGCCTGGACCCGGTCTTCGGCGGTTATAAGAGCGACTATCATTATGCCTGGCTCAACGCCACGGTGATTCGGGCCTTTGGGTTGGCGGCCCGGGGAGCGGCCGGGCAGGCGTTTGTCTTCCCGGCCGGTCCTGATGACCGGGAACATTTCGACGCCTTGATGGCCTGGGTCTGGACCCATACCGGGGACGAGAAGCCCAACGTCCTCAACGCTGATTTAATTCCTTTCGCCTACAGCGAGGCGGCGGATATCTGGGAATACGCCCCGAACTATCTGGCCATAAGTCAGATGGGGACCTTGGAGGCGGTGGCGGCCATGCTGGGTGCGGCCCTGGAGTACGGCAAGGCAACGGGGGAATGGACCTGGTGGCAGCGCTTGCTGGACTTTGTCCTGGCGGATCACCTGGTGGGGCTATCCCCGTCCCAGATTCGCTCTCTCACCCTGGCCCATGAACAGACCGGCCCCAAGAACCTGGTGCGGGTGCTCTACGCCGACTACGACCAGGACAACGAGAATTATGCCGAGGCCCGGGAGGCGGCGGCCATCCGCGACTGGGGGGAGGCGGCCCTGGACCTGGATTGTCGTTACGGCTCCCCCGTAATCTTGGAAGACCCGGGGGTGGCCCAGTTCCTGGCTTCCCGGCTGCTGGCCAGGCTTTCGGCCCCCCGGGAACTGGCCGAAGTGGAGACCTGGCTGGAAGGGGTGCGCCTGGAACTGGGAGACACGGTGGCGCTCTCTTCGGACTTTCACGGGTTGGACCAGGAAGAATTTACCGTGCGCGGTAAAGACCTGGACCTGGGGGGGCGCTCGGTCCGTCTGAGCCTGGACCGGCCCCTGAACACCGCCCGGCACTGGGCCGTGGACGCCCCGGGAAGCGCGAGGGACGCCTGGGCCATCGATGCGGCCAGTTCCTATGATGTCAACTGGGCCTTTCGGGCTGAGGCCGGGTAATTCCGGGGAGAGTCAGCGCCCGGATCGAAGCCGTATTTCACACTGACAAAGCGAGGTTAATCCATGTCTCTGATACACCTTCCCCAGACCAAATGGGGCAGCGGCACTGGCCGCCAGGTTATTTTAAAAGGCGATTTCGCCAAGATCGAGCAGGCGGTGACGGAGGCCTTCGAATTCACCCGGGGGCCCGGGCTGGAATACGTGGATAGCGCCACCCTTCGGGTCAACGCCACTGCGGACTGCAAGGCCCGCGTGATGTTGTGCGGCTTTCCTTCCCCCCTGGCCCGGGGCCACTGGGTGGATGGAGGCCTGAGCGATGGCCGCTACCGGGAAAACGCCGCCCCGGTGACCCTCAATCTGGCTACCGCCGGGCATCTCTGGGGCGCTGAGAAGTCCGACCAGTGGTATGCCGTCTATGCCCTGGCGGGACCCAATGACACCATTTTTTCCCTGAAAGCCATGCCGGTGATCAGGGTGGCCTCCCAGGACAGCCAGGTGGTTACCCTGAGGAACAACGCCAATGGGGCCAACATCGGTTACGGGTTCACCATTAACGAACTGGCGGGGGCCGGCCTCCTGATCCTCAGCGGGGCTTCCCGGGGCCTGCTGCGGGCCATCACCGCCAACAATAACGACAACGGGACCGGGGGCACCATCACCTATGGCGGCGCGGCCCTGACCCTGGCCCAGGGGGATTGGGGCATGGTCCTGCCGGCCACTAACTTTCGGTACCTGGGCATGGTTTTAAACGATGCCTCCGGCAACCTGGCGCCCTTTTACCAGGAAGTGGGGCGCACCAGTTACCTCAGCCCCCGGCAGTTGTGCAGCGGGACCATTAATGGCTACACCCTGATAGACCTGGGCCTGGTGGCGCCGCCCACGGCGTATGGGCTTACAGGGTATGCCGCGGCCGCGGCCGGCTACGACGTGAAGCTGGCCGTGTCCTACAACGGCAGCACCCCGGCCCTTGTGGTCCACGGGTCCCCGCCGGCCACCACGTTCCAGGGCGAGCGGGGGGCCATGCCCTTTGCCTGCCAGGTCTTAGATGGCGGCCGGGTGTATCTGAACAACGACAACACTGCCAGTCAGGCGGTCAAGATAACGGGTTGGAGGGAATGATGACACTGGATGGCAAGAAAACCTATATCACCGCCGTGGTGGCGGCCATGGCCAGTTTTGCCCTGGCCATGGGGTGGCTGAGCCAAGAACAGTACCAGGTGATCCTCGGTCTGTTAGGGTCCCTGGGATTGGCGGCGCTGCGGTCCGGGGTAGCCAAGTGCGACACGGATAAGGCCAGGGAAAGTCAACCGGTGGCACAGGTTTGCAACCTGTGTGACGAGGCGCCGCCGGGTGCCGCGGCGGCGCCAACGGGTAAGGGATGATGCGGGGCGGGGGCGGAGTATTGCAACTTCGCTCCCCCCAGGGGATTCCGGGGAAAATTACCTTATGAATTACCAGGACTTGAGCGAACACGTGGGGGCTCTGGTCTCTCTGCTGGGCCTCTTTGCCGGGGTGAGCGGCCTCTTGGTGTGGCGCATGCTGGTGCGCATGGAAAAGAAGCTGGATGAGCTGTCGCACCATTTTTTCAGTTGCCGGGAGGAGCTGGGAGACCGCTTTGTCCCCCGCTTCGAGCATGAGGTGGAACACCATGGCATGTGGGAAGCCCTCAATTACCACGGCCACGATACGCGGGGGAGGGTGGTGCGATGAGCGAAGATCGGGTGGATTGTCTGGTCAACCGTCTCCACGTGACCTGCCTCACCCTCATCAGGCTCAAAAAAGAGGCGGTCTATGGTCAGGACCCAGGTTTTTTGGAGCTGCTGGGAGGATATTTGCTGCACAGCCGCCAGTTAATGGACCTCATCCGGGACCGGGAGAAGATAGGAAAACTCCGCCGGGGGCATTGTTCACCTCCCTGCTGAGGTGAGGAGCCATGGAGGTCATCCCTTCAGACAATAATCAAGATCCCGAGATTCTCCCATCCCATCCTTCCTGCGCCTCTCCCGTTAATGCATTAGGGTCCTGATCAGAGCACGTTCGGCCTTAGGCCATGCCACCCCGGTGGCCATGAGAAAAAACCTGGGGCGCAGTGCCCATCCCGCCAAAGGAGGGGGGACCATGATCGAATACCCTTGGATGGCGATTGCCAGAAGCAAACTTGGAATCCACGAAATCCCCGGCCCAGAGGCAAATGCCTTTATCGCGGAGTGTCTGGCATCCACGACGCTCGACTATCCTGACAATCAATCGGACGAAACGGCCTGGTGTTCAGCCTTTGCCAACCGGGTCATGCAGTTGGCCGGATATGACGGCACCAATAACGCCTGGGCGAGATCGTGGCTCGCTTGGGGCCGGGAGCCCACCGATGCAGAGTTCGACGCAGGGGTGGTGGTGGTCCTGGCGCGTGGCCCCATTTCCGGCCACGTCGGGTTCCTGGAGGATTGGGACGATAACCGGGTAAGGCTCCTGGGCGGCAACCAGGGGAACGCCGTGAGTTATGCCTGGTTCCCCATGAGTCGGGTCTTGGGGTATCGGGTTCCTCTCGGGAAAGGAACTCTTAAAAAACCATGAAGTGGAAGCGGGTTGCTTGGACTCGGAATTGGGAGAAAATCAGGGTTCACGGAAGACCGGCGGATGAAAAAAGCGGGGTCGCGGCCAGGTTGAGGGTCAGATGCGCCCAGGGGGAACGCCGGGAGGCCGTGGGCCGACCGGTCACCCGGGACAGTTGCCATTTTCGCAGCAACTCCGGGCGATATTCAAAATGCCTCAGATCGAAATGCGACCACTTGCCGCCCCGTTTTGGGCATTGAACCAAACCGTGGCGCCGCAAAAGGGCGCCGGAACCCAGCAGTGTCCGGTTTGGTTTTTGCAAAAAAGGCTGCTCGTTATACGTAGTCCAAAAGTTCATAAATTCACTAAAGCACTTCTTGCTCCGAGAAGATTACTTCCCCCTCACCCCAGCCCTCTCCCCCATTGGGGGAGAGGGGGAAAAGTGGAACTGATTTAATGCGTTATGGTTACTAGACCCGGAGACCTCCTCTACCCCCTCTCCCCCC
>Ga0194126_10007649_pt1 | contig 14995 bp, 7 predicted proteins | sample TA2KigC150mmetaG_FD_148641 | JGI IMG/M metagenome (GOLD analysis project Ga0194126, IMG submission 148641) | Freshwater microbial communities from Lake Tanganyika, Tanzania - TA2015035 Kigoma Deep Cast 150m | ecosystem: Environmental > Aquatic > Freshwater > Lake | place: Tanzania: Lake... | reverse complement strand
CGCGACGCGGATCGTGTATCCGAGCAAACGCGCGCGGTAACACCATTCGTTGTCTTCGTAGTACAACGGGAACGCTTCGTCCAGCACGCCGATCTTTTCCCACGCCGCGCGCGGGATCAGCGCGGCAGCAAAACACGCTGACGGCACTTGACGCCATCCATCAAATTGTCCGAGGTCAAGATGCCCCAAACCGTTGTCTGCCGCCCAGCCACACGCCCCAACGTGATTGCCGATCCCATTGAGAAAGCCGGGCGCCCAAGTGAAGCGCAGTTTGGGCGCGACTGCCGCGCACGCCACACCTTGCTCCGCCACCGTGATCATTTGCGCGATAGCGTCTGGTTCGAGTTGGGTGTCTGGGTTGAGAATGAGCGAGTACTTGCCAGTTGCCACATCAATGCCTCGGTTGATTGCATGCGCGAGCGATTGACGCGCGGTCAGGCGGACGATCCTCGCTTGGGGAAAATGCGCGGCAACCCAGTCGGCGGAACCATCCGACGAAGCGTTGTCCACGACGATAATTTCGAGCGGGGAGTGCGTTTGCGCGATCACAGAATCGAGACACGCGGGCAACCACGTGACGCTGTTGTAGGTAACGATGATGGCGGAGACCGGATCGCCGACGACGCGCGGCAGATCAGCGCGCACGCGCGTTTCATCATCGCGGAGCAACAATCCCGCTTCGGCAAGACACGCGAGCGCGGCGCGGATCTGCAACTGAGTCGCGCCGTGAACGCGAAAAGCGCGCGCGAGTTCTCCCGGATCGCGTCCGGCGGCTTGTTGCCAAAGCGAAGACAAGATCGCGTCCAAAGCGAGGTTGCCACCTTGGGGGGAGAGAAAGAGTACGCCCGACGAACCGGCAATGGGGTGAACTTGGGCAGGATGGTAGCGCAGGCTCATACAGCAAGTACCTCTGACACGATTATACAATAGCCGAATCGGTTTGCCAAAAATACAGAAAGGGCGATACCATTTGGCATGCTTTGTGCCCAAAGGATATCGCCCAATTTCCTTGTGCTACAATAGACATTATCGGAAATAAGCAAATGCGAACACATGAGCGACAAAATCAAGCGTAAAATCGGCTTGCGACATGCCCAAAACCTTATTTCCGATAAAGTCTAATGACTATGGTTTCACGATCATTGGAAGGAAAACGCCGTATGTGGTACCGCTTCCCACGGTAACGGTCACCGGGAAGTACGTTCCGCCCTCCTGCGTGTTTCCATAAACATAATAGGTCTTGTTCGTGGTCGGGGATACTTGCGCCGACCCTGAGGGAACGCAGGTCGCCGTAACTCCTTGGTCGATCGCAATATCAGCGAACGTGCCAGTGATAGACCATGATAGAGTTGTCGTCCCGCCGCTTGGAATCCGTTCGGGAACGACTTGTGCTGTCAAGTTCGGTGTTGGACCTTGGCTGAATGTGGCGGTGTAAGGCGTCTTACCGACCACCGCCAGAGTGTGCGTGCCTGCTGTTGTGTATGAACCCAATCCCGCGTTACCGGATACTGGGCTGCCATCCAGGGTCGCGGTTCCTCCAGTCCAAGCATACGCAAGATACGATGCGGTAGGTGGGGCTGGGTCTCCGTATGCATTCACCGTCAAAATGGTTGGCGGTGCAGCCAAAATCATTCCGACGCTAGGGGGGCTGGATGACGCGACGTTAGGAACCTGGGATTTGGCGGTGGACACCCCGCTTGCGCGTGTGATGACCAGACTATTCAACTGCGCGACTGTTCGGCAGCAGTAACCGGGTGCGCTACTCGTGTAGATTTGATTGCCGAAAGTCGTCGAATAAATCTGGTTGCCGTTATAACGGACATCGTTGATTGGGCCTGAGGTTCTATCGTCATCGAAAATAGGCAAGCCGGTGTTGTTGCTGATGATATTGTTCGCGATCGCACCGGTCACGCTGAGAGCGTGAGCATCGCTCACTGTCGTGAAAATGGCTGCGCCAAAGGACATACCGGCGTTGGGACCAACCGTAGTCAACACATTCTCGGCTAGTGTACTATTTGACAAATTGATCTCAGAGCCCTGCACAAAAACACCCCCACCGTACAGCCCCGCTGAATTGTGCACTATCGTCGTGTTGGTAATGTTAGCCACAGTTTGCTCAAGAATCGCCATTCCCCCGCCACTGCCCTGATTACCTATGGCATCCGAATTGACGATCAGAGAATTCTCCAGAGTCAGATTCGCAAGGTCAGCCAAAAGTGCCGCGCCTAACCCAGTACCCAATGCTGTGGAGTGTTGCTGAACATCCAAATCGTAAAAAATCACATTCTTGAGAGTCAGTGTGGCTCGATTCTCCGCAACCGTCCCCATTTGTGGAACGCCGTTTGCGCCATAGGTTCGGTTGTAATCGCCCATGACATACACGCCACCGCCGGCTTGAGCCACTGTGGTCACGCTACCGTAGCGTCCTTGAATTAGAGTATCCTGAACCGTAAGACTCGCCGGGCGGCGGTTAATGGCGCCATAGTTAGTGGTTGAGTCCACGCCGTCAATCGAGAAAGCATTGATCGCTCCACCGAAACCGGTGCCGTTTCCTGAGCCAGTCGCCGCGTTCCCCTGAAACACACTTGAGTAAATCTGAAGGATCGCGCGGTAGGAGTTGACCGCGCCTCCGACCTGGGCGCTATTGGTCACAAATCGCGAGTTATAGATTTTCCCCGTCGTCTGGCTCTCAAAATGGATCGCCCCTGCCTCGGTTGGTCCCGGCGGAGTGGCTCCTGGACCTGCAATTGCGTGGTTGCTCACGAATGTCGAGTTGACCACCAACACATCTGCCCGAGGAATGGATACAGGGTCAGCCCATTCACCGACGGCATAGATTGCTCCGCCGACATAACCCGCTTGATTGTTTTCAAAGCGCGTGTTAGCTACCTGGAGAGTAGAGTTTCCAAGGTGGATCGCTCCACCAGCGGCAAGGGGCGCATGTCCTGACAAGTTCGTACGATTGTTCACGAATTGCGATCTGTAGATGTAAACTTTCGACTGGTCCTGTATCTCCAAGCCTCCCCCTGTAAACTTGGCTGAGTTTCCAGTCCATTTGGAATCGAAGAAAAAGACGGTTGAATTGGTCGCAACGACTACAGCCCCGCCACCCGTGGTGGGTTGGTTGCCGAAATTATTCTGAAAGATACAATTGATGAAAGTTGCCTGCACATTCCGCATGGTCACTCCCGCCGCCAAGCCCTCGGTGGTTGATAGTCCATTGGCGAAAGTGATTCCCCGAAATGTCACAGGGCGTCCCTGAGAGAGATCTGCGTTTTGGAATTGTAGGATGCTGCGCGCGTTGCCGCCATCCAGCACAACCGTCGCGCCTGTGGTGGCGCGAATCGTGAATCCCTTTGCCCGCGCATTCATATTAAAACCACTCGCCGGTGAAGCGTAGGTACCGGCGGCGATTTCAATGACGCCTCCGTCGCTGATTTGGTTGATCGCCTCCTGAAGGCTAGCCAAATCAGCGGGGACGCGGATGAAACTGGGGTTCGCAACAAGCGCGGTGGCAGGAGATGCTGGCGTGAACACCGCAAACGCAAATGCTAATAGCGTCATCGCCAGCCCAGTCCGTACACGGTAGTACAACATCGAATTTCTTGCCTCCTTGGTCCACTCATACTGTAAAACAGTGTCGGAGGCAAGTCAATGAGGAAAAAGTACCGAGCATTTGTATCTTATTTCAGTGTTTTCGGGAGCATTCCCAGCCCGCATCCCGTCGGGAATTGAATTTCGCGATGGGCATTTTCCGTCAAAAATGCATTTAGCGCAGGTAACAATGCATGGCGAGCATGGGCGTGGTGAATTCGAGGCGATAAGAATGTTTTCCCAAAGACACCCTCTACCAAGCCCTTGTAATAGAAATAATGCAGAACCTGAAAGTACAGATTATCACCTAGGGGATGCGGCATCCATTCACAGAAACTTGACAAACGCAAGGCGGCAGCTTCCAACCAATCTAGGCTTCCTGGCGACTGCGCGGGAAACATGGCAACCGCTTGCCACAAACAGACACACAGCTTCCAGTATTGGGCTTTGAAAGTGCGTATTTCGCCCGGATGCTTGCGGAAGAAAACGTACGCCATCAAGCCGGCGCGGTATTGCCTTGTCGCAAAAGTCCAGATTGTATGGTAGTGATAATGCCGCGCGACCACATCCTTGGCATAGATAATGCGAAGCCCGCGCCTGCTCAGTCGGAGTCCCAGTTCGACATCCTCAAAGCCATAGGTCGTGAAATCTGGATCGAACCAGTAATCCAACTGTCGCAAGAGATTGCTTTTTAGAGAAATATTGCTTGTGTAAAAGTGGCGAAAATCATATTCCTGACCGTCCCGAAGATAGTAGTAACTGAACTGTTCTGCACCCAGTCCATCAATGTGGGTCATCAACGAGTTTTGTGGCAGGTCGCTGGGCCACGCCACCCGTCCCAAAATCGCCACATGATCATCCGGATGGCGACGATGGCTTTCGAGATGCCCCGGCACGAGATCCGGCTCTGGGAAAATATCATCGCCGACAAAAAGAATCAGCGGTGAGGTCACAAGCGGAATGGCATGATTGCGCGCTGCGCCAGACCCCTGACTTTTCTCCAGTCGCGCCGACCGTAAGGTAAAGTGTCGGGGATGATAGGTGGTCAGGATTTGGTACGTCGCATCGCTCGAGCCATCGTCGACCGCGATGATTTCGAATCGCGCTTCGGTGTTCTGGCAATCGTACGCGCTCAGAACGCGAATGAGATCATAGGCGCGATTGTGGCAGGGCATGATAATGCTAATGGCATTCATGGGAGCAACTCGTGTCCACGAGGATGGCTTGATAACACGAAGCAAACACGTTCCCCATCATATCTTGCGAAGGTATGTTCTAAATCTATGGGGGTATGTTCCAAATCTATGGAGGTATGCCCAGCGCAATTTGTCCCACCACGCAGCACGAGGTTTTCGTGAGCCCTCGACACGTTGCCGGTGTCGTTCCAGCGCTTGCTCAATAGATAGTTCATTCTCAATAGCCAGTTTGAACTGATCTACCCATTCGAGAGTTCGCCCCTTGGGGGGTACGTTGATCACTTTGTAAAAAGTGGATGGATGGGCATAGGGGTAATGCTCGTAAAAATAAAACGCATTTTCTGCTTCCAACTCAGCGCCCTTGGAAATTCTTTCCACATAATCGAAAGAGCCGATCCAGTGAATGCCCACGAACTGAAAAAAATAGTCATTGAGGAAACGGCGGCGGGCATCGCCGAGATAGTCAAACATGTGAACCCAGTGCATCTTAGGCCTAAATACGATGGTTCCCCCTTCAACCTCAACCAGCCAGCGATGGTGCCCCCAGCCCGCCGCCACATCGTTTGCGCTGACCTTGGCACACTCGCGAAATTGCGAAGGAGTTTCGATGTAGCCCGCTTTTCCCACACGTTGGATTTGTGCACAAACAAAGATCGGATCTCGGACATCTTCCAGAACGTGGGAACAAACGACAAAATCGAATTCCTTATCTTTGAATTGACGCCATATCTCTGGAAAACAAATGTCACCGGCATGCCAGTCATCGCGTGAGAACTGTTCAGGCATATTTCCGAACAGACCGCGCTGACGCGCTTCGTATGGCAGAATGTCCATCACAACATTCGCGCGCGGAAACACCTCTGCCGCGCCGCCGATATCGAGGACCCGGTCGTTGGGACCGATCATCTCCAGAACAGTCTCTACATTGGCTAACATTGGAGATTCCCTTCCTGTTATTTGACGCGGTGATAGAAAAAGACGTCCTGGTGATAATCCCACCCCTGCGGCGTGAACTTGAGAAACTGCAGATCGCCCTTTGAAATGTCTTGCATAAGCGCTTTCACATAGGACTCACTCATCCAGGTCATACCGAAATCCGCGTCCCCTTTGTATTCAAAGGGAAGAATGCTCAATTCGTCTTGCGTGAAGGGGATAAAACTAAAGCCGCGCCCGGCGTATTCTTTTCGAACTTGCTCCTCAAAAGTTTGGAACCGTTTGCCATAATCGCCGCGCGCCATCCGTCGCAATGCCTCCTCCCCGTGGGTCGTGAAGACGAGCACGCCGTTCCGGGAGAGCGCGTTGCACAGCAGCCTCAACATCCGCGCCGTATTCGATTCGCTCAAATGTGTAAAGACTGATCCAACCCAAATCGCATCATAGGTTCCGAACCGGACCGCATTCCAATCATTGGTGAAGGGTACGGTCTTGACGCCGAATTCCGCAATGCAAAAGGCGGTTGCGCCTGGATCAACATCGAATACACTGACCCTCTTGGGCTCGACTCTTTGGGCCAGTGCCCTGGTCACGCGTCCATACCCGCAGCCAAAGTCCAGAACTGAATTAACGCTGCCTAGTCCCTGATTGATCAGCGTTAGGGCTTCTTCCACCAGACCGCACGCTTGCGCCCCAACTCGCTTGTAGTGGTCAAGCATTTCAGGCGAGGTGCCGCCGATCATAAAGTCGTATCGGTGAATTCTGCCAAAAACTCCTGGATACTGGACAGCATCGAAAACGGCTTTTGAAGACGCAGGCGCAAGAGAACGTGTCAGCGACAAAATTCGCTTCGCCTTGCTCTTGATGCGTCTTAGGAAATTTTTCACGTCAGTTCTCCTCAGGAAGAATGTTGGGCCAGGGGTTTTGCCCGGATTCATAATGGCGCGTGGCTGGATTTTTGCCCTCAATCGAGAAATCAGATTGGGGAGACCCGCGCCAATAGAATATTCTATGCGCTGAATCAAATTGTGGTTGGGTTCGCCCGGTTTCCCCACATGACGCCCAATGAACTCCAAATATGTTAAACGCGTCGGATCATCCGGAGCAAGTAGTTGCAAAGCCAGCCGTTCGTTGTTGGATAGTCCGTTTGCCAGCATTACATTCAACACGCGGTCGCAATCGTAGGTGTAAATCGAGTGCAACAATTGGTCCACACGCCGGGACAGCGCCAACTCGCCGAACCAAGTGTCCGCGATATGCTGCGGCAGGTGCACTGCCAGAATCCAGCAAATCTCAAAAATCATCGCCGCACGATTTTCGCGGATAGTGTTGTGACCATGCACCCGGTAGCGCAACAACGGCTCCGGCACCATCGCTAGTCGCGCTACGCGTGCGAAGCGCAACGCAAAATCCCAATCGTGTGTATAGCGCAGCGGTCGGAACCCGCCGACCTGTTCGTACCGCTGGCGCGCAAAAACATAATTGGAAGTAGTTGCCAAATAATTCTCGGTCAGCAATGCGGCGCGCAAATCTTCGCCCGCGCGAAAACTACGCTCCCACGATTCCAAAAGCCACGGTTCCAGATCGTGGTAGCCGTGCTTCGCCCCCAACGCCTTGTCCTGCGCGTCTATCACTGTGATATGCGAACTTGCCAATCCGATCCCGGGATCCGCTTCCAGAACCGCCACTAATTTTTCCAGTCGCTGGGGATGATACATGTCGTCGGAATTCAACAGGGCGATGTACTTCCCGCTTGCCTCTGCCAATCCACGATTGAACGCCGCGTGCGCGCCTTGATTGGACTGCGCGATCACGCAAAGTCGCCGGTCGGTGAAACCGGCAAGAATTTGCAGACTCTCATCGGTAGAACCATCGTCAACGACGATCAATTCCAGATCGCCCAGCGACTGTCTCAAGACACTATGCACCGCCTCGGCGATAAAAGGCGCGTGGTTATAGGATGGAATGACAACCGAAACTCTAGGCATCCATTTCTCCCGACAAAATGCGCCGATATGCCTCCACCATTTTTGGCATCGCAAAATGAGTCAGCGTTGCCGCGCGCACCTGCACCGGATCAATGGACATTCGGAGTACCTGGCTCAGACCTTCACTCAATGCGGTCACGTCGCCAACGCGCGGCACGATGACGCCGCCCTGGGTCAGTTCTAACACTTCGCGATTGTTGCCAACGTCGGTAGCGACAACCGGCGTGCCCATCGCTTGCGCCTCCAAAATCACCATCGGCATCCCCTCGTACTCGGAGGGCATGACCACGACATCTGAGATGGCGAAGACGTCGCTGCTGGGGCGATAGAACGAATGGCGCACCAGACTCTTCAGTCCGATACGCGTCGTCTCGCGCTCCACCGCTTCGCCCAGCGGTCCATCCCCCACCATCAAGAAGAGTAGCGAAGAATCGGCACTGAAACGGCGCGCGAGTTCGACAAAATCCATCGGGCGTTTTTGCGGATGCATCCGTCCGATGAATGTAATGATCTTGCGCCCTTCCGGCAGCCCCAACTTTTCGGCGATCTGTTGCCGCTGCGCCTGCGAGTAGCACGCTGGATCAAATTCGATTTCATCAACGCCATTGAAAATCTGATGTACGCGGTGAGGGTCCGCGCCACGCGCGACATAGGCATCACAGATTTTCCGGTTGACAGCGATGTGCGCGTCGAGACATGCCGCCAGCGCGGGCTCGTACCGATTGATCCACCCGGCTTGGTGATCGTACACCTGATTAACCATTCGCAAATGCGGAAAGCACGACTTGAGCGCGCACAACGCATCGTAGATCCACGTTGCCCCGTTCGCGATGTACAACGTGCGCGGTTGGAATCGCTCGATCAGGTACGACATAATTGAAAAGTTAAGCGGCATCGCCAAGTAATCTGGCACAGAGTAGATATACGGCGTCACCTCGCGAAAGGCATCCGCCATCGTACCGAGCGAGGCATCAAACGGCTCCAACGTGATCATGACAAAACGGAATTGATCTTTCAGCCGGCGCATCACATCGAGATGCACGCGTTCTGCTCCACCAACTGCAAGAACTGGCATCACGACCAGCACTGTCGGCAGCGGGGATGGCTCCGGCGCAATCGTCAGCACTGAATCCACCGGGTGCAGCCCGTGTGGGATTGCGCCCCAGGGCGACGCGCGGTCAAGTCGCGCGACAATCCGATGATCCAGAACGAGGATGTCCGCGCTGTCTATCGCGACTTCGAAAGGCAGCGCGTCTGCCGCGTCCGCCCGATTCGTCGTGTGCGTGATGATCTTGCCAATGACGACCGGCGTCTTGTTTTGAGCGGCGAGCCGCGCAGACAAATCAAGTAGATAGTCGTTCCGCAGACAATCCCTCCGAACGACTTGGTGCAGCAACGGGCATGTCGAATTGCCCGGCAGTTGCCCCGCCTCGATTCGCTTGATCAGCCAATCCGCATTGCCGCACGCATTGACCGTAAACGCCAGCGACTCGGTTTCCAGCGCGATGAGATTCGCTTCAAGATACGTGGGAAGTTGCTGCAACAAATCAGATGAAGCGATGCAGACGTACCGCCCGCCCAAGCCCTGGCAAAGCGATTCGACATCCCACGCCTCCCATTGACTTGCCGGCGCGCCGACTGCCCATGCCGTCTTGGACTCTTTGTGCCAAATGACGACTTCTACGGTTCGGTAGGTCTGCATCGTGATCCATTCCATTACCGCCCGCATGTCAATCTCCGGAATACTCGCGTCCTTAACAATTACCACGCTAATCGCCGGCGCTGGACAATTGGTCCCGGCTTCTGCAACAAACTGCAATGAAGGTCCTGACTGCGCCAGATCTCCAGCCGCGCCGGCATTCTTGCGCATATGCTTGACGACGATACGCGCGCCACGCCGCACAAAGGTCAAGAATCCCTCTCGCCCCCAAACGCGCAGTCCACGCATTCCCAAGCGTAGCACGCGCTCGCGCCAACTGCCGCGTGGCGCGACCACCAGGCGCAGTCTCCACAGCACCAGCAGCAAACCCCAGCCCTTGCTACTCTTGATCGCGACCAGCTCTGTCCGGAGCGATTGTGTTGCTTGCTCGCGCTCTGCCAGTTGCCCCGAGAGGGCTTGCATCGCTTGCTCGCGCTCTGCCAGTTGCCCCGAGAGGGCTTGCATCGCTTGCTCGCGCTCTGCCAGTTGCACCGAGAGGGCTTGCATCGCTTGCTCGCGCTCTGCCAGTTGCCCCGAGAGGGCTTGCATCGCTTGCTCGCGCTCTGCCAATTGCGCGTTCAACGACTGCGTTGCCTGTTCTTGCTCAGCCAATTGCGCGCCAAGCGAATCACTCTTCTCCGCCAATTCGTTGTGCCACGCGCGCATCTGCCGCGCCACCCGTGCCGCCACGTTCGATTGGGACGCGTGTCTCACATCACAGATTTGCCGATAGGTGTCTGTCCATCGCCCAGCGTGTTGAGATAACAACCATTGCTCACGTACCGTTTGTTGCGCGGCAAGCCCAAGTCGCAGACGTAACTCCGGCGACTCGATTAACTGCGAGAGATTGTCTTCCCATTCCTCCGGCGTCGCCGCGAGAAAACCGTTCTGCCCATGTTCGATCACGCTCGCGTAGGGCGCGATCCGGCTGTACACGCCCGGAATTCCCCGCGCGCTGTACTCAAGGAACTTGAGCGGACTCTTGCACCGGTTGAAGAGATTGTCTTGCAGCGGAGCAATGAAAACGTCACATTCCTGCTTGGCAAAGAACGCCGCGAATTCGGCATAACTCACCAAACCGGGGATGCTCCAGATGACCTGAGGATGCTCCGCCAGCAGAGCCGGCGGCGTGATGCCCCAGAACTTGAGCGCGACGCGCGCGCCGTACCGCTCTAGCACGCGCGCCAATGCCGGCACAACCATTTCGAGATCCGGCAAATGCGCGTGACTGCCGAGATAGCCGATTGTCACCGGACGATCATCGGGAGCCTCCTGCGATTCTGGCGCGACGAGTGACCAGAGTTGATCATCGAGATAGTTTGGGAGCAGCCACGCGTTGGGGTTAAACTCGCGCAGATAATCGCACAGGGGCAGAGTACTCCCCGTCACCGCGTCCGCTTCGACGGCGGCTTGCAAAATCGCGGCGCGCGCCTTGCCGTAGAATTTTGCGTCCGGATGCTGGGACGGCAACTCGGTCAACAAATCGTCCAATTCGTACACGACCGGCTTGCCGAGCGCGCGCGCCCGCGCGATCACGCTTTCGTACTCGGCGGCGTAGCGTGGAAAATCGCGCTGGATGATGACGAGGTCGGCGTCCGCCACGCGCTCTGGAAAAACGCCGAGTTGCCCGGCTTTCCAGTCGTTGCCACGCACGTGCCGCAGCCCCGCGCGCTCTAGCGGCGCAACCACGCGCACGCGCGGACACACATGTTCCCACGCGTCTGCCGCATAATGAACTATCGTAAAGGTACCGTTTCCCAAGTTTGTAATGCTCGCTTCCTTCGCGGATTCGCGCCGTCGGCCGGCAAAATCACCTCTGAAACAAGCGCGCGCGAACGTCCAATAGCCGATTCAAAAATCGCACGACACGTCGATTCTCGAACGCGTGCACTTGGGCTTGGAGCGCGGCGATCCGCGTCGTGTAGTACGGACTACCCAATTCGTCACCCAGCGCGATTTTGTCCGGTGCGTGGCGCGGCTGGCGGCAAAATTCCAGTAATGGGCGAACCGCGCGTTCCCAAGTCAACGCCGGACGGATTTGCTCAAATCGCGCGGCGATGGTCTCGCGCGGCGTATCCAACAAATGTAGAATCGCTTGAGCAACTTGAACCTCATCCTGAGGATCCACCATGACGCCCAAGCCATGCTCCGCGATCAACGCGCTCGTCGCGTCGCCGCGCGTCGCGATAATGGGCAAGCCCGCCCAAATGTAATCCAAGACTCGGCTACGGAACGCCAGCCGCGATTCGAGCGACTCGACGCCGTGCAACGTCAACGCCAGGTCACTTTCCAGAAGAACGGTTTGCCAATCGTCGTACGGAATCCAGTCGCCGAAGAAAACCGCCGTATCGAGTACGCCGAGTTGTTGCGCGATCTCACGCGCCGCGAGTGTTTGATTCGGCATTCCCGCCATCCAAGGATTCGGATGCGCCGTGCCCGGAAAGATCAGCCGAATATCTTGGCGTTGCCGCCACACCTGGGCAATCGCCCGAACCGCCGTCAAAGGGTCGAGCCAGGGCCACAGTCCGCCACCCCACAAGATAACCCGGTCGGATTCACCGATGCCCTGCCACACCCCTTTGACAACGGAGTGCGTGTGACGCGGCGGTGTTTCCGGCAGACCGTATGGCACAACATCTACGAGACGGCGCAACGAGTGATCTTCGGCGTACATCCATGGATTGACGCGTCCGTTCGCGGCGAGCAATCCCAACCACCAATCGCGCTGCCGCTCGCTCCCGCAGATGAAAAAATCGCCGAGCAAAAATTGTTGTTGGAGGTCGCACATACGCGGCGCCCAACGCGCTTTCTTCTCGTCGGGCGCCAAGGGGTGCGCCATTGCGAGCCACTCGGCGAGGAGCGGATCGTATCCGTCTATGACCAGAGGAATCGCGCACTGCGCCAGTTGTGGGAGATCGCTCGCGATGTCGCTGGGCAAAATTGCCACGCACGCCGAACGAACCCAAGGTTCAACCGAATCCCATTGGGATCGCCGGTACTGGACGATGCGAAAGGTCGAAGGATTGAAACTCGGCGGCAGTTCATCCGGTACCGCCAGCACTACGTCGAGTTCGCGGCTGAGCGCTTGTGCAAGGTGATAGTAGCGAATGCCCGGTCCCGCCATCCGAGCGGCGACAGTATCCTGACTAATGAGTAGCACTGGCTTTAACTCCTTCGTCTGGTGCGTCGCTGCAATTGGGCTTGATTCCTGCGACTGACTCGTCGCTTCTGTCCTGCGTACCGCCGTACTCCTATCGCTCTGGCTGTTGCTGCGCCCGGGACGTTCCTGATCGAGCGCCGCCAATTGGTCGCGCATTTCTACCGTCAAGCCGCGCAAGTCCTGGATCTCCTGCCGAAGGTGCCAAAGGGTACGCTCGAAATTCTGTACCATCCGGTACATCGGCTCGCTATTCCGACGAAAGCGCATTGCCCAGGGGGCAATGAAGGAAGCGTCGAAATCCAAATCACGCACAAATCCGTTCAGCGCGAACAACCCTGCCCAATATTCCGGCGGCTGAACGTTAAAGTGAGTCGCCTCGCGATAATCCAAGGGGGACGAGGAAAAGAGCAGGTCATCGCTGACACGGCACAAATTATCGACCGCGCGCTCACAATCCTGCGCGGGCAAATGCTCCAGCACCTCGATGCACACGATCAAATCGTACCGCTGTGGCAGGGGCTCAAGAACGGAAACGCGCCGGCAAAACGGCTTGAGATCGTCACGCACGCGCGCGATGGCGTACTCGGAAACATCTATGCCGAATGCCTCGACGCCGCGCGCGCGCAACGCCTCTACCAAGAGCCCCATCGCACAACCTGCGTCGAGCACAGTTGCCGGTCCGATTTTTCGCACAATCGCTTCGGCAATGCCGGCAAAGAGTTGCAACCACTCGGTTGTCCGCGCGTACGGCGCGCCGCAGCAATGCTTGAAGTAATATTCGTCGTAGAACTTGGCATCATTTTGGAGCGATGGCATATTCCCACTTTCCCTGCAATTGGACTAATCCCCAGCGTTCCCGCACGCGACTGCTTTCGTTCACCACTCGGAACGGATAACAACGATCGTGGTAATCGAACACTTCGGTATCTTTTTGATTCACGACCGCAACCGAAATATGATACAACCCTTCCAACAGCGGCAGATTCGGAATCGAGTACGTCACCGTTCCCCGACCCTCTAGCGTCGGCAAAGTTAGTCCGGCAAAAGATGTGTTAGGTCCCGTGATATGCACGCCGTCTTGCCGATGGATCGCGATTCCGAAAATGGGCGCGGGGATCGCATCGTGCGCGAGAAAATCCATTTCCAAGATCAGCGCGTCGCCCGTCTCGAAAATCGCTACCTCTTCGCCGCGCGCATTTTTCAAACGCACCGCGACGATTTCGATCAGCCCGCTGCCCCAACGCTGAGTGGGCGTCGGGCCCGCCGTCTCCGCGAGCCGCTTGGCTTCGGCGCGCTCGTCGCCGCCGCGATACTGATGGACGACGGAATTCGCCGTGCCTTCCGCGACGACGCGCCCGCGATCGATCCAGATCGCGCGATCGCACATCGTTTCGACCAACGCTAGATTATGCGAGACGAGCAGAATCGTCGCGTCGGTCGCGCGAAAACTTTGGATCCGTTCCGCCGATTTCAGTTGGAACGCGGCATCGCCAACCGACAACACTTCGTCAACGATCAGAATATCCGGCTCGACATCGGTGGCGACGGCAAAACCCAAACGCGCGACCATTCCGCTCGAATACGTGCGAAGCGGCGCATCAATGAAATCGCGCAGTTCGGCAAAGTCCACGATCCGGTCGAACTTGGCTTGCATTTGCGCGCGCGAGAAACCCAGGATCGCGCCGTTCAGAAAAATATTTTCGCGCCCGGTCAGTTCGGGATGAAAGCCCGCGCCGAATTCCAACAGCGGCGCGACGCGTCCACGAATCAGCACGCGCCCGCGCGTGGGACGCAACACGCGTCCGATCACTTTGAGCAACGTGCTCTTGCCCGCGCCATTCCGCCCGATGATGCCGACGACTTCGCCGCGCCGCAAGGTCAGACTCACATCCCGCAGCGCCCAAAAATCGTCGTACTGCACGCGGCGTTGCAGCCACCGGATGGCGTGCTCTTTCAGCGTCGCGTACCGTTCGTGCGGCACGCGGTAACGGACGGAAATATCTTCCAGCCGGATCGCCGTTTCGTCGCGCGCGCGCCTGTCCCTGGTGAATCGTTCAAACACGGTAGGCAAACTCGTCTGCTTTTTTGGTAAAGAACCACCACCCCGCGAGCAAGGCACTCGACGCAAGGAGCGCGGCGCGCCCCACCAAGTACGCTTCAGGCAACGTGCCCTCATAGATCGGCTGACGGAACAATTCCACGAAATAGTACATCGGATTAAAGCGAATGAAGAAAAGGTATCGCTCTGGTAGAATCGAAAGTGGATAAATGATCGGCGAGAGATAAAACAGGATCATCAAACCCACCTGATAGATGTCCACGACATCCACAAAGAAAATCGCCAGGGTCGTGACGAACAGACCGACGCCCAGCGCGAACATGAACACCAGCGCGATTGGAATCGGCAAAAACAAGAGCGCGAGCG
>Ga0194126_10007647_pt1 | contig 14995 bp, 19 predicted proteins | sample TA2KigC150mmetaG_FD_148641 | JGI IMG/M metagenome (GOLD analysis project Ga0194126, IMG submission 148641) | Freshwater microbial communities from Lake Tanganyika, Tanzania - TA2015035 Kigoma Deep Cast 150m | ecosystem: Environmental > Aquatic > Freshwater > Lake | place: Tanzania: Lake... | reverse complement strand
GACAGTGTAAATGAATTAATTTCTGTGCGTGATGTCGTGTAATCATATAACAGGCAGTTGAAAAATCATTCACAAATCTTTTATGAAGTTGAACGTGGACCTGTGCAGGATTAATAATTGCAAGTTGAACTACGTCATAATCATAAGGGACTTTTGCATAGAAGTCTTTCCAACTAAATCCCCAATGGTGAGCGGTGCTTAAATCACAATCATCTTCAATCATAATCGCACAGGGTGCATCAGAAGTTTCCAACCAGTGCTTCATTGCTTTGAGATGACTGGTAACACATCCAACTTCACCGGAGGTCATCATATCTGGATAACGACCTTTTAAAATCTCACCAAGATCATTATCACCCCTACCATCATAGGCAGAAATGCGTTCATAATTATCAATTTCCCAATACTTAAATTGGTCTTCCATAAACTTCCAACGATCTGGTTTATCATCCAGATTGATGCAGTAAATGGGTGGAAGACCCTTTAGTTTATATGCCGCCTTGTTCTTATCCATTTTCACTTCGTTCTTAAACAGAAATAAATTGTATCTTGACAGGGACGAACTACAGAATTAAAAATAAATCCGTAAATATTACCTTGAGTAACTCCTTCACTGCACATTTCAAATCCGTTATTACTAAATTTTTGAATCCACCACTCTGCTGGTTTATTTGTTACATGCAAATCCACAGTGGATCCATCTTTTAAAGTATGAATACTAGTTACTATAGAAATACCAAATAAGCACACAGTGCTTTCTTTCATATGATTCTTAACATTTTGCAGAAGACGATCAATATTTTCTTCAGGTATATGTTCAAAAACTTCTTCAGAATGAATAAAGTCAAAATACATTGATTCACCATTATTCAAAATTTGAAAAGGTTTACCAATATCACATAAAAACAAATTTTTATTATGGTACTTTTTCCAGTTTGCCTTTCCAGCACCCTCTAACGAGGTACTACTTCCCTCTAAACCAACTGCAATATCACCCTGCCCAACAAAATCTCTAACAAACTGACCTCCAGCACAACCCAGGTCTAACATAGAAATAGTGTTATTTACTCCAAAATAATTACTAACTTCTCCCAATAAACCATGAGATGTAAAGTTGTCATTTACAGATCCAACTGGATACAAGTGATCTAAAGATTCAAACGCACCTGGGTGTTCGGTCTTAACTTCAATATTATATGTTTTCATGAAATAAAATCTCCTATAATTTGATTAAAAATTTTTGCTTTTATTTTGAGAGGATCCTCTTTACTTTTCCAACTTGACTGCGTATGCCAGTTAGTTCCTGCACGATAATGTAAAAACTTTCCACCCAAATGCAGTTCAAAGTTATATCCGTCCTCAGGTTTACACCACATATCGGAAGTTAAAAGAACTGGGATTTGGATTCCATTATATTCAGTAGGATACTCTGGATAATCTTCACCATCAGTACCACTATCATTAATACGCTTAAAGGCGACATTGTGTTCTTTAAAGTATGGATATAAGTGACCTCCAATATCGGTCATTTGCCCCTCAACAACTCCATCAGAAAAATTGAGATTGGGGTCAATCTCAGAAATCTTTTTCATATCAAAGAACATAAGACCGTTCCAAATGTATCTTACGTGACCTCTTACTTGCAGATGCCCAGCAATAACTTCATTCTCCATATATTCTTCTAGACAAAAATCGTCCAGTAAGAACATATCAGAGTCACAAAAAAGAATCAGATCATTTGAATGATTCTGTTTAATGATTGTATCATAAGTCCACTGAATAGTTTCAGTGGCGTGGCGAGCACCTGCTAAAGGATTATCAAACTTCTTTTGATCACTTTGAGATTTCCTATAATAATGAATAGAGTTGTTTTTACAAATTTGCTCAAAGTCTTTTGTGATTTGTTCATCCATCGAATCATCAACAACATGAAATTGATAATAATCCTTTAAAAACTTTTTAAATAATTTGTCTTGTATCTCTACAAAATCCGGACGATTAACTACAGTGGTAAAAATCTGAACAGTCATAAATTAGATCCAATCCAATTTTCAAGTTTTGTTTTTGGTTCCCAACCAAAAGTTTTTTTAATTTTAGAAATATCCGCAAGACTGGTTTTTGCTTCACCTGGTCTTGATGTAATATTTATAATTCTATCAGATATTTGTTCTGCAATTTCATTGACAGAATAATTTTTTCCAGTTCCAACATTATATACTTGCCCAAATGCTTCTGGATCTGGATTTGAAATTGCTGCCATAATGTTTGCCCTAACAACATCACCAACGTAAACAAAATCTCTTCTTTGTTCTCCACCGCCAACAACAGTGAGAGATTCTCCCGCAGCATGTTGACGTAGAAAGATTCCAATAACAGGTGCATATTGTCCTTTTTGTGGAGATCTTTCACCATAAACATTAAAATATCTAAAGATTATTGTCGGCAAATTATAAAGATCTGTGTACATTTTACAGATTTTTTCTCCAGACACTTTAGATACTGAATATGGATTCAGACAATCATCCGATTGAGTTTCCGTATTTGGATAATCATTAAGACCATATCCAGATGAAGTGGAGGAGTACATTACTCTTTTAACTTTTGCTTCACAAGAACATTGAAGCACGGTGCAAGTTCCTATTACATTTATATTCATAGCATTAACAGGATTTTTAATTGCAGGTCCTATCCTTGCCTCAGCAGCACAATGAAAAACATAGTCAACAGAATCATATAGTGGACGTGTGTGAGTATAATCACAGATATCATATTTGTAATTTTTTGCTTTTTCATTCCAATAAAACTGCTCATTATCGGAATATTCATTATCAATTACAATAACTTCATATCCCATATCAATGAGTTTATCTACGATATGAGATCCAATAAATCCTGCGCCACCAGTTACCAGTGCTTTCATTTTACCTCCAAGACTTTACAATTTTTCTTTTTAGTTCTGTAGTTGAATAATCATGACCCCTGTCCACAAAAACAATCTTAATCTTATTATCCTTTCCAGTGTAAGAACCATCGCGATAATCATCACCTAAAAATCTAATATCATAATCATCAAGATAAGAAAGAAAAGTATCCTCTGCTTGATAGACTACAATGTCATCAACATATTTGATTGCTCTCAATATTTCTTTTCTGTTTTCTAAACTTTGGACAGGTGGAAGTTTATGCGGTCTAGCAAAAGATGGGTCTTCATGCAAAGCAACTGTAAGATGATTACAATGCTTCTTACAATCCATAAACATCCTAATATATCCAGGATGAATCAAATCAAAAGCACCAGCAATAATACCTTTAATTAATGGCTGTTGAACTGACCATTCAAGTGCATTGATGCCTTTGTCGTCGATAAAAATATCTGCGGTTGGTTTGCAGAACATTGGAAATAATTCATGATACTTGTATCCCCAATCACTCAACTGCTTCTTAGTTAGTTCAGTGTGATCAATGCCAGAACCTTTACCTCTGGCAGTCTGCATAATGATATAGTTTCCTTCACTATACAATCGATTAACCTGCTCAACCATAAAAGGAAATGGTTGAGCATTTTCATAATCTGGCTTACCTTTTTCGTTGTTGGGGGTATGACAAAGAGTCCCATCAATATCAAAACAATATCTCATACAACTCCATGAAGAAAAATTTGATGAACACACTCAACTACTCCATAGTCGGTGCTATTAATATAGTAATTCCAAAGAGCATTAGTTGCTTTAGTTCTCAAAGTATTATCAGATTTGAACCCACTAAGAACCCCATAAGGAACTTTATTTTGCTCGCACCATTCTTGTGATTTTAGCATATTTTTTGATTCTCCACCAGAGCTCATAATAATCACAAGAGTGTCTTGCTCAACATAATATTCCAAAAACTTTTGATATGCGTTCTCATATCCGAAGTCATTAGTCAACATTGTGATCATGGAAGGATCTGAAAGAATGGAAACTTTCTTTCGATGAAACTTCATATAATCCTGAGAAATATGAGAGGCTACTGAATTACTTCCACCATTACCAAGAATAATAACTCTACGATAAGTATCAAATGCTTTAGAAAACTTTTCAAATTCCTCTTCAATGTGAGCACCTTGAAGTGCATCAATATATTCCAGAAATGGATTCATAATCTGTTCCCAACTACACCATTTGATTCTACTTCTATTTTAATACAATCATAAGGAATTTTCAAGGTGTTTGGCTTTGAAAATACCAAAAAGAATCCTCCATTACCAGCACCACACAACTTATGTGCTAATACATCGTTACTTTCAGAAAGAACCCGATCTATCTTTTGTATTTCCGCATTCTCAGTTATAAGAGAACTTGTTTCCTTTTTCTGTTCCCAACTTTGATTTAGCAACTCCAAAAAAACAGAAAAATCTTTTTGTCTTAAAGCATCATATGCCTCATCCACAGTTTTGAGTAGAGGAAGAGACTTATCGATATTGGCAGTTACATCTTGCAAAACATTTTTAGAGTTTCTTGTGACACCAGTAAAAACTAAATGAGCATCATAATGCGTAAAAATCTCTGTTGATAAAAAGTCATACTTAATGATCCCACCTCTTTCAAAATCTATTCTCTTGAATCCACCAATACCACAACCATAAGGATCTTGATATCCACAGTAGGGATTCATTTCTTGTTCTAATTGCAAAGCCAACTCACAAATTTCAATATCTGTCAAATGAAGTTCATTGAACATCGAAATACACTTGATCAAAGCAATAATATATGAAGAAGACGATGCAAGTCCACTACCCTGCGAGTACGCATCACTGGTCATACTAACAGTGAGTGGAAAACATCCAAAGTGATTAAGAACAATTCGAACTAGTTCATTTTTAATATCACCAATAAACTGTGTTTCTTCTCTTTTAGAGTAATTTACAATATACTTACGACCCTGCATATTGTAACCAAGTTTATCTTCGTGTAAGGTGATATAAGTTTTTAAACTACAAGTAAAACTTATCACAGATCCTCTACCATACTTATCTACAAAATATGGGTTGTCGGTGGAACCACCAAACAAAGAAACTCTAAGTGGGCAAGAAGCAATATACATTAGTTAATTCTTTCTGGTAAAAATAGTTGAGGAACATATGAAAAACATTCTAAAGACTGTTGAGTTGAAAGTTTTTCGTATGTTACTTTTTGATTCCCATCAGAACTGGTCTGATAAAAATAAGGATCATCTAAAGAATAGATATTGAAAAATCTTTGAACTTCCGCAACTTGAATATCATAATAACTTTCAATCACATACCCAGCATGATAACAGCACCTTCTTGCCATTTCAACCCATTCTGACGATAAGTAAACAATAGCATGACCACCTAACATGTTATAAACACGAAGAAGATTATTATCAATGCGGTCCCATTGAACAAAAGGACCTGAGTGTCCATTCATTCGACCCCACCCAGAAATGCCGAGATATAATGCATCGGCATCATCTGGTACATTTATAATAGGATTCCAGTTCTTAACTGCAATATCATCTTCAATTAAAACAAAAGGACCATCAGTCACTTCATATAAAAAATCACTGACTGTGCGAGCACAACCAGCAAATCCATTAGTATGACGAATAGCATTAACTCTATTAATACTTTTTACGCCCAGTTCTTTCAGAATAGATTCTACATTTTCTTTTCTTTCTACTGCATCTTCAAGATTAACATAGTAAAAAGGTATTTCTCTAAGATCTAAGTTCATTGTGGTTTTTCTTTAAAGCAATAATTTTAGGTTCGTAGGGATACTGAGGATTACTCATCTGTTCTTCAGCAAAGCAATAAGATGGAGTCAAACTCAATGTTGGTGGGTTATCAATAAGATAACGATTCATCTGAGACTCATCGTGCCATAAAGCAATCACTCCATTTTCAAGATCTTTTGTTACACGGTCTGCAAGAACTTCTGACATCTCAAGAAATCTTTTTGTAGAACCACCATTGAATCCACCTGCATAATAGTTCTCCCCTTCTTCACCAACAGGCACATATGCCAATGAATCTGAATTCCTATCATAAGACCGTTCTTCTTTAGGATAGAAGGACTGATATGGGTGCATCGTAGCAACAAGGTCACTCAGAACCTCATCACCAACTTTATCAACCAGACCCATATCCACATCAAAGTAGAAGCAATAATCAAACTGAGAGATAAACTCTTTCTCCTTTACAAAGTAGTTGTATCTCTTAAGAGTAGGCATTGGCCAGGGTTCGTGGTCAATCTGACAAACTCGTACATTGTCAGATGCTTCTACTTCGTGATCAGTAAAAAGAAGACATTGAATCTCATGACCATTGAGAAAGTTCTCTTCAATATTATCAAGGAGTCTTTCTACAAACTGAATATATTTGTTTGTCGCAATAGTCAGAATACAAATTTTCATTTTAATTAACAAATAGTTTTACCTTTTTTATTTTCACAAATATATTTTTTGTAAATACTTTCATCAATAAAAGAAGAATCGACCCACCAATCCTCAAAAGGATCATTGCCGACATTATGAACATCAGAAGCAACTAATACATATCCATAATCCGATAGATATTCTCTAGAAATATTTCTTATATTTTCTCCAGATGAATAATATTCAGTCTCAAATGTAATAACAGAAAAACGATACTTATCTAGTGGAACTGTTTTTAGACATTTAAATGTATTTTCTGCTGGTTCACAATCAACTTGAAGATAATCTATCCTATCAATATCTCCCCATAAATTTTGAATGTGTTCATGATAATTAAATTTTGATCCATCTGCAAGAACACACTTATTTTTTCGTACAGTGTTAAATTTGTCAACATAGTCACTAACAATATCTAAAGAAAATCCTTCCCAAGAATAATCTCTTTCCAATGAATACGTATTACTAATACTTATTGGGTCATTAGCACCTATTTCAATATACTTACCACCTATTTTATTTTTTAATATTGCTAAAACAAATTTATCTTGCCCAGATTGAGAAAAACTTTCCATAAATTTTAAATTCCTTTTTTTATCATAGTAGTAAAATACAAGTATCCATTAGGTGGCCAAAAATCTAATACTTTTTCTACAGTTACATTAAAATCTTTTTCTGCTCTATTGAGTAAAACTTGACGACTAACTTGCCCTTTATTCAAAATCATGTAAACTTTTTTAGAATTGGCAATAACATTATCATAATAAAGATCTTGCAGTTCTTTATTTAGTTCAGAATATGCATAGTTACTTATCACCAAATCAAGGTCTTCAGTTGGTTCTGGAACTGAATGAAAAACAACTTTTTCATGAATATCAAATGCGGAAAGATATTTATTTTGAAGCATTGATGCTTCTGGCATATCGTAAATATGATACTCATCATAATCACAGAGACAACTAATAGTTTTACATAAACCACCATATCCTCCGCCGATTTCTGCTATCTTATTCAATTCACCTTCACCAACAAACAGTGCAATATCTAAAGTATTTTTTACATACCTAAGAGTTGAAGGTGATACCTTACCAAAAGGACTTCCATAATCAAATAAAGTTGGTGATCCTTGAATATCATTTTCTTTAAATTTTTTTACAAGATTAGCATCAATATCATATGCAAGTATTCCATTTAAATAATCTTGTCCGTGTTCAATAGAAATATGTTCTAAAACAGGAGTATACCTAGAATCTTGTTTAAAAGTTTTAAAAACTTTATCACTTTCAAATGCTTCTCTACATATTTCAGCGTATGAACTAGTTGCTGTTTGATCTAAACAAGTCCAATTGTCAATCATTTATAATCTCCATTAATTTTTTTACAGATTCTTCAAAAGATAACTCCCTATCAACATATTTTTTTGAATTATATTCATCTATTTTAGCATAGAATTCTGAAAAAGCAATATCCATATCAGTTACATCATAAAAAATCTTTCCACATTCGTTAGACCAATATGGAACAGAAGTAGCAGGAACTTTATATTCTTCACCTTGATCTACCCATTCACGCACGTCCCAAACAAACAGTGGTGTGTTAGATAACATTATTTCTTGTACAGCAATTCCTTGACTTTCAGTTCCGTTAAGTAAGAAACAAAACTTTGCTCCACTTAAAAGTGAATGAAAAGTGTTCTCATCATAATTTCCATAGTAAATTATCTCATATGAAAGATTGTATTTTTCAAGAAATCGTATGCACTCCTTTAGTTCTTCATTACTTCTACGTTTAAAATATATTAAACAATCATAAGTGATATTTTTATTTACATCAAATCCTTCAATACCAACTGGCCATATTGAAATTTTATTATGATTAACATTAAACTTATTGATTAGTTTATTTTTAACCCACATTGATGGGGCAATCAGTTGATTATAATATTGTGGATTGTCTACCAAAAACTTTCCATATGGTTCAAAAGGCCAAAAGTGTGGACCAATGAAGCAACTTTGATGTTCTAGTTTTTCGTGGATTTTATATAAATTTACGCCATAATCAAGTATAAAATTTTTTTCATAAACATCTTGGTTAACTACGTATTTAATATTACTTTCTTCTAGTGATTTTTTTAGGTTCAATCTAACCTTTGGGGGACCGCTCATTTTACCCTGCAAGTAATCATAAGCATGTTCATCGTACCATAAATTTATCATAGGAACTCCTTTTATAAAACAATCCAATTAGGTAAATATAAGTCTTTAGTATCATTTTTAGCACAATCTCCACCAAACCAATTTTGAGGAGCAATTACTTTTTCACTTTCAGATAACCAAGCACCCCACCAACTAAAAGAACTATTTGCAAGTACATGGTATTTACACAAGGACATTAAGCATAAATCTGCGTCTGTAGAATTATCTTCAGAAATAGTAAATCTATCTGAAGAGAATATTTCTTGTTTTTTACACCACATATAATCATCAGAAAAAACAATCACAGGTAAGTCTGGTAATTGTTCTAATGCTTTTTTATAATATTCTAGAGATTGAACTGGATGATTTGGATTGGAAACATAGTCACCTCGTCTAATATGTAAAGATATTACGTCCCTATAAACAAAATTTTCTTTTATAAAGGAATCGCACGTTTCTCTTAAATCATCTTTGAATGAAAAATCCTTTCTAATTTCATTTTCAATATTTTTAAAATATTTTTCACTTTGAAAATATCCCAATAAATCCACATTATCGGGACAATTATGAAAAATATTTTCATCAAAATGAAATCCACTTTCCTGAACAATTGAATTTATAACAATATCTTGATTTAAGTTGGAAAGTTCAAAACAATCATACAGAGTAACGTCAGAATTTTTAACATTTAAATCATTTCTTCCAAACGATTCTTTTGGTGGAATACAAAAATCATATCCTCTATTTTTTGATATACCTTTTAAAGAAGCATATTGAAACATTTGATTGGCAAGTCTACCGAGATTGCCCAAGTTATTAAAAGAGATCATTTTAAAATTTAATTTTTGTCTTTATAAAGTTTAAATCCATTTTGTATGCAGTAAGAAAGATATTCTTTCATTTCACCAGATGCCAAATTAATATATGCAGTTGCATGTTGATCTGATCCATACCAAGCACCCTTTAAACTACTCCACATACTTTGATCATTGGGAGGATGTGGAGGAACCCAAGTTTTTAGATCAGTATATTTTTGAAGAACATATGAAAAGTGAATATCCTCTCCACAAAGCATTGTCCACCGTTCTTTATCTGGTATTTCTCTCCAAAAAACAGACAAAAGATCTCTTGCAAAAAACCAGGAATGTCCTACAATATCAACTTCAACTGGTTCAGTATTATTACCCGCTGCAACTGGTGCAGAATCCCATCCAAATCTAGTATACTTACCATCAGGAAGTTGATCTAGTTCATAGTTTTCATTTTTAAACCGAAGACCAATACCACCCAAAAGACCAGGATTAGTTTCATAAGTATTCAGACAATTTTCCAACCATCGATTACCTGGGATAGTATCATCATCAAATATACAAACATAATCTGTTCTAGCGTTAAGAGCATATGCAAATCTCGCCCAAACACCGTAGTTGTAGTTACTCAATGATGAGTTAAGTTCGGAATAAGTACTTTCATCATAACTAAATCCATCCACAGTATTTTGCCAGTAAAAAATTTCTTTGACTGGCACTGTTTGGTTTTTAATCGCCTCAACTTGTTCTCTTAAATGTTGACCTCTCTTGTACCCACTAAGAACAACTGTGATACTTTTGTTCATTTTATATTTACCTTCTAATGATTTATTATATCATATTAACTAAAATTTGGACAGGGGCAAACCAAATTTTCCAGTTCTTGATTTCCCATATAATAATCCCTATTCAATAACTCAACTTTAGTCCATATATTCAAAGTAGATCCAACATCCAAATATGTATTATTTTTATTGTTGGACCAAAGTTTATGAACCAGAATATTAGCAAAAGATCCAGCGGCAAATAAGAATAATTTGTCTTTCAAATTTTGTTCAAGAATTTGATATGGAAGATCTTTATTAACTATCCAAGCATTGTAATCAATCGGATAAAATTTTTCAACTTTAAATGGAAGATTTTCTAAGTTGGTATTTTTATGTGTTACCAAATGTATATCCCTTTCTCTATACAAAGAGATATAGTTTTCTTTGTAAAACTGATAGTTAGAGTTTACAAAAATATTTGCGTATGTTATCTGTGAGTGATTTTGTCCAGAAAACTCTATTGCTTCCTTATAACATGGGCAAATAGCCACATAATAATTTGGATCCTGATACTTTAAAGAATCTTCAAGTTCTTGTCTTGCTATCTCATATGAAGGATCGTTACCATTTGCTGCCCATTCACCATTTGCGGGATGGAACTGAAATCCTTTGATTGCACCCCATTCTCCATCTGCAAATTTACCTAGTCCAAACTTTTCATTATTGCTGAGTTTGTTATAAAAAAATTCAATCTCTTTTTTGTAATCTTTCATTGTTTGGGTCCAGTTTTGTAAGTTAGTTGATAGTTATCTGGAAAATTATCTCTTCGAAAGGAATAATCAATAAATCTAGAAATTTGTTTCCTATTAGTTCTATTATACCACGTACCTGCTCTTACGTGATTCATGTAATGCTGTTCATCAATATCTTTTTTTATCCATATCGGATACTAACATTAGATGAATTTGTTAAGTCTAGTAAAGTGGCGACCACCATCGAAAGATGTATGTTGAATCGTATCAATTATTTTTTCCATAATAGATGGATCAACATATTTTGATGGGATTGCAAAATGATTTGCACAGTTGTGTCTAATAGCATGTTCTGCAGTATAAGAATCAAATACCAATGCAGAAATAATATCTTTAGATTTATTTGCAGCTAGATTTACTCCTTGACCAGAACGACAGAATGACATTGCAAAGTTACATCCGTTCGAATAAATCAGTGATACTGATTGCGAAACATAATCATAGTAATCACAAGGTTTATTTACATACGTCCCAACATCAATATAGGGAATCTGTTTAACTTCAAGAATTGTTTTTGCTTTCTCTTTTAACTCAAACCCAGAATGATCACTGGCAAGAGCTACTGGTTTTTCACCAAATCCAGTAATAACTCTCTTACAGAAAAAGTCAAATGTTGAGGGAGTTCCAAGAACATGCATTTTTTCAGTATCATATGCAGTTACAGTTAATCCATCATCAATCATCAAGTTATACATTGGGGCAATATAGAACTCACCCTTTACATACATTTCCTCATCAATAACCTTTTTACCATATTTTAAGAACATACTGCCAGATTTAAAATAATACAATCCAACATTAGCATGTTCCGAAATAACTTCTTTTTCTACAACTCTACTAACTTTACCGTTAATATCAATTTCTGAATAACTATGATCTGGACTGTTTGCCAAAAAAGTTAATAGAAATCCATCAGAGTTTACATCAATAGTTTCTGGTTTGAAAACCGGTTGGAAGTAAACATCTGGTGTGTAAATGATTAGAGGAATATTATTATCAATATACTTTTCAGCAAGGACACAAGTTTCCAGAGCACCTCTAGTAACTTTATCTACAACAACGATTTGAATATCTTCTCCAAACTTTTGCTTTAAAATCTTGTCAATACTAAAATTGTAAATATGATCTAATCTGACTATAAAAATTAAATTACACTCACTGATATCAACCGATTCAAGAGACCAATCAATAACGTGTTTATTTTTTGCTAGAATCAAAGGTTTAGGCATCATAAACCCAGCATCAATAAACCTTTGGGCTCTTCCAGCAATCGGAAGTAAAAGATTATATTTTTTCATATTGAATTTTTAATAATTTCAGTAGTTTTTAAATGAGAAAACTCAATCCAGTTATTGATATTTCCTTCGTTCATTAGTAATTTATGCAGGAAACAAGAAGCAAATGTATCACCAGATCCAAGCACATTAACGTTTTTCAACATTAATCTTTCTGGTAGTTTATAGTAAAAAGTATTCTCTTTATTTGAAATAATACTTCCCGAAGAACTGTGCAATATTACCCACCCCTTTGTTGCTTCAACATATTCAGAGAGATCTCCATCAATATCTTCATCAGAAATAAACAGATAATCTATCTGCTTAAGGAGATTTTTATCTATAGGTTTTCCTGAACAAACATCTGCAGTAATTATACCATCTAATTCAGAAATAAAATCATGATTACTCATTTCATTTAGATAAATCAGATGATGTATTTTTGATGAAAATATTTTTACTTTATTTTGAATAAGATTTAGATTTGCTTTTGAATATCTTTGTGCCGACTCTTTATCAACATATATAAGTGCTTGTCCAATATCAATCGGAGATAAACCAATATTTAAAGTAGGATCAATCTCTAATAGACTTTTCCAAACATTAGCCATTGAACCTAAGGTCTTTTTTTCAAGATGACCTGTAATGATTGTATCTATGGTTAGATGCCCATAAAGAGTTATATCTTTCATTAAAATTTTTCCTTCAAATCAAGTTCATAGATTTTATCAATTACTTTATTATAATCAACCCAGGGAATCATTCCTTTAATTTCAAAAATATCAAATAAGTTCATAATCACATTTTCACCACCATTTACAGGAATAACTTCTGCATGTTGCTTTACAACTCTTGGTGAATCTAAAAGACAGTATGTATATTTGATCCTCTTCATGATTCCAACATCAAATAAATCATCCCCAACATATGCAGTTTCCTCTGAGGTACATCCATATTGACTTAAAATTTCATCCAAATAGTTTGCCTTATCGCTATGATGTCCAGAACCACGATTGGCGATTACATGAAGATTTCTATTCTCAAGAATACTAATGTTATAAGGATCACCAGTCAAAAAAACTACATCAACACCAATTGCACGAAATCTTTTAATTGCCGTCCAATCTTTATCACAGAAAGTTTTAAGTTTTACTGCCCCTTCACGATCATAATACTTGGTGCCATTAGTCATGACACCATCAACATCCAAAATAAGTAATTTAATCATTAAAGGCATCCTCTTCTATTTAAATCAATATTATAATCTTCGGAAAGTTGGTTGATCTCTGTGAAGTATTCATCAGTATTCCACTTACTCTTTATTAATGCAGTAGCAATATAAGGAAAAACTTTACTATCAAAGTGTCCACCACGTTTGGGAGAACTTTCATCAAAATAAAATGTCGATTCATACCCTAATTTTTTCATTATGTGACTAGCGTTTCCATTTACTTCAAAATCTCTTAAAGTTTGTGGATTAAGTTCTTCTAAAATATGAATCAAATGAGATTTATTCCAAATTGTTGCCTGGTGAACAGCAGAAAGAAAATCACAACTTTTGTAGATATTATTACTTTTTTCTTCTGTTAAAGTATCAAATCCAGATCTAATCAGTTTAATACAAGAGACCTCTCCACCTTTAAGATAGTCAAAGCAGTTATTAAATTCTTCAATAAGAACTTTATCGTAAAGAATGAAATCTTCTTGCATATAAAGAATATAATCTTCTTCTACAAACTCAAGGCAACTAATGATTCTATCAGAATAGAAATTTCTCTCATCATTAATCAACTGTAGATGATCATCAGAAATTTCTTCCGATAATTGATTAATTGCTACATAACTTTTTGCAAGTTCTGAGAAATATTTTTTTATGTTACCAAAGTAAACGGGAAAAATATCTTCATACTCATTGTGAGTCCAGGTAAACAATGCTAAATCTTTCATAAAACTCCAACATAATCACTGCAAATCCCTTCACAGTTTAAACTTATTAAACTTTGTAACTTATCTATGTCAATATTATACTCTGGCATCACGATAACAGATTTTGGTCCATATTCTTTTCCAGGATATGTCCAAATGTAGTTTTTACTTGTTAAAGTAAAGTCATCTTCTTGATGCCAAAAGTAATTGAAATCAACTGGATTTGAACAAAACACATTCAAAGAATCTAGATCCTTGCAATGTATCCAAAGATTATATTTTCTTTCAACTAACCAAGATAACGTTGTTTGATATTGGGGTTCATCATGTCCAAGATAAAATATTCCATCTCTATATCTAATATCAATCTCAACATCAAACCCTTGAGTTATTGCTTCCTGAATGTACTTTGGACTATTTTCTCTAATTTGATTTGGTCCTCTTGTATTTCCTCTGTGAGCAATAAGTTTCATTGAATAGAAATAATATTATTTGATATTATACTAAAAAAGGTGGGTTTATGCAACCCACCTTTATGTGCTCAGGCTCGCCACTTGCTCTTTGACTAGAAGCAAGAAACTAGGCGGGAGAGAGTCCCATCCGCACCACTTGCTTTTTATGGGAAAGCAAGAAACCAGAAGGGGTCAGATTGACTCCACCACTTGGTTTTATGAAACCAAGAAAAGTTGGGACAACTTTGATATCTCGGTAATACCAAAGAATGCGATTAGAAATAGCACATCCCAGAGTTTAAGTTTGATGGCAAAAGGAATACCAAGA
>Ga0194126_10007640_pt1 | contig 15000 bp, 8 predicted proteins | sample TA2KigC150mmetaG_FD_148641 | JGI IMG/M metagenome (GOLD analysis project Ga0194126, IMG submission 148641) | Freshwater microbial communities from Lake Tanganyika, Tanzania - TA2015035 Kigoma Deep Cast 150m | ecosystem: Environmental > Aquatic > Freshwater > Lake | place: Tanzania: Lake... | reverse complement strand
GTTGGACGCCCTGCCCCGCGAGGGGCCGGTCACCGCCATCCTGGAGGGCAGCCTCACCGCGGGCCGCGTCGCGCTGACCATCGATGACGGGCCCCACCCGCTGACGACGCCCCTGATGCTGGACGTGCTCCGCCGGGAGGGCGTCCGCGCAACCTTCTTCCTCGTCGGGGAGAACGCCGAGCAGTTCCCCGAACTCGTGCGGATGATCGCGCGTGACGGGCACGAGATCGGTAACCACACCTACTCCCACATCGACCTGGCCGAGCTCAACCCCCGCGGCGTCTGGACGCAGCTACGCGGTTGCGATCGGGCCATCGAGCGCGCGTGCGGCGTCACCCCCCGACTGATGCGTCCGCCGGGCGGCAGCTGCTCCGAACTCGCGCTCCGGGTGACCGACGCCCTCGGCTACTCCACCGTCCTGTGGACCGCAAACACGGGCGACTGGAAGGATCAGGGCCGGGAGGCCATCCTTGCGAACGGTCTCACGCGGCTCCGCTCCGGCAGCATCATCCTGATGCACCAGGGCGACCTGTGGAGCCTGGAGGCCCTGCCGGAACTCATCGCCCGGGTCCGACAGGTCGGGCTGGAGGTGGGCACCGTCACCGAGGCGCTGGGCGCCGAGACGGCCCTGCGCTACGAGCCCGCAGCGCTCGTGGCTCTCGCGAGACAGGCTCACACGGACCACTATGAGCCACTGAGGGCGGGCGATGGGTGAGTTCTCGTTCATGCCGTGGGAGATCATGCTGGCCCGGCTGCTCCTCGCGGCCGGCGCGGGCGCGGTGGTGGGCGTTGAGCGTGAGCGCCGCGATCACCCCGCCGGTTTCCGCACCATGCTGCTGGTCAGTGTGGGCGCTTGCCTCTTCACCCTGGTCTCGCTCGCCCTGGCGGGGGAGGATCACGACCCGGGGCGCGTCGCCGCCGGCATCATTACCGGGATCGGGTTCCTGGGGGCGGGGGCCATTCTCCGCCACGGCGGTTCGGTCCGCGGTCTGACCTCGGCCGCCTCGATCTGGGCGGTCTCCGGGGTCGGCATGGCGGCGGGAGTGGGTTGGTGGCAGGCGGTCGTGGCAGGCACCGGGTTGATGTTCGTCGTCCTGACGCTGCTCAAGTGGATCGAGCGTCACGTCTTCCGCTCGGCCCATCCGGCGTTCGTCGACCTGCAGGTGACGGCCGAGAGGCTGTCCTTGTCCGCCCTCCGCGCCGCCCTCGCCGACGCCGGGCATGAGGCCGCCTCCGTCGAGATCAACCGTGAGCAGGGCTCGCCCACTTGTGTCGTCTGTGCCGCGATCGAGCACCTTCCTCGCCCCGACGCCGAGAAGCTCGCCGACACCCTCGCCAAGATCGACGGCGTGGTGTCGGTGAGGGTCGGTTAGAACCGGTCTTGCGGCCGGCGTGCTGTTCGTCGTGACGTTCGCCGTCGCCGTGCAGTCCTCCCAAAGGCCCCGATCGCCCTCACGCTGAACTTCCACCTCGGCATGTCATCGCCGCACCGTAGGAGGAGCCCGATGGGTCACGCGCTGCTCAGCTTGCTGGCACTGGTCTCGACCGTGGACGCTCAGGAGGGGCGGATCGAGGGCTGGACATACACGACCGCTGCGCCGCCCCTGACCGCCGAGTGGGCGGACACCACGCCCTCGAAGTTGTCCGACGGTGACCTCTCCCCGGGCAGGAGCGTCATTCTCAGCGGCGGCACGATCGTGCTGGACCTGGCCCTGCCGGCGGTCGAGCGCGTGACGGCGGTGCGAGCGCACACATACCGCCACAACATGAACTACAAGCTCGAGAAGATGGTCGTCGCCGTGAGACGCTTTGGGGAATGGCAGACCGTCGGCGAGGCGCAGGGCTACTGGGCGGACACCGAGGAGCACGTCTTCCCGCTGGCGGTCGAGGGGTTCAGTGAGACGACCGACGCGCTCCGCCTGACCTTCGTGACCGCGAGCATCGTCAGCCTCCAGGAGATCGAGGTCCTTGGCCAGTCCGCCGCCGGGGGCGGCGAGCGGGCGCTCAACGTACCCGAGGCCCCGACCGCCGGCCTGTCCTACCGCGAGCTGGACGCCGACGGAGACGGCAAGCCCGATCTTGTGCTGGAGAACGGGCACCTGCGCATGGTGCTGACGCCCTCGCGCGGCGGAGTCTGCGCCAGCCTGCTTCTGAAGGCGAGCGGGCTGGACCTCACCGCGCCCCCGGAGGCCGGCATGGGCCTCTTCCGCGACCAGCTCTGGGAGCCGGACTACAGCTTCGCCGACTGCTTCTACAGCACCGGCCACGGCGGCGACGTCCGCGAGCAGTGGGTGGAACTGCGCGCAGGGGGCGTCGGCGGGATGTTGGGCTTCACCAGCGTCCGGAAGCGACTCCGCCTGCGGGAGGGCAGTCCCGTCGTCCGGATCGAGTGGGAGCTGAGCAACGACCCATCGAGCCAGACCGAGTACGTCTATGCTCCGTGGTTCCACAACTTCACGGGGGTCGCCGGGACGACCAACACGTACTACTTCCCGACCGAGGAGGGCGTGAAGGAGCTCGTGTTGCCCCGTCGCGGTGAAGCGAAGCCCGCTCTCGAGGAGTGGTTCTTCGATCCGGCCCGGGGCTGGACGGCGGTCGTCTCCGATGGAGGCGCCGGGCTGGCGATCACGATGGAGTACAAGCGGCTCAACTGCTTCTATCACTGGGCCGGGACGACGTCCACGACGGCCACGCACGAGTGGCGGTTCAGCAAGTTCGCGGTGCCGGCGGGCGAGAGCCTCAAGACCGAGTTCCAGCTCACACCCTTCTCCGGCCTGGCGCGCGTGGACGGCGCGATTCCGGGCGCCGTGGGGGAGCTCGTGACCGAAGGCCCGGTTGAGGCAAAGCTCTTCCTGGCCGCCGGCGAGCCCGCGGGCGAGGCGCTGCTGGAGCGCCGGGCGTGGCCCGAGGGCGCGTGGCAGGCCATCGCGCGCAGGCCGACCGTGGCCCCGGAGGCCGCCGCCCTTGGGTCGATCACCGCCCTGCCCCTTGCGGAGCCCCTCCCTCCGGGGGCCTACGAACTGCGGCTTAGCCTGGTTCGAGGCGGTGAGAGCCTGCCGGTCGCCGAACGCCCCTACGCCGTGGGCGAGCTTCGCTTCGCCTACCGGATGACGCCCCCCGAGCCGCGCATCGGCCTCGCCGAGAAGGCCGCCGCGACCCTCGGGCACGAGCTGGAGATGACGGTCGAGTCGCCCCATTTCCCCTGGGCCCGCCCGGCGGCCGCCGGGCGGCTGAAGGCGCTCGTGCTCGTGGACGACCGGTACTGTCGGGAGATCATCGAGCTCGCCCAGCGCGCCGACCTCGACTTCAGCTACGTCAAGTTCTACACAACCCTCGACGAGGAATGGAAGTACCACGGCGACCTCTCCATCCAGACCCTTGCCCAGGCGCAGGAGCGGCTGACCAAGGCCCTGGAGACGGAGTTCGACGTGATCGTGCTCTCGGGGCTGAAGTGGGACCACCACTTCACGCCCGCCATCCGCAGCCGCATCGAGGAACAGGTGCGGGCGGGCACGGGCCTCGTGTACATCGAGCCCGAGGGCTTCACCGATGAGGACATGGGCGCGTGGCCGATGATGGGCGTCGCCCGGGGCAAGCCGATGGGCGAGTTCCACGCCTGGGAGTCCGTCGGCGATCATCCGGTAACTCGCGCGCTCCCCTGGGAGACCATGCCGCGCACCCGCCGCATGACCTACGACCCGGCGCCTACCGGGGAGGTGCTGGCGACCTTCGCTGACGGCGCACCGCTCATCGTCGCCGGGCAGGTCGGCGCAGGCCGAGTGCTGAGCCTCTCCTACGACACGCTGACCCATGACTACAACTACCGCGGCTACTCGGCCTTGACGCCGATCCTCAGCTATCGCGGCGGGTTCCTGCTCGATGAGTTCCGGGCGCTCCGCCACCCCTACTGGGAGCTCTGGTATGCCCTCCTCGCGCGGTGCGTCGCCTGGGTCTCGGGACGGCCGCCGGCGTGCGAACTGGGAGACCTGCAGCCGCAACTCGACCTGCGTCTCGACGCGCAGGGCCGCGCGCCTGCCGGCTCGCGTCTCAGCTGCGTGCTGCAGGGCCCCGTGAGGCCGGGGCCGGGCTCCATCCGGTGGCGGGTGGTCGACAAGCTCGGCGGCGAGCGCCTCGACGTGACCCGCGCCGTGGAGCTGAAAGCGGACGCGCGGGTGGAACACGATCTTCCGCCGCTCCTCCCGGGGCGCTCCCTGGTCTTCGTCCGCGTTTCGGACGCCGCGGGCGGCGCGCTGGCCTGGGGTGCGACGTACATTGAGGCGCAGGGCCCCGCAAGCCTCACCGCTCTGGAGCCCGCGGCGGACATCCTCCTTCCGGCGGAGCCTGACGCCTCGCTGCCGGCGGGCAGCGCCGCCTGGCGTCAGTGGTCACCCACCGAGCCCCTCCGCGTGACCGTCGGCGTGGATGTCGTGCAGCCGTCCCCTCCCGAAGTCAGCCTCCGTCTCGCCGTCTTCGATACCCATCGCCGGGAGGTCGCCCGGGAGACGAGACCCGTGCCCGCCGCGACAGAGGCCGTGCGTTTCGAGCTCCCGCTGACCGATCTCGTGAACGAGGGCCTCGAGGTGGTCGCCGAGTTGCGCTCGGGGGAGGCCGTGCTCGATCGCGCGACGCGGCGGGTCATCGCGCCTCGCCCGCAGGTGTGGGATCGCTTCACCTTCACCAGCTGGGGCGGCATCTACTTCTGGCGCAGCGAGTACCTCTTCGATCTGGTCGGCGAGCGCGTCGAGAGCCTGGGGCTCGACTACGCCTTCAACGGGATCAACGAGTTCGGCACCGGGCGCGTCTGGAACGACTACTGGCGCAACCTCGGCCACTCCGAGCTCGGGCTGCTCAGCTACATGGGGCGGGACGTGCCCGACTTCGTCGACGCCCGTTTCGCTGAGAAGTCGAAGCAGTACGCCGAGACCGGCGACCGCGCGGCGCTCGTGCGCGAGCCCTGCCTCAACGACCCTGAGTGGCGCGCAAAGGTGAAGGCGGCCATTCAGGCCCGCGTCCGCGAGCGCTTGCCCTACGGTGGGTGCTACGACTACTGCATGGGCGACGAGATGAGCCTCACCTACTACACGCAGTACCATGACTACTGCTGGTGCGAGCACTGCCTCGCGGGGTTCCGGACGTGGTTGGAGGCAAGGTACGGTGACCTGGAGCGCCTCAACGCCGCGTGGGAGACGCAGCACGCGGGGTGGCCGAACGTCGTGCCGATGACGCTCAAGGACGCCAAGGTGGCCGAGAACCCGGCGCCCTGGGCCGATCACCGCGCCTTCATGGACGACACGGCCGCGGGCTTCTTCGCCTTCGTGCAGGCCGCGATCGAAGCAGTCGACCCCGGAGCCAAGGCGGGCCTCAGCGGCACGCAGTCGCCCGAGGCCGGCAACGGCATGGACTGGTGGAAGCTCAGCCGCGCGTTCACCTACTACCACTCCTACAACACCAGTTGGTCCAACGAGATGCGCCGCTCCTTCCAGGCCGCGGGGGGCGCCGACCAATCACCTTACTACCTGGGCTATTGGCAGTCCGGCCGTAAGGTGGAGTACAACGGATTCTGGTGCCTGCTGCATGACACCAAGGGCATCAGCGCGTGGTACACGCCGTTGTTCTTCTACGGCGACCTCGCCGACAGCGAGTGCGGAGCGAGCACCCGCGAGTACGTGCGCGAGATGAAGGAGGGCCTCTGGGACGTCATCCGCGCCGCCACGCGCCGGCACGACGGCATCGCGATCCTCTACAGTCAGGCGAGCGTCCGAGCGGCCGCCCTGCTGGATCGACCCGCCGCCCTGAACGCCTCGCGGGACTCGTGGGTGAAGATCATCGAGGACCTCGGCCTCCAGTACGAGTTCATCTGCCCCGAGCAGATCGCCGAGGGCGCGCTCGACCCCGAATCAACCCCCTTCCGCGCGTGCGTCCTGCCGATGGCGATGGCGATCTCGCCGGCGGAGGCCCGGGCCCTCACCGCGTTCGCGGAGGCCGGCGGCACGGTCATCGCCGATGCCTGGTGCGGCGTGACCGACGAGCTCTGCCGTAGGCCGGGGCCCGAGGCCGCAACGAAGCTCTTCGGCCTTCACCGGGAGCCGCTGGGCATTCCCGGCGCCGGGGTGGGGATCGTCACCACCGAGGCCGTGGGCGGGCTTCCGGCGCAGTCCGCGGTTCGGCTCGGGGTGGCCGAGACGGACCTCCTGCCGGATGGCGCCGTCGCGCTCGCGGGAAGCGTGGAGCCCGCCGGCCTCCCCGCCCTGCTGCGCCACGAGGTGGGCAAGGGTCACGCCTACTACCTGAACCTCGATCTGACCCAGTTCGAGCAGGAGCGCCGGTTCCACAGCCCGACGGAGATCCACGTGCGCCAGATCGTCGCCGCAGCTCTGGCGGACGCGGGGGTGCAACGGCCGGTGGGGGTGACCTTCGAGTCGGGACGCCCGCCGCACGTGGAGGTCGTGCGCTACCGCGACGGCGAGCTGGAGTACGTGGGCCTGCTCCGCGCGGCCGAGGCCGGCGCGGCCGAGACTGCGCAGATCGCCCTGCCCCGCAAGGCGCTGGTCTACGACGCCCGGGCCGGCCGGAGGCTCGGCGAAATGGACTCCCTGCGGGTGCCCCTGGAGCCCGGGGAGGCGCGGGTCTTCTGCCTCTCCCCCGCTCCCCTTCCCGCCCCCACGCTGCGCGCGCCGGACGCCGTCGCGCTCGGGGGGCGTCTGATCGTTGGCGCTTCCGTACCGCCTGCCGCAGGCGGGGCCGCCCGGGTCCTGCGCCTGCGGGTGACGGACCCCTCCGGCCGGCTGGTGGAGGACTATTCGCGGAACCTCATTCTGCGTGGCGGCGAGGCGGAACTTGCGCTCCCCATCGCCCTCAACGATGTGCCCGGTGACTGGCGCGTGACCCTGACCGACCGCGTCACCGGCGAGGTCTCAGCGCAGACCTGCCGCGTCGCCCCGGCGGGCCCCGAGCAGTGAACGAGGCGCGACCCTCGGGCCGCGCCTCGCTCAAGACCCACAGCTGGACGGACTCGTCCGCGCCCTATGGCGCCGGCGTCGGGACGACGGTCTTCACCGGACCGATCGTGACCTCGTCCGACGTGCCTTCCTTGTAGACCAGCTTCACCCAGACCTCGTCACCAGGGCTCAACGTCGTCGCCCACGAGACCTTGGCCTCGCCGCCGGTCACGGTCTGGAAGATCTGGGCGAAGGCCGCGGACAGCGCCGACGGGTCGTTCGCCTGCACGAACACGCCGCCGGTGTCGGTGGCCACCTGGGCGAGGTTCGGATCGGCCGCGGCGTCCACGCCCACGGTATAGATGGGAATGCCCGCCGCGGTCGCGGCCGCGATCAGGTCGGTGTGGGTCAGGCTATCGCCGTTCGCGCCGCCGTCCGTGACGAGAATGACGGCATGGCCCACGCCCGAGCGCCCCTTCGCCACCAGCTCATCGACGCCCATCTTGCCGCCGCTCCACACGGTCGTGCAGCCGTAGTCGGCATTGATGGTGTCGATCGCAGCGTTCAGCGCGCTCTGGTCGCTGGTGAAGTCCTGAACCAGCACGTTGTCGGTGAGGCACCCGAACTTGATGACGTTCGCCCGGTCGTCAGCGCCCATCAGGGAGACCAACTGCTTGGCGGCATCCCGCAGCGCCTGGATCCGCGTGGTGCCGCCGTACGTCGCGGACATGCTGCCGCTGGCGTCCAGCACGAGGCTCACATCGGCGTTCTGCGAGCCGCTGCCGCCGCAGTTGCGGTTGTCCTCCCAGCTGATGATCTGCCGCTCAATGAAGGTGCCGGCTACCGTGCCGCTGTCCGGCACGTCCGGCGCCTCGTACAGCGTCAGGTCGGCCCGGGGAATGGGGCACGGCACTTGCGCACCCGCCAGGCTCGGCGCCATGTTCACGGTCACTGCACCCGGCAGCGGGCCTCCGCCGTCCGGAGAAGGCAGCGTCGGGCCAAAGGAACCACAGCCGGCCAGCAGCCCGCCCAGGAGGGCGACGACTGCGACCGACCCGACCAGACGTATCGGCATCCTGGTCATTTCGTATCCCTCCCTTACCAGGTTGCGCTGGCGCGCACGCCCCAGCCGACGCTGCGGTCCGGAGCGGCGATCAGCGAAGTGGCGGTCGTGGCGCCCGCGCAGTTCGTCACGAACACATCCAGCGACGACTCGGCTCCCCAGCCAAGCTGCCGGCGAACGCCGGCCGTGAACGGTAGCTGTACCGCCAGGCCGTTCGTCGAGTCATCGATCGAGTTGTCGCCCGCCAGGATCGGCGTCACATCGCCGTACACCGTCCACTTCTCGTTCTCGGAGATCGGCGCGATGACGCCGAGCCCCAGTCCGACGATCGTCCCGAAGGAGTCAATGGTCGCAGGCAGCTGCACCCCGACCGGGCCCCTCACCGGGGCGGTGTCGGGGAACGCGGCCAGCTTGGGGTTCACGAGCCACAGGATATCGCCGTCGGGAATGCCGATCGGCACCTCCAGCGTGAACACGGTCTCCTGGTCTCCCGCACTCGCGCCGATGGCCGTGTTGGTCCCCTCCATGTCCAGGAACTCGACTCCCGGCACAACCGTCCAGCCCCACGAGTTGCCTTCGACCTCGCGCCCGACGTACTTCACCCACACGGCCGGGCCGCTGAGGTCCGAAGCCCGCAGCGCCCCGGCGATCGGCGGCTCTCCCGCGTTGTCGAAGGTGACGTACGCGACGCCGATGTCCAGCCGATCGGTCAGACCATACTCCCCGAGGAACGAGAACGTGTCGTTCCCACCATCCCAGTAGCGCCAGTCGATGGTGGCCCGGATGTCACCGTCGCCCAGGGCGTTGGGCGACTTCTGGTTCGGTATGCCCAGTGCAGCGTCCTGGGACGAGGCAACGCCCGCCGCCAGCGCGCACAGGGCCAAGACGAGCACGACGTGTCGCATGTTCGATCGCCTCCCGGTTCGAAGTGCCACATTCGGTGCTGCCGGGCCGGAACCTCGGTGGACTCCCAGAGGTCCAAGCCCTGAAGCCCGTCGGAGCCTATCCCCCCTTGCATCCGGATGGCCGCAGCCGGCGGTCCTCCGCCTGTGTGCGGCTGGGTGTCGGTGGAGCCGGGCTAACGCCGCCCCATCGGCAACGGTTGTGTACCGTCCAGTTCGGCAAACCACCTTTGACGACCTTCTCGCTCGCCTTAGCGTCTGCGAGCGGAGCGGTCGGCCTGGGTCATCTTGGGTGCGGTCGACGACGTTCGGCCGGGATCGTGACGACAACCTCCCCGGCCGGGATGTCCCGCAGCGCCCCCAGGAACCCCTCGATCACCCCCACCAGCGCCGGCTCCACGAAGTGGTTCAACTCAACCTGTCGTCCCGATACCGACAGTGTGGCCCGCGCGCGTCCTTCTTCAGCCTTCGCCATCGTGTTCAGCTCCGTTCGGATCGCTGACGGGGGCCGGTCCCCGGAGACTCGGCAGGCCGGCCTCATCAAACACAACACGGAAAACGAGCCCACGGTTCACCGGCAGCACCACCGGCGTCTTCCGGTCGAAGTCGGTGGCGCCGTCGGTCCGGCGGGTCAGCAGGTCCTCCGTGCAGTAGTGCTCCGTGCACAGCTTGCGATCGCGCTCGGCGGGATCGAGGGCGCCCGCGGAGCTGTGGTTCCCCCCCTCGACGATCTCAAAGACCACGTCCTTGCCCGCCGCTCTCAGGGCGTAGGCCATCTGCGTGCCGTGCTGGATGCCGACCGTGGTGTCGAGGTCCGGGTGGAAGATATGGACCTTCGTGTTGAACAGAGCCGCGTGGTGGATCGGATCGCGCACCAGGCGCTCGGCCTCGGGGTACTCCTTCGTCCCGCCGAGGGCCGTGCCTTGCCAGCCGCCCGGGCGGTCCGGTCGATCCCACCCGGCCTGCATCTCTGCGGCGTTCGTGGGGTGCGTGATCCCGGCGTGCTCGATGATGAGCGCGAAGGTGTTCGGCGCCATCTTCCCGCACTGCAGGATCACGTTGCCTCCGCCCGAGCCCCCCCAACCGAAGACCCGCTGCCGGTTCAGCGGATGGTTGGCAAGCACCCAGTGCATCGCGCGGAGCACGTCGATGGCCTGGTACTTGCCGAAGTCGTACGGCTGCGTGGCTTTCGAGGAGCCCCGGTAGTTCACTTGCAGCATCACGCAGTTGAACCGGTTCCGCCAGTCCGCGCAGTAGGCGTCGTACTGGTGGTAGTCCCCGCCCCACCCGTGCAGCATCACCATGAGGCCGGTGTCCTCGTTCGGCGCATCGGGGAAGTGGAGGTTGATGGGGATCGAGCCCTCGAACGCCTGGTGGAACTCGTCGGCCGCCACCGGCTGGCCCACGACCGCGTCATCGAGGACCTGGTTGGTCTCGGCGCCCCAGATGGCCGCGCAGACGATGAGCGTGAGCATCAGGCTGACGAGCACTGTCATGTTCCCTCCCCTGTGTTCCCGGCAGTCCACGCCAGCAGGGCAGAGCTCGCCGCGGCCAGGGCGACCACTCCGCAGGCCGCCATGATGCCCAGCAGCGGCACAAGCAGCAGCCCCGCCACCAGCGCGCCCCCGCAGGCACCCAGGAGATCGACCGCGTACAGCGCCGTCGCGCCGCCGAGGTGCCCGTCACCTCGCACGCGCAGCGCGCAGGGGAAGGTCGCGCCCACCGCCACGCCTGTGAGGCCCATCAGCAGCGAGATCAGCGCCACCGGCAGCCACCCCGCCCCGCCCAGGGCCGGCGTGAGGCGCTGGACCGCCGCCAGGCCGAGGGCCGTGCACGCAGCCGCCAGGATCAGCCCCAGCTGGGTCACGGCCAGGGCGGCCGCCCCGCGCCCGCGCGCCCACCTTCGGGCGCCCCACGCCCCCAGCGCCAGCCCGGCCATCAGCATCCCGACCGCGTAGCCTACCATGCCGTACACGTAGCCGTACAGGCTCTGCAGCCCCAGCAACAGCACGACCTCCAGCGTCATCCCTCCCGCCCCCGCCACCAGCAGCGAGTACGGCGCCGCCACGCGCCACGGGCGCTTCCCGAGCCGACCGACCCCCAGCAACACCAGCGCCAACCCTCCCACCGACGCCAGGACATGCCCCAGCTTCAGCCGCTCAGCCCCGCCCAACACCGCGCCCGTCGCTCCGCGCCACCAGCTCGCCCACAGCGCCTGCGCGTAGTAGTAGCAGGTGGGCGTGAAGTCGTCGTTCAGGCGGATGTCCGTTGCCTGCTCCAGCTCCCGCAGCCGGTCCTCTCGACGGAACGGGTCGAGGGCGTCGTAGAAGGACGCGAGCAGCGTGGGGGCGTCCAGGCCGCGCGAGGCCATGCGCGCCTCCAGAGCCGGGGCGTCGTCGAGGACCGCGGTCGCCCCCGGCCGGCGGGCGCCGATCATCGCCATGTGGACGCCCGGGAAGATGCTCAACCCCAACCCGGACCGACGCGCGGTCTGATACACGCAGGCGTTGTAGGCGCGCAGCTCGCGGCTGAGGTAGTCGCCGGAGGACATCACCTGGAAGGCGATGAGCCCCTCCGGGGCCATCGCGAGCTGCGCTTGCCGGAACCAGTGCAGGGTGTAGTAGCGGTTGGTCTGGGCGGTTGTCGGATCGCCCAGGGCCACCAGCGTCACATCGAAGCGCTCGCCCTGTCGCGCCAGCGCGGGCAGACGCAGGCGGGCATCGGCCGGCCGGACCTCCACCCGCGGGTCGTCCAGCACCGCTGCGAGCGCAGGCGGGGCGTGCTGTCGAACCGCGCGCAGAACAGTGGGGTCGAGCTCGAAGTACGCGACGTGCTCCGGATCGTGCGACAGCACCTCGCGCAGCGTTCGCGGCCCGCCGCCGATCAGCAGCACCCGGCGCGGGGCCGCGTGTGCGAGGAGCGGGAGGTGGACCCACTGCTCGCCCGCCAGGGCCGCCCCCGTCTCGAAGGCGTGAACCCCGTTCCCGAAGTAGCTGAGCTCCCCCCCCTCGCCGCCCAGCACGGCGACGTTCCCGTAGGGACCGTCCAGCGACGCCACCAACCGATGGGGCGCCCAGCGCAGCGCCAGCGTCCACTCACGGAACGCCGGAGCCCCCAGCAGCAGCCCGACCACCAACGCCAGCCCGCCCACCAGTCGCGCCGCCGTCGGCTGGAGAAGCCAGGCGCCCGACAGCACGACGGCCGCGGCGCCGATCAGGACCGCCTCGGCGGGCAAGCGCGTCACGGCCGCGAGGCTCAGGACGATGCCCCCGGCCAGGTGCCCCAGCGAGTCTGCCACGTAGGCGGCCGTGGCCCCCGATGTAGGAGCGCGATCCATCGCGACCGTGCCGTCGCGCAGCAGCGCGCACCCGGCGGCAAACTGCCACCCGAGCAACAGGCCGGCCGGTGCGGTCACGAGGGTCGTCAGGATGAGCAACTGGGGCAGACTGAGAGTCCCGCCGGCGATCGGAACGAGGCGCCAGTGGATCAGCGCGCCCCCGGCGATCTCCCGCAGGCCGTGAAGCCCGGCCCGCGCGAGCCCCAGCGCCAGAGCGAGCACCAGCACCTCGACGACCGCGATGACCGTCACCTGCACCGCCGGCGAACGCGTCGACCGCTCGGCGACGCGGCCGCCGAGCCACGCGCCGACCGCCGACCACAGGAGCCACGCGGACAGCACAGCCGCGATCGACAACTCGTTGCCCGCCGAGGCGACCAACAGCTCCCGGATCACAACCACCTGCGCCGCCGCGGCGCCCACACCGGCCAGCGCAACGGCGGCGCGAGCCGGGGCGGTGGGCCGGAGCGGAGTGCTTTCGGTTGGTGGCGGAGGGGCAGTCATTCGGCCTCGGTCTTCGCCTTTCAGGGCTGCCGGCCCTCCGGCCTCCTGTCTGAGGAGGTTGCCCTCACCTTCAGGACCAAGCTACGACCGCCGGTTGCTGTGGCGTTGGACCGCCATCTTACGGGGGAACGCGACATGGACCGCCCTCTTCTCGAAGCCGTGAGCCTGGTCTTCCGCGAGGCCCGCTCGCCGGACGTGGCGGCGCTCAACGTTGAGCAGTTGGAGCGGCTGGCGGAATCCGCGCGTCAGGCGCAGGAGCGGCTGGGTGAGCAGGTCCTCGCGCGCGGGCGGGAACAGGAGCGGGCCGTGCAGGAGGCCGACTGGGAGGCCTTCGACGCCGCACGCGAGCGCGTCAAGCGCCTGCAAGAGGACTGGGGGAGCCTCGGGGAGGAGATCGAGGGCCTCACCGAGATCCTGCGTCGGAAGCGCCTCGAGGCTCGCGTCATCGAGCGCCTTGGCTCCCGCCAGCGGGCCACGGCGCTGGAGGCCGTCATCCTCGCGCTGATCGCGATCGTGCTGGGGATGCTCGGTTGGGAGATGGCCTACGGCGAGCAGGCCTCGGCAGGCGTCATGACTGCGCTGGCACTCGTCGACACGGGGATCTGTCTGGTCTTCCTGACCGAGTTCTTCTGGAAGATGTCGCTGGCCGAATCGCGCGGCTGGTATTTCCGCCGGCACTGGATCGACTTCGTGTCCTCCTTGCCCTTCTCGCTGCTGCACCTGGGCGCGCTCCGGATCGGGCGGGTCGCCCGCGTCATCCGCGTGGTCCGCATCATCCGAATGGTGCGGGTCATGCGGCTACTGCGCGCCTTCCGCGCCATTGCCTTCGTCTTCCGGGGCTTCGAGACGCTTGGTCGGTCGTTCAACGTCCGGGTCCTGAACCGGCCGTTGGCCGCCACGGCCGTGTTCCTCGTGCTGGGCGGGGTTCTGATGGGGGCGATCGAGGGGGACGCGTTCGGGGAGTACGGCTCGGCGCTCCGCGGCGGCATCTGGTGGAGCTTCGCGACGGTGACCACCGGCGGGTTCGCGGACATTCACGACCCCAGCACCGACGTAGGCCGCCTACTCACCGTCCTGCTGGTGATCCTGGGGGCCATCCTGACGGGCGCCTTCACGGCGGCCTTGGCGTCGGTGCTGTTGGGCGACGATACCGGGCGGATCGAGCGCAAGCTCGGCGCGCTGCTCGATCGGCTGCCCGACCCGCGTGCGGAAGAGGCCGGCCGCTAGCGGCCTGTCGGCCAGAGTGCCTCGGGTCGTCATGGGTCGGCCCCTCGGGGCCATTGGCGTCTCGTATCTACCCCTCGCGCCCCAGCTCGTTGGCGCGGAAGACGACCGCCGCAAGCACGTAGGTGGCCGCGGCCACGAGGAGGACCGCCGGGAAGCCGTAGGAGATCGAGATCAGCTTGGTGAGCACGGCGCCGGTCACGGAGAGGGCGCCGTTCATGCCCCAGGCCCAGGGCAGGAGCTGGGGCCGTGCGCCGGAGAGCGCCGAGAGGCCGTTGGGGAAGGGGAAGCCCATGAAGAACGCCGCGGGGGCCATGATCAGGATCGCCGCGACGAACTTCAGGACCAGCGGCAGCGGCAGCAACACCCGCAGCACGGGGTCGAGCAGGAAGGCGTAGAACGCCAGGGCGGGCACGATGACCGTCACCGCGCGGCGCACGCCCCCGGCGCGATCCGCGGCGTAGCGCGCCGAGTAGCGGCTGCCGATCCCGGACAGGATCAGCATCGAGGTGATGACGATGGAGACCGCGTAGATCGGCGCCGCCAGGAACAGCACGAACTTCTGGATCAGCACGATCTCGACCAGCATGTACCCCAGGCCCAGGCACGAGTAGTACGCGATCACTCCCCCCGCGCCGCCGCGACCCGCGAACAGCTCGCGCCCCCGCAGCAGGACCGGCAGGGCGATGATCAGCAGTCCGAACAGCACCGACTGCAACAGGGTGCCCCACAGCAGGATGTAGCCCCACTCATCGGAGATGTCCTTGAGCCGGGTCAGGAAGAACGGCAGCGTGTTGGGCTTCAGATACGCGGTGAAGTACGGGCGGTTGTCGCGCGCCGGACGCATGTCGAACACGTACCCCGCGAACAGCTCGCGGCTCCGGCCGGACAGCAGCCACTGCGTGCAGCCCTGGTAGTACCGCCCCATGTCCAGCGGCGAGCGCGCGTCCCCCGCCGTCGCCGCCGCGGCCTCGCCCGCCGCAGGCGTGCGGTAGCTGTCCCAGTGCGCCTTCAGCACCGCCTCGAACTGCG
>Ga0194126_10007633_pt1 | contig 15004 bp, 19 predicted proteins | sample TA2KigC150mmetaG_FD_148641 | JGI IMG/M metagenome (GOLD analysis project Ga0194126, IMG submission 148641) | Freshwater microbial communities from Lake Tanganyika, Tanzania - TA2015035 Kigoma Deep Cast 150m | ecosystem: Environmental > Aquatic > Freshwater > Lake | place: Tanzania: Lake... | reverse complement strand
AACTCCTGCGCCTGATCCAGCAGCTTCCTTTTGTGCTCCGGACCGGCCTTTGGGTAACGCCGCTTCAGTTTGCTCAAAACTTCTTTCCGTGTTCTCTGACTCATTATTTTATCCATTCCAGCCACGGTAACAGTTAGTTTTGGCGCAACGTATCTTTTCCCCACTCATTTCAACCCCTCCCGGGTAACAAAACTTTTGGCGCAATTCGGAACGGTTTCGGCGTCCTCCAGCGGCACCCGCCGGGCCTGTTTCTTCCCGCTGTTAGGATCTTCAACGGTAAGCTGGACATAGAACCGGCCGTTCCGTTCCCACAGCCCTCGAAGCCCTCGAATTCGACGCTTGCGCGCGTCGAAGACCTTTCTATATTGTCCCGCGCCATGATGACGCTGTTTAGATTCAATGGTGCTAGCAGCACTTCCGGTTGCATCGCGTTGCATGCCGTAAAACTGGCGCAAAGCCAATCGGCCGCGGCGTTATCGATCGTAAGTTGCTGTTAATTATATTAAGGTAGCCGGCGTGGCGGAATCGGCAGACGCGCTAGACTCAAAATCTAGTAGCCGAAAGGCTGTGTGGGTTCGACCCCCTCCGCCGGCACCATAATAACCAGGCTCTTCCTTAGCGTGCGTGCGCCGGGCTCGAAGTGGCAGGCTTGGCGCCTGATTCTCCGTAAAGGCGCAGACCGGCAGTGATTGCGTCACAGCGCTGCCTCCCTCTCCGATCTAACTAACTAATGTTAATGTTATTCAGTTCAGTTCGGACGTCAGATGGCATGGCAGTGTTCTCCATCCAGGCGAGCAGACCTCAACACGACCGGGCCTAGAATTGGAAAGGGGCGAAAACTTCAATTCCTCGCAGGAGGGTCCGACGAGACTGGCGCTGGCAACGGCACGAGCCTCCAGCCTTCGAGTCCGAGGCCAATGTCCCTTTCGACAAACTCCCAGAGAACGACTTTTTTGTCTTTGAGGAAAGCAGGGCGTCCGCGCAGCTCCTGCCGCACCAGCGTGGACCCTCCGCCGTCGTTGACCAGCGAGATCAGCGGTTGCTTGAGTTCTTTGGCCAAGTGCGCAATGAACCCAGCCGCCTTCGGTTCGTCCTGTTGGTAAATTCGCATGAAGCTATCGCCCAGCACGAGAATCTCAGCGTTCGCAGCATCTTTGTATGGTTCGTTGTTATCGCGATGAATCAATTGCACGCAAGGCACGGTTTCAGGGTTGACGTGCCGCTCGACTAGCGGGACTTGCATCATTCGCAATATGTCACCCAACCGCCGGACGGGCGCGGATCGCTCGTTGTACTCAACATGACCAAGCTGAACCCAGCCCAACTCCTTGAGACGACGCGCCACCACCTTCGCCGCCAGATCAACGCCAGCCGGCGACCAGTGAGTGTCCTGCGCCAGATACAGAGGAGGTTGATGAGGCGAATCGAATTGTTGCCGCGCCGCGCCAAACTCTCTAAACAAATCAATCACTTCGACGTTCGCCGCGCGAAGCTTCTCCAATAATTCCCGGGTGCGCCGCGCCATGACGACGGGAGAAGATTCGCCTCGCGACGTGAGTTGGTCCGGATAGATGCTCTCTTTGTTTGGGACTGGCAGGAGCAAAAGACGGATGCCGCGCGCGGCGAGTTGATCACGAAAATCGATAATGGCCGCGAACGGATCATTCGTCGCGCTGGCCGTTTTCGGTCTTTCGCGGCGAGCGAGCATGTAGTTCAGCCCGGGTTTGTAAAAATACCATCCCGAACGTCCGATGATCGCCTTTTCTCCACCGTCCTTAAACCATCGGAACTGGGCGAACTGAAGCCAGCGCCGGCTCACTTGCGCCGCCCAACTGGCTGCTTCCATGCTTCTTTCATAAGCGCGCAAATTCGCCGCAGTCGGCGCCTGGCTGAACACTTCGAATGCTTTGATTCCATCGTCCTGGGGAGCCTCGATCACCGTTTGGATCAATGGCACGCTGACAAGAATCCCAAGAAAAATCAGGATCAAAAACCACTGAGGATTACGGATGTTCATAGGCCGCTTAGAACTGGAAATAGAGGAAAGGATTAAAGGCCTGCGAGAACATCGCTACGAGCGACAAGACAAAGAGTGGCGCCAACAAAGCGGTCCGTCCCCACGTCACCGGCGAAAGCGCCCAGTCATGAGCTTGCAATGGCTGGAACACAAACACAGCGCAAAGGACCAAAATGAGCAGATGATATGGCGTGTAAATCATGGCGCCAAGCAACGGTGCGACGCTCCCAGCCGAACCGAAACCGAACATCGCTCGAAAGCACTCCATCGCCGCAGTGAGATTGTCCGCCCGAAACAAAACCCAGGAGAGCAACATCAGCAGGAACGTCAGAGCGATCCTGCCCGGACGTGGCAGCACGTCATAAAGGCTCCGTTTGCCCCGCCATCTCTCCAGGGCCAGAAGCACGCCGTGGAAAGCGCCCCACAACACAAAATTCCATTTCGCTCCGTGCCACAAGCCTCCAAGCAGCATCACGACGATTAGATTGAAGTAGGTGCGCCCTTCTCCTTTGCGGTTGCCGCCGAGCGCAATGTACAAATAGTCCCGCAAGACGCTCGACAACGAAATATGCCAGCGCCGCCAAAGATCCGTGATGCTTTCCGCACGGTAGGGCGCGTCGAAGTTTTTCAAGAACTCGAACCCGAGCATTCGTCCGAGCCCCACCGCCATGTCCGAGTAACCGCAAAAATCGAAGTAGATTTGGAAGGCATAAGCCAGCGCTCCGACCCAAGCATCGAGCGCGTGCGGATTGTCTGCATTGAACACAGCGTCCGCCACCAAGCCGCACGGATTAGCGAGCAGAATCTTCTTCGCAAATCCAACGATAAAAATAGCCACGCCAGAGGAAAATCGCGCCACCGTGTGTTCGCGCTCGTGCAACTGCGCGGCGAGCGTCTTGTAACGGATGATCGGCCCGGCGACCAGATCAGGAAACAGCGCCACGAATGCCGAAAAGACGGAGAATGACTTCGCAGGCGTGGCGTGCCCTCGGTACAAATCGATGATGTAAGTCAGGGAATGAAACGTATAAAATGAAATGCCAATCGGCAAAATCACCTGCAGCACGCGGAATTGATTAGCGCCGACCGCCGCGAGAATCTGGTTCATCGTCTCGGCAGCGAACATGTAATACTTGAAAAATCCGAGGAAGCTCAGATTTGTCACCACGCAGGCGATGACCGCGAGCTTTTGCTGAAATCGCGTGGCGCCAGGCCGAGTGATGAATTTGCCCCAAAAGAAATCCAGAACGGTGGTGAAAAACATCAGACTGGCGAACCACGGCTCCCACCACCCGTAAAACAAATAACTGGCCACCGTGATCCAGAGATTGCGCCAGCGAAACGGAAGATTGTAATAGACCAGCAGAAACAGCGGCAGAAAATAGAAGACAAATATCTGAGTCGTGAAAACCATGAGCTGTTGGGTCCCAGGAAACTAATGCACGCTAATTATTCCTCTGGTCTAAAGAATAGGAACGCTCCGGAGCGATCGAGTCTGTGCGCGCGCCAAAACTGTCGATTCAGTGTGCATTGCTTTAGCACTTAGCCTGGATCAATAAACGCGAGTTTCAACCAACGTCGAGGCAAAACGCTCGAGTCGCAAACAAGTTTTTTGGCTTTGAAGTGCGCCAAACCGAGAAAAGCGATTTTCGAGGAGGGTAACAAACACGGTTATTAAGCGTGTCCCTCAGGGACTGGACCGGTTTCAAATTTCAAATGCTCTCGGCCTTTCACGTTTCTACAGCGCATCCCGAAGTTGTCAGTAGCGGCGGGCATCCTGCCTGCCATAGAGGGCGTGCATCTTGCCGCCCGGAGCAACGCTTGAAACGAGGAGGCTGCGTTAGTGCGTGCGCGTGATCCGCCGGGCAGGATGCCTCGGCTCTAAGGCAGGCAGGATGCCCGGCCGCTACGATTGTCCCGTGCCGACAAACAACTTAGGGATGCGCCTCGCGCGGCCTGGCGGTTGACGGTGAAGGCTGCTCAAGATAATCTGCGAATATGACGGATGAGGAGTTAAAAAGCTTGGTCGCTGACTTGGCCAAGCAACACGCCAAGACGGAGGAGACTCTGCGCCAGGTCACCCGGCAACTCGGCGGCCTGGGCAACAAATTCGGTTCATTTACCGAAGGTTTGGCCTTTGAATCGATGGAGAAGATTCTCCGGAGACGATTTCACGCCGACAACTTCTCCCGGCGGGCCAAGCCAGCCAAAGGCGGGTTTGCCCAGGAGTACGATCTGGTCGGCGTCCGCAACGGTCGTCACCGCGAGGTCTTCTGTGTGGAAATCAAGAGCGAGCTGAACGCGGAAGAATTGGAGAAATCGCTGAGGAAGTTCCAAGAGTTCTTCGATTGGTTTCCGCAATACCGGGGCATGAAACTCTACGGCATCCTTTCGGCGGTGGACGTGCGGGGTGCGCTGGCGGACCGCGTCCATCACGAGGGGCTGTACTTGGTCACGGCCAGCGACGAGAACTTCAAGCTGGCCAGGCCTCCGCGCGGTTTCAGACCAAAAGTGTTCACGGCGAAATGAACAAGTCTCGGACTGCCCAATGAAGCGATGCACCTTGTTTACCCGAGGCCGAAAAGCGCCGCGATCTTGGAGGCCACATCCGTCCGGCAGGCGGGTGATAACTCGCCCAACTCACGCTGGATCAGTCCCGCGCTCAAAGTTATCAATCGATGCAACCTCAAAGTGGAGGTCACGCGCAAGCCAGTGGCCGCAAAATCCGGGTCCTGACGAAGCAAAACAAGATCACTGGGCAGCGGACTGGAGGGAAGCTGGCTGGAGATGAAGGCGACCACAACGTGCCGATGCGCGCCGATCGGTTCGGTCAAGCAAACGGCCGGGCGCACCTTCGCCGCAGACAAATCGTCGAACGGAAACGGCACCAGAATGACCTTACCCCTGGTCACGGAATGACTTGCCGTCGGTAGGAGTGTAAATGTCCTCGCCTGTCTCTCTGAGAAAGTCGAACGCGGGGTTCGCGGTCGCCGCTTTCAGCCAGTCTGACTCCGAGATCTCATCGCTTTCAGGAAACAGAACGATGACCCGGACGCGGCTTGGTCCTGCGACTGGCAGCGGCTGATCCAGATGAAGCTGCCGTTGCGCGTCCACGACTCCTGTAGTTTCCACCGCGTTCATAATGAAGGAAAGCATGCGCGATCCTCGCTAAAAATAGAATCAAATTTTGAGCCCCGGCTGCTCAGAAACGAAACTCACCATCCAGCTCCTCCGCCCTGCTTGCCGTCCGAATTTCAACATTGCCCCGGCCATCAACCTCTGTTTCAATCCCCACCGCTCCGAAAGAACAATTTAGCGTTGAAAGGCGACGGCACGGTCGTGGCTTGGGGCGACAATTCCAAAGGCCAGATCAATGTGCCTGGGGGGCTTTCTGGCGTGGTCCTTGTCGCGGCAGGGGAGTTCCACAGTTTGGCCGTGAAATCGGACGGGATTGCTGCGAGCGGCGACTTCAATCAGGATCAAAAGCCAGACCTGCTCTTTCAGCATGCCAATGGGACACTGGCGGTCTGGTACATGGACGGCACAGTCTATAGCTCCGCCGCATTGGTTGATCCGAGCCAGCCGGACAGTTCGGATTGGAGGGCAAGAGCGGTGGCCGATTTGAATGGCGACGGTCATCCAGACATCATATTGCAACGACTCGACGGAGCGATCAAGGTTTGGCTCATGCACGGCAGCACTCGCGTGGGCTTGGCCGCGCTTTCACCGAACAGCGGAACGGATGAGCACTGGAGCATTGCTGGGGCCGGAGATTTTAACGGGGACGAAAAAGCAGACCTGGTCTTTCAGCACTCCAATGGAGACTTGGCGGTCTGGTATCTGAACAACTTCGTGGCGGAAGATTTTTGGTTAGTGCCTTCAAATTCGGGCGACCCTCGTTTGCGCTTGAAGAGCGTAGTCGATCGGAATCGGGATGGGCAGCCGGATTTGCTTTTCCAGAACCAAACGGATGGGACCCTCGTGATCTGGTTCATGAATGGAATCAACCGCACTTCAGCGCCAACGGTAAACCCCGCCTCACCTGGGCCCGCGTGGGAGGTCGTGGGACCATAAAACGAAATGCTGCCCGGCTAAGCGACGCGTCCGACTTGCGTTAAATCAATATCCTCAAAGGCTTAAATTAAGCGTGATTTCTTCAAAGCGCGTCACTTATGATTTCGCCCGTTTGATGGATGGAGCAACGGAAATCAAGTGCTCGCAGTTCGGAGATAAAGTTAGCGCGCAGATGTAGCAGCCCGTCCTTCGTCCGGACAGTAGGGCTTGATTGCCAAGTCTGGTGGAACTAGTTTTGTTTGCGTGAGCGACGCTGAGTTAAAAGCACTTTTGGCCGACTTGGCAAAACGACAGGCCGAAGATCACGCTAAGACCGAAGAAGCCCTTCGCCGGATGGCGGACAACACAGAAGCCGCCCAACGCCGGACGGAAGAAACCTTGCGGCGGGTTACCAAAAATCTCGGCGGCCTGGGCAACAAGTTTGGCTCATTCACGGAGGGCTTGGCTTTCGAGTCGATGGAGAAGATTTTGCTGACCCGATTTCATGCCGACAATTTTGCTCGTCGCGCCAAGCCCGCGCGAGGCGGGTTTGCCGATGAGTATGATTTGATTGGCGTCCGCAACGGTGTACACCAAGAAGTCTATTGCGTGGAGATCAAGAGCGAGTTGAACCTGGAGGAGTTGCAGAAATCGTTGAAAAAGTTCCGCAAGTTTTTCGATTGGTTTCCGCTTTACCGCGAGATGAAGCTTTACGGCATTATTGCGGCGGTGGATGTCCGTGGGGCGCTAGCCAGCCGAGTGGTGAACGAGGGCCTTTACCTCGCGACGGCCGCAGACGAGAATTTCAAGCTGCTGAGACTGCCTCGCGATTTCAAACCCAAGGTGTTCACGGCGAAGTGAGGCGGGCGGATGAAGAACCTTCCAGCAGAAGGCTTCAATTTCACAAAGGGCAAGAGTGAGGCAACGCGCCAGCGCGGAACTGCTGCACTTCCTGAAATTGGACTTGAAAAGCTCGGCCAGCGTTGCCACGCGCACTTTCGATTCCGGAATGAACGCCAAGACCTTGATGAGGGCATTGTCTGCCACAAAAAAGGAAGCCTTTACGGTCCCATTCGCCACATAATTCTGCTGGTAGTCATGCAAGTCGAGGCCCGCCTGAACGAACTGATCAAGCGCGCTTTCGTCATCGTTCCTCTGAAAATCCAAATGAACATTTGATGCAATCCGCAGCAATGCCTCGATCTGCAGCCGCGGTAACTGAGGCTCCAAATATGCCAGATCGAGGTCCTCGCTTCTGCGATGATTGATTCGAAGCGCAAGCGCAGAGCCACCGACGAGAACGAAACCTGACAATGCAGGCTGCTCTTTGAGAAAGCTCCAGACTTTGTCAGTTTCGAGTGGAAGCAAGGATAAGCCCCTTTTCGATATTGTTCAGAATGCGTGCGACGGACTTACTAGCACGCCGAACCTCGGGGGCCGGTTCGGTCTGCAATTCGTGCCACTCCCAATTCAGACGCTCCAGACTGAATTCCACGGCTATCGCCAGAAGACGATCAAAACGAGGTCTCAGCAGCGCCGCTCGGATATGGATTGAATCGTCTGCGTCCGGATTTGACCACACCAGGCCCGGATGCTTCGTTCAGAATTCGCGCTTCGACTTCGCCATTGCTGAAAAGTATCCGCAAGCAGCTGGGCGCGCAATTTGCATTATCGGCCACCGGACGCGCGGATCATTTGCACGGCCGCCGCGGCTTTGGCGTCACCTTTGGCGGCTGCCTCGAGGGCTCGGCTATAAGCTTCCGAAAGCGCTTCGCGATAGGCGGCGGCGTCTTGCTGGGAGAAGTTCCGGCCCGCGGCGCGCATCCGCAAGAGTTCGGCGGCAGCATTATCATAGGAACCGCTTTTGAGCGCTTGCTGCACAGATGACAGTTCCTGTTTTACCTCCGTGGCCGCCGGTTGAACAGTAGCTGTTCCAGTGGCAGGCGGGGTCGAATCCGCTGCCGCTTCCTTCTTGCCACAGCCCACTAATGAGGACGCAAAAGCCAATGCCGCAATGAAAATCCAGGAGCGAAGCTTCCACATAAGGCGTGTTTGATCAGGCGGCCCGACGGAATCAATAAGTGCCGTTCTTCGAATCCGGGTTATACCACGCGTCATTGGGACCAACCGGATTTGCCGTCGCCGGCCAAATAGCCTTCCCGGCAAAGTCCGGCGAAAACCATTTGGACATCTTGATCGTGAAGGAAGAACCGGAAAGGCTCCCGAACGTGGCGATGCCACCCACGTTGTCTGTTTGGTCCTTGGCTAATTTCGAGCTGACGTGCCGTTGTGAAATGCCTTCGTGCGGTGTGTTCGCGACGTCGTTGAAATTGTAAGCCGTCATATCATCGTTGGCTTCCCAGAGGAGAAGTCCAGTTGGACGCAGTTGGCCCAACTTGAATTTCGAGGTCTTGATGTTGGCCGGCTGCGCTGTGTACGAAATGATCGCGCCGTTGAAGGAATAGCTGGTGATCTTGATCGAACGCTCTTTGAACTTCTGTTTCTTCCTTCCGACATGCCGGTCGCGTTCGTCTTTTGGGCACATCAAGACCTTGTGATCGCCAAGATACTGATAAAGCTGGCCGCGCTTCGCAAAATTAACTTGGTTGGACATTATTGTCGGCGAATCAGCGCCCGCCGCATCCGGAATGGCCGCTGCATAGGCCCAGCAATCCCGGTCCGGGCCGCCCCAACTGGGATATGGGAGATAATCGTCGTTGTCGCCGGCAAACAAATGGCAAGCCAGCATGATCTGCCGAATGTTGTTCAGATCGTGCGTGAGCAGAGCGCGATCCTTCGCCTTGCTCAAGGCCGGCAACAGCATGCCAGCCAAAATCGCAATGATCGCGATAACAACGAGCAATTCGATTAACGTGAAGGCAGTCCTCTTGCGGACCAAACCGCGGATATGGCTTTTCATAGTCACGCAATAACAAGGCGCCCCGTGGGCGTCAACCTGCAAAATCGGACGCGCTGAACCTAAGCTTAAGCCAACAAAACGGAGCGGGGACAACAATGTCCGCGCTCCGGGTTAGTTGGAAGAATCAGCGGCTATCGAGCGCTTTTCCGCGCTTGCGCCTGGACCTTGGCGAGCGATTCCTGAGTAAGCAATCCAGCTGCTAAAAGTTTCTCCGCGTGCGCCAATTGACGCTGGCCGACGCGATTGGATTTGGCGCGATTCATTTGCTGCGGCAGCATCTCCAGGTTCGCCAATTCATTGCCCACTTCCGGCGCCAGACTGTGCGGCACGATGTGATCGATCTCGACCTTCGAGCGCGCGTACGGTCCCTTGGTGACAACGGCTGCCTTTCCCTGGCGAAGCAAAGTCTGGTTCTCTTCGGTGAGCAGGCCCAAGCCGTGCGCAGTCTTCATATTGTGGAGCAACGATTCTTTGACCAACGCGGCGCGCGGTTCGCCTGTCCAATTGATCAGTTGCGCGAGACCAATCGCGGTTTCGGCCGACATTTGCCGTTCCTCCGCCACGTTCAGCCAATAAACGATTTTGTTCAGGCGCGCGTTCGCGGCGCGCTCGCCCAGCGTCGCGAGTTTCTCGGGATCGCTCAAGTTCGCCAGAGCGAAGACGGCTTGGAACGGACCGAACTGCCAAAGCAGCCCACCGGCCAGAAGCACGAGCAGCGAAGCGATGGAGAACGCTTTTCGTCGGCGTTTCAACACGCAGAAACAATTCCGTCGAAAGAGAACTTTCGCAAGCGGAACCAACCGGACCAGCCTCCCAGATTGTCGTTATTCTCCTCGACCGAGGCATGTTCCCCATCACCAGTTGGACCGCAACACTTCTGGCAATGCGCCACGCTGGCGAAACGTTCGCAGACTGAGAGCATCATGACGCTTGGCCAGGCGCACGCCTGTTTCATCCGTCATGAGCGGGCAGTGAAAAAAGGCCGGCGGCTCGAAGCCAAGCGCGCGATACAAAAGAATCTGGCGCGCGGTGGAAGTGAGCAGGTCGGCGCCACGAACGACTTCGGTGATTTGCATAGCCGCGTCATCGACAACAACCGCCAATTGATAAGCTGGAATTCCGTCGTGCCTCCAAACGACAAAGTCGCCGAAGTCTTTCCCGGCGACATACCGCTGCGGACCAAAGTGACCGTCCGCAAACGAAATAGTTTCGCCGCCGGGAACCAGGAAACGCCAATTGGGGGAGGCGTGATGGGTGACTCGTGATGCGTGATGGGTGATCCGTGATCCGTGAACACTTGAAACGTCTTTCTCGGTGAACAGTGACTGGCGATGTTCGATCGCGCGTTTGGGACGGCAGGTTCCCGGATAAACCGGTTCTTCTTCACCTTGATGTGGCGCCTGGAGCGCGCGCTGAACATCCTTTCGAGAACAAACGCACGGATAAATCCATCCGTCCTTTCGAAGCTTTTCGAACGCGGCGACGTAATGCGAGCGGCGTTGGCTCTGAATATATGGTCCAAATGGTCCACCGCAATCGGGACCTTCTTGCCAGTCGAATCCAAACCATTTCAAATCTTCGATCATCGCATCGGCGAACTCTGCCTTGCAACGCGCGCCATCGAGGTCTTCGTTGCGCAGGACGAGCGTTCCCGCGCGCTCCCGAGCGCGCTGATGGGCCGTCCAGAATGTCCGGGCGTGGCCGAGGTGCAGATAACCGGTTGGCGACGGAGCAAGGCGACCGCGGTATTGCGAAGGTGGCGGATTGATTTTCGGATCGACGATTTCGGAACTCAAAAGGGCTCCTCGGGATGTTTCGCGAGCCACTCACTCAAACGCGGCAACGGAAACGAAAGAAGCTCCTGCACCTTGCGGCAATTGAGCGAACTATCTGGAGGACGCGGTGCGCCCGAGTAATCTTTGGCTGACGCTGCCTCAAGCCTTGGACTCAATTGTGGCCAACGACTGGCAATGAGCTTGCCAATCTGCCAGCGCGACAAGCGCTCCGCTCCAGCCAAATGATAGAGGCCCGGTTGATTTTTGCCCGCTAACTCCCAAACGCCGCGCGCGGCAACAATAGCCGGAATAGGCGAGCGGAACTCGTCGGTAAATAAGCTCAACGTCTTGCCGGCCTGCCACGCTTGCCGCAGTTCCTCGTTGAAACCGCGATCACCGGCTGGGGACGTTCCACCATTCAGCGAAGTACGCACCACCGTGTGTTTCGGGTTTTCAAGGATGAGCCTTTCGGCCGCCGCTTTAGTCTCTGCGTACACGCTGAGCGGATTGACTGGATCGTTTTCCGTATAATTGCCTTTATTTCCATCGAACACGAGATCAGAGGAGAAGAAAATGAGTGGGATATCCGAAGAGAGAGCAGCTAAGTGTTTGGTCACTTCAACGTTTGTTCGCCATGCCAAATCTGGGTCGCCCTGGCAAACGGGACTCCGGCTGAGAGCGGCGCAATGAATGATCAATCGCGGATTCTCTTTGCGGAAGGCAGTTGCCACCGCCTTGAAATCCGCTAAATCAATTTGAGATCGAGTCAACCCGATGACGCGCCAACCATCGGCAAAGGCCGAAGCAGTTTGCACCAGATAATTGCCGATCAGTCCGCCAGCTCCGGTCACCCAGGCAACGCGTCTCGGATCGTGCTTGTCCCCATTCACGGCGTGAGGAGGCAAGTCAGCGCGCCATGCCTTTGCCAGACAGGCGGGGCGGCTGTCCTTCTTAAATCAGTCAATGAAGCGCTTGGTGATATCACCGTAGGCGTCAATCCGGCGGTCGCGGAAGAAAGGCCAATGCGTCCTCGTAACCTCTAATTTCTCAAGATCGACCTCGACAATGAGCGCCTCTTCCTTTTCGGCACTCGCTTTGGCAAGGATTTGACCTGAAGTCCCGGCCACGAAGCTTTGTCCCCAAAACTCCAATCCAGCGCCGCCACTTGGTTTTTCCAGACCGACGCGATTGGCGACGGCGACATAGCAACCGTTCGCTACAGCATGGCCACGTTGAATCGTTTCCCACGCGCCATGTTGGTCCGCGCCATATTCCGCTTTCTCAGCCGGATGCCAGCCAATTGCCGTCGGATAAAACAGAATCTGTGCTCCTTGCAATGCAGTGAGCCGCGCACCTTCTGGGTACCATTGGTCCCAGCAAACCAAAGTGCCGATCTTGGCGTACCGCGTTTGCCAGGCGCGAAATCCCAAATCGCCTGGCGTGAAGTAGAATTTTTCGTAGTAGAGCGGGTCGTCCGGAATGTGCATCTTTCGGTAGATGCCCAGCAGCGAACCATCAGCGTCGATGACTGCCGCCGTGTTGTGATAAACTCCGGCGGCTCGTTTTTCGAACAATGAAATGATCAAAACGGCCTGGCGCTTCTTCGCGAGCTTTTGGAAGGCCTCCGTGCTCGGGCCTGGAATAGGCTCCGCGAGCTTGAAGTATTTGTGATTCTCGCTTTGGCAAAAGTACTGGGACCGAAACAACTCCTGCGTGCAGATGATCTGGGCGCCCTGTTGCGCCGCGCGATCCGCCAGCTTCAGAGTGTTCTTTAGATTCTCTTCGGGATCGGGAGAGCAGCTGGCCTGAATTAACCCGAGGTTGATCTTGGCAGGGCGCGGCACGCGGCTCATACGGGTCTAACCCTTTCCGCCCAGTGACGCGGTCTGTTCCAAACGAACCGTGCGCCCGCGGACATCCTGAAACGATTTATGGGTGTCCTGCCCGAAGAGCTCGCGAATAAACCTGCCCAGCGTCTCGTTGGTAGGGCCGCAACCGTGATCATAAATGAAATGTTCCAAATCGTAGAGAAACTCATCAGCGCTTTGATAACGCTTGTCAAGGTCGCGAGCGAGAGCTCCGTGCAAGATCTCGTTGAGCCGCTCGTTGATCCGATGATCCAGTTGCGTGAAGTTCGGAATAGGCAAAGTCAGAATCTTCCTCCGAGAGTCCTCAGAGGAAATACCTTTGAATATGTTGTGGCCAAGGAGAAGGTTAGCCAGAACGATGCCAGCCGAGAATAGGTCCGATCGTTGGTCGGTAATTCGAAAGTCGGCCTGTTCGGGACTCATATAATCGGGCTTGCCGGCGATGACTTCGCCTTCATTGTCTTGAAGAAATCCGCGCGCTTTCGCGATCCCGAAATCGGTCAGTTTCACGTCCCCTTCAAAGGCGATCATAATATTCTTGAAGCTGACATCGCGGTGAACGATCCCGAGCGGTTTGCCCTCCGGATCGGTCTTGGCGTGCGCGTAGGCCAAACCACGCGCGATGCGGCTCGTAATGAACACCGCCAACTCGACCGGCAAAAGGCGGCCCTTCTCCTGGAGTTGTTGCGCGAATTGCTGCAAATTCACACCGCGGATGAGCTCCATGGCGATGAAATAGAAGCCGCGCGCTTCGCCCAGATGATAGGTCTGCACGATATTCGTGTGGATGAGGTCCGCGACCAATTTGGCTTCGCCGACAAAATTCTCGATGAACATTTTCTGATCGGCGAAACTTTGCCGGACAACTTTGTTGGCAATCCGTTTGACGAAGCTCCGTGCCCCATGCTGCTCGGCCTCGTAAACGACGCCCATGCCTCCTTCAAAAATCTTGCCCATGATCTCGTAACGAAATTCGTGTTGAATGGTAAAGAGGCTGGGCATAGGGCCATGTTCTTTAAACCAACCCTCAAGTCAAGTCCGGCCTGCTTTAGGGTTGCGATTAAAACTGTTGGCCAGGGGACCGCGGCGTTTACGCGCGTTTACGCCGCTTCAGCGTCCGACGTGAAAGGAGCTTAGCAAACCGAAGCGGCGTAAACGCCGCGCTCCTGTGGTTCATGGGCGCAATGCGCGAAATCTTGTTTCGGAGAAGTCTCTCCTCATCGGATGGAAAGAGGGTTAGGGAGAGGGGTGCCATTTTACTGCGTGCCTTCGCTCAGAAAATGCCTCTCGGCTTCGAGAAAACAACGTTGGTCAATCCCGAGGCCAAGCCCGCGCTAATCTGAGCCCGTAACGTCTCGTTTTTTGTATTCTGGACGCTGCCATCGGCCAAAGCCAGGTTGCCTCGGCGGACATGGATGGACTTATCCCACGCAGCGTCAATGGATGAACCAAGAAACTTGCTCCACTGCGGGTCCAGTCCTCCGTTGCCACCCGTCACGTTGCTATCGCCGAGAAGGATGGTCTGAGGCCGATCTTCGCTTGACGTCGTTCCGATGAAATAGCTGACATGAGCATCGCCAGCCGCGGGGACCCAGTTTATCGCTGGCTTCTTCTTCATCTCAGCCAGGCAATGAAGAATGCGCGGAGAGCCCAGCTCATTCGAACAAACTCGGAAATGATCCGTCCAGTCTGGCGAGTCGGCACTCCCGCCATTGGCAATGGAAAGTTGCCACGGATATTTTGTCGCCATTATCGCCGGCCCACATTCGGAAACCGAGGCTGACCTGCTTCAGGTTGTTGACGCCAGCAATGCGCTTGGCCGTGCTCTTACTCGCGGCCAGGGCGGGCAGGAGCAAGCCGGCCAAGATGGCGATGATGGCAATCACAACCAACAACTCAATCAACGTGAACGCTGAGAGCGGCCTAACCGAACAATTCTGTCTCATAAATCAGCTGCAATTTCACTTAATGTCGAACAATACCCAACTCGTAACGGCTCAAAATTAGCAGATGCCATGCCGCCGGTCACGCCACGAGCACCGGAGGCCTTAATCCTGGCTTAATCTTGGAACGGGCAAACTCGTCCGCGATAATTCATGGCGCAGCCAAACGATCCGACGTAAATTCCCTTGCGCCGGTTTCACGAGATGAGAATCCTAGTTGTCGAGGATAATACGCGCTTGCTTCATAACCTCGCCCGGGCGTTGCGGGAAGAGGACTACGCCGTGGACACCGCCGAAGAAGGGAGTGACGGTTTGTTCAAAGCCCAGAATTACGATTACGATGCCATTATCCTTGATGTAATGCTCCCCAAGATGGACGGCTGGGAAGTGTTGAATCGCCTCCGCCAGAAGAAGAAAACGCCTGTTCT